>Ga0116144_10002064_pt1 | contig 22479 bp, 25 predicted proteins | sample AD_UKC035_MetaG_FD_89746 | JGI IMG/M metagenome (GOLD analysis project Ga0116144, IMG submission 89746) | Active sludge microbial communities of municipal wastewater-treating anaerobic digesters from USA - AD_UKC035_MetaG | ecosystem: Engineered > Bioreactor > Anaerobic > Digestate | place: USA...
ACTATAGGTCTTATTATTCCTGGATATGAAGGTATGTTTCATTCTTTCTATGCCACCGAAATAATAAAGTACATTGGTTCAGAAGTAGAACGTTTGAAGAAGGATTTGTTTATACATATCTTTAGAGGCAAAGACAATTTTGACCCTAATAAAGTTGATGCGGTCATATTCTCTGATATTATCAATAATAATTCTCAGCTAACCAGGCTTATAGAATCGGGTTTGTTCTGTGTAGTTATTAATAACCGTGCACAAGGGGTTGAGGTAAATTCGGTTTATACCGATAATAAAAAGGCATCTCAAGAAGTTGTCCAGTATCTCTATGATTGCGGACACAGAAAGATAGCTCATATTACAGGAGATTTAAAGACCGAATGTGCTAATATGAGATTAGATGGTTTCAAAGAAGGTATATCTCAACTAAATTTAACTCTGCCTTCTGAATATATTCAGGTTGGTGATTTTTCCAGAGCATCAGCCAGAAGAAGTATTGAAAAATTGTTTAAGTTAAACGAAATTCCTACAGCAGTTTTCTGTTCGTCTGATGATATGGCTGAAGAAGTTATAAAATTTGTTATAGAGAAGAACCTTAAAGTTCCTGAAAATATATCGGTGGTTGGTTTTGATGACAATCCTAATTATCTTTATGGCCCAATTGGGATTACTACAGTATCACAACCATTATCTTTAATGGTGAAAGAGGCTGTTAAAATGATTGAAGATTATTTTTCTGAGGGAAAATCCGAAATAATAAAAAAAGAGATTCCTTCAAAAATAATTATTAAAGATTCCGTTTCCCATATTTCCTAATAAATCAGTATATAGGGCAAATTTATGTATTTAATACAATATATTGTGTATTTTTCCTTGACAAATTATTTTTTGGCAGTACTATAGTGATGTAGCATTTGTAAAACATCGTGATTTTTAAAATTCTGCTATTAAGTTTTTCCACAGTTATTTTAAAATTGTTTTTGTTTTTTATAGAAAGGGGTGAGTGATGATTGAGCCGAAGCTTTCCAAAAATTCCATGACCGTCTTGCAGAAGAGATATCTAAAAAAAGATGATAATGGCCAGCCGATAGAAACACCTAGTCAGTTATTTTCTCGTGTAGCCAAGGCAGTAGCGAAGGCAGACTTAATTTATGGACATAAAGAAAAAGATGTTGATGAATTAGCCGAGTCTTTTTATAAAATGATGTCTAATTTAGAATTTATGCCTAATTCTCCGACACTTATGAATGCCGGCAGAGAATTAGGGCAGTTATCTGCTTGTTTTGTTCTTCCTATTGATGACAGTATGGATTCTATATTTGAAACTTTAAAATATACTGCACTTATTCATAAAAGCGGTGGCGGTACAGGTTTTAGTTTCTCTAGGTTAAGGGCTAAAAATAGTGTAGTAAAAACTACTGGAGGGGTGGCTTCTGGTCCGGTTTCATTTATGAAGGTTTTTGATGCAGCAACACAAGCTGTTAAGCAAGGTGGTACTCGCAGAGGAGCCAATATGGGGATACTTAGAGTAGATCATCCTGATATATTGGAATTTATAAAGTGTAAGGGAGAAGAAGGGTCTATTTCTAATTTCAATATTTCCATTGCAGTAACTGACGAGTTTATGGATAAGGTTTCCAAAGGAGAGGAATACAGTTTAATAGATCCTCACACCAAACAAAAAGTAGGAAATTTAAATGCTAAAGAAGTTTTTGATTTAATTGTTGATGGCGCTTATCAGAATGGCGAGCCAGGAATTGTTTTTATCGATAAAATCAATAAGCAGAATTTTAATCCTAATCTTGGTGACATGGAAAGTACTAATCCTTGTGGAGAGCAGCCTCTTCTTCCTTATGAGAGTTGCAACTTAGGTTCTATCAACATGGCCTTGATGATCAAAAAGGAGAATAAAGAATATGTTATGGATTGGGAGAAACTAAAAAAGACAGTTTCTTTATCGGTAAAGTTTTTAGATAATGTCATTGATGTGAACAGGTTTCCTTTAGAAGAAATAGAAAAAAATACCAAACGTACTCGTAAAATAGGTCTAGGAGTAATGGGTTGGGCAACTATGCTGATAAAGCTCGGTATTGCTTATAATTCTCAGAAAGCTTTGGATTTAGCCGAAGAGGTAATGCGATTTATAAGAGATGAGGCAGTGAAAAAGTCAGTAGATTTGGCTAAAGAAAAAGGGGTTTTTCCTAGTTTTAAGGGAAGTTCTTGGGATAAAAAAGGGATATCAGTCAGGAACTCTACCTTAACTACTATTGCACCTACAGGTACTATAAGTATTATAGCTGGACCTATTTCTTCAGGGATCGAACCGATATTTGCTTTAGTATATTATCGTAAAGTTCTTGATGGAGAAAAGCTAATCGAGATTGATCCGGTATTTGAAGAAATTGCCAGAGAAAAAGGCCTTTATTCTGAAGAGTTGTTGGAAAAAATTGCCAATAATAATGGTTCTTTGAAGGGTATAAAAGAAATCTCGGATGAAATTAAAGATATCTTTGTTACCTCTTTAGATATTGATCCAATCTGGCATATTAAGATGCAGGCAGCCTTTCAGAGGGCAACTGATAATGCTGTTTCTAAAACTATTAATCTTCCTCATAGCGCTACTCGCGATGATGTAAAAGATACTTATCTTCTTTCTTATGGTTTGGGTTGTAAGGGAATTACAGTTTATAGAGATAAATCCCGAGAAGAGCAGGTTCTGAATATCGGTAAAGCTGATAAAGTATCACAAGATCAGCAGAAGAAAGAATCAATAGAAAAGCTTCCTCGAGTTAGACCAGAAGTTATAATTGGTACTACTACGAAAATAACCACCGGATGCGGAAATCTTTATGTAACTATTAATCAGGATGAAAAGGGGAAATTTTTCGAAGTTTTTACTCAGATGGGAAAAGCTGGCGGATGTGCTGCTTCTCAGTTGGAGGCAGTAGGTAGGCTTGTGTCTTTAGCCTTAAGAGGCTCAATTGAAGTAAGAACTATTGTTGAACAGCTAAAAGGGATTAGATGTCCGTCTCCTTCTTGGGCTAATGGCAAAAAGATTTTCTCTTGTGGTGATGCTATTGCCAGAGTTTTGGAAAAAAGAGTACAGGATCAGCATAATATTGTAGACCAAGGTGCTTTGGATGAGATTTTAGGAGAAGAAACAGAAGAAGCTATCGAAAATATTTTATCAACACCTGCACCTAAGAATATTGTCGGGGTATGTCCTGAATGCGGCTCAGCTTTAAAACATGAAGAGGGTTGTGTAGTTTGTTTTTCTTGCGGATTCTCTAAGTGTTAATAATTTACGCTTATTTTAAAGGCCTTGTTAGATTTTAGTATTTAACAAGGCCTTTTTATATCTTGAATATCTTTCCAAAATATGTTATGCTCAAATGGTAGGTCGATATGGGAGATAAAATCAGAAAAAGAGGTGTATTTTTTGTTCTCATATTCAGTTGTTCATTTTTTATATTCGCCGAAAGTGATTATGAGCTGTCCACATTCTTCCCCACGCCGGAAGTTTCTTATAAAAATGTAAATTCTAAAGAGGTATCTTCTACAGAAACAGAGATAAACGGCTATCTTGAGAAATTAGATTCTTCTGATCAAACTATTCTTAAGGCATCAATCCTTCCTATAGATGAAACTAGTTTTCCTTCTGGTTCAGCCGATATCGTTGATTTTGTAGATCAGTCAGTTTATATTGCCCAATTTAAACCATATGATATGTCTTATTTGTGGACTTCTGATATGGATGTTCGAAACAGTAATTTAGTGGTTAATAAAATAAATCTTTCCCGTTCATTGAATGTTAATGGTGAAAGTATCCGGTTTTGGCCGGGATTAGGACCTTGTACTAAAAATACTGTGTTTTATGCTGGAAATTATTTAGCTTGGTGTCGTGATAACCAATACTTAGCCGATATATTTGAAGGGCCAGGTATGTATGTAGGAGCTGGAGTTGGTTTTGGCTATGCCGAGGTAGCTTGGGATCATTTAGGTGGCAGTATTGCTACCGCTGGAATTAAAATCGGTACGGTGTCTTGGGTATGTTGTAATATTTATGAGCCAACAGAACCTCCTTATGAACCACCAGATAGAGCGGATTGTTCTCTTTTATATGATGATATGGACTCAGCTTATGATAATTATGAGTCGGCAATTACCGCTTATAATAATGAGTATAATAGATTTCGCGGGGTATATAATTGTTCTACTAGTTATTCGGCAGGGTGCCGTACTAAAAATGAAAAAAGGACTAAGATTGCTTGGCCGGCTTCTAGTTGTACTTGGAATGGTTGTGGAGATTGGGTCCGGACTACCTGCGCTGCAACCGATCCTGTTAGCGGTGCTTGTATAGCCTGGAATTATGATTGTCAGGCTAATAGGCTTTGTAATGAGAGTCAATGTCAAACTTCTCTAAATACCTTAGATAGTCTGCAGACAGAAGTTGATAACAAATATTCGATATTTGTAAATAAAAGAGATGATTTTTGTAATTGCTTATGTTCAGATAGCACAGACGTTGCAACTTGTTTAGATGCTTGTAAATTAACCGGAGCGCCATGATGAAAAAAGGCCTCAAGAAAATAGCATTGCTGGGTTTGTTTTTAATGTTGATTTTATCTCAGAATAGCTTGTTTGCTGTTGAGTACGATATGGAGATATCAACATTTTATCCTTCAGCAACTATAGATGCTATCAAGTTTTACACAGAGACTCTTTTGGTAAGTAATATTGAGGATGATCCAGGTTTTGTGCCTAGGTTTATAATTCGTCCTTTTGGAAAACTTTATGTAGATAGTAATGCTATTAATGGTTTAAATAATCCTATATTTATGATAGATACCTTGGGGGCTGGTTTTGAAAAAGGCTTAACTATGACCAGAAATTCTTATATAGATAATTTGATCAGCTATAAGTGTAAACCCGGAGTTATTCCTTTGCTTCCTGATTGTCAGGGTTATATAAGTGAATTTGATCGGGGAAGATTAAAGGATATGGGATCTGATAGGGGAAGTGTTTATTTAAAGGGTATTGGTATGTATTCAATGCCCCAAGTTGTAGATGCAGGAATTTTTTCTACTTACAATGTTTTTACTCACGATTTTTATAATATAGCTAGTGTTTTACTTGAGAGTTCGGAATATTTTAAGGATTTATGCTATTTAGGCTATTATGACGAAGTAAGTGCTGCAATCCCGGGGGATCCGGCAGTAGCTTTTACTACCCTTAGAGGTTGTCTGGATGGAGTAGATAGTGCTTCAAAGGATATATTTGAAAATATTTTGACCTATGAGTCTGGAGGATACAGGTATCTTAATAAAAAAGGAATAACTGCTATAACAAAAGTTGGTGGAGTAGTTTTTGGGGTAGGAATTGGTTTTCCGATATCTGGACATTTTGGTGGAGGAGTTGCAGTTTTTCCGGCTGGACCGGCAATTATTATTAAGGAATATAAGACTTATCGTTACGAGGCGGTAGAGTAATGAAGATTAAGAGTATATTTATCCTATTTTTTGTTTTGGCAGTAACTAGTCTTTATGCTGCTGATGAAGATATTCTTATTGATCCTTATTATCCTTCTCCTAAAGGGATATATGATAATGTTGCGGTAAGAGATTATCTTAAGATAACCGATTGGCTTAAATTTGATGAGGATTCAGTTATAGAATTGGCTACGGATGCCGATGATGTATATGACAAAGATCTTACCGGTAAGAATTTAATTACTATGAATGCTTTTGGCGGTTTGGATGTAGAGAATGTAGATTTTTCTGATAGTACCTTGTTTTCCAAAGATTTGGAAGCAAGAGATCTTACTGTGGATAATAATCTAACCCCACTTGCTGATTGGAAGCTGACCAAATGGAGAAGGACCATTCTTCCTGAAGGGATTAGGCTTGCTAATGCTTGTGGAGTAAGGATTTCTTGTGATGATGGTTTTATTAATTCTTTGTATGTGGCCAACTACATAAATCCTAGTTGCATAGCTATTCCTATTCCCGATACTGGTGGCATGCAGTTAGTGCTTTGCGTAGCTAACGAAAAGTCTGATGTTGCCTACTGGTGTATGGATCCATTATAAAACTTTCCTTTTCTTCAAAAAACTTGACAATTATAGTATTTGTGTTATAACTATATAGACTTTTTTTCTCTAAACCTATAAACTCATGAAAGAAGTAAAAATATTTGCTAGAGCAGGTCAAGGAGCCATAACTACAGCGGCTATTTTAGGAGAGGCTTTATTCTACGAAGATAAATATGCTTATGCTTTTCCTCATTTTGGAGCAGCTCGTATGGGGGCACCAATGAATGCTTTCTTAAGATATGATGATAAACCTATTCGTCTTCGTTCCCAAATATATGATCCAGATTTTATAGTAGTAGTTGATCCGACCCTTATAAACAGTCAAAAATGTTTTGAAAATCTTAAAAAAGGCTCTAAGGCAGTGGTTTGTGTAAGAGAAGATACTAAAATAAATGATTCTCAAAATGTGCAAATATACAAGCTTGAAGCTGAAAGAATTGCTATGGAGATTATTGGTAAACCTTTCGCCAATACGGTTTTAGTAGGTGCTTTTGCTAAGGTTAGCGGCGATATAAAATTAGATTCAGTGTTAAAGGCTGTTGAACAGAGATTTAAAGGAAAAGCCGATATTCTTAATAAGAATTTAGAAGCGGTAAAGAAAGGTTACGACAGTGTTTAGTGTATTAGTTAGTAAAGCTAGGACTTCAAAAGTTAACAAAACTGGTTCGTGGCGTTCTACACATAAACCAAAATTTCTCCAGAAAGAATGTATTAATTGTGGGCTGTGTAAGTTTATTTGTCCTGAAGGTTGTATCGAGGGCAAAGAAAAGAATAAATATGTTACGGATCTTGATTATTGCAAGGGATGCGGAGTTTGTGCTTATATCTGTCCTAAAAAGGACATAGAAATGATTTCTAATAGCAAAGAGGATTAATTTAAGTTATGAAGAAATTTTTAGAAGGTTCATGGGCACTAGCTGAAGCCGCTAAATTATGCCGGCCGGGGGTAGTGGCTGCTTATCCGATTACTCCCCAGACCCATATTGTTGAACATTTAGCCCAGTTTGTTGCTAATGGCAGTTTAAGTGCAGAGTCAGTTAATGTGGAAAGTGAGCATTCAGCTGCTTCGGTAGTTTTAGGTTCACAAGCTGCAGGAGTCAGAAGTTTTACCTGTACTAGTTCCCAGGGACTTTTACTTATGGCTGAGGTAGTGTTTTGCATAGCTGGGATGAGGCTTCCGGTAATGATGGTTTGTGCTAACCGAGCAATTTCGGCACCGATAAATATCTGGAACGATCAACAGGATTCTATTTCTTTAAGAGATTCCGGTTGGATTCAATTATATGCTGAAAATAACCAAGAAGCAGTGGATTTAATAATCGCTGGACATAAAATCGGTGAGAATTCCAAAATAATGCTTCCGATAATGGTGTGTGTTGATGGATTTATTCTCACCCACGGTATGGAAACAGTGGATATGCCTGATCAGGAATTAGTAGATAAATTTTTACCTGCCTATAACCCTCCCTATAAACTTGATGTTGATAATCCGATGAGTTTTGGACTTTTAGGCGATCCTACAGTCTATATTGAAACTAGATACGCTATACAAAAAACTATGGACCAGGTTTTAGATGAAGTGGTTAAAGTCGGTAAAGAATATAGTTCTCTTACTAAAAGAGATAGTGTTCGTTTAGTAGAAGAATACAGGATAGATGATGCCGAGATAGTTCTTGTAGCTATGGGTTCGGTTTGCGGTTCAATAAAAGATGTTATTGATATGCAAAGAGAAACTGGGAAAAAAGTAGGTCTTTTGAAGGTAGTTACTTACAGGCCATTTCCTAAAGAAGCGATTAAGAAAGCTTTGAATAAAGCAAAATATATAGGTGTTGTAGATAAAGATATATCTCTGGGATCAGATGGAGCCTTATATTCGGAAGTAAAAGCAATTTTAAGTTCCGATAAGAAAGTGAGTGGATTTGTTGCCGGTTTAGGCGGAAGAGATATAAAGGTTAGTTCTATAAATACGATTATTGATTTGACCGAAAAAGAAGTAAATAGCTGTAAGTTTATAGATCTTAAGCAGGAGCTTCTTTGGGACGAATTTAAGGTATAATTATGGATAGAGAACATTTTCAGGAAAATTTATATGTGTCAGGCCACACTGCTTGTGCTGGATGCGGACAGTCTATGGCTGTACGTATAGTGATGAATGCTGCCGGAAAGAATACAATGGTTGCTAATTCTACCGGATGTTTAGAAGTTTTTTCTACCAAGGCTCCAGAAACGGCTTTTGCCTTGCCCTGGATACATTCCTTATTCGAAAATTCCGCAGCTGTGGCTAGTGGCGTAGAGTTAGGGTTAAAATATCTTAAAAAGAATAAAGACATAAATATTATTAGTCAGGCTGGTGATGGGGGAACCGGTGATATAGGATTACAGGCTATATCAGGGATGTTAGAAAGAGGTCACAATATACTTTATGTGTGTTATGATAATGAGGCTTATATGAATACTGGTATACAGCGCAGTGGTTCAACGCCATTTTATGCTAATACTACAACAACTCCTATAGGAAAATTATCCTCAGGAAATACCAGGCCTAAAAAACCTATGGTAGAGATTTGTGCTGCACATCATATTCCTTATTCAGCAACAGCTTCAGTAGCCAATCCCAAGGATATTGAGAAGAAAGTTAAAAAAGCCCTTTCTATAGAAGGTCCAAAATACTTGCAGATTCATGTTCCGTGTCCTCTAGGCTGGAAGACAGAGTCTCAAAGTACCATTGAAGTTGCTAAGCTTGCAGTTCAGACAGGTCTTTATCCTTTAGTAGAGTATGAATATGGCAAGTTAGTAAAAGTAACTAAGATTACTTCACCTAAGCCGGTAGAAGAATACCTAAAAGTACAGGGAAGATTTAGGCATCTATTGAAAAATAAAGAAGATCTTGCCAAGGTTCAGCAGGTAGCTGATAATAATATAGAATATTACGGATTAAAATAGTTTTAAAAGGGGGATAATTATGGCAAAAATTACCATTGATGAAAGTGCTTGCGTAGGTTGTGGTTTGTGTGTTAATGCTTGCCCTGATTGTTTTGAGTTAAGTGATGATGGTATTGCAAAAGTTATTCAGAATGACGGATGCAGTTGTGATGCTCAGGATATTGCTTCTCAATGTCCGGTAAATGCTATATCTGTAGAATAATTTATATTTTTTAGAGTATAGATTGATAATCTTAAAGGCGTGGCTTTTTTAAAGTTGCGCCTTTATTTTTTTATAGATTTTATTTGGAGATTGCTTTCTTTGATTGTATTTAGGATGAATTGCTGTTGGGCTGATAGTTGTTTGTAAAATAAAACTTTTGCTTTAAAAGTATCTTTTTCTTCTTCGAATTTTTTCTCATCGATACTAAGAAAATCGACCATTTGGATTAAACAGAGGCCAGAGTCTATCTCGATAAACTCTTTAGCAATCTCATCTTTTTTGAGTTTGAAAACTTGATCAAAGAACAGCTGATTGATTCCAATATTTTCTATAAAGTCGCCTCTTTTGAAAAAATCAGTAGAAATTACCGGTGTATCTGGAAAATATTTGTTAATTTCTTTTAGCTGGGTGATTTGTGCCTCGGATATTTTGTTTAATATCTCTTGAGTTAAAGTTTTAGCCTGTATTTTAGCTTTGTTCATTTTTGCTTTTTCTTTTACCAAATCAATTATTTCTGGCAGATCGGGAATATAAGAGCTTTTCTCATCAGACTTTGAAAATACAATGAGACCATCTTCAATTTGTAATGGGCCTTCTGTTTGTCCTTTTGGGGAATTAAAGGCCAGACTGTTAATCGTATCATTCCAGCCAATATCTTTTATAGCTTCATTAGCGGCAAAGAAGTCAGAAGTTTGTATTGATAGTTTCAAGTCGTTTGCTATGGTCGATAAAAGTGTTTTTTTAGCGATTTCTTTTTTAACTCGATCTATTGTTTCAGCAGAGGTGTCTTTGGGCAATTTAATATATTCGATTTTAATTTTATTGGGTACCAGGAAACTGGATTTGTTTTCCTTGTAAAAATTTTCAATTTCAGAATTATCAATAGATATATTTTTTGCGATATTTTCATATTTTATATAAACGTAATCTATCTTAGCTTTTTCGTTTTCCTGTTTATAGGTATCTAAAAGTTCTTGGTCGGTAACTTGTATGTTTTCGGTGCTTTTAGTCAATAATTTATCTATCGCTATTCGTTGTTTTAAGAAAGATTCGAAATTGCCGGGAGTAATGCCAATTTGCCCTAAGAACCTGAGGTATTGTTCTTTGTTGAACCTACCTGATAGACGGAATTGATTGAGAGAGGTTAAGGTATTGAATAAATCTTGGTCAGTAACCTGAATTTTTTCTTTATTGGCTTTATGGTTTAAAACTAAGTGTTCTATAGCTATTTTTTTTAACAATTCATAATCAATATTATTTATATATTCCCGGCCATATTGGGCGATAAGGAAAACCTGAATATTTTTTACTAAGGCTGAGAATATCTCGGGAGATACAGTTTTATTGTATATTTTTATAAAAAAGTCTTCTTTTTGATTGGTGTAACGAGAACTGCCCCAGAAAACGAAACTGATGATTATAATAACGGCTAAAAACCAGAGGACTTTCTTTAAATCTTTTTGGCGGATCTTAGTAAACATAGGAATTAGGATATCATAGAGGAGGAATTTTGCAATAAAATTTTGTTTATAGTTCAGATAGTCTAAGGTTATTTTTTTGCTTTACAAGGCAGTTTTTGAAGGTATAATTTAAAATCGCTGTTAAAATTGTGTAAAATATGTAAAATGTATGTATAGTTATGAAGCCTAAAAAGTTAAAACTAGGGATTCCTAAAGGCAGTCTTCAAGAGGCTACCTTTAAAATATTTGAAATGGCTGGATTTAAGCTTTCAGTCAGCAGTCGTTCATATTTCCCCAGCATTGATGATGCTGAAATTGAACCGGTTCTTATTAGGGCTCAAGAGATGTCCCGCTATGTTGAAGAGGGAGTTTTAGATTGTGGGATAACCGGTCAGGATTGGATTTTAGAGAATGATTCAGATATTAAGGAGCTAGTAGAATTAAAATATGCTAAACAGACATTAAATCCGGTTAGATGGGTAGTAGCAGTCAAAGAAGATTCTTCTATAAAAACCGTCAAGGATTTACAAGGTAAACGCATAGCTACCGAATTAGTTAATTATACCAAAGCTTATCTTAAGAAAAATAAAATAAAATCTGAAGTAGAATTTAGCTGGGGTGCTACGGAAGTTAAAGTGAGCGCAGGACTAGTGGATGCGATAGTTGAACTTACTGAAACCGGTTCTTCTTTGAGGGCGCATAATCTTAAAGAAATCGCTACTATTTGTTATTCTACAACTAAATTTATCGCTAATAAGAAAGCTTGCAAAGACGAATGGAAAAAGAAGAAGATGGATTATTTAGTATTGCTCTTGAAAGGAGCAATTGATGCTTATGGGAAAGTTGGAATGAAGATGAATGTTAAAAAGGTCAACATGGAAAAGATACTAAAAGTGTTACCTTCTTGTAAAAAACCGACAATATCTTCTCTTTCTGATCCTAGCTGGTTTGCTTTGGAAGTTATTGTTGCTGAAGAAGAGGTAAAGAAGTTGATTCCTAAGCTTAAAGAATGTGGAGCTGAAGATATAGTTGAATATCCTTTAAACAAGATAATCTATTGAGGTGATTTATGCCTTGCGGCAGGAAGAAAAAACTAAAAAAAGTAAAAAGACATTGGTATCGTAAAAGAAGAAAACAAGAGAGACATAAGAATAAATAGTTTAGGTTTATTGTAATGAGACAGCAAATATTTAGAGGGGTTTTTCTTGCGTGTCTTTTAACTATTCTGACTTGTCCGGCCTTTTCCAAAGATGATGATAAGAATTTATCAAAAGCTTATGGATTTTATCTTAAAGGTTTGATTGCCGATCATTACTCAGAACCAGATAAAGCCTTAAAGCAATATTTGAATCTTAAAAATTTGGATAATAGTTCAATTTCAGCCAGAATCCAAATAGCTGTAGATTACATTAAGATTAACGAGTACGATAAGGCTATAGAAGTTCTAGAGGAAGCTAAGAAGTTAGACAGCGAAAGCCTTGATGTCTATATCCTTTTAGTTCTCATTTATACGGCCCAAGGCAAGAATGATTTAGCCAGCAAAGAATATGAGGTTTTCTTGAATAGGGCTTATGCCCTTGAACCTGAAAACATTAAAGTTATTGAATATTTAGCACAATTCAAATTGAAAAAAACTCAATATGATGAAGCTAAGCTTTTGTATGAAAGAATTGTTAAAGAAAAACCTGATTACGTAGATGCCTATTTTTGGTTAGGCTACATATCTGAAGAAACTTCTCAAAGAGAACAAGCAGTTTCCTATTGGAAAAAAGCTTTAGATCTGGATCCTGAGCAGCCAGATGTTCTTAACTCTTTGGGATATGTTTATGCCGAAAACGGTGAAAACTTAGATGAGGCTGAAGCCATGGTAAAAAAAGCCTTATCGATATATCCGGGTAATCCTACTTATTTGGACAGTTTGGGTTGGGTATATTATAAAAAAGGTGATTTAGAGCAGGCTTTGACGGCCTTGACTAATGCCAGCAGTGTTTTGAAAGATGGAGTAATTTTTGATCATTTAGGCGATGTCTATCATTCTTTAGGGGAAATTGATAAGGCTGTGGAAAAATGGGAAGATGCTTTATCAATAGGTGGAATTGATAAAGAAAAAATGCTGGAAAAGATAAAGAAGGCTAAAGATGGAACAAAAAAGTTCTGATATAACTTTTCTAACCGAAAAAGCTAAAATTATTCGTCGTTCAATTGTGGAAATGATATCCTTGGCTAAAAGTGGTCATCCTGGGGGTTCTTTGTCTTTGGCTGACATAATGACTTGTCTTTATTTTTCAGTTATGAACCATGATCCGGATAATCCTCAATGGACAGATCGTGATCGGTTACATCTTTCTAAAGGACATGCCTGTCCGGTTTGGTATTCGGTTTTGGCTGAATGCGGTTACTTTGATAAAAAACACTTGTCTTTTTTGAGAAAATTAGGCTCTTTACTTCAGGGACATCCTGACCGAAGAGTTCCGGGGGTAGATGTTGCTAGTGGTTCTTTAGGACAGGGTTTGTCTGTAGCTTTAGGTATGGCTTTAGCCGGTAAGCTGGATAAAAAAGATTATACAGTGTACTGCATTATGGGAGATGGAGAATTACAGGAAGGTAATATTTGGGAGGCAGCTATGGCTGTTTCTCATTTTAAATTAGATAATCTTTGTGCAATAATTGATTATAATAAGTTTCAGATAGATGGACGCGTAGATGAAATAATGAATATTGCTCCTTTAGAGGATAAATGGAAAGCTTTTGGTTGGCATGTTATAGTTATTGATGGCCATGATATTAAGGATATTTTAAGAGGGTTAAACGAAGCTAAAAAATTTCAAGGTAAGCCTTCGGTGATAATAGCCAATACTATTAAGGGTAAAGGAGTTTCATTTATGGAAAATACGGTAGATTTTCATGGCCGAGCCCCTTCAGGAGATGAAATAGAGGCTGCATTTAAGGAGTTAAAAGGTTGATTTATGGGTGAATTATTTTATGCACGTGATATATACGGTAAAACTTTAGCCGAATTAGGTAAAAAAGATAAGAATTTGGTAGTTCTTGATGCTGATCTTTCTGGATCAACTAGAACTAGTCTTTTTGCCAAAGAATTTCCAGATAGATTTTTTAATTTTGGAGTAGCTGAACAGAATATGATGGCCTCAGCTGCTGGTTTAGCTAGTTGTGGTAAGACAGTTTTTGTGTCTACTTTTGCCATGTTCGCTACGGCTAGGGTTTTAGATCAAGTTAGAAATACGATTACCTATAACCACTTTAATGTAAAAATAGTAGCTACACATGCGGGGATTACTGTTGGGGAAGATGGTTCTTCTCACCAGGCTCTAGAGGATGTGGCTTTTCTGCGGGCTTTGCCCAATATGAATGTTATAGTCCCAGCAGATCCAGTAGAAGTTAAAGAGGTTATTGAATATGTTTATAAAACTCCGGGTCCTTTTTATGTAAGACTAGGAAGGGCTAAGACAGAAGTTTTGGATAAAAAACCAAATTTTTCATTTAATAAAGCCCAAGTTTTAAGGGAAGGCAAGGATGTTGCTATTATTGCTTGTGGGATAATGGTCAAAGAAGCCTTGTTAGCTTATGAAAAATTAAAAGAAAAAAATATAACCGCATATGTGATAAATATTTCTACAATAAAACCTATAGATAAAGATTTTATATCTTCGTTATCCTCTAAAGTAAAAGGTATGGTAGTTTGTGAAGAACACAGTATTATTGGAGGGTTAGGTTCAGCAGTCAGCGAAGTTGTTTGTGAAACAAAGCCTTGCCGTATAGAGAGAGTAGGAACTAAAGATAAATTTGGCCAATCAGGAGACCCTAAAGATCTATTGAAAGAATATGGCCTTACTTCTGAGGATATCGTTTTGGCGGTACAAAGAATCCTTAGATAATGAAATCTTTAACAGTAGTATCCCCTGCTAAAATTAATATCTATCTTAACGTAAAATCCAAAAGAAGAGACGGATTTCACAATATAGAAACTTTTATGGAAAAGATTTCTTTAGTGGATTATATTACCTTTAAACCTAATAATTTAAATAGAGTTAGGTTGTTTTGTACGCTCAAAGAATTAGAAAACGAGCAGAATCTCGCCTTAAAGGCTGCCAGACTAATCGTTAAAAAATTTAAAATAAAGCAAGGTTTTGACATATTTTTGAAAAAGAATATTCCTTATGGGGCTGGTTTAGGTGGTGCTTCGAGTAATGCGGCAGCAGTTATAACTGGACTTAATGAATGGTTTGATTTAGGCCTAAATTTAGCCCAAAAATATCAATTAGGAAGACAATTGGGCAGTGATGTTAATTTCTTTATTTCTTCAGCTAGTTTTGCTTTGGCTAGGGGCAAAGGAGATATAATTGAGACTATAAATACTGACCTAAAACTCAAGAAAATATTGGTAATTTTTAAAGAAAACAACCCTACTTTTTTGGTTTACAAAAAGTTTAAAGTAAGATTGACAAAATATCTGGACAATGTTAAACTTTTAACGTATGCCTTGAAAAATAAGGACGAAAACCTTATAAGTTCTTTGATTTTTAATTCCTTGTCGAACATAGCTTTAGGTATGTCTAAAACTGCCAAAAGGGCGGTAAATTTGATTATCAAAAGCGGTTGTTCAGAGGTAAAAGTTGGAGTTACTGGTAGTGGCTCTTCGATATTTTTTACAGGTCAAAATTTGAACAAAATAAAGAATTTGCTCATAAAAGAAGGGTTTATGCTCAAGGAAGTATATACTTTTTAAAAAGGAGGTTCCTGTGGAGATTACAGAGGTCAGAGTATCGCTAAAAGACGGAGGCAACAAAAAATTAAAAGCTTATGCGACTGTTACTTTCGATGATTGCTTTGTGGTAAGAAATATCAAGGTTATTGAAGGCGGTACTGGGTTATTTGTAGCTATGCCTTCCAAAAAATCAAAACAGTTCTGTCCTCGCTGCGGTAAAAAAGTAGAAGTTAAGAGTAAACATTGTAATCAGTGTGGAGCTCAATTGCCACCGGCACCGGTGGATATAGATAAAGAACAGAGCCAGCAGATGTATCAGGATATAGCTCATCCTATAAATCAGCAATTTAGGGATTATTTGCAGAAAAAAGTTTTGGATGAGTATAATAAACAGAAAGGTCAGGCAGGAAGCGAAAATGCTGATGGTAATTCTCAGGAGAAAGAAATATCTTACCAGTCTGATCAGTTTTCCGATAATTCTTAAAAGTTTATTTTTGTTTAATCTTGAATTTACCCGTCTGTCATAATTAGGCAGACGGGTAAATTATGCTTAAAAGACTATTTTGTTTTGTTATGCCCGGTAGTGTAATAGGTAACACACCAGAATTTGGATCTGGCTTTTGAGGTTCGAGTCCTCACCGGGCAGTGTTTCGATTGCCTGGATAGGCCAAGCGGATATAAATTAACTAAATGATTATGAGTTCTAAAAAATCCATAGATGCAGTTATTTTGGCGGCTGGTAAAGGGACTAGAATGAATTCGACTTTACCTAAGGTCATTCATGATTTATCGGGAGTGCCGATTATTTATTATGCTTTAGATGCGGTTTTGGGATTAAGAAACAAGAAAGATATTTGTGTGGTTTTAGGCTATAAAGCCGATCAGGTTAAAAAAAAGGTAAGTGAATATTATTCAAAATTAAAATTTTGCGTTCAGCCAAAATTAAACGGCAGTGCCAAGGCTGTAGAAATAGCCTTGAAGAATATTTCTTCAGAAGATGTTTTGATAATGTGCGCTGATTCTCCGGTTTGGAGTAAGGATAGTTTAAATAGGTTGTATCAATTTCATATTAAACAGAATGCTGATTGTACAGTTTTGATTGTAGATGTAGATTGTCCTAAAGGACTGGGAAGGATAATAGAAGAAGACAGCAATTTAATTGCCATAAAAGAAGAAATAGAATTAAATATCCACGAAAAAGGCATAAAGAGAATTAACACAGGTGTATATATTTTCAAAAGAAAAGTTCTTTTAGATAATTTGGCGGCCATAAAAGAAAACCCTAAAAAGAAAGAATATTTTTTAACTGATATAATTAAGATATTGGTTTCGAAAAAAGCAATTGTAAAAAGTTTTTCTGATAATAATGCTTTTTTCTTTTCGGTAAATAATCTTTCCGATTTAGTTAAGGCTCAGGTTTTAGTAAAGGAGAAGATAATTTGCAATTTTATACAAAAAGGGATAAAGATAATAGATCCTGCAACTACCTTTATTGCACCTACGGTCAGGATAGGAATAGGTACTGTTATTAACCCTTTAACTTTTATTGAAGATAAGGTAAAGATTGGGAGGAATTGTTCCATAGGTCCTTTCTCTAGAATAAGAGAAGGCAGTACAGTTGGGGACAATAGTGAGGTTGGTAATTTCTCGGAAATGGTTAGAACTAAACTGTCTAAAAATGTTAAGTATAAACATTTTGGCTATTTGGGGGATGTGTCTGTTAAAGATAAAGTTAATATTGGAGCGGGAGTAGTTGTGGCTAATTTTGACGGTAGAAGTAAGAATAAGACTTATATATCGAAAAATTCTTTTATTGGATCAGATACTGTTTTAGTTGCTCCGGTAAAAGTTGGTAAAAATAGTTTAACTGCTGCTGGTGCAGTAGTGACTAAGAATGTTAAAGATAACCAAGTTGTTGGTGGTATCCCGGCTAGGGTATTAAAAAGGAGAGGAAAATGGTAAATAGTATTTCTGTTTTTTCGGGTAATTCTAATCCTGATTTATGTCAGAAGATCTGTGATATGATTAAAGTTAAACCTGCTCCGGCTTTAATCAGTAGGTTTAGTGACGGTGAAGTACGGGTCAAAATAGAAGAAAATGTAAGAGGTAAAGATGTTTTTGTAGTTCAGTCTACTTCTTCACCGGTTAATGAAAATTTAATGGAACTTTTAATTATGATTGATGCTTTACGCCGGGCATCGGCTAAAAGGATTACTGCTGTTATTCCTTATTTTGGATATGCTAGACAGGATCGTAAAGATCAGCCTCGAGTTCCGATTACAGCTAAATTGGTAGCTAATCTGATCGACAATGCCGGGGCTAACAGGGTGCTTACTATGGATTTGCATGCCGGTCAGATCCAGGGATTTTTTGATATTCCAGTGGATAATCTTTATGCGGTTAATGCTTTTCTGGATTATTCTTCTATTAAAAGTGTTAACAGTGCAGATTTAGTAGTTGTTTCTCCGGATGTAGGGGGCATAAAAATAGCCAGAGCCTATGCTAAAAGATTAGGGGCAGGCCTAGCTATTGTTGATAAAAGGAGAGTTTCTCCGGATTCCACAGAAGCTATGCACATATTAGGTGAGGTTGACGGTAAGATTGCTTTAATCGTAGATGATATTATAGCTACCGGTAGCTCTTTGATCGAAGGTGCAAGAGCGTTAAAGAAATTTGGTGCTAAAAAAGTTTATGCAGCTATATCTCATGGAGTTTTATCCAAGGATGCAGCCGATAGAGTGGAAAATTCAGATATAGATGAATTATTAATAACTGATTCTATAGCTTTATCTGAAGAAAAGAAACGTTCTAAGATAAAAGTTATAAGTGTTGCTTCTTTATTTGCTGAAGCTATACAGAGGATACACTTAGAAAAATCCATAAGTATATTATTTGATTTTGTTCCTCAATAAATCTTGAGGCAATAAATTAACATTTTTAATGAAGATATTGTAAAAAGGAGGGGACATTGGAGGAGTTAAAATTAAAAGCAGTTAAGCGTTCTAAAACAGGTTCAGCAGATAGTAACCGTTTAAGAAAAGAAGATTTTGTTCCAGCTATAGTTTATGGCCGGGACATGAGTCTTTCTTTAAAAATAAAGAAGGGTGATTTGCTGGAACTAAAAAGGCATCATTTCTCTGAAAACCTGATGATTAATATGAGCATAGAAGGTGAAAACGAACCGATATATGTGCTTATAAAAGATCTTCAGTATAGCCCGATTACCGGTGAGGCTATACATATAGATTTCAAAAAAATCTCTATGGAAGAAGAAGTTTCGGTAAAGGTTCCTTTGGAGGTGCGTGGAGAAGCTAAAGGAATTAAAGAAGGCGGGGCTTTAGAGCATCATCTCTGGGAATTAGAAATAAGATGTTTGCCTAGAGATATACCTAGTGTTATTGAGGTGGATGTATCTGAACTTTCGATGGGAGAATCTATTCATGTTAGCGATCTAAGTCTGGCTAAAGAGTTGAAAGTTCTTACCGATAGTTCAGCAGTTATTGTAAACGTTTCTGCTCCGATGGCTGAAGAAGTTGTCGAAGAGGGTGCGGTGGAAGGTGAAGCTAGCGCTGAGCCGGAAGTTTTGAAAGAAAAACCTAAGGTAGAAGGCGAAGCTAAAGAAAAAGGTAAAGAAAGTTGAAGATTATCGTAGGTTTAGGTAATCCTTCAAAAAAATATCTTAAAAATAGGCATAATATTGGGATGATGGTTTTGGATGCCATAGTTTCCCGAGAAAAGCTAAAATTTAAGAAAAAGGGCGTATTTGCCAAAAGTGAACAGGTAAGCTTAATCATTGGGCAAGAAGAAGTTACATTAATAAAGCCTTTAGTTTATATGAATCTTTCTGGTATTTCTGTTAAACAGGCTTTAGAAAAATTTAGAATTTCTCTTGAAAATTTATTGATTATATGCGATGATATAAACCTACCTTTTGGTAAATTTCGCTTAAGAACTAAGGGTACAAGTGGAGGTCATAATGGCCTTCTGTCGATAATTGAGACTATAGGTACGCAGGATTTTAATCGTTTGCGTATAGGTATAGATAAACCAGAAGATTCTGTTGATCTTGCTGAGTATGTTCTTTCGGATTTTTCGGATTCAGAACAAAAACAATTACCGGAAGTCATAACTAAAGCAATAGAAGCTTGTGATCTTTGGCTTAAGCTAGGAACGATTAAAGCAATGGAATCAATAAATTAGGAGAGGTTAAAAAGAATGAAGAACTATGAGTTAATGATAATAATGGTTCCAGACTTAGATAAGTCTGTATATTCGTCTTTCTTTGAGAAAGTAGAGACGGATATTGCTTCACATGATGGTAAATTAGAAGGTTGGCAGTTTTGGAGTGAAAATAGAAGATTGTCTTATATGATACAGTCTAAAAGTGCCAATAGGGCAAAATTTAATCAGGGTACTTATGTGTTGGCAAATTTTTTACTTTCTGCAGAATCATTGAAACGAGTGAAATATTTGTTTGATTTAGAAGACAATGTTTTACGTTATATGATTGTAAAGAAAGGGGAATAATGGCTGATTTGAATAGAGTTTTTTTAATCGGAAATCTTACTCGTGATCCTGAGCTTAGATATACTCCTTCAGGTGTTGCTGTAGGTAATTTGCGTATAGCAGCAAATACTCGCTTCCGAGCTAAGGATAGCACGGAGTTAAAAAGGGAAACATGCTTTATAAACGTTGTAGCTTGGGGTAATTTAGCCGAGGTGTGTAATCAGTATCTACAAAAGGGCCGATCTATTTTTGTAGAAGGGCGTTTGCAATCTCGTTCCTGGCAAGATCAGAACGGTAATAACCGTTCAACAATAGAGATAAGAGCTGAACGAATACAGTTTCTAGATAAGGCTTCTTCTCAAGATACAGGCGATTCAGATGTTGACTTAGGGGATGAACCTGCTAATTTTGAAGAAGAAGTATCTTCATAAGAAAAAAAAGGAGCAAGGTAATGCCGAGAAAAAGTGTAGAAAAAAGACCATCAAGAATGCCGAATCCGAAAATTGTTAATAAGAAATGTGCTTTTTGCCAAGATAAAGATATCAATATCGATTACAAAAATATTGATTTGGTATCGAAATATGTTACATCTAAAGGTAAAATATCTTCTAGAAGAATTAATGGAAATTGTGCTAAGCATCAGCGAAAGGTCGCTAAAGAAATTGACCGAGCAAGATTTTTGGCCTTAGTGCCTTATGTTTAATAACCTTTCTTAAAAAAATTTAAATATACGATGAAAGTAATAGTTGTAAAAGAAACAAAAGGTCTTGGTAAAGAAGGGGCTGTAGTTGAGGTTAAGCCTGGTTATGCCCGTAACTATCTTTTGCCAAAGGGTATTGTTTTAGAAGCCAATAAGAAAAATTTATCGGTTGTGGAGTACAACCAAAAGCAAAAACAAAAGCAGTTTTTAAAAGACAAAGAAAAAGCCCAGGAAATGAAAACTAAAATTTCCGGAGTTTCAGTCACTGTGTCCGCGGAAGTAAAAAACAAGGAGACTGAAGAGATATTTGGTTCTATAACAGCAACACAGATATACAAACAGTTAAAGGATGAAGAACTTTCTATTAAAGAAGAACAAATAATCCTCCCAGAACCTATAAAGAAATTAGGGATATTTAATGTTAAAGTTAGACTGCACCCCGAGGTAGAAGGAGAGATTAAAGTATGGGTGGTAAAAAAATAACCACTACAGATTCCTTAGACAACAAAATACCTCCACAAAGTATAGAAGCCGAAAGTGCGATATTAGGCGCTATGCTTTTAGACGAAAATGTTGTTTCGGAAATTTCCGAAATCCTCGATGAAAACCTATTCTATAAACAAGCACATAAGATAATTTTTTCTTCCATAATCGATCTTTTTCATAAGAGAAGGAATATCGATATTATAACTGTTTCCGAAGAGATAAAAAAACGCGGAATGATTGAAGATATCGGAGGCACAGTTTATTTGACTCATTTGGTCGAAAATACTCCTTCTTCGGCTAACGCTTTGTCTTATGCTCAAATAGTTAAAGAGAAAGGCGTTCTTCGTTCACTTATAGGTTCGGCTAATGAGATGTTAACTTTATGCTACAATTGCGATCAAGATATCAATTCAGTATTGGATAAATCAGAAAAACTTATTTTTGATATAAGTGACAAAAGGACAGGAAGTTCTTATCAGCACATAAAAGATATCGTAAAAGACAGTATTGAATTTATTGATACTTTATACCAGAAAAAAAGTCATGTAACTGGTGTTGCTTCAGGATTTATTAATTTTGATAAACAGACTGCTGGATTTCAAAAGGGGGATCTTATTATTGTTGCCGGAAGGCCTTCTATGGGTAAAAGTGCTTTTGTGTCTTGTATAGCCGAAAATGCAGCAGTTGAAGAAAATATACCAGTAGGTATTTTTAGTCTAGAAATGTCCAAACAGCAAATGGGACAAAGGTTTTTATGTCTTCAGGCTAAAGTAGATGCACATAAGGTCAGGACAGGTTTTCTTTCTCGTGAAGATTGGCCTAAAATTACCGGAGCAGCTACTAGATTATCAGAGGCCCCAATATTTGTGGATGACACCCCAGGTATAACTATTTTTGAACTTAGGGCTAAAGCCAGAAGAATGAAATTAAGGCATAATATAGGGTTATTAATAGTAGATTATTTGCAGCTTGCTCGGATTCCGGGAAAAGTAGAAAGTCGTCAGCAGGAAATATCTGAGATTTCCCGTTCGCTTAAAGCCTTAGCTAAAGAAATTGATGTTCCGGTTATTGTAGTTAGTCAGTTGTCTCGAGCTGTAGAGTCTAGGATAGATAAACGCCCTCAACTTTCAGATTTAAGAGAATCTGGTGCCATAGAGCAGGATGCGGACTTAGTAGTGTTGTTATTAAGAGAAGAATATTATACTCCGGAAACAGATAAGAAGGGTATTGCTGAAGCGATTATAGCTAAGCAGAGGAATGGACCGGTTGGAAGCATCAATCTTGGATTTATAAAAGAATATATGAAGTTTGTTAATCTTGAGATGGTTCACAGTGAATGAATATTGACTTAATAAACCGCCTGTTATATAA
>Ga0116144_10002065_pt1 | contig 22477 bp, 27 predicted proteins | sample AD_UKC035_MetaG_FD_89746 | JGI IMG/M metagenome (GOLD analysis project Ga0116144, IMG submission 89746) | Active sludge microbial communities of municipal wastewater-treating anaerobic digesters from USA - AD_UKC035_MetaG | ecosystem: Engineered > Bioreactor > Anaerobic > Digestate | place: USA...
CACTGCTGACAGTAGAACGGCATGATCCGTGATCCTGAAGAGCTCGGTACAAGAGAGAGAAATAGATTGGGATCATCCCAAGGAGCACTGATGGATGAACACAGGGGTGCCAGGAAAAAAACCCCATGATTCCCTTTCGGATCACAATCATACGGAATGAAAATGGCGGAGCCATTTTCATATAAAAAAGAGACTACGGTTCTCCCTGCGGGTAGGTGCAGTATTCACCCTTGTAGAGCCAGTTCCGGTAGATGATGGGGGTTATCAGGGTGGTCAACAGGCTCATGAGGATGATCACAACGTAGACTTCCTGTCCGATGACTCCCTGCTCAAGCCCGATCAAGGCCACGATCATGGCAACCTCACCCCGTGGCGCCATACCAAACCCGAGGATGAGGCTGTCCTTCCCGCACAGTCCCGTCAATCGACCAGGGATGGCACAGCCGACAACCTTCGTTATGATCGCGACGAGGGTGAGAACGACCAGGAACCCCAGGATGGGCACCGTGAGCTGATGCACATCAGCAAGAATGCCAAGGGAGACGAAGAAGACAGCAGCAAAGATCATCTGGAGATACTCCGCCCCTTCACGGAGGTTCCTGCTCCGTTTCAGGTTCACACCGACAAACGATACCCCTGCAATGAAACCCCCGACGATTGCGGAGAGCCCTATCAGCTCGGCACACATGGCATAGAAAAACGCAAACATCATGGCGAAGATGAACACAAACTCGGGATACTTCCCGGCAATGTCTGATTCATCCATCTTCACGATGAGTTTGCTTACATAATTTCTCCCGATCCAGGCACCCCCGGCAACAAAGATGATCGCGATGATCACCAGGCGGCTGATGGAGGTGAGACTGATGGTGCCGGTGACAATATCGCTTACTGCGGACAGAGCGATGAGCGACAGGATATCATCGATGACGGCAGCGCCGATGATTGCCTTTGCGACTTCAGTATCAAGTTTCCCCAGCTCCTTGAGAATATTGGCGGTGATGGCAATACTGGTCGCCGTCAGCGCAGTACCGATAAAGATGGCACTCACCGTGCTGAATCCGAACAGGAGAGAGATCCAGTATCCCCCGATCCATGGGACAATAACCCCTACAAGACCGATAATCCCGTATTTTACCTGGAAGATCTCTTTGATCTCGAACTCGAGCCCGATCACAAAGAGCAGGATGACGGCCCCAAGATGGGCGATACTGGCAACAAAATCAGTATAGGTGATCAGGCCAAGCACACTCGGCCCCACGACAAGCCCAACCAGGATCTCTCCCACAACCGCTGACTGGTTGATCCGTGATGCAAGCAGGTAACCGGCAAGGGCGACAAAGAGGAGGAGGCTCATCTGGAACTCGACCGTGCCGAAAATACCCTCCATGCAATGCAATAACGCTGGAAAAGTATAAAATCATGGCAGAAACCAGGCCTCTCCCTGCATTATGAAATTCCCGGGTTTCATCAGGAGTACCGCCGGGCTCCGTTCAAGTATCTGGCATGGGGAATCGCCCTGGTGCAGGGACATCAGGAATCCGGGGAGTGGGGTATTTTCGGCCGGGGAGAGTTATGCACCGTGAATCTTTTTCAGGATCCAGGCCATGTTCCTGCCAAGGTTCTCCATGGTGGTGATCCCTTCCTGGTCCTCTTCAACCTCCCCGGGATTGAGCCCCATGCCGATGTTCCAGTAGGAAGATCCGACGGTATACATGTTGCTGATGCCGAAGAAATGATTGATCGTGTCAAAGACGTGGATCCCCCCTGCCCTCCGGACAGCCACCACTGCTCCCCCGACTTTCCTTGCATACAGACCACCGTTGGCCATCCCGACAAAACCGGCACGGTCGATCAGGGCTTTCGTCTCGGCACTCACATCGGCAAAATACGTTGGTGAACCGATAAGGATCCCCTCAGCAGCGGCCATTTTTCCGATGCAGCCATTCACGATATCATCATCGATCACGCACCTGCCATCCCGATTCTCAAAACATTTCCCACAGGCGGTACATCCATGGACTTTCTTTCCACCTACCTGGACAAGTTCCGTGCTGATGCCTTCCTCTTTGAGAGGAGCAAGCACGTGTTCCAGGAGGTGCCTGGTATTCCCCTCTTTCCGCGGGCTCCCGTTGAATGCGACAACCTTCATACCCAGGTACTTGGACATCCCCTGATTTCAAGGATTTCCCATGGCATAGAAAGGGGATACCCCTCTTTGTCCACCATCAGGATTCCGGACAAATCCGATGCCTTAATGCGGTAGTGCCGGCCAGTAGTCTTTTTGTGAAGTGCAGGTATGTTTCTTGAAAAGATCCTGTATGCTACCGATTTCTCGGAGACCTCAGCAAGTGCCCTCGGCTATGTGATCCAACTCCGGACTGCAGGATGCAAAGAGGTGATCCTTGTCCACGTGCTTGATGCCCGAAAGACAGAGGAGGTCCTTGCAGAACCATCCGGCGGGGATGAACCATCGGGGGAGTACGAGCGGCAGATTGCCGGCAGGATACTGAACAATGCCCGGCAGGAACTGAAAACGATCGAGAGAGCGCTCGAAGAGGAGCAGTTCCTGGTCCGGACCTTTCTCGTGAACGGAAATCCATCCTGGGAGATAAACCGTATTGCCGATGCGGAATGCGCAGGAATGATCGTGATCGGCTCCCATGGGAGGACCAATCTCCTGCACCGGCTGATGGGCTCGGTCTCCCTCGGGGTGATCGAGAACGCGACCCGGCCGGTGCTTATCGTGAGGAGGAACGAAGAGCAGTAGGAGGAGAGATCCCCTGCTCTCCCAAGGGGCGGTTCTCGAATGCCCGGCAGGAGGAGGTATCAAGGGCAGATTAATGCTCTCTCCGTTCAGGAAGATCTCCCCTTCCAGGAAGGCCAGGTTCCCGGAAACTGGTTGGAGATGAGCCAGAGATCGCTGGCACTCCTATTGGCCAGACTTTCAGGAAGCAACGCGCTCCTGGCACCACAGGTTCCCGCTTTCCACCAGTTCCAATCTCCATACTTGATGGAGATCTCCGGCGACCTGATTCTGTGAAATAAAAAAGAGTTGAGAAGACGATCAGTACCGTGGCCGGAAACTGGTCCGGGGCTGCGGCGGGCGTGCCTCATCGATCTTCAGGGTGCGGCCTTCAAACATCGTCTCGTTGAGGGCTGCCTTTGCCTTCTCGGCATCCTCAGGGGTCGCCATCTCGACGAATCCAAAGCCCTTCCGCTCAATGACACGAACTTCCTTTACATCCCCGTATGCTGAGAATAATTTTTTTAATTGTTCCTCATTGACAGAATACGTGAGATTTCCAACGTAGAGTTTACTTCCCTGCATATGATTACGTTCCTTTTCCTCATTACATCGGTCCTTTTCCACATATACTTTTAGGAGGAGACAGAACGCAGAAGAAGAGGGTGGAACTGCTGGCGAACCATGCGCAAAGGGAGCGCCGCTTCACCGTATCGCAGAAACGAGCTCATTGCCCGGGGGGAAAGGTATCCCTTCCATAGAACGGTACCGCCAGGAGGGCCAGAAGCTCACGCCAGGGATAGGTTAAAGGCAGTTGGCAGCGTTTATAGTACACTTTATTGACGGAGTTGTTTTCCTGACCAGCACCACGCATTCACAAAACGGGCCCGGGACCGAGATCGTCCGCGTACGGCTGCCGAAGAAGAGAGAGAAGGAGATCTTTGCCAGGGCTGAATCGATGCTTGGTGCAAACCATATCAGTGTCCGTTGTGCTGACGGGGTGACCCGGATGGGCCGGATCAAGGGCACGATCAAAAAACGCCTCTGGATCCGGGAAGGCGATGTGCTCATCATCACTCCCTGGAGTTTCCAGGATGAAAAGTGCGACATCTCGTACCGCTACACACGGCCACAGGTCGAATGGCTCCAGCGGAACGGGTATCTCAAGTCATAATCCTTTTTTCCCCAGCGCCATCGAAAATTACAAGGTCGCTCTCCTCTATGGATGTCGAAACCTCCTTTTCCACCATTACATCCCACCTGCTGGACCCAAACCTTCCCCGGACATCGGATTTTTGTAGTACGATGCTCCACCAGTTCATGATGTTTTCAGTCAACCGGTGTATCAACCGACTCAGTTCGACCATCATCCTGAACGATACCACCGAGCAAGCCATCAACGAGTATGTGAAAGAGAATAGCAAGGAGTATTACGAGATCCCCCCGGGGTTCGAGTTTCGGGGGGTCATCATCCTCCTGAAAAATCCCATGCTCATGGGCTTCAAGATCAAGAAGAAGAAGATCCTCATGCCGTTTGTAAAACCCTGCTTCGGCCCCATGCTCATCGAACTGGCAGCCCTGGATGGAGAGTTTGAGCAGCTCCGGGAACAGCTGGCAAGGGCTTCATAATCTGCCGGATCCCTCAACCCTTATCACCTTTCCTGCCCAAAATCTTCCAGAAATCTGATAGCATCAAAGTGACCTCCTGTGTACGCCATCCGCTTCTACCGCATTTACGATATAGGGGAGGAGATCGACCTCGGCGAGCTGGAAAAAGCCCTGGCGAGCAGCATGGCGATCGCCCGTACCGGGTTTGTCAGGGTCCGCCCCACCTCCATGACGATAGAGGAGCCGCCACTCCTTCTCCGTCTCCAGCCGGCATATGCTGAAACCGGTGGTGCCGGTTGCACCTTCACGGTAGTATCGAGAGTGTTTGATTTCGGGGCAGTCAGCATCTGCCTCATCCTCGAAGAGATGAATACCCCGGCATCAGCACTGCAGGACGCTGCAGACCGATTCTCCGGGAACGGGGTGCTCGATCCTCACTTTTCTGCCGCCCTGCAGCAGGTCCGTGCCATCCTGGCCCCGATCGTTGGTGATCGTTCGATCGACGAGGATTTCTACGACGATTACACCATCTACCTCTCCGAACGTCTTGATGAGAGCATCGATCCTGTTGCACTGCTCCTTGGTGAGAAGGAGGATTTCTCCCCGGAGATCCGGCAGGAGACCCTCCAGAACCAGCTGAGCTATGCCCGGGATGATCGGGCGATCCTCTCCTGGAACGGGGCGATCCTGATCAGCCCCCAGCCGCCCTCTGACCTGATCGAGCTGATCGAGTTTGCCGCGGTGCAGGTGCTCGAACTCAGGTTTTATGACCGCGAGCTCTCCCGGCAGATGGAGAAGATGTATGATGACATAGAGGTTGCAGACCGGCTCTTCTGGTACAGCAAGGTTCGCCAGTACCACTCGCTCATGAAGGTCCTGATGCGGACCCAGACCGAAGTCTCCGAGATCGTGGAGAAGGTCAACAACCTGATCAAGATCACCGAGGATGTGTACTATGCACGGGTCTATGCCATGGCGCTGAAAGTATTGAGGAGCCAGCAATGGACCGAGAGCCTCAACCGCCGTATCGGGATCATCCGTGAGAACTACCGGATGCTCTCCGATGAAGTGGATGTCCAGCACTCCAATTTCCTCGAATGGGTGGTGATCATCCTGATCGCCTTCGAAGTTGCCCTCTTCCTGCCAAGTGCGCTGCATTGAAAGAACCAGGCATGCTGCAATGCTCTTGTCTCCCGTTCTCTTTCTCGTCTGAATCGTTCCTCTGGTATCACCCCATGATTCTGCTGATCCCCGACAGGTGAGCATTTATCCAAAATCTTCTGCGAACTATCGGAGCATTATTACACTTTTTGCGGGATTTTTTTGTACTGCCGACCGGCTTTTTGGCAGTGGTCAAACATGGGGTTGCTTTCGTTTCATGGGTAGTTTGCATCATCTTTGGCTGTAAAGTCCAACAGAATGAACGGAGCGCCTTTCTACGAGGGGAAAAAGAGGGTTGGTTATATCCATTTGCGCCAGGATAATTGTCCAAGGTGCGTCATGATCTGGAACTCGGTGGCATCCGGGTCATCGGTAGGGACCAAGTCCGCAGCATATCGCCCGAGAGGACCGACGAATGATAGAATATCACCGAACTCGAGGTTCGGATCGTCGACTGCAACGAGGGGCAGGTCCCTGGTGGTTCCATTTGGCAGGGTTATGACATGCGGTATAAGCGGAATAGCTCTCGACGCTGTGTATCGTATCCCTAATTGGAACTGTGCATACTGGCTGCCGTATACGCCGTGCGTGATCTTGTTCTGTTGACCAGGGATCAGCAGGTCTTTATTGTTATGGAGTCCCCACCCTGATTCCTGATTATTCTCTAGCACCGCGGAGATCTGCGCTCGGTAATTTAAATTATCGTTGATGATAAACCCGGGATTCGTCGTCTTGTATGTCGCGACCACTGGACGCCGGTATCCATATACCAGTGTGGCGAGAACGGTGCACCAGACCTGACCGGCAGGAACCAGACTCCCCACAGTCTGGATAGTGATACCGGGTGCATTCGGTGGCATTTCGTAGTCTACCAGCTTCCCGGCACCATCCACGACAGTTCCCATGTTGACATTGTTCATGTAAAGCGTGCCCGTGTGACCGGACATGTTCGTCGCGGTATGTTTAATGTATCCGCCTTCGAACCACGAATATTTGTCTAACGCCGGGACTAGGCACGAAGCAGATCCCCATCCCGAGCCGTCATTGGTTCCCTGAATACCAGACTTCTCATCCCATCCCTGCCCGACAGTGGTGACTCCTCTCCATTTCCCGCCGACGTATATTATTTCCCAGCTCGCCGGGATATCGACGAGCATTGTGGATCCGTGCTGTATCGGGAGCCAGTCGGAAGTAAAGTCCTTATACTCACCCATCGCTTACTCCACCGGGACTCGGAGCCAAGCTCGACCGACCTTCGGATTGACCGGATCCTCGGTCAGCACCTCGTAGCAAAAGGGGGCAGATGCATCTTCCCTTACTTGTGCCGAGGTCTTATGAATCGTTGCGTCGAGCTTGTGAACCAGTTCGTAATCGTCAGCCTTCTCCTTGAGATGAATGACATTATTCGCCTGTTTGTTGGCGTCGTCGTATGTCATTCCTGTGTTCACATCGAAATTGTTTTTCGGGACTTCGTAAACCATGATTATTCCTCTTCGATTACTTTTCGAGCAGTGATGTTTACCCGGAGGGGTCCGGACCATTCGATCTCTTGCCGGACGACATTGTAATCGACCGGCGTGTCGTCCTGATAGTTTGATACTGCTACCCTTTCCCCGAGGAGTGGAGAGAGATATCCCCGGGCGTTGAGGACGACGTCACGCTGCGGGTCAGAGTAGAATGCGATAATTTTATCGGCGATGAGTTCCGCCTGTTCCCGGGTCTGGATAAACTCAAGTTCTATCGGCGATTCGAGGGCGACCCGTCCGTTGTGATTAATTGAATCCTGATTGACACGCTCAACGACAAGACCGCCGGTCTGTTCGAGGAGTCGCCCTTCGTGCTTGATACCGGATATTGTTATGGCTTCATCCGTCGGGTTTGTGTACCAGATTCGGACAGACCAGGGATACGGATCCGCCTCGGTGGTCAATCCCTCTTTGTCAGCAGTTATCGTCGTTGTTATGAGACCATAGACCGGGGTTTTATTGAACATATAAAATCGTTCGACGGTCTGTCCTGCTCCGATGGTAAATGTCTCGCTGTCGGAATACACCTCTGTCGGCTCTCCGAGGGTTCGCGGGAGGGCGATAACCTCTATGCTGTTGACCATCTCGGACCATCGGAGCGGGTGGTCCCGGCTGTAATAGTTATCCCGGTTGAACTCGACGAGCGGGTTGGTCCCTGGCGAGTAGAGTTTGACATTTATCTTCCCATCCCTGTCACAATAGACGTATGCGAGGGCGTTCTCGGCGAGCTTCTGAATTGCGAACAGACTTGAGGTTCTTTCAAACCATGCATAAGGGATCTTGTATTTCTCGGCGTTGTAAAGTTCTCCATCGATGATATATTCACTGGCAGTTACCCCGGCTGATTCGAATACATCTTCGAGTAGGTCGCCGATCGTGTAGTTATTGTAAATCCCTGGCGGTGCGAAGTCGGTGTTTCGGAGAATCTCAAGTCGGTCAAGTCCCATTACTTCGACGAAGAGACTGTTATCAGGTGAGGACCAGTCCATCGAATAGAAAACACCCATCGGCTGCCAGACAATTCCGGTGGTCGGTGAGAGATAGACGCCGAGCCAGACCTTTATCTTCCGATGCTTCATCATGAGGTTCCTTATCGGACTGGTCGGGTTGCTCGGGTCAAAGCGTCGATCGGTGTTTACCATGGTTAGGACCACTTCGTTGCTTGAGATGTTTCCTATCGGGACCGTTCCGGATTCATAATCCAGTTCTTCGAGGATTTTGATGCTCTTTATCTCATCCTCGTCGTAATCCTCTTTATAGGACGAGAATAATTCGAGGATCCTGCATTGTGCTAGAGGGTCGTTGATCTTTGTAATTACATATGCGATCTTCGTAACGTCGGCATAAGGCGGATCGAGTGTCATGGACCAATTGTAATTTGTATTACCATCGATGAAAGTGCCGCCTGGGTTGAGGAGCGTCTCGCCGGAGTAGATCCACACCGAGAAATCCCTCGGTAATCCGCCGAGGTATGGATCTCCTATCATCTTTACCTCGTATAGAGGTCTGGCAGGAAATTGGAGGGTAATCTCAATCGTCGGGTCAAATGCTCCGAACTCGTCAGAGAGGATATTAGACCACCATCCCGTCGTGTAGTCGGCTTTATAGTCGTCTACCCTCGGACACATGAGCGATTTTCCGTCGAGTTTGTTGGTTCTGAATGTGAACCATTTCCCCGGGACGGTAGTCTTTCCATCAATCAGCGAGGCAGTCGTCGAAGGGTAAGCACATTCAGGGGCAGTAATCTCGATGCCTCCCTCTGCGACGAATGGATCAGAGAATACGATTTCTGCCTTTCCGTAAATCCTCCGGCGGGCGACATTACAGGCACGCCAGAAATCGATATAGTCTCCCTCCTCTTCGAGTGCAATTATGAGTTTATCTTCGCCGATCGGATTATAGGAGATGGTTCCCGCCTCTGTCGCCCATCGTATCGGGATTGAGTCAATGCCATATCTGATATACCGCTCCTCGTAACTGGAGGTTTCCGAGGCAAACCTGACAGGGATTACGTCGGTTCCGAGAGGGTATGCTCGGAACGGGTTACTCTCGAAGGGGCAGAGGGTGAGCGCATCATCGCCGGTTATTGAGGCAGCGATATCGGTTGATTCCGTGGCATACCGGAGGGCAATAGAATCCATCCCTCGAATGAGTTTATCATATTTTCCAAGGCTCGCGACGGTGTCGGCTATCGCTATGATGAGGTCATCGGTAGACGTCGGCAACTCAACTGACAGGGAGGGAGTCTCGCCTATGAATGGCGCGAAGTCGTCAGACACTTCGAATGTCGCGGCGAGGTCAGGGGTCTCGGTTATTGCTATGACGAGGGTATCCGATGCGGTTTTCTCGACGTAGTCTGGTCGATTGAACGCCGACCGATTAAAATCTGCCTGATTAAACCCTGACATTTATCCCCCCTATCCGTCGAGGTTGTTGATCTCGTATGTGATCTTTATGCCGATCAGGTAGATGCTGCTCTCTATCGTATCCGACGCACTTGAGCCGTTCCGGTAAAACTGGAACCAGACAGGTTGTCCGGCGGCATACCCTGTGATTGTCGTCAGGGTTGTTTCCGGCGACATACAGCTGTCGAGCGAATCATTTGCGGTATCGGTGACCGTTACCCCGGCGTCCCAGCTCCCGTCAATGGTTGCACCGTCAGCCATCGTCCTAGTCTGAACACCCCATATTGCGTTCCCTGTTCCGCTAGTCGACCAGAAAAATTGTGCTTTATATTTCCCGGTGAAGTTCGCCGGGGGCATCCATAATGCTTGAATCGCCTGATCGACGTCCTTCGCAAACTGGAATGCGTTGACGTAGATTTTACTCGCTGACAGTTCATACTGGAACACTGAAGCTGGCGAACCATTCGTCGAAGGCTGATAGCATCCATGGAAGAAGTCGAGCCAGAATGACCGGAGCCCGTCGGTTCCTAGTGCCGTCTTCGTCTCTGCGAGGGTTGCCTTTACAAATTTCCCGGTGGTACTATCGCCGATTAGGAAATCATTTTCGGCGGTTGTGAGTGCATGGCTGACATAATCTCCGTCGATAGTGTTGATATTATCGATCAGGGTGTTGAGGTCATATGCAGTTATCCTCCGGGCGACGAGCTCTCCGGCTGACCATGTGCCTTGGTAACCCTCGACATACTCGACGCCGGTGAGGGTGGTCTCGGTCTTGCCGGTATACTTGAAGGTTCCCGCAGTCTGTCCCTCACCGACTGTTACGATATTTGGGGCAGTAGGGAGATCGGCAGGGGCTTCAACGCTCATCGTCGTGTCGGTATAGACAAATGCCGACGAAAGGGTTGTGACGGGGGTATTCACCTGACCGTCGTACATGGTAGTCAGCGCCATGACTTACCCCACTTATGCCGCCGGTGTTCCGATCTCAGGCGTCAGTTCGATCTTGAATACCCAGCTCCCGCCGTTCTTCGTCCCTTTGTTTTCCTGTACTCGGTTCGCCATCGTGCCATCAGTTGAGGCATTGAACAGCGCCCATTCGAGCCAAGCGAAGTTTGCATCGGTCTCGCCAAAGGTTGACTGCCATGCCATGGTGAGGTTCGACCGTGTCGGGAATCCGGCGTCCATCCCTTTCCTTAAGTTGTTGGTCACCGCCTGCAGGTCGATTTGGTCAGACGCAAAGGCGACGTTTGAATCTCCCACGCCGATATAGGCGTTCGCATTGTTGAACGGGTTCTGTGCCTCTCCGACGATTGCTTTTGCAATCCACAAGAGCATCGCATCAGTCATTGCCATTTATGGTTCTCTCCTTGCTCTGTTTGATTTGTTCGACAATCTTTTCAGCATCTGTCGTTCCAAAGAGTTTTATCAACTCTTCGTCGGTCAGGTAGCGTTCCTCAACGATGACTTCTTCGGGTATGCTGGCAGGGTCGTTCGGATCGACGCCAGGGGCATACTTGGTTATCGTCGAGGTCTCTTTCATTCGGAGTTTCATCGGTTCGGTCATGGTTTCACGTCGATTTTTGGACCGCCTCTCGGGGGCGGATAAGATACCGTCTGTCTCGGCGGATCTTTCTTCGGGTCTTTCCCGGGATCGAAAATCTGAACAATGATTTTCGACGTCGGGTTTACCCTCTGTGCGCCGGGAGGGACTGGTTTCTGTCGTGACATTTACTGTTCCTCCAGTGTTATTCGCAAGTCAGTCCAGCTCTCGGGGATCTGGTGCAATCCGGTATATGAGACATGATGCATCCAGACGGAAACGGTCTCCGCCTTGCCGAGATAGACGAAGGTAAAGTCTACAAAATCCCTCTTCGCCCTGATGGTGGCAAAGATGGTAATCTCCTCGATCGTCGGGTAGGCATAATCGAGATAGAACTTCCGCTTCGTGGCAATGACGTCTGTGACCTTTTTGCCGGAGGCTACCCTGTCAGAGTATTCGATATCGAATTCCTCGACGGAAAAGTCCGTCGGGTACTCGATGACATTATTATCAAGAATGAATCCGTCGGTCATATTGTCGCCCTCTTCTCATACCGTCTGTTGCCTTCCTCGTTGAGGAGATTTTTCAATACCTTTGCGACGGGGCGGAGACTGTTCTTATCGGGGACGCCGATCAAGTTCTGAAAGTGCAAGTGGATGTCCCTCACTCCGCCGTATTCCCGTAACACCTTCGCGAGTTCCCGGGTATCTACGCCGGATCCGACATTCCGTTCACTGCCGGTAAGCGGAACCACCGTCGCCCCTTCGTTGAGGTTGAGCATCTCCGGTCCCCTGTCGCCGACGATGACCCGACCAGAGCCGAGGATCCTTGCACCGGCGGCAAGTTTCGGGAGACCAAGTCTCCAGTCCCATCTCTTTTGCGTCGGGAATATCGACCAGTCGTAAGGGGTGTAATCCGTCTCGGTGTCAGTGTTGAATCCGCCGGTATCGTCGTTCCCGAATCCGCACCCGCCGGGACCGCACCCGTCGTTACTGACGTTTGTCTTTGAATTGGCAGACCGCTTCTCGATGAAATCGAAAAGGTCGTCGATATTCCGCTTCATGACGTCAGATGACTTGACGGACCTTTCGCCCATGGCGTCGAACCTCGAGCCGACTCCTTTGGCTGTGCTGTCCATTGAGGACCCCACATTGGACCCCATGGAACGGAATGATGATACCGAGCGTGTGGCGGTGTTTGCAGAGGCTTTCTCTATGGAATCACCCGCTTGGTCAAATGTCCTGGCGGATTGCTTTACAGCACTAGCAGCGTCCTTTTGCGCTTTGGTTGAGTCTTCGACGGCATCGGTCTGGTCCTTCAATGCATCAACATTTCCGAGGATCTCTACCCCGGCGTCGGCGTATGCTTTCGCCTCGTCCTTCTTGAGTTGGACCGTCGTCCATCCGCCGTCTTCCTCATACCAGTTGCCAAGGTATTTCCCGTTCACCACCTGAACATTATTCGGGTTTCCTTTTACCCTGTCCTTCGGGTCTCCGTGCGGGTTCGGGGTCTGCGTTCCAGAGCTTCCGGCATTTATGAATCCCTCATAATCGGGGTCGTTCTGATAGTCGCCGTTGAGTATCTCATTCGACACGCCGTTGGTATACGAATCGTTGGTGTTACCTTTCCCGCCAGTATCGACCTTCGTGTTGTTCGAAAGTATTTCGGCTACGTTGACGCTCTCGCTCTTCGATAGATCGCCAGAGCTTTGGTATTCATTTTCGAGAGATTTGTATATCCTCTGCTCTTCCGACGTCAGGGCGTCCTTGAAGGCTTTATCCCAATCCTTCTCGCCGGTGGCGTTCATGTAATCGACGACGGTCTGCCAGAGGGCTTGCATCGAGTCCTTCTTATTCAGCCCGCCGACCATGATCGCCTGTCTTCTCTGCGACGGGGTGGCGTTCTGGATCTCCTGCATGGTGAGGTTCTGATACGCCATTCCCTCGTAGATTCCCTTCATCGCTTCGCCGAATGCTCCTGCTACCTCGGCAAGAGCTCCCTCGGTCTCGGCTGCAGCCCCGGCTACGTCGTTCATCGCACCGACGCCGGTGGATCCGAACTCTGACATCAGATCAGTGAGGGTCGACGTCGACTGCCCGGTCTTATCGGCGGATGTCTTTGTCTTATCAAGACCTTCGGCAGTCTTGTCTAACTTCTCCGGTGTCTCGTCGAGTTCCTTGTTCGTCTTCTCGATGGCAGGGAAGAGACTGTCCATCACCGTCGATGCAAATCCAGAGGCTTTGTCCCTTGCATTTATGAAGAACTGGACGACTTTATTATCGGCTAATTTGGTGAACCAGTCGACGACCTTTCCGACCCAGGTGACGAGTTTGGTGAGTCCGTCGATCAGCCCGTTAATCGCCCGGGATAATTCGCTTCCGAACTTTCTGACGAGTGTATCGATGATTCTCCCGAGAAGTTCAAATGCTGACTTGACAACCTCGATGATACTTTTCCCACCAGAGAATTTCTTAAAGAGGTCGTCGACACTGGCAAAGAGATTCCCGAGGGCAGTCTTTAGTTTGTCGACGCTCGGGGCTATGGCGTCGTCGACACTGGCAAAAGTGTCTTTGACTCCGGACCATCGCTCTTTGACCCAATCGGCAACCTGTCCGGTGATATCCCTTATCCCGAGGAAATTGGTTTTCCAGGCAGCGTAAAGCAGGACGGCGGCAGCGACCACTCCGACGATTATCGGGAGGAGTGCTCCAAGAGACACGCCGAGGGTTGTCATCGTGCCGGTGACGAAGAGACTGCTCGTCGAGACTCCGGCAAGTGTCGCTTTTAACCCCAACATGGCACCTTGAACGAGTGTCGTCGCTGGACCGATGGCTTTCATAAGGAACGGGAACGCCATCATCGCCGGACCTATGGCGATGAGTGACTGTCCGAAGGTGAGGGCAGTCCCGGCGACGGTCTGGAGTGGTCCAGGTAATGCTTCGATGATTCCGGCAAATGTTCCCATCGCACCGGCGGCGGCTATGGTCGCCGGAGCCATGGCGTCGCCCAAGGCAATCTTCGCCGCTGTGATCTTGTTCTCGGCTATTTTGAGTTTCGCCCCGGTCCCCTCGATCTTGACTCCATATTGATCGGCGAGGAATCCCCCGTCGCTAAATTGCTGTGTGAGTCCTTCGAGTTTTTCGGATTCCCTCGCAAGACCAATGATTGCAGTTACCCCTCGCTCGCCGAAGGTCTCTGAAAGGTATCCCGCACGATCGGCATTCCCGCCGACGTCCTCAAGTCCTGCAGCAAGGTCGACCATGATGTCTTTCATCGGACGGAAGTTTCCGGCAGAATCCTTGACGGTGATACCGTATTTTTCAAGTTTCTCCTGTGCCTTGGGATCGATAAGAGTCGTAAGGACGGATCTTAATGCAGTACCGGCTCTCTCGGGACTGGTGAAAGACTGCTGTAACTGGACGTTCATCGCGCAGAGTTCTTCGAATGAGATCTCCAGCGCAGATGCGACGTTCATGTTCCGCATCATCTCATCGGTGAAATCACCGAGCTCCCATTTCCCGACCTGAACACCTTTTGCCAATACCTCGGCGACCTTGGCTGCGTCATATCCCTGATCACCATACGCCGACATGACGTTGATAACGGTATTCATTGCAGAGGCTAGGTCAACAGAACCGGCGACGGCGAGCTTTGAGGTAGGTTCAATCGCTGCCATCGACTCAGCATAAGAATACCCGACGGACTCCATCTGATACATTGCCTTGGCGATGTCGGTAGCTGCGAGGGGCATCTCTTTGGACATATCGAGCGCCTTCTTGCGCATCCCCTCGAACTCGGCGTCGCTTAACTGACCCAGGGCTTTTACCTCGGTCATTGCTGAACTGAAGGCAAGGAACGAGCGGTTAATGTCATCCGCCATGAGTTTGCATGACACGCCGATACCAGTGAGGGCAGCACCGACCTTGATGAACGAGGTTTCGAGCTCTCTGCTCATCGTCGTTCCACTCTTGCCGATACCCTCGATTACATTTGACGCTTGATCGATGGCACGGATAAGGATTTCCAGCACGTTACTGCCCATTTGATATACCTCGTATCATTTGTTTCCCGTACTCGACGAGGAACATCCTCTGTATCGGGGTGAGTTCCGTCTGCGTCGGTGCGAGTGGAACGCCTAATTTGAGGAGAATCATAATCTCCTCGGCGTCCGGTGTTTTAACGAAAGTAGCTGATGAGGTCTTCCATCGATTCGCTGATGTTGGAAATCTCATAGACCTTCGCGGCGATCTTATCGACTACGCCGACGGGTGAGATCTTCTTGACGTCCTCGGGGGACCACTTCTCATTGACCGAGAGGGAGCGAGATACCAGGTATATCTTCGACTCAAACTCCGCCTCGGTGAGACTTCCCATATCGAGATTGATCTTCATCCCTTCGAGCGTGACAGCGCCAGTCTGTTCCTTCTGATCCTGCATACTCTTGACCAGGGTATCAAGGTCGGCTCCGGCGGATACTGCTTTGAGGACGATATTTTTTGCATACTGATACTCGCCGTCGGTGACGGGGCGAAGGAGAATTGTCCCCTTCAACCCCTCGATCTGAACCTCCTCGGACTGTTTGGATGTCCGGAGGATGTCAGCCTTTGTGAGTGTCTTCACGCCTTATTCCTCCGTGAACATGGCGGTGGTGTTGTTCAGGAGCTTGACGTAAATATCCGTCGATACCTTGGTGACGGTGTCGGCAAGGGTGACGTCGGGGGTAACATACGCCTGACCACTGATCTCGTGATACAGGGCGTCGCTTGTCCTCGGTGGGAGGGTAGAAGTCTTGACGTCGATTGTCGGCAAAAGGATCTCAAGCTGCCTCGGGTCCGCCGCTTCACCTTCGTCGTGGGGTGCAAAGACGAGTTTGAAGTCTTCGAGGAGCGTGGAACCGATGTCTGCCGGTCCTGTCTCGTCACCCCAAAACGCCTCAAGCATGTCGAGGTCTTCGAACTCGAGGGTCGCGGAGTACTCGACTACCCTGGCACCGAAGCGGTGACGCCTGGCGTATGGCGATCCGGCGTTCTTCCCCCTGTTTCCGTCGATGTTGTTGCGGATTGCAAGGTTAAAGGTCCGGACCTTTGCGCTGATATCGGTGGGCGTCGAGCCGATCGATGCGGTGAAGTTGTGGAATGCGAGCGGGACATCGGTCGGCAGGAGCAAGTCGTCATCGGCGGGAAGTGCTTCTTTGGAGTCCTTGCGGGCAATGATGTCATTATTGACATTGAGCAGCCCATCGCCGACAGAGACGGAAAGGGCGTTCATTGCACAACCGTCGAAGACGTGTTCGAACTTGTCCTTCCCGATCCTCGTGGTGAAGTATCGCGGAATGATGTTGTCGTCGCCATACATCTCGTGAGTGTTGGGCGCTGGCGCTCCTGCCCCGGCGGTGTATTTGTATGAACCGAGAGCAAAGAGGAAATTATACCCGATTGTCTCGATATCCCATGCATACTCGACGGTTCCTGCGGGCAGGTAGAAGTTCCGGACCTTTCGCCGTGCTGCACGGTAAAGTCCTGACGGTACGGTGATCTCTGCGTTCTTCGGCGGGTCAAGGGTGGACGTGATACCGTCGACGTGAACGGCTGCTGCTGTCGGTGTGCCGAAGGTTGTCTCAAGAGAGAATCCGGCATACCTCTTCATAGTCTGTGATTCTGTCATTTTCGTTTCACCTTAATGCGGTAAATTCAACCATCACCATCGCGAGGGCTGAATACATCTGCTGCTTTCTGTCTATCGGGGCGGCGGGTTCAAAGCTCTCGGGTTCGGTGAGCGAGACGCAGGAGCATGTGAGGTTCCCCGACTTGAGTAAAGTCGTCTGCGCCGCCGCTGCGATTCTGGTGGCGTCTTCGCTTCCCTTCTGCGGATTGTCGCTGAACGTGAGTGATGCGAGGACGACGGGCATTCTCCATCGGTTCCTGACGCCGTTCTTTGAGACGGGCTTCATGGTCCCGGCGTAATACCATACCCCCGGGAACGGAGGGGATGGCAATTCGTATGACATCCGCCCAACCTGTCGGACCCCTTCGAGGAGTCCGTCAGTTTTTATCTCTGCCCGGAGGAGCGTATCGACGGCGTCGAGGACATTATCGATCGCTGTCGGGAGTACGGGAATTTCAGCCATTTGTTAATCCTCCCTTCAGGAATCCGGCGAGGTCTTGCTGCTTCATCCAGTCAATCGCCCGGGTAGCGAAGGGATTCGCCTTCGTGCCTTTGTGTGCGATCGAGTGCCATATCGGGAAGGGTGGCAGGTGGTGACGTTCAGCCCACGCCGCTATCGGTCCCCAGGGCGGCGGGTTCATCTCGGTCCTCGGCTTGGTTCCTTCTTGGACATAGACTGCATGTTCGACGAGACTGATTATCCGACGGTTCCATTCGCCCTCTTTCTTGGTCTGCCAGTTGCCGGAGTTATGAAGGAACCCCTGATCGACGGCGGATTTGCCATCGGGTCGTTTCTGTGATTCTTCGACGACTTTGGCTAGGGTTGCGTCGGCGATCTGGTTCATTCCCTCGGAGATCATCTTCTTCCCTGATTTGAGGATGTTCTGCAGCTCAGCGTCGGTAAATACGACGACCTCAAATGCAGTCTGGCTCCCGCCTACCGTCGCCACGTTCTTACACTCCCTGCATGATGTTCTCGGAAATGATGTTTCGAATCGTTATGACGGATGACGGCAGACTCCCGGGAAATCGTGGTCGGTGCTCCTGCCCGGGTCTGGTTGGTCTGGTTGTCTTTGATTATCTCGCGGATCTGCCGGATGTATGCCGTATCCCCTGGCTTGACCCATTTCCATCGTGAAGGGTCATTCGTCGATTCGATATCGACGATACCCTGTTTCGCCGTGTGGAGATGGCAGACCATGAGGATGAGGCAGTCGTTATAGAGATCGGCATCCAGGTTGTCGGCTCCCATGACGGTCAGACGGCGGGCAGCTACTCCCTCGTAGTCCGCGAGCATGGCAGTAGTGAATCCTGACCCCTCGTCGTCACTGACTTCATAGGGCGAGAATAATGCTATATCGTCTGCTGATAGCGCCATGTCAGGGCATCCCTCCGCCGTTGAAAAAGAATTCCTTGAAGGCGATCATTATCGTGACGACGGTTCCAATGGCTCCGATGATTGCGCCGACCACGGTTCCGACGAATGCGATCGCCGCCTGTTCGCCACGAGTCTGATTCTTCCATTGCTCGATGACTCGAAGCCTTTCCTCGTGGTCATCGATCAGCGCACTCATGGTTTCATTACAGGTGTCAATGCTCTCTTTGAGACCATCCACCGACTCTTTTAAGGACTCCTTGAGGTACCGCACATCGGATGCTGTCTCGATAATCATATCCCGGTAATCCTCCATCGTCGGCGGCATGGTTTATTCTCCTACGATTGCTGTTCGTCGAATCAGTGTAGCGGCGTCCATAGGGCACCTTCACCGATTGATGTATTCCATCATTACGACGGCGTGACCCGTTCCGGAGCTGCTTCCGGTAGCGACGACGGTGATATCGAGCCTTTTCCCGGCGTTGACATTCCCATTAGTTCCTGAGATGGTCCCCGACAGTCCGGAGTCTGCGACGATCCCGGTTCCGGGGAGGGCGATCGTGCATATGGTGAGTCCCTCGATCCCCTGTTTCGGAGCAGACAGTGTGATCGAACCAGCGTCGGTATCCTCGACGTAGTCCTCGGTCATTAGGACGTAAACCTCGGTGATCGTGATGTCGCTCGGCGGAACGAATACAGCATAGTAGGTAGTATCATTTCCGTCGGCGAGGTCCACGCCGGTAGTCGCCTGTGCCGTGGGAGTCCCGAGTCCCGCCGTGAGATGAACGGTATGAACCTTGTGCGTGTCGATCTCGGCGTCGATCAACCCGAACTCCGTCGCGATTTTCTCAATCATCGAGCCGGCGATCCGCTTGAGCTGTCCGGCTGTCTTTGCAGTATATGTCATGATTTTTCGTTCTCCTGATGTTTAGTTAGGTACTGGAGCAGTCCCTTTTTCCGACGTGAAAAAGGGGGTTTAGATACCTGACGCATACTGATATGCGTAGGCGTTGGTGATGACGGTCTCACCCTCGATCCAGAACTGAAGGAGGGTATCCTTCGACCCGGGTTCGCGGAACTGGTCGAAATGAATTCCGAAGTTCTGGACGGTCTTGGTGACTTTCTTGCCATCTTCCATCGTCGGGTAAGCGATCTTGGTGGTTCCGAAGGCGCTGTCGACGAAGTAGTGGAACTCAGCGCCGGGATTGACCTTGTCAAGTCCGAGAAGATATCCCTCGGAGATTCCAGAGTCCACGCCGATGAGGTTGCATCCGGCGATCGGGACGTAAATGCTGTCCCCGTTACCCCCGGGCATTCCATAGATACGTTCCTGCTTGACAGAGTTTATGTCCATTGCAGTGAGGTATCCCTCGAACTCGGCGAAGTTGTCGGTATTGACAATGACGTCGGTGAGGCGGAACGGATATCCCTCTCTCCTCATCTGATACTTGAGCTTGCGGAGATCCTCGACGGGTGTCGCGGTTGCGATTTCGGACCATGCGGAAGTCGGGGACCATGTCGGGGTCGTCGCTCCGGCGGTGAGCCTGGATAGGATCTTGGTGTTGAGCCAGTCAGCGAGCCAGATACCGGCGTTCTCGTACGCCTTCATGATCTCGTTCTTTCCGGAGGACTGCCGGACCACCTGTCTCGGGACACGGACGGAAAACCCTCTCATCTTGAGGAGTTCTGACGCGGTGACAGGGCGGGAGAAATTGATCTCGGGCATGTCTGCGCCGACCTCGTGGAGGGCAGGGGTTTCCTGTTCGCTGTCGCCGGTTACACTGGTGTCATTGTAGCGGTAGACGAATGATGCATCGTCTTCCGGCACAGCACGGATGAGATCGAGAGCGAAGAGATTCGGCTCCATTTTCTCAAACGCGACGGGCAGGGCAATCTCCTTGCGGAGATACCAGTCGTTAGTTCCTGACATTGTCATTGTTATCAGCTCCCTGTTACAGCGGCGATCAGGTTGTTAATTCCAACCAGGATCGTATACTGGTCGCCGGATGTTCCTGCAGGTACGGCGTGGAGCGGGATTGCTCCAGCACCACCATTCGCCGCCGGGACGAAGCAAAGCTTCTGCGAGGCTGCGCTGCCGGTGAGGTTGAATTTGATCTTCGCGGATTCGCCCGGGGCGACGGCGATGCTTCCATCGGCGAGGACTGTGGCTTTCTCGATCTTGTTGATGCCAGCCCACACCTCGACCAAGGCGGTCCGGTAAAACTTCCCGGCGAGTCTCTCGGCGAGGGTGTCTGCATCGGCATTGAGGGCGGGGAATCCGTTCAGCTTCGGCTGACTGTAAATCCTGCCGAATACCAGGGACTCGGCGTTGACCGGCTTCTCGACGACGATTGCTCCTTCGGTTGCGACGTATGTGTTGTCGGTCTCATTTGAGAGTGCGACGATATCGCCGAACTTGAGAGGAGCCGCCCACGTGAGGAATTTCTGATTGTACCCACGCTCATTGATGCTGCTTGACTGAATCGTCGGTGCTCCTTCGTTGAGGATCATGGGGATCCGATAGAATCCCTTATACGAACCGGCGACACTGGAACGGTAATCGGTTGCCATATTCAGCGCCTCCCGGTTTCAGCCTTGGCTTTTTCGACGTCGGTAGCCATCGCCGCGATATCAGAATCGCTCATGACGATACGGTCCCCCTCGCGCCTCATGGCGTTCTCAAGATTGACCTTCATCTTCGGCAGGACGTCGGCGATGAATGCCCGGGGGTCGTCTGTATAGAGTTTGCGGAGGGCATCTTCGCGTCCTTCGCCATGGAGGACTCCCGTCGGCAGTGTGCTCTTTACGCCGTTCCATTCGATGTCTGCAGCGCTGTTCTTGATCTGGTCCAGGGTCGGGGTGAGTGCCTCGATCTGGTTCTTGAGATCGGCGATCTGCTGGTCCTTCGCGGTGTTTGTGTCGGCAAAGGATTTCTTGAGACCCTCGATCTGGTTCATGAGGTCAGTGACTTTCTCTTCGTTCATAGCACCATCTCCCGCCGGTGGCTTCGGCGTCTTGGTGTTTGTGAGCATGGCGGCGATATTCTCAAATCCCGCCTTCATTGTTTCAAGGATTGTCTTATCGTCGTTCATCGGTGTTACCTCCCGGGCGTTGAGTAGCATGGCACTTGGATCTCTCGGCAGGAATGAATCAGAGGGGACGAAATAGAGGACATGATTCGGGACCACCCTCTCGCTCATCCTGCCGGTGAGGGGGCTAAAGGTGGCTCTCATGCCGGATGAGACGGCGATCTTCCCCTCGTCGTAAAGTGCCTGGACCTCGGGGTCAGTAAAATTGGTTTTTATTGCCAGTCGCGGCTGACCGCGTTCATAGACCGTCGCGTTCGAATGTGACCCACAGACACGATCACTGACTTCGTCGAGGGCTTCTTGTAGTCGTCCCTCACGGATTTTATCGGGGTCAGGATGTCTCGGGGCAAATATCGCCGGTACTTGATTCCATTGCGATTCGGTCCCTTTGAAGAATTGAGAATCGAGATAAACCTGCGTACCGTGTTCCTCGTAAGGCAACCATCGGTTCAGAGCATGAAGTACCGTCTCATGCTCGGTTCCGGTCTGACACAGCACAAAAACGCGGTCAGCCTTTTCGTCAGCAGGCATACCTATCTATGTCACTACTCGGTTATAAAGTGGCAACCGACGGAAATTTCGAGGAAGGGATACAGATTGATTACACGGGGTTTTAGTTGGTGTTCCAGCAAGTGTCCATCTTGACCAGGAATCCCTTACAGAATGAACGGACACCCTGTCTGCGTGGATGTTTGCAGGGTAGCAAGATTCCCGGGATTCAGGTCCGGGTCTGTTCGAGTGATGGCAGGAAAAGGACCAGGAATTTCCCTCCGTCGATGTCCGGGTTCGAGTGGAACAAGAGGTCATTGATTCCCTCGTCACCTTCGTTACCCTCGTCCGTCGCAGATTGGAAAAAGTTGTCAGACGTTAAAATGTTACAGATTGATTACAGCAAGGAAAAGATTCGTTTTCGTGCATTGGTTGGTATGTAGTGTAACACATAGCAGAAATGAGGCACGGTCTTTACAGAGAGTTGTCAAAATTGTTCTTCCCATTTTGAGGAAAAATAGGTTAAGTCGATTCAGTTACCATGGGTACGAAATCGGCAGGTAGTTCTTCCACAATGATAACAGCGGGGTTCTCCCCTTGCGTGTATGCTGCGAACCAATCAAGATCCACCTCACTGAACGGGTGACTGATTGCTACCCTGCCGTCCGGGACTACGATGGTTTTCATACCCGTCTCGCTCTCCGGGTCATCGTCAGGCACTTGTTCATATCGCCCGCCGCGTATAGGCGTTCCGATCATGACAGGACCACAACCGCCCTCAATGTCCGGGGTGCACATTATATCATCAAGCGTTGCCTGTGATGCAAAGATCAGGATCATTTCTCACCCCTCCAATCCTTGTACCGGGCTTCCC
>Ga0116144_10002066_pt1 | contig 22452 bp, 17 predicted proteins | sample AD_UKC035_MetaG_FD_89746 | JGI IMG/M metagenome (GOLD analysis project Ga0116144, IMG submission 89746) | Active sludge microbial communities of municipal wastewater-treating anaerobic digesters from USA - AD_UKC035_MetaG | ecosystem: Engineered > Bioreactor > Anaerobic > Digestate | place: USA...
CGACAGTCAGCCGTGCGCCCTTGCGCTCGATCGTCAGCCGACCGAACGCGGCCGCTGGGGTATCGAGCATCTCGGGCGCGTCCTCATCGTCGGTGTCGGCGAGGATGATCGGCACGAACGCAGTTCCTCCCAGGCGACCTTCCTGGTAGGCCTTGCGCCACGCGAGGATCTGGTTGGCGTTGACGTCGTGCTGTCGCGCAAGACGCGACACGGAAGCGCCCGGCTGCAGGGACTGCTCGACCACTGCGCGCTTGAACGCGATCGTGTGGCGGCGGTACGGCCCGCGCGTGCCGCGCGGCGAGCGTTGATCCAAATTTGTGTCCATGAAATCCATTGTGGGCACAAAGTTGGGTGCCCCCTCCGAGGGGGGTGATCGTCAGCGACAGCTACGCTGGAAGGAAGACGGCATTGGGCGGACGCTTACCCCGAACTCGATTGACGAGATCCCACCCGTGCGCTTGGCGCATCACGCCTTCGCGGCCGCCATCGCGGCGCCTGGAATTGAGCATGTTTTGGCGTGTGCCACCGAGTGCGCAAATGTTGCCGATCGCGGCGCACTCCGCATGAGCGACGAAGAGAAAACCGGGGGGGGCTGCAGGCGCTGCGCAGGCAGCGGTACGCGCTCGAAGTCGAGGAGGAAGCCACCCGCGGTAAGGAGTTGCGCCGCACTGGCGTATCAAGCGGGGTGCTGCTTGGCCTTACTGCCGACGCAGCCGAACAACAGGGGATGATCTGATGTGCAGCTTTCAGGGGTTCGGCCGCCTGGCGGACGTGGTTGGTGCTGGAAGGTGAGACGGTGGAACTCTAGCCGCCGGCGGGGGTGAGCGGCGTCGATCCTGTCGAGGTCTCAACGCCAACAAAAAGGCCCGCTAGATGCGGGCCTTTGGCGCTCTGTGAGACCAAGCGGTTAAGCAGCTTTCTGATGCGCTTGGCTCAGGCGACCATCACGCAATGAGAACAGACCAGCGGCTTCGGCCCCCATCTTCTTTGCGCTGATATCAGCCGCAACCTTGACAGCGGTCTCAAATGCCATGCGGTTGTCACTGAACGCCGCGAATAACGGTGATACACGCTTCATGTCAATGATCATGATCGCACTCCTCTCCAGATATGCCGCTATCACTTGCCGGTTCGGAAAACCAGCCAGCGGCCTTCGATAGATACTGTTATCCCCGGCATGTTCCCAAGGGACGAAAAAACAGCGAGTGCATCATGCATGCCTCGCAAGAACGTCACTAGGGCCTCAGTACGCCCGTAGACTTTGATAGTATCGGCGCGGTCAACCTGCTTTGTCAATCCAAAAACACCAAGAAGTGCCGTGGTGAACACGTTCAGCCGATCCGCCGTGCTGGCCTCTGTGTCTACCTCGAGCTCGATTTCTGGGCACATGTAAAGGTCGGTCATTTTGATCCAAATATCGCGCCCACGTTGAGATTGAACCATCTGAACAAGCGCCTTCAAAACCCCGTTGTCAAGTACGCCGTAGTAGATCGGAGCATTCAAACGCCCGTTCAGCGGTCCGATGCTCTCCCCTTCTTCAATCACATCAAAGAGCTGCTCGTACTCTGCGAGGAATGCTTCGTGAGTGGAGTGACTTGCGGAGGCCAGCCAGGCGCGCCGAGTCTCACGAAGCATCTCTGTGTTAATAACCGTAAGTTCCATCCGATTAGCTCCCTCTTGTCATGGCCCGTTCTCATTGTATCGCGCATCAGCAATGCCTAGGCCGCACGTGAAACGCATTGTCTGTCCTACCCGACGCCGGTGTGTCCGCATCTGGGTTAATGTGCGCTTCAAGGGGGGGGGGGCTGATGGTGCTGAGTGCGGAATGCTTAGGCTACCTCATCTCCGCCGGTCGTAGCCCCTCCCAAACCGGCCGCCGTATCGGTTTCAAAGGTGCAATAGGGGGGCAATAACGCCGAAAAGCAAAACGCCAGCCCCGAAGGGCTGGCGTAAGTGCTTGATGCGATTGGTGGGCCCCCTGGGAGTCGAACCCAGCACCAACGGATTATGAGTCCCCGAAAATGGGCCTTTCGGCCACATAGACAAAGCGCGATTGAAGCGGGCGAAATCGCTTGAAGTCCATCATTTGCAAGGGATTCAGCGTGGTCGGGTGCTCTCGCTGACATAGACGGACATAGGCCAACATCGGTATAATTTGGCTACACCGTGGCTACACGGCTTCGGTGTAGCCAATCTGGAGCCGATGCCATGCAACGCGAACGCCTCACCCTGGACCGCATTCGTCGCTTCACATGTCCCGATGGTGTGAAGCAGGTGTTCTTGTGGGATTCAGTAGCGCCTCGCCTGGCTGTGCGCGCGACCGCGGGCGCGAAGTCCTTCATCTTCGAGGCCAAGCTCAACCGCAAGACCATCCGCCGCACGATCGGCGACGCCAACGTCTGGAACCTCGAGCAGGCACGCGCCGAAGCGAACCGGCTGCAGGTGCTCGTCGAATCGGGCACGGATCCGCGAGAGCTCGACCGTCAGAAGGAAGAGGCGAAGGAGGCCGCGAAGGAGGCTGCCGAGGCCGCTGCACGCGAGGCGGAGGAAAGGACCAAACCCGCCATTGAAGCCTGGGGGCACTACATCGAGGGGCGCCGCGCGAAGTGGAGCGCCTCGCACCTGCGTGACCACGAGCGGCTTGCGCAACCCGGCGGAGACCCGATCACCCGGGGCAAGAAGACCACCGAGGACGGCACCACTCAGCCCGGCTTGCTGCGCCCGTTGCTGATGCGGCCACTGGTCGAGATCGACGCAGCGCTCGTGCAGTCCTGGCTCAAGGATCAGGCCGCCAAGCGCCCGACGCAGGCCGCCCTCGCATTTCGCCTGCTGCGCGCCTTCCTTAACTGGTGCGCCGAGGATGAGCGCTATCAGGCCATCGCCAGCCCGCAGGCCCACGCCACCAAGAAGGTGCGCGAGGAGCTACCAAAGCGCACGGCCAAGGATGACTGCCTGCAGCGCGAACAGCTGAAGCCGTGGTTCGCCAAGGTGCGCGCGATCAGGAACCCCGTCATCGCCGCCTACCTGCAGGCGGCACTCCTGACCGGTGCCCGCCGCGAGGAGCTCGCCGCGCTGCGCTGGGAGGATGTCGACTTCCAGTGGAACACGCTCCGCATTCGAGACAAGGTCGAGGGCGAGCGCGTCATTCCGCTGACGCCCTACGTCGCCCAGCTACTGCGAGACCTCAAGCGCCGCAACGACACACCGCCGGCTGAATGGCGGATTCTGCACGGGAAGAAGGTCCGCAACGACCTCGAGAGTTGGGAGCCGGCACCGTGGGTGTTCAGCAGCCCTCGCGCCGAGTTGGGCTATCTGCAGGAGCCGCGCATCCAGCACCAGGCCGCATGCCGGGAGGCAGGTATCGATGGGCTCACGATCCACGGTCTGCGCCGCTCGTTCGGTAGCCTGGCCGAGTGGGTGGAGGTGCCTACGGGTGTGGTGGCGCAGATCATGGGCCACAAACCGAGCGCGACCGCAGAGAAGCACTATCGCCGGCGCCCGCTCGACCTGCTGCGCAAGTGGCATACCGCCGTCGAGGTATGGATCCTGGAGGAGGCGGGCGTCGAGCGGCATGCCGCGGGGGAAGCGCCCGCGCTCGTGGCGGTCGGTGCGGGGAAGTGAGCGAAACTCACTTTGCATTCAATAGCTTGCGCGGTCTATGTCGAACGTTATAGACTGCGCTTACCGGGGGCCATCGACAGCGCCCGGCCGTTGGACCGGGACACATGCGAAGGACGCGCAGTTCCGACTACCGACTCGAGTAAGCCCGTAGGATTGCGGCGGCCGTCCTGGCGCTTACGGCACGACTTCACCACGAGCCACTGCGCACCGTTCGCCGCGCAGGTAGTGGTTGAAGCGTAGAGCGTGCACGCCCGGCTCACCGGCAGCCGCGGCACCCGGCGGACTCCATCCGGAGTCCCTACCATGCCCCAAGCAGTTCAATCCGCCCCGACCGCGAAGCGTCGCGAGGGCGTCTCGTTGCCTCGCCGCTGCTACACAACGAGCGAGTTCGCCGACATCCGCGGCATTCTACCTGCTTCGATTCGGACCGCCGTCTGGCGGCGCGGCCACTTCATGAACATCGTCCCGATCAAGACCGGATCCAGGAAAAGTGCGCGGCTGCTCTGGCCAGCGGCGCAGGTCGATGCGCTCCTTCCGCCTGAACTCGCAGGGGAGGATGCAGCATGACCACCACCAATGAAAACGCCCGGCCGCTGGGGAGAGCGGACCGGGCGCTAAGCTCAGATGTGAGCCGAATTCACGCCGAAATCGTACCACACACCGCAACTTGGGGTGTGAGTTCGGATGGCCTGATTTTCCCGCGGCCCTGGACCTGCGCCGGCCAGCTGCTCGGCCAGCTCCTCGTCGAGAAAGGCGTTTCACACCGCTCGTTCGATGGTCTCGCGCGATCGATGCGTGGTGCCGTTTATGTCCGGCGCCTGCGCGCCGCCGGCTGGCCGGTTGAAACCTCGCTTGTCGCGGGTACAAACAAGTCCGAGAAGGTGCGGTACGGCGTTTATCGGTTGGCCGACTCGGTGACGATCGGCGAGGCGGAGGAAGAGTTCGTTGCGGCCTGCGGTTTGGCCGCCGAGGGGGTGCTGCCATGAACGCGCCCCTTTCCACAGCCATGTGCTACGACTGCCTCAGCGAACCGTGTGAGTGCGGTTCCCATCTGGCGGCGCCTGGACCTGCGGTCGTGCCGCGACGCACGAAGCGGCCCGTATTCGCTGGCGCCTGGGCGCCGGTGACCTTCACCCGCTTCCGCTGCCACTCTGCGGACGAGGCCAAGAACGTGCGCAAGCGTGTGCAGCTCAACGACGCCGGCGCACTCGAGTCCTTGACGCCCGACGGCTTCTTCAACGGCTATGCGGAAACCGTCTCGACCACCTTGGATGTGTGCATCCGGGAACTGCAGGGCGAGCCGCCGCGCCCCGAACATGCGTTCTACACCGCGGGGGTGAGCTCGGAGTGCAAGCCCGGCGAATCGCTGCTGATGGGCAACCTGGGTGATGACAAGCGGCGCAGCAGGTCGAAGAAGGGTTTCCCCTTCCCGGAGCGTGACGCACTCCTGGCCATCGACACCGACAACATCGAAGCCTTTCCCGGGCTGCAGACGCCCGAGGACGTAGTCGACGTGCTCGCGCAGCTCGGCCTCGATGCGGACTGTGGTGCATCGCCGAGCGGATCCTCCTACCTCGAGTGGCCGGGCGGAAAGCGCGGGCTCCGCGGCCTGCACACCTTCTATTCGATAGACCAGGGCGCAGAGATTCCGCGCGTGCTCGACACCCTGCAGAAACGCGCATGGCTGGCCGGGTATGGGCGGATCGTGGTCGGTTCCGATGGCAAGTTGCATGAGCGCTCGATCGTGGACCGTGCGCTGGCGTCCGGCAACCAGCCGATTTTCGAGTTTGGTGCCGTGCTCCTGGACAAGCGGATTCACCAGCCGCGCAAGGTGTCGCCCTTCCGTGGCCAGCATCGCCAAGTCGTGGCCGCCGACATCCTGCCGCTGACCGATGAGCAAGAGGCCCAGTACAAAGCCCTTGTTGCGCTGGCGAAAGCGGAGAAGCAGGGCGACGCTGAGAAGGCTACCGAGGCCTGGATCGAACGCCGGACGGCAGAGCTACCCGAGGCCGAGCGTGACGCAGCCCGCGCGGCCCTGCTGCAACAGCGCGACGCCAAGCACAAGGATCTTCCGCCGGGCTTCCCGCTGCCGTTGAACGACGGTGGGGTGGTGCTCGTGTCGGCGATCCTGGCCGATCCTGATGCCTGGCACCGGGTCACGCTCCCCGATCCGCTTGAGCCCGAATACGGCAACGCGAAGGCGACCATCTTCACGCAAGAGCAGCGCGACGGCCGGCCGAAAATCATCTCGCGTGCTCACGGTGTCGAGACTGTGTATTTCCTCGATCCGCGGCCCGGGAGCTTCGATGCCGACCTGTTCGACGGCGACGACGGTGCAGGCGAGGATGGGGTGTCCGAGTTCGACGGCCCAGAGCTCGCGCTGCTCGACGAGATTGCCCTCGTGAAGATGGGATCGAAGTCGGCTGTGTTGATGCTCGACGAGAACTCCGACGACATCATCGACACCATGAGCGTGCCGGGTGCGCGAGACTACTTCGCGCCGCGGCAGGTGCTTTTGCCGGGTGAAGGCGATCGGCCACCGAGGCAGGTGCCGGAATTCAATCTCTGGCTGAAGCACCCACAACGCCGGACGTTGCGCGGCCTGGAGTTCGCACCTGACGGTAAGGTCCGGCCCGGCTACTTCAACCTGTGGCGCGGTTTCGCAGTGACGCCAGCGGAAGGTCGCTGCGCGCGGATCCTGCAGCACATCCGGGAAGTGATCTGCGCGGGCAACGGGGAGCACTACCAATGGCTGATCCGCTGGATGGCGCACGTGGTCCAGCGCCCGACGGAGAAACCCGGCACCGCCATCGTCCTGCGCGGTCGCGAGGGCACCGGCAAGAACGTGTTCGCAGAAGCGTTCGGCGAGCTCTTCGGCCGCGCCTTCGTCAAGGTGAGCCGCATGGAGCAACTCGTGCAGAAGCACAACAAGCACCTTGCCGGTAAGCTCGTAGTGTTCTCGAACGAGGCGGTATGGGGCGGCAACAAGTCGGACGAAGGCGCGCTGAAGGACCTCATCACTGAGCGTGATCAGCAGGTCGAACCGAAGGGCCTCGACGCCTTCCAGATTAAGGACTACAGCCGCCACATCCTGGCGACGAACGAGAGCTGGGCGGTGCCGGCGGGCATGGATGCGCGGCGCTGGTTCGTGCTCGACGTGAGCGATTCGCGGATCGGTGACTACCCGTACTTCGAGGCGATCAAGCGGGAGTTGCATGAGGGCGGCAGGGCGGCGCTACTGCACTACCTGATGAACCTGGACCTGACGGCCTTCAACGTCCGGGATGCGCCGCTTACCGGTGGCCTGCTCGATCAGAAGCAGCGCAGCCTTTCGTCGGTGGGGCAGTGGTGGCTTCACGTGTTGATGGACGGGTTCCCCGAGTTCACGCTGTTCGACGACGAGGGGCTTACGGATGCCGATGGTGGGGTGGTTGGTCGGGATGCGCTCTTCCAAGACTACCGGGACTTCGCAACGAAGACCGGCCACGGCAAATATCTGTCCACGCCCAACCTCTTCGGCGTCGAGCTCCGCAAGATGCTGCCCGCGCTCGAAGATTTTCGGCCGCGGGTGGGTGGGCGGCGGGTGTGGTGCTATCGCGTCCCGCCCCTGCAGGATTGTCGTTCCGCTTTCGACAACTTCATGCGGCAGCCGCTGCCGTGGCCGGCGGACGACGATGCGGTCTAGATGTCGGGGTGCCGGTCCGGACGTTTCTAAATCGTCTGGGCCGGCTGAAACCCGCGCCAGCACTAGGATTGCGGGCCGTGGTCCAGATGGCCCAGACGGTCTAGGGGGGTAAAACGCTATGTAAACGGAGAGGGTGTTTACGATGGGTGTGTTGTTGTGGTCCTGTTGTGCCCCTCTTCCGTATACTACTTCCTCTAGACCATCTAGACCATCTAGACCATCTAGACCGTCTGGACATCCCATTAACGGCGCGGGTTTCAGCGGTCCAGACGAGAAAAAAGCATCAGGACCGATCTAGACCACGAGCCATCGAAAGCACACCGCACCGCGCCGAAATTCCTTTTCGCCGAATTTCGCGCCACCCGCGACAGCACCCTGCGCCGACCATGTCCTCCGTAAAGCCGGGGAGGTCCGGTGTGCTGTAAATCATCGAACGAACTGGGGTGCGCATCATGCGACACGCGGGGAGGCTAAGGGCACCAAACCGTGCCCGTCTGCGAGGAGATGTTGTCGGTGATCCGCGTGGTTGTCCCCCGGGTAATGCACGTCCTGGGGCGATTCGCCCGCCGCTCCTCTGCCTGTAAGCGCTTTGCTTCAAGCTCTGCCGCTCTGGCGGAGTTGATCATTGACCAGTGATATTCATTAACCGCCAGACTCTCAGCCTTGCGGTAGTCCCCTGCTGCCAGGGCACCGGCAATGAGCGCTCGGAGTTGCCGGTCGTAGTTGTTTGTGGAGCCAACAGGGCGAGGCTCACCGTATGTGTTTTCTTGTGGAGTCTGCGGCGCGATGATCCGCACGGACTCCGCCGCACCCGCACAAGGGGTGTCGGAGTACTCCATGCGGCCGTTCGCCCCTTGGCACTTATAGACCTGTCCGATAGCCGGCGTCGCAACGACCAGCATGAGGATCGTCAATACCTGCTGCCTGCGCTTCATCCCTACCTCCTACATGCTCAGGGCAAATTTGATCCCATGGTAAGCGCATTCTTGCTGGATTCGGCATCGCACGCCACCCGCGACCGCGCTCGATCGCACCCTGCGCCGACCATGGCACGCGCTCACCCTGATCGACCAGCACCGAGCCCCGCAGCACGATCACCAGGCGCCGCAGCACCCTAGACATACCCCAGTAATCCCCTACACAACCCCGTGACGATCCCATGGTGTCCGATTGCATCGCCGACAGGCTGCAGCGGGTTGGTTATTCAAATTACCCGCACCGCCGACCAGCCCACACAGCGGACCGCCTGACCCGGTAATCAAGGGCATTGCATCTGGCCGCCGATCATCTGGCAGGCGCCGCCACCGCCACCTGGGAAGTAGGTATTGCCGGCGCCTCGGTTGTACCGGTTTCCGAGGTTGTCCCAGCACCCACCCGGGTCGCAGTTCGTGATGACGCTTGGCTGAGGTCTGTGTCGGCCTGAAGGACGGCCGTAGTTATTGTTGATCTCGACGCGATCGGGCTCGCGGATGCCACAAGCGCTGCGCATCGCTGCGGCCTTTGCCTCGACGCTGGACTTGCTTCGTGTCATCGACCCTGATTCGATGTCGAGCGATCGTTTTGCCTGCTGGCACTCTCTCGAGTTCGCGCGCTCTGCTTGAAGATCTGCCTCGGTGCGGCCATAAGCGGGGCGATCAGAGTTCGACTCGTACGAATCCATACGTTGCCGGAGTTCTTGCAACTCTCGGCGCAGGGCTTGCTCGCGACTGCCTGAAGTGTCGAGCGTGTTCTCTTGAATGCGGACGGCCCCGCCGGTTGTGCTTCCTTGGCATGGTGTGTCGGAGTAGGCGATCTTTCCTGTGCGCTCGTCTGCGCAGCGAAACACCTGAGCATCAGCGGGGAGGGCGTGGAGCGCTGCAACGGCAGCGATGGCGACAAGTTTCAGCATGGCATTCTGATCGGCTGGTCGTATTTGATAATCATAGCGCCGCGTGATGACGTATGCAGCCGGAACGGTAATCTGAATTACCCCACCTCGACCGCGTAGGTGCTTTTCTTCACCACGCCCAGCGCACGCGAGCCGGCCACGCAGCACTGCACCCACTTTTTCCGGCCGTACGGCAAACGCCTGACGTGTCCGCGCCTCAGGTGTTCGCGCAGTCCACTTCGATCACCCATCGGCGCACCGATCGCGTGCCCCTGATCGCCGAGTCTCGTTCTCCTGTTAGGTCGAGCGAGTCAGTATCGCCTTCAACTGCTCGTACATAGGCAACCCGTCCTCGTTTGTAGATGACGAGCTTGTCACCGTTGGCGGCAGGATTTGGCGACTCATGGAGTCGATACTGCGCTCCAGAGACTCTCGCCAGTCCTTCGATGACAGCGGCGGCAGACCGCGTGAGGCCCGTTCAGCGTTTGTTTCCAGAAGGAGCGTCAGGCAGATCTTGCGGGGAGAAGACTGGGGCATTCTCAGGGTCGTGGCGCTTGGCGATGGAGATACCGTCGAGGTCTTACTGTCGGCGATCAAGATGGATGTCATGAGAGGTCCTGGGCGTTGGTGAGCGACTGCGCATTGAGCTTCGCGCGAAGCCCCCTCCAATCGGGAAGGTGTGCGTCCAGTGCTGCGATGAAGCGCTCGCCGTGCGAGGCATCCACCAGGTGCAACAGCTCGTGCAGCACTACGTACTCGATGCACTCGGGTGGCACCTTCACGAGCGCAAGGTTGAACCACAGCCGCGGCGCGCGAGGGTTGCAGCTACCCCATTTCGTCTTCATCCAACGCACACGCCACGGCGGCGCGGGGACACCGATCGCCACCGCCCAGCACTCGATCATCGGCGCCAGCAGTTCGTGCAGCTGCGTGCGATACCAGCGCTCGAGCACGCGCCAGCGTGCTGCCGCGTCGGCGCCCCGATGGGCATGCAGCGTGAGGCGGGTGCCGCCCTGCAGGCTCACCGTCTGCCGGCCGCGTGTTTCCGCGAGTACCAGCCGGTAACGCCGGCCGAGGTAGTAGTGGCTCTCGCCCTGCAGCATCTCGCGTGCGGACTGGCGCGGCTGGGCCTGAAACTTCGCCCGCTGGCGGCGGATCCAGCCGAGGCGACCAATCACCGCCAGGCGCACCGCGTCGTCGCTGAGCGCCAGCGGCGCGGCGACCCGCACCCGGCCCGCTGGCGGATAGACCCCCAAGTGCAGGTTCTTGATGTCCTTGCGCACCAGCTCGACCTGTATGTCGCTGATGTGCAGGTGGCGGGTCTTAGTACTCATGCTGCTCGCGTGCGAGTTCGACCAAGGCCGTGGCGCGTGCGTCGAGGGCCTCGTCGGTGCCGACGGTGTAGGTGGCGTGGGTGTGGTTCAGCGTGTCTGCCGCCGGCATGCCGGGCGGGGTCTCGAGCACGCCGCGGATGGCGTTGCGCACGCGCTTGGTCTTCATCGCGTTGTCGCGCCAGCCGTCCTGGCGGCTGCTACGGATCGCATGGTCCACCGCCAGCGCCAGCGCCTCGTCGCCCCCGAGGTTGTCGAAGAGGGCCTGGCGCGCGGGTGTGCTGATCGTCGCCGGGTAGCGGCTGGCGCTGCCGGGTGTCTTGGCTTTTCGCGTCAGCTCAACGACCTTCTGCAGGTAAGTCTGATAGTCCAGAGCCCCCTTGCGGCGCTGCTCGATCAGCGCATCCAGCAGCGCCGACATCTTCTCGTAGTACTTCGGGTTGACCGGCGACTCGTCGATGATGAGCTTGCGCACGTTGTTCTCGATCGTCTCGGCGACTGCTTCCTCCTTGTTGCGCAGATCCTCGGGCAGCGCCTTCACCGCATCCACGCCGCGCTCGACGATGAGCTCGATCAGTGACAGGTCGTCGAGATCGGACAGGAGCTCGCTGTCGTCGGCACGCACATAGGTATCGATCAGGTGGCGCATCGCCGGTTCGTACTGCTTGAGGTCGATGTAGTCGCCACTCGCAAGCTTTACCTCGTCCCGCACCTTGGTGAAGAGGTCAACCTCCGCCTTGATCCCCTCTATCTCGCCCGCCGAGAAGCCGGCTTCCGCGAGTTCGTTGGCAAGGTTCGCATAGGCCCGCAACAGGTGGGCGGTCATCTTGTACAGCGCCAGGCGCTTGGGCTCGTTCGCCTTCAGTTGCGCCGCGTTGCCCGATTCGATCGCGCAGAAGTAGTGCAGATACTGCGCCGAGTCGCGCGGCGGCGCCACCGGTTCGCACAGCGCCTTCACCGCCTCTCGCGCTTCCTCGAGGTCCTCGCGTCCCTTCTGCAGCCGGTTCTCGAGCAGGCCGGCAACGTCGGCCTTGTCGTAGCCGTCGAGCGCGCCGCTGGTGTAGTCCTCTACCGCGCCCTCGATGCTCTTGAAGAGGTCCTTGTAATCGACGATGTAGCCGTATTCCTTGTCGTCACCGTCGAGGCGATTGACCCGGCAGATGGCCTGGAACAGGCCGTGGTCGCGCATCTGCTTGTCAATGTAGAGGTAGGTCGCCGAGGGCGCGTCGAACCCGGTCAGCAGCTTGTCGACCACGATCAGCAGCTTCATCTGCCCGGGCTCGTCGATGAATTTCTTCTTCACCTCGGTCTCGAAGCGCTCGACCTTGCCCATCGCCGTCTCTTCGGGCTCGTGGAACCAGTCGGCCAACATGCGACGGTAGATCTCGTACTGGCGCAGGCGCTCGGTCAGGCCCTCGGCGCTGGATTCGCCCTTGATGTCGGCGGGCGAGGGCTGGTAGCTGGTGACGATGGCGCATTTGCCAGCGAGTTCGGTCTTGGCGAACAGCTCGAAGAACTTGCATGCCTGGTAGATGCTGGACGACACCAGCATCGCGTTGCCGCGTCCGTCCATCAGCCGTGGCTTGGTCGCCATGTCGAAGAGGATGTCCTCGACGATCTTCTCCAGCCGATCCTGGCTCGACAGCACCTTCTGCAACGTGCCCCAGCGCTGCTTGAGCTGCGCCTTGGCGAGGTCGTTGAGGCCCGCGGTCTTGGCGGCGAACCACTCGTCGACCTTCTTCGGGTTGGAGACGTACTGGTCGATGTCGCGCGCCTCGTAGCGCAGATCGAGGACCACGCCGTCCTTCACCGCCTCGTCGAACTTGTAGGTGTGGATGTAGCTGCCGAAGACCTCGATGCTGCGCGCCTTGTCGTCCTTGAGCAGCGGCGTGCCGGTGAAGCCAATGAACGTCGCACTGGGCAGGATCGTCTTCATCGCCCGGTGCAGCTCGCCCGACTGGGTGCGGTGGCATTCGTCGACGAACACGTACAGGTCGCCCTTGGCGCGAAAGTCCGCCGGCAGCGCGCGCTTCAGTTCGTCGAGGTAGCCCTCGATATCGCCTTCGTCTTTGCCGCCGAACTTGTGGATCAGCGAGCACAGCAGCCAGGGCGTGGTGTCGTTCAGGCGCACCACCAGGTCGGCGCCGCTCTTGGTGCGGTGGATGTCCTCGCTGACGCCCTTGAACACCTTCTCGATCTGTTCGTCGAGCTCGCTGCGGTCGGTGATGATCAGCACCCGCGCGTCCGGGCAGTGCTCGCGGATCCACTTGGTGAGCCACACCATGGTCAGGCTCTTGCCCGAGCCCTGGGTGTGCCAGATGATCCCGCCCTCGCGCCGGCGGATGCGCGCCTGCGCCGCACGCACCCCGAAGTACTGGTTGTGCCGGCATAGCTTCTTGATGCCAGCATCGAACACCACGAAGTCGTGGATCAGCTCCAGGAAGCGCGCCTTGGTGCAGAGCTGCATCAGCTCGCGATCGAGCGGGTTGTCCATCGCCGCCCAGGCCGGCGCCTCGCCCGTGCTGGGCTCCTCCTTCCAGCTCAGGTAGTACTTCTCCGGGGTCTCGATGGTGCCGTAGCGCAGCCCCTCGGTGTCGTTGCCCGCCATCACGAACTGCAGGGTGGAGAAGAAGGGCTGGATGAAGCTGACCTTCTGGTTGTCCAGGTTCTGGCGGATGCCTTCGGACACCGACACCGTCGAGCGCTTGAACTCCAGTACCCCGAGCGCGATGCCATTGACGTAGATCACCGCGTCCGGCCGCTTGTCGTAGGCCTTGGGGTCGGCGGCCTTCACCGCCACCTCCTCGGCCAGCGCGAAGTCGTTCTCGAGCGGGCTCGCCCAGTCGATCAGCCACACCGTCATCGTGTTCTCGCCGACATCGGGCTTCACCTTCACGCCGTAGCGCAGCAGTTCGTACACCGCGCGGTTGCGGTCGTACAGGCTTTTGCTGGTGTCGCCCGCGGCCTTGTCGAGCTGGTGCAGCGCGCGGGTGATCAGGGCTTCATCCACCCCGCGACGGCGCAGCCAGCCGGCGAGCAGCTCGGGCTCGATGTTGGCGTTGCCGGCGCGGCTCTTCCAGTTGCCGAGGTAGGTGTAGTCGAGCCGGTCGCGGAAGAGGGCGACGACGCGGTCCTGGGTGGTCTTTTCGGTGGGGCCGACGGGGCTCATTCTTTTCAGTCTCCCTCGTGGTGCCAGTCGTCTTCGGCCAGTCCCTTGAGGAGCCGCTCCACTTGCTCAAGGCCGCCGTTCAATGCAGCCCATTGCAGGTGCTCATGCAGGCGCCCCCGCTTGTCCCCGTCCGAGGAGTGGTGCCAAGCCGACAGGATCAGGGGGAGGGGAGGCTCCCAACCGCCAGATGCCTTCTGGTGTCGGTTCGGCAGGCGCTCGTGGAGTGTCTTCCAGATCTGCGGTAAAGGAACGACGCGCTGGTTTTCGCTGCAGTAGGCAATCAACTGCTCAAGGGCGTCGTTCTGTTGCGGTTCAGGTGTCTTCATGCCAGCCGCCCCCAGTTCAATCTTCGGAAACGATCCGCAGAATCGCCTCTCTCAGTGACCTTGAAAAGGCGGCGCGATCGACGATGGTGATCTTGTAGGTGATGTCGCTGTAGCAGGGCACCTCGTCCTGTACCTCCTTCTGGTCGACATAAACGCCGTCGCATTCCGAGAGCAGGTCTTTCCAGTTCGTTTCCCCCCAAAGCTTGTAGTGCGCCTCGTCCGTTTCGGTTAGCTCGGCCATCTCGAAAAAGTCCAGGTCAGGAACGCCATCCATCAGCGATGCGTAGAACTCCTCGGGTTCCTCAGTGGGCGGTTTCGATATCCCTGCCTGATGAGGGAGCGCCTCCCAGGGGTCCTTATTTGTCTGGGGTGTCGCTACGTTCTGCAGGGCGGAAGTGTTCAACGCTTCCTGCGCCGTGGTCTTCATCTCGGCCTGGGTGGGGCTGACGGGTGGTTGGCCAAACCGCTCGCGGGGCACATTCATCTTTTCGACCCAGCGGATTCTCAGGTGCAAGGGAAGAGCGATGTTCAAATCGTCAGCTGCGCGCTGGATGTCCGCGCCGAGTGCGACCTTGCGCCGCTCGCTGTTCGTCTTGAGGGCCGCCATGGGGTAACCGCTGACGCGTGCGCCGGTGTAGAAGAAGGCCGCCGCCGGTTGGGTGAGTTCGAGGACCGTCCGCACCAGCGCGGCTGCGGCATCGGGGTTGGCCTCGTATATGTCGGCAAGGCACTCGCTGGCGGTCTGGTGATCGGGGATCAGCCACACAAGCGTGGGAAGGGGGCCGTCGATGCCGATTCCGCAGACGGCTCCGCCATTCGGCTTGGCGGATTCATTGATCCAGCACTGCAGCAGCGTCGAGCGCGCAGCCCGGGACAACTCTGCGGGGTGTGCCTTGCGCAAGGCTGCCCAGCGATGTGCCCGCGCAGCCGGATCGCTTTCGGCTAGCAGGTCGGATACGTCCTGGGGTAAATGTTCCGCTGCGTCGAACGTCATGGCGAGAGGGCCTTCATTAGCTCGAGTGTGCACGCGGTGCATGCACGATCGCTTCGTCTGGCGAAGACCATTGGGTCAGTCCCCTTCTTTGTTGCTCGTTGCCCAAGTGGCCACTGCAAATGAATCACTTCGTGTGATCCTGTCTAGAGCAGCGATAAGCTCTCGGGACAGTTGCGTGGCGTACGTCGCCGCGTTTGGCCCCTCGATGGGTGGGAAGACCACGCGCGTCAGGCCATCTTGGTGTTCGGGGTAGAGGAATGCTGGGCCGCGGTTGGTCTCCACAAGCAGGCCGTGATGGTCAATGCCCCGCCACACCGGCCGCTTCGCCGGACCGACGATGCTGAGCACCCGCACAAAGACTGGCTTACTGCGCGGCGGCCAGGTGCCGTTCAGCCAGCCCTTGAGGCATTTCACGCAGTACGTCGCGCCTTCCTCCTCGGCGATGACCAGCAAGGCCTCGCCCCGCGGGCCGAGCGATGCGGTGTTATCTGAATCTTCACCTTCACACGTCACCCACGGTTCATCGATATTCGCATCTTCGTCCATCATTCGCGCGATCAGGCGGCGTGTCGAAAGCCGCTCGTAGACCGGGGTCTGGGCCGGTCGCAGGCTTTCCAGGCGCCACGTCCAGCGGTTGTTTCCGCGATAGCGCAGGCTTTCCACCCAGTGCTCGTCCCGTCCTGGCCAGTCGTTCAGATAGCCCATGTAGAGGGTGTGCCAAGGATGTATTGCTGCGTTCATCTCAAACCGTGTCGTCGTTGGCCTGAAAGCGTAGCCGCGCCTTCTGCACGGATTCATGTAGTCGAGCCTGCAGTGCCTCGCGCGGCGGCAGCACGGTCAGGTACTCGGCCACATGGATGCCGCTGCGGTCGAGTTCGAGCAGCTCGATCTGCTCGCGCTTCTTGCCGGCGCACAGGATGATGCCCAGCGGCGGGTTCTCGCCGGGCTCCTGTTCGTGCTTCGCCAACCAGCGCAAGTAGAGCTCCATCTGGCCCTTGTACTCGGCGCGGAAGTCGCCCACCTTGAGGTCGATGGCGACCAGACGCTTCAGTTTGCGGTTGTAGAACAGCAGGTCGATGTAGAAATCGTCATCGTCGATCTGCACCCGTTTCTGGCGGGCGACGAAGGTGAAGCCGGCGCCCAGCTCCAGCAGAAACTGCTCAATCTCGCGCAGGATGGCGTCTTCCAGGTCGCGTTCGAGGTAGCGGTCGTTGAGCTGCAAGAAGTCGAGCAGGTACGGGTCCTTGAGCAGCAGGTCCGGCGAGGGCTGGCCTTGCTGGCGCAGGGTCTGCAGGTCATGGCGGATGGTCTCCTCGGGTTTGCGCGAGATGGCCGAGCGCTCGAAGAGCATGGATTGCATGCGTTCCTGTAATTGGCGAACGCTCCAGCGTTCCAGTCGGGCGAGCTCCGTGTAGAACTCGCGTTTGAGCGGATCATCCACGGCCGCGATCAGGCGAAGATGGAACCAGCTCAATTCGGCACACAGTGTGTGCACAATTCCTTGGTCGGGAAAGACCTCCGCAAAGCGCATGCAGGTGCGCAGCTGCCGCTCTCCCCAACCCTTTCCGTATTCGCTGGTCAGTTGTTCGGACAGGGTCGCGATGACCTTCGCGCCGTAATCCGCGCGCTGTTCGTTCAGCACGTCGCGCCGGATGCGGTGGCCGATCTGCGAGTAGAGCAGGGTCAGTTCGGCATTCACCGCCATCGCCGCACGCTGGCGGGCGCTGTCGATGAGCTGTCGGATTTCGGCGAACAGCCCGGAGTCGTCTTGCTGGAGCATGTTCATACCAGCCGGGCCCTGCCGGTGAGGAGCTCCTGCATCATTCCCTGTTTGAGCGCGCGGGTCTTGTCGCGGCGGGCTTCGAGGGCGGCGAGCTCGGCGTCGAGGTCGGAGAGGAGGGTGGCGATGGCGGTTTGTTCGTCAGGCCCTGGGCAGGCGACTTCAATCCTTTCGATGGTGCGGGCATTTAAGCTCGGGACACCAGAGGCCTCATTGAACTGCATCCAGTCGATCAGGCAGAAGCGGTAGTAGAAAAACTTCGCGCTGTTCTGGCCTTTCAGGATCGAGTAGAAAAGCGTATCGACCGTCCAGAACGGGGTATCCATGTATTGCGGCGTGTCGATTGTCCCCTTGCGACCGATCAGCACCGAAGGCTTGTCATACAGTGGTTGTGTAGCGGTACCGATCTGGCCGCCGGACGCGAGGACGGGATAAGGGCCATCGTGCACTTCAACATCGCGTTGGCTCCGACCATGACAAATGGTCAGTACATCACCGAGCCGCTTGTTCTCCCACTCCCCATCAAACCCCGGCAGCCGCGTCTTGCCGGTGAGCAACTGCTGCATCGCGGCCTGCTTGATGTCGCGCTTCTTGGCGATGAGCCGGTCGAGTTGGGTGAGCAGCGCGTCGACGTCCGAAAGGGCGGTGGCGATGGCGCGTTGTTCCCTCAGTGGTGGAGTCGGAATCGGAAATGACTCGAGGATGGCTCTATCAATCTTCACCATTGAGCCACTTGAGCCACGCGCGTTGTCCGCAAAAAACTTTCGACCGGGCGGCGATAAGAGGCACCGCAGAAGGAAGTAGCGGTCCAGCGAGTGCTTAAGCCTCACTCGCATAAGGAGATCTGGGTATGCGCAGGGGGCTGGGTGTCCCTCGTACACGCCTGCTAGACCAACTCTGTCGGGCGTGTTCGAGCGACTGACGAGTAGATCGCCAACAGTTAAAAGGTTGTCATCAACCCTGGGGTCATGGGCGGGCGCCGGTTTTACACCTGCCGCTTGGAACCCATCAGCGGACACGGCTGACAAGGAAAGCATCCATTTCCCTGTTACCTGCTCAGGACAGACTGGGCTGTATCCATTTCGAATAGGCTCGCTCAGTTGGGTTCGGAGGTGTGTCACCTCCCACTCCTCCGGAATCACCCCCACCTCCGTCCGCTTGTACCCCGACTTCAGCTCCATGCCACCCCCATCCGCCGCAGGTGTTCCTCGACGCGTGCCGACAGTGTCTCCACTTCCGCCGCCAGCGCCGGCAGCGGGGCGGCGTAGCGTTCGGCCAGCTCGCGCACGCGACCGGTGAGCGTCTGCGACACGCGCTCGACCTCGCCCTGCAGCACGTCAGCCAGCGCGGCGAGCCACTTGTCGTCGATGACCAGTGCCTGCACGGTCTCCGCGTCCAACGTGGCGTAGCGGGCGCGCACCTGGGCGTCGAGCGTGCGGGTGGCGTCCTTGACCTTCTTCGCGGCGGCGGCTTCCGCTTCGACCAGCGCGAGCTGGGCCTGCAGCGCGGTGCGCTCGTCATTGGCGTCCGGGTCGGCCTTGATTGCCTTCAAGCGGTCCTTGATGCCCTTGGCGGTGAGCTTGCCGCGCTCGTTGCGGGCCTCGGCGAACAGGCCGTCCTCGCCGCTTTGTTCTTCCTCCGCCTCCTCGATCTGGCGCGCCAGCGCCTCGCGCTCGGCCTCGAGCGCGTCGATCGCGGACTGCTCCGCAGCGAAGAAGCGCCCGATCAGCAGCGCGGGCGGGATCAGGTCGGTGTTGGGGGCGCCGTCGAGCGCGGGCTGCCAGCCCACCTGCACGATCTGGTGCACGTCGTCCTGCAGGGTGTCGGCCCAGTAGTCCATCAGGTGCTGGTAGACCGCGTAGGGGTCGAGCAGCGGGGCGGCGCGGAAGCGCTCGAGCAGGGCTTCCGAGAGCGTGTCGATGACCGCCTTGGCGTGGTCGCCGGGGGCAGTCGCTGCCAGGCGCGGGCGCGCTTCGCTGCGCCAGGCCTCGAACAGCGCACCGATGCGGGTGGTGAAGGCGGCGAATTCCGCGTGGCCGAGGATGGCGGGCTTGATGTCAGCGGCGGGCAGCCGCAGGCGCAGGTAGCCGGGGCGGTCGTCCTCGAACAGGGTGGCGCGCAGCTTTGGGAAGACGGCCCAGTAGTCGTGCAGCGCATCGACGTCGGCCGCCGGGATGCCGCCGCGCAGGTGGGCTTCGAGGTCGTGCAGGTCTTCGGGCTCGGTGGCGTCGATGTAGCGTGGCAGGTTGAGGTTGTAGTCGTTGGCCTCGATCTCGGTCAGCGGCACCAGGCGCGAATAGCGCTCGACCTCGAGCTGGCGGTTGAAGGTATCGACGATCTTGTGGATGTCCTGCGCGCGCAGGCGGTTCTTGTTGCCGTCCTTCATGAAGCCGCGGCTGGCGTCGATCATGAAGATACCCTTGCGCCCCGCGGCGTTTTCCTTGTCGAGGACAACGATGCAGGCCGGGATGCCGGTGCCGTAGAAGAGGTTAGCTGGCAGGCCGATGAGTCCCTTGATGTAGCCGTGGCCGACGATGCGGCGGCGGATCGCGGCCTCGGCGCCGCCGCGGAACAGTACGCCGTGCGGCAGGATCACCGCGCCCTTGCCGGTGCTGTTGAGCGAGGCCAGCACGTGCAGCAGGAAGGCGTAGTCGCCGTTCTTGGCCGGCGGCAGGCCGAAGGTGAAGCGGTCGTAGAGGTCGTTGGCGGGGTCGAAGCCGTTGGACCAGGCCTTGGTGGAGAACGGCGGGTTGGCGACCACGTAGTCGAAGCTCTTGAGCCCGCCCTGCCTGTCGACGAAGTGCGGGGCGGACAGCGTGTTGTCCTTCCAGATTTCGGCGGTGGGGCAGTCGTGCAGGATCATGTTCATGCGCGCCAGCGCCGCGGTGGCGTTGTCCATCTCCTGGCCGTAGATCGCCAGATCCAGCCCGGTGCGCGACTTGGCCTCGTCATGGGCCTTCAGAAGCAGCGAGCCCGAACCGCAGGTGGGGTCGTAGATGCTCTGGGTGGCGCGGCTGGCGCGCCCGAGCTCGATCACCATCGCCATCACGCGCGACACCTCGGCCGGGGTGTAGAACTGGCCCTTGCTCTTGCCCGATTCGGTTGCGAAGTGGCGCATCAGGTATTCGTAGGCGTCGCCCAGCAGGTCGTCGCCCTCGGCGCGGTTGCTGCGGAAATCCAGCCCCGGCGTGTCGAAGATAGCGACCAGGTTGGAGAGGCGATCGACCATCTCCTTGCCCTTGCCCAGCTTGTCGGCGTCGTTGAAATCGGCGACGTCGATCACGCCCTTGAGGTCGTTGGCCTCGGCCAGCCGGCCGATGATCTTGTTGAGCTTGTCGCCGATCTCCTTGTCGCCGCGCGCCGCGACCATGTCGGCGAAGCTGCCACCGGGCGGCACTTCGATCAGCGCATCACGCCGGCCGGCGTACTTGTCGGAGACGTATTTGACGAACAGCAGGACCAGCACGTAGTCCTTGTACTGGCTGGCATCCATGCCGCCACGCAGTTCGTCGCAGGATTTCCACAGGGAGGTGTAGAGCTCGGATTTCTTCAGGGGCATCTGGGTATCGGGTTCAGGCTGGGTTGCAGTGATACGTTGCCGGGGCAAGCTGCCACGCTACGGGATGTCTTGTTTTTCAGCTTCTCATGCACTGGCGATATGGTACTTGAGCCCATTACGACGAAGCACCTCTTGGCCTGCGGTTGCTTTGAGCGACGCGGCTGCCCTGTCGAAGACCCGCGACGGGTAGTAGAGCGAAGGGCCGTAGCCCGAAAGGCGGCAGCAGGGAAGTCCGATTCCTCGGATCACTCGGGCAAGGCGTCGGTCAAGCGAAACCCGAGGTTCATGCCCACGACCACCGAGCCTGAACGGCGCTTTACCTTCTTCATGAGCAGCAGCCTCGGTCAATGTCGCCCGGATCATTTCGAACAGCGGATTTGTTGCGCGCTTCCGTACGGCGCGAGGCGTGGTCGGTTCAGCAGGAGAGGCTGACGACAGCAAGTAATCGGCGCGCGTCTCTGGGCGCTGTGACGGAAGCTCGCATCCGCGCTCGAGAGCCAGCTTGCAGAGAACCATGCGATGGTAAGGGTGGAGTACGGACACCCACTTGGGGAGCGAGCCGAAGCGCGACACGTACTGCGAGGCGTAGTGGATCGATCCCGTTCCTGTTGCATACGAACACTGGTGCGTGATCGTCGTCCCGTCGTCGGCAGTATTGTGTTCCCGGAAGGCCCCTCCGCCGGGTGACAGGGCCAGGAGTTGAGCAACTCTTCTCTCAAGATCTTCGCTCGTCACTTTCGTTTTCCCCCTTCTGCCTACACAGCACGGTTGCTTGGTCGCCTGTCCTGGCTCATCGGTGGCGCTCCAAGGCGGCGATGCCCTCGAGAGCTTTGATGCAACACTGCCGAATGCGTCGCGCCACGTCTGCAAACTCGGGAAGCGGCGTTCTGCTTCGCTCGCGCAGGTAGCAGTTCCGATTGACCTCGATCATCACCGCTTTCACCCTGCGATCCTGCCCATAACGGCTCGTGGGTACGAGGGCGCCCGAGAAAGGGGTGTTCAGCGCGACGCGCCACCCATCAGCTTCGAACGTTCTCAGGAATGAGGATGCGAGCGCGTCGCTTGTGTGGAACGCGTCTGTCCCGATGCAGATCTCCGGGCGTATCTCAGAAGATGGCCGGCCTTCGTAGGGCAGCGCGGTACCTGGGAAGCTGTGGCAGTCGATTACGACGCAGTGGTCGAACTGGTCCAGCGCAGCTGTTACAGCAGACTCGAGGCGCGCATGATGGGGCAGGTAATAGTTCTTCAATAAGGCTTCACGCTCGCCTTTGCTGAGCTGCCGGCGAAGTGGCTTCAGGTCGGAGGTTGTCGTGTAGATCACTCCCATGCCGCGGGCAGCCATCGGCTCGAACTCGTCATCCACGAAGCGTTCGACATCTACAACGAGTCGGTTGGTTAGCGCACGAACCACAGTGGCGCCAGCTTGTGAGCCGGCGAAGAGCGCGTGGGTGTGATGGTCGGTCATGCGGATGATCTCCGCTTCGAGTTCGGCGTCATCCAGCAAGAATTGATCTCGTACGGAGGCTGGGATCTCGATGGCGTCGTGCGGGATATGTAGGACCGCCCAGGGCGGATAGGCCAGTTCGTCAAGCATTGCTTTCGACCGTATCTGATAACTGAGGCTTCCAGAGTCACTTAACTACGCGGGCTTGTCGCTTTGAAGCGGCCTTTCGACTGTTCGTGTCCTCATGGCATTCTCTCCCACGGTAGCTCAACGTCAGTGCGCCCGAAGTGCCCATAGCTCGCCGTCTGCGCATAGATCGGCCGCTCGAGCCCCAGCGACTCGATGATCCCCCTCGGCGTGAGTCGGAAGCGCTCGCGCACTAGGCCCTCTAGCTCCTCGTCCGGCCGAGTGCCGGTGCCGTAGGTATCGACCATCACCGACACCGGTTCGACTACGCCGATCGCGTAGGCGAGCTGAACCAGGCAGCGCCGCGCCAACCCACCCGCGACCAGGCTCTTGGCGATGTGCCGCGCCATGTAGGCTGCCGAGCGGTCGACTTTGCTAGGATCCTTGCCGGAGAAGGCGCCGCCGCCGTGCGGGCAGGCGCCGCCGTAGGTATCGACGATGATCTTGCGCCCGGTGAGTCCGGTGTCGCCCTTGGGGCCGCCGACGGTGA
>Ga0116144_10002070_pt1 | contig 22432 bp, 19 predicted proteins | sample AD_UKC035_MetaG_FD_89746 | JGI IMG/M metagenome (GOLD analysis project Ga0116144, IMG submission 89746) | Active sludge microbial communities of municipal wastewater-treating anaerobic digesters from USA - AD_UKC035_MetaG | ecosystem: Engineered > Bioreactor > Anaerobic > Digestate | place: USA...
CCAGCAGGAACAGGCCGATGGCGAGCATAAAGAACGCCAGTTGGCTGCCCAGTTGCGCCGTTTGCCCGTTCAATGCGGCGGTGGGGATGATTCCCGTCGCATTGAACGGGCAAACGGCGCAACTGGGCAGCCAACTGGCGTTCTTTATGCTCGCCATCGGCCTGTTCCTGCTGGCGATGGCCGGTTTCCGCACGCCCGTCATCGCGTTGATGCCCGACCTCACGCCCAGCCCGCTGCGCTCCCAGGCCAACGGCATCATCAACATGATGGGCGGCATCGGGATGGTAGTGGCGACGTTGGGCAGCGGCTTTCTCTACAAAATCGGGCGGATCGGGCCGTTCGTCTTCGGCGGCGTGTTGATGGTCGCGGCGGTGGCGATGCTGTTCTTCTTCGTCAAGGAAAAGCAGACCTTTGAGGCGATGGCCGACGAAAAGAAAGGCTTCAACGTGCTGCGCGACCTGTACCTGGCCGTCAAACGCCTGCCGCCGGCCGGGGTGCGCAGTCTGTTCTTCCTGATGGGGGCGATTTTCTGCTGGTTTGTGGGCTACAACGCCGTCGAGACTTTTATGACCTCCTACGGCGTCAGTGAGCTGGAAATGCCGGCCAACACCGCGCCGTATCTGCTGACGGCGGCCTCACTCACGTTTCTGCTGTTCTCCGTGCCGGCGGGTTACATCGGCGCCAAGTTTGGGCGGCGGCGCGTCATCATCACCGGGCCGAGCGTGTTCGGCGTGCTGCTGCTGCTCAATTTCTTCCTGCGCAATGCCACCCTCGTCTGGCCGATCCTGGCAATTGGCGGGATGGGCTGGTCGCTGGTCAACATCAATTCGCTGCCGATGGTGGTGGATTCCGCCGCCTCTGACGCGGACGTGGGAACGTACACCGGGCTATACTACATCGCCTCGCAGTTTGCGGCGGTGGTCGGCCCTACCCTCAACGGCTACATCGTCGAGTGGTTCCATAGCGATTACAACCTCATCTTCATCGTGACGCCGTTCTTCTTCTTGATGGCGGTGCTGTGTATGCTCCAGGTGACGCGCGGCGAAGCGAAAACGGGCAACTGATATTTCTTCTCAACGGATGGAACGGATTCTAACGGATTCTTCCGTTGAATCCGTTCCATCCGTTGAGTTATTTTGGGGAGGAATGAGATGAAGCTCGGAGCCAATTCGGTGTTGTTCGGGGCGTTTGAGTTGGAGACGGCCTTCAAGTCGCTGGCGCTGGCCGGATATGACGGCATTGAACTTTCGGCCATTGACGGGATGAGCGAGCATCTGGTGCTGGAGCGCTGGCAAGAATTGGCTCCGCAGATCAAGCGGCTGGCGCAGACCTACGGGCTGGCGCTGCTGGCGATGGAGCAACCCTCGCAGGACCCGGCGCGGATGGAGACGGCGTTCCAGGCGGCGGTGGAGATCGGCATCCCGGTGATCAACTGCGGGCCGGGCGGCAAGGCCGGCGACGAGGCCAGTTTCCAGCAGTCGGTGGACTCCATCGGCAAGCTGGCGCTGATGGCGGAGCAGTACGGGGTGACGTTGTGCGTCAAGGCGCACGTCGGCGCGGCGATCTGGAACACGCCAACGACGCTGCGGCTGATGGAGGCCGTCAGTTCGCCCGCTTTCGGCATTGATATGGACCCCTCGCACATCTACCGCGCGGGCGAGAACCCGGTGGAAGCGATTGCGGCGGTCATTTCGCGCGTCAGGCATGTCCACATCCGCGACTGCAAGGGGCGGCAGCAAGGGCCGGGCGCGCCGGCGGATCAGGCCAACGGGCGCGGCGACATTGACCTCGTGGGCTACCTCCGCACGCTGCACCGGCACGGCTACGCCGGCCCGGTGGATTTGGAAATCATCGGGACGAAGGGACAGAATTACACGTTGGAACAATGCTTGACCATTGCGGCGGAATCGCGCGGGCACATGCAGGCGTGCTTGCAGGCGTGCGGCGCGCGGTGATTCAGACGTAAGACGTAAAACGTGAAACGTGAGGCTTTTACAGATGAGGCCATCACGTTTCACGTTTTATGTTTCATTCATTCGGCAGGCGCGGTGCGCCGGTAGATGCTGTTTTCGCGCACCAACAATCCCGCATCCACGAGGCCGCGCCGCAGGGTCGCCACGTCGTCATTGAATTCGACCAATACCTGGTTGACTTCGCGTTCGGTGTAGGTGCGTTCCGGCTCGAATTCTTGGACGATGTGTTCCAGAACGATCATGAATTTCTTGAGCTGTGCCGGAATCGCTTTGAGGCGGCCATATTTGAAGAAGGTTTTCAGCACTTTCTGGCGGTAGGCGTCTTCCTCCACCTGGGCCGCGACGCCCGGCTGCGGCATAAAAACCACGTCGCGCAGGGGCTTATCCAACAGCGCGCCGGACAGGGAGTAGACCTGGTAATACTGAGTTTTCTCCGCTGTCAGCAGGCCCACCTCGGCCAGCTTGCCCAGGTGATGCGACACCGTCGCCGCGTTCAGATTGAGGATCGCGGCCAATTCTTCCCCGTGCCGGGGCTTCATTTTCACCAAATTCAAGATCAGCAGGCGCATCGGATGGCCGAGCGCCTTGAAAAGTTCCGCCCGCGCTTCGAGATTCTGTTCAGGCGTCAGGGGTTGCGTCGCTGCTTCATTCATTCCACACACTCCTTCCCGTAATGCGTTGATAGTGGGTCGCAAAAATATGACGGGCATGTTTGATGGTTTCCATCTTGATCTGCACTTTGATTTTTGCCTCAGTATCGTGCAGCGCCGTCGCCACCTCAATTTCCTGGCGCGCGGTGGCGATGATGTCCTCAGTGACCCGCCCAAAGGCCCACGCCAGCTTGTCAATGTCGGGTTGATCGGAGGCCAGCACGTCGTCAAACGCATCCAGGAAATACTGTGATTGTAGGGGGTTGTCCACTGTTTTGTCTCCTTCTGAATTGGATTTCAGTATTTAATTAGATGTTCATCAAACTAGATAATATCATACAATTTGATATTTGTCAATATGATTATCGAAACCTGCGCGGGCTTGTATTCATGACCGCTTGAAGTACTATAAACACGGAGACCTAATCCATATCATCAAAGGAGAATGTCCAATGAATCCTCTTTTCACCCTCGACAAAAATACCCACTCTCACACCTGGCTTCGGCCTCAGGCATGCTTGCGCCTGAGCAGCTTGCTGTTGCTCTTGTTCCTCGCTATGGCCGCCGGCGCCGGCCAAGGGGTTGCGGCGCCCGCCCATCAGTCCGGCAGCCTCTGGCGTGACGCGCCCCAGATCGCGCTGCTTTCACCCGCCGATGCCGCGCGCCTGCCGCGACCGTATCGCTTGCTGACGGCGGACGTGACCCACCTGCAAGCAGCGCTCGCCGCTGCGCCGGTTGAGGGCAAGGGGGATGCGATGGTTATTCTGGAATTGCCGCTCCCGGATGGCGGATTAGCGCGCTTCCAACTGGAAGAATACGTGATGCTCGAACCGGGACTGGCGGCAAAGTTTCCCACGTTCAAGACGTATGTGGGCCGGGGCGTGGATGATCCCACGACCACGGCGCGCGTCTCCTGGACATCGGTGGGGCTGCACGCGCTAATGCTTTCTCCGGGCGGCGCTTTCCAGGTCGCGCCGTATCGCTCCGGGGATGTGACGCACTACGTTGCCTTCGACGCGCAGGCTACTGTAGAACCGTGGACAGACGCCACGGTGGAGGCCGTGCGGCCATCAGCGCCGCACTCACCTCAGGCGACAAGCCGCTCGAACGCCCAACGGCGCACGTATCGTCTGGCGGTGGCCGCGACCGGGGAATACTCGCAGGCTCATGGCGGCACAATCCCGGATACGTTGGCCGCCATTGTCGCCGCGGTCAATGAATTGAACGGGGTGTACGAGTCCGAGTTTTCGATCCGCTTTACCCTCGTCGCCAATAATGATCAGATCATCTACCTCGATCCCGACACAGACCCTTACACCAATGACGATACCGGCACGCTGCTGAACGAAAACCAACCCACTCTCGATGAAAAGATCGGCAGCGCCAACTACGATGTAGGGCACGTCTTCCGCTCCGGCAGCAGCGGGAGAGCGACGCTTGGCACACCATGCCGGAATGGCTCCAAAGCGCGCAGCACGAGCAACGGCGGGATATATATGATGGCCCACGAGATGGGGCACCAGTTTAGCTCAAACCATACCCAGAATGCTTACGGCGATAGTTGTGGCCGCGTAGAATCTCAGGCCTACGAGCCGGGTAGCGGGTCAACGATTATGTCCTATGGCGGAAAATGCGATCAGTCCATTCTCGACTCCGGGGAAAGCCTTGCTTATTATTTTCACACCAGTTCTTTCGATGTGATTATGGATTATGTCACCAACTATGATGGCAGCTTTTGTCCTGCCATCAGCGATCCCGGCAACGCCGCGCCGGCCGTCGAAGCCGGGCCGGCCTACACCATTCCGCGCGGCACGCCCTTCATCCTCACCGGCGCCGGCAGCGACACAGACGGCGATTCGCTCACCTACACCTGGGAGGAGTTCGACCTCGGTCCCGCGCCCATCACCATCACCGTGCCCAACACGGACGCGGATGGAAATGCCCGCCCCATCTTCCGTTCCTTCCCGCCCGGCGCCAGCCCGGCGCGCACCTTCCCCCGGCTGGCGGCTATCCTGGATGGTTCCAACGCCGGGCTTGGCGAGTCGCTGCCGACCATCAGCCGGGTAATGCAGTTCCGCCTGACGGCGCGCGACGGGCGCGGCGGCGTCAGCTACGACACGACGACCGTTTCGGTGTCCGGCGCAGCCGGCCCGTTCCGCATCACCACGCCCGACGGGGTGATCGGCTGGCCGCGCGGCTCGCGCCAGACGCTCACCTGGGACGTCGCCAACACGACGGCGGCGCCGGTGAGCTGCCCCATCGTCAACCTCTTGCTCTCGACCGACGACGGGCAGACTTTCCCCACCACGCTGGCCGCCAATACGCCCAACGACGGCAGCGAGCCGGCGACGTTGCCCGACAGCGCCGCCATCGGCCTGACGTTCAAAGTCGTATGCGCGAATAACATCTTCTTCGACATCAACAAAACCGGCGCAGTGCTGTGTACCTCAGTATTTCACGACGACCACGAGGCCGGCTTCACCGGCTGGCTCACCGGCACCACGCCGTACTTCTGGACGACCCGCACCGACGGCGGCTTCAGCGGGAATAACTACTTTCACGTTCCCGACGCCAACGGATTCTTCAGCGACCATTACCTGACCAGCCCATCGCTCACGGTGGCCGGCGCGACGCCGGTACTGGGTTTTATGCACAAATACGCGACGGAAATGAGAGGGACATGGGCTTCGGATGGCGGCGTGGTTGAACTGAGCGTCAATGGCGGCGCGTGGAAAGCCGTGAGCAGCGCCGCTTTCATTCAAAACGGCTACAACACTGTGGTCACAACAAGTAATGCCGGTCTCATTGGAGGACAGCCGGCTTTTGGGAGCGACAGCAAGGGGTATCAGCTTTCACTGGTGGACTTGAACCCATTAGTGCAGGCGGGGGACACGATTCGGGTGCGCTTTCACTTCAGTAAAGACGGTTGGACTCATAGTGGTGATGAAGCGGGGTGGTCGGTGGACGATCTGCTGCTCTGTCACAGCGATCCGGCCCCCGCGCTGACCATCGCCAAGACCGTGACGTATGGCCGCCATCCCATCCAGCCGGGCGACCCGGTGACGTACACCGTCGTCGTCGCCAACACCGGCGGCGCGGATGCGACCGGCGTTCACGTCACCGACGCGCTCCCTGCCGGGGTGAGCGGCGCCAGCCTCGACCAGACGGTCACGATTACAGCGCACGATGCCGTCACCTGGACGATCCCGGCGACGGTGGCCGCGGCGCAAGGGACGATCATCAACACGGCCGCCTACACGTACCCGTCCGCCCAATATTGCCCGCCAACGGGGCTATGCACCGATACCGCGCAGGTCAGCTTTATCGTCAATGAGAAGACAGTCTACCTGCCGCTGGTCTTGCGCAATTGACATACTCAGGAGTCACTATGTGGGATTCCACACCAACAAAGACGAAAATCTCACGCAAAAGCGTCAAGCCCGCCAAGTCTTTGGTTTTTATTTTGCGTCTTTGCGCCTTTGCGTGAAACAGTCTTGTATTTCAAGGGAATTCATCATTAACCGGCGGTTCACCAGCGGTCGGATGAAAATTTTCACCACAAAGGACACGAAGGACACAAAGGGTTTTCTCTGTGAACTCTGTGATCTCTGTGGCTATTTTCAGAGGAGGAATCGATGAAAAAACTATTGATGTGTTTGGTATTACTGGTATTGCTCTGGCCGGCGGCGGTCTCCGCCGATCCGGCGCCGCCCACCGTGGAGAGCGCGCAGGCCATCCTGGCCCCGCAGCTCAAGTGGGAGCGCGGCGGCTGCACCTCCTGGTGCGAGACCGGCTGGTATTCGTCGCCGGCGGTGGCGGATTTGGACGGCGACGGGACGCAGGAGGTCATCGCCGGCGCGTACACGATCTTCCTCCTCAACGGCGAGGATGGGACGGAGCAGCGCCGCGTGGACACCCCCGGCAGCCGCGTCTGGCCGGGCATCGCCGTCGCCGACCTGGACAACGACGACGACCTGGAAATCGTCACGGCGCAGGGCGACGGCTACCTCAACGTGCTCAATCACGCGGGCGACGTCGTCTGGACGCGCCAGCCCGCCGGCAACGAATTGCGCGGGATGGGCGTGACCGACCTCGATGCCGACGGCACGCTGGAAATCGTCGTCACCTCCGCGCGCGGCAACCGGATCAACACGTGGGTCTACGAGCATGACGGGACGCTGCGCGGCGGCTGGCCGCAGCCCGCCAGCGAGGACAGCGGCTACTCGTGGGGCGTGTACAACGCCAACGCGGCGCTGGGCGACCTCGACGGCGATGGAACCGGCGAGATCGTCGTCCCCTCGGACGTGCATTACATCTGCGCCTACGAGCCGAACGGGACGCCCATTCCGGCGCACGCGATGTACGGCGGCAAAGTCTGGGGCAAAGTGGGGATTTGGGAAAGTCTCGACATCGAGCTGCGCGGTTGGGGACGGTGCAATGGCGATCGCGCGGAAAGCTACCGCACGAACTTCGCCGACGGCCCGGCGGTGATCGCCGATGTGAACGGCGACCGGGTGATGGAGGTGGTGGTCACGGGCAACGTCTACGACTGCCATACCAACTATCCGCCCAGCCGTTACGTCGGCGTCTACATCTTCAACGCCGACCGCAGCCGCTTCAACGCCAGCGGTTACAATTGGGAGACGCTCCCGGTGGATACCGGCGCGCCGCTCGTCGAAAATTACAACGTCATCGAGAGCGCGCAATCGGACCCGGCGGTGGCCGATCTGGACGGCGACGGCCAGATGGAGATTTTGTTTTCCAGCTACGACGGGCGCGTCCACGCCTTCTGGCTCGACAAGACCGAGCATCACGCCTGGCCGTATGCGGTGCATACCGGCGGCGCGTACCGTTTCGCCTCCCCGCCCACCGTGGCCGATCTGGACGCCGACGGGCACGCGGAGGTCATCTTCGCCTCGTGGGTGCAGAAGGGGAGCAATCAGACCGGGAAGTTGCACATCCTGAGCTATCAGGGGACCGTGCTCCAAGAGATTGACCTGCCCGCCGCGGTCGGCAGCAGCAACACCTGGAACGGCGGGCTGGCCGCGCCCACCCTCGCCAACATTGACGCGGACGCGGACCTGGAAGTGGTGGTAAACACCGCCCATTCCGGCTTTGTAGCCTACGACTTGCCCGGCACGGCTAACGCGCGCGTGCTGTGGGGCACCGCGCGCGGCAGCTATTGGCGCGACGGTTGGCTGGAACCACGCGGATCGCTCAACGGCTCCTGGAAGCGGGTGCAGCACACGCCGCTCGATCCCGGCGCACTGTTGACGTACACCTTGCGGCTGGACAATCCCGGCCCCATCCTGCCCAACGTCCGCCTGACGGACACGTTGCCCGGCGGGTTGCACTATCTGGGCAATCTGTGGGCCTCCTCCGGCAGTTACGGGGAGGCCGGCGGCGTCATCACCTGGACGGGGGCGGTGGGCAACGGCCTCCCGGTCACGCTCACGTATAACCTCGCCATCACTATGAGCATCATGCAGCCGCTGGTCATCATCAACACCGCGCAGATTGACGACGGCCAGGGCATTCTCCTGGAACGCACGGCGGTCGCCATCCTCAACGGCCGCTCGGTCTACTTGCCGCTGGTGTTGCGCAATTAAACGCAGGTTTCACGCAAAGGCGCAAAGGCGCAGAGTTTTCTTGACTATCCGACTATCTGACTAACGACTATCAGACTATTTTCGGAGGAAAGATGAGCGATCCGTTGATTTTGTGGTACACGCAGCCCGCCGCGCATTGGACGGAAGCCTTGCCCGTCGGCAACGGACGGCTGGGGGCGATGGTGTTCGGCAGCGCGTCCGTCGAGCGATTGCAACTGAACGAGGACACGCTCTGGTCGGGCCATCCGAAGGACTGCGACAACCCAGAGGCGCTGCCGTATCTGCCGCAAGTGCGGGAGGCCGTCTTCGCCGGGGATTACGCCCGCGCCGACGACCTCATCAAGTCCATGCAGGGGCCGTTCAACCAGAGCTACTTACCGCTTGGCGATTTGTTCCTGGATTTCTCAACGGATTTAACGGATGAAACGGAAAATCCGTTGAATCCGTTAAATCCGTTGACCTATCGCCGCTCTCTGGATTTGGACACGGCGCTGGCGGAAACGACCTATACGGTGGACGGCGTCACGTTCACGCGGCAGGTCTTCGCCTCCGCGCCAGACGACGCCATCGTGATGCGGCTGACGTGCGATAAGCCGGGCGCGCTGAGCTTCACTGTCGCCTTGAATAGCCCGTTGCGGTTTCACACGACGCCGTTACCGTCTGGAGCAGCCGTCCAGCCGGGCTTGTTGATGACCGGCAAAGCGCCGCAGCACGTTGATCCCAGCTATTTGCCGTCCGACAATCCGGTGATCTATGGCTCACCGGATTCAACGGATTTTAACGGATGGGATTCCGTTGAATCCGTTCCATCCATTGAGGGCATGACGTTTGCCGCCTTGCTGTCGGCGCGCGTCACGGGCGGCGGGGTGACGGCGGAGGGCGACCGGCTGCGCGTCACCGGCGCAGATGAGGCGGTGTTGCTCTTATGCATGGCGACGAGCTTCAACGGCTTCGACAAATCCCCCGTTTTTGAAGGCAAAGACCCGGTAACGGCCGTCGCGCACACGATGGCGGCGATTCTCGACAAGCCCTACGCCGCGCTGCTGCAAGCGCACCTTGACGATTATCAGCCGCTGTTCCGCCGCGTGGAATTGGACCTGGGTTCGCTCGGCAACGAGGGCCTGCCCACCGACGAGCGCATCCGGCAGTACCACGCCGCTCCCGACCCGGCGCTGGCGAGCCTGCTCTTCCAGTACGGGCGCTATTTGCTCATCGCCAGCTCGCGGCCGGGGACGCAGCCCGCCAACCTGCAAGGGATTTGGAACGACATGGTGCGCCCGCCGTGGAGCAGCAATTGGACGGTCAACATCAACACGCAGATGAACTACTGGCCCGCCGAAGTCGCCAATCTGGCGGAGTGTCACCTGCCGCTGTTCGATCTCATCCGCGCCCTGAGCGTCAACGGCGCGAAGACGGCGCGGATCAACTACGGCTGCCGGGGCTGGTGCAGCCATCACAACGCCGACGTGTGGGCGCAGTCCGCGCCGGTGGGGAACTATGGCGGCGGGCAGCCGATGTGGGCCAACTTCCCGCTGAGCGGCGCGTGGTTGTGTACGCACCTGTGGGAACATTACGCCTTCGGCGGCGACGCGGCCTTCCTGCGCGACGTGGCCTATCCGCTGATGCAGGGCGCGGCGGAGTTCTGCCTGGACTGGCTGATCGAGGACGGCGCCGGCCGCCTGGTCACATGCCCGGCGATCTCCTGCGAGAACGAATTCGTCACCGCAGACGGCGTGACGGCGCAGACGAGTATGGCGACGACGCAGGATATGGCGATCATCGGGCAGCACCTCGCCAACTGCCTCGCCGCCGCCGGGGCGCTGGGGATTGAAGACGACTTTACCGCGCGCGTCCGCGCCGCGCTGCCGCGCCTGTATCCTTTCCAGGTGGGGCGCAAGGGCGACTTGCAGGAGTGGGCCCGGGATTGGGACAGCGCCGACCCGCATCACCGCCACATCTCGCACCTGATGGGGCTGCATCCCTTCGCGCTGATCACCGCGGCGACGCCCGATCTGTTGGCGGCGTGCCGGCGCTCGCTCGACCTGCGCGGCGACGAGAGCACGGGCTGGTCAATGGCGTGGAAGGTCAACTGCTGGGCGCGGCTCAAGGACGGCGACCGCGCGTTCAAAGTGCTCTCGCAGCTTTTCACGCCGGTGGCGGCGGGCGACGTGAACTATCAGCGCGGCGGCGGCGTCTACCCCAACCTGTTCGACGCGCACCCACCCTTCCAGATTGACGGCAACTTCGGCGCGACGGCCGGCATCGCGGAGATGCTGGTGCAGAGTCACACGGGCGTCATCGAATTGCTGCCCGCTCTGCCCTCGGCCTGGCCGAACGGGAGTTTGAAGGGGTTGCGCGCGCGGGGCGGGTTTGAGGTAGATTTGACGTGGCGGGATGGGAAGGTGACGGAGGCGGTGGTGCGGTCGGTGAGGGGAGGGGAGTGCCGGGTCGCGGCGGCGGGTATTTATCTCTATCCGGCAATGAGACAGAGAATCCTCACGCGATATGAAGGACACACAGCCGTGTTTTGCATAACCCCTAAGGGGAAGCCACTTGACCACATCATTTTGCACCCCTTGTCGGGCTTTATGGAGTTACGATCCTATTGGACGAATGCCGGAAAAAACCCTTTGGGGACAATGACAAATGGTAGTGAGATTTTATTAGTAGATGAGGATGTTTGCCCTCTTTTAGATGCGCAACGGGAGGCTTTACAAGAGATACAGCATAGTTGTATTGCAGTTGATAAAAAATGGAGTGAATTCTTTGAATACTGTCGTGATAAGGACTGGGGCTTTTCTGATGAAATTGACGCCGACAGCCGCGCCTTTTTACACGAGCACATTTTCCAGGAAGCACTTGCCCTCCTGCACGCCAGCAAAAAACATGTGGAGCTGCTGCTGCAAGAAGCCTTAGGGCCGCTTACCGATCAACAGCGAGAGTGTATTGACCTCATGGACAGGGCGTACTTGCGTGCGATAGAGAGTTGGGAATGGCCGATAAGTTATTTTGGCACATCAGACGCGGGAAAGTATAATGAGAGCAGGTTTGAGAGTACAGGGCAATCTCTCACAGAGATCAGATATGAGTGAGTATAGCGTGCGCTATTTGCCTGAGTTTCGTTAGTGACCCTTTACGAGATATAGCTAATCTTTGAGAGAAAATTTGTTCACGCATGGAGATAAACATTTGAAAGACGAAAAACACACCCATTACTTTACACCTTCTTGGTGGGTAAACTTCCTCTTTCTTGGCATTCTTAATATTGCGATAGCTGTCGGCTTCTTCATTAAAAACTACCAGGATTGGATCGCCAAACCTTGGACATCATGGGAATATGTAGAGGGTGCTCTCCTTGTATGCCTAACGGCATCTGGAATATTTATGTTTGTAGCTCCCTTCGTAATGAAGATAGTAATTTCACCGCAAGGGATAGAATATCATACCATCTCGTATATTGTAAGATTGACTTGGCAGAATAGCTCAAATGAGTGGCCTGAGAATTGGACAAGCGACAAAGAGACTGATGAGACAATTACAGCAGATATTTATGTTCGACCATGGGCCAGGTTCAATTCACTAAAAGTAAAACGCCAAGCGATAAAAAATGGTATACCCATATCCTGGTATGGTGGAATAGGTGGACGGCGACTCAAAGCTGATATAAAAGAGTTTGCCCCACATTTGAAGCCATAAAGTGGATGAGCCCCAATGGTTAAGAATTTCATCACTTTTCTAGATTTCACCCAAGCCGACCTCAGCACTCCTCTTAACCATCTGGAGAAATCCCGAACAACATAAGACTTATTGCGTCGAGACTGTGATAGGAGCTTTACAAAATGTCCGACATGCTCGTCAAACTATACACCCTCCCGCCGCTTCAACCCGCCCTGGATGCGATTGTCCCCATGCACATCCAAATCCGCCCGGCGCGCGTGGGGGAAGAAACCCAGATTATGCCGTGGATCGCGCAGCATTTCTATGCGGGATGGGAGAACGGCGTGGTCTACGCGATCCATCGCAGCCCTTGCTCGCTGTTTATCGCCCTTGAGAAACAGCCGCCTGACCCAGAGCGCGCCGATCCCTACGAACTTCCGCCAGAAAAGCTGGTCGGCTTTGCGTGCTATGACGCATCCAATCGCGGGATGTTCGGCCCGATAGGGGTGCATCCGCGCTATGAAGGCCGGGGCATCGGCACGGCGTTGCTGTTGACGGCGCTTCACGCGATGTGGAACGAGGCTTACGCCTACGCCGTCATCGGCTGGGCCGGCCCGGTGGACTGGTACGCCAACCGGGTGGGTGCGACGCTCATTCCCGACTCGGAGCCGGGGCCGTTCCGGGGCCGGCTTGAGGGGTATCCGTCGTGCTCTTAAAAATCTTCGACCTTGCATAGGTTGAAAACCTTTGCGTCTTTGCGCCTTTGCGTGAAACTCCCTTTTTTCAGGAGGAATCCAAATTGATGAAACAAGCCGCCCCTGATCTGATTCGCCTGACCGGCGCGCACATCAAGCCCGCCGCCCGGATGTTGGCGCGCGCTTTTGCCGACGAACCGCTCTGGAAGCACTTCATCCCCGACCCGGTGCGCCGTCATCAGAAAATCCACACCATCTTCCGCCTGATGGTGGCCTACGGCCTGCGCTACGACGAAGGCTACGCCACGTCCCCCAACCTGGAGGGCGTCGCCGTCTGGCTCCCCTCGGAGCAGACGCACATGTCGCTCTGGGATATGCTTCGGTGCGGCGCGATCCCGGCGTTTCTCAGCCTGGGGATGAAAACCACGGCGCACGTCAGCGCGGTCAACGATTTCATTGATGACATCCACGCGCGCAACGCTCCCTTCCCCCACCACTACCTCTCGGTCATCGCCGTGGAACCCGCGTACCAGGGCCGGGGATTCGCCGGCGCGCTGCTCCGCCCGATGTTCGCCCGCCTGGACGCCGAGGGGCGGCCCTGCTACCTGGAGACGCACACCGAGTCTAACCAGCAAATCTACCGGCACTACGGCTTCGAAGCGCGCGAGGAGGGGACGTTCCCCAACAGCGACACGCACTACACGGCCATGGTGCGGGAGCCACAAGCGGTATAAACATTTTAATGAAAATCCGCCAATGAATTCAACGGATTTTTTAAACTAGCAACTTTCAACCATTTAGAGAGGAAACCATGAAACCCGCATTGTTAGTCATAGACGTTCAAAAAGCCTTTTTCGATCTCGACCCGGTGATGACGCAATCCCTCAACGATGCCATCGAATATATCAACGCAGCCATCAAGCTGTTCCGGGAGAAGGGCCTGCCCGTAATCTGCATCCAGCATATGGACGAAGGCGATAACCTCGTTCCCGGTACGGAGGGGTTCGACACGCCGGAGTCCATGCACATTCTGCAGTCGGACGTCCACATCCACAAGACTTACGGAAACTCGTTCAACAAGACGCCGCTGACCGAGACGCTGCGCGGCCTCGGCGTGGACACGGTCATCGTCACCGGCTTCTGCGCGGAATATTGCATCACGTCCACCTATCGGGGCGCGATGGACGTAGACCTGACGCCGGTCATCCTGCGCGGCTCCATCGCCAGCGGCTCGCTGGAAAACCTCAAGTTTGTTGAGGACATCCACGATTCGGTCACGTTTGGCGCGCTGAAGAAGTTTCTGGAATGAAAGCCCGCCGCAAAGCCGCGCTCATCCTGGCCGTGTTGATCGTCTGTGTGGCGTGCGATCAGGTCAGCAAAGTCATCGCCAAAGCGCGCCTGAGCCTGCTGCCACGTCAATCGCTACTGGGGGATGTGTTCCGCCTGGAATACACCGAAAACCTGGGGGCGTTTTTGGGCATGGGCGCGACCCTGTCGCCGGAAGTGCGGTTCTGGCTGCTGGTGGTGGGCGTCAGCGTGGTGTTGGTGGGGATGCTGGTCTATCTCTTCACGCAAGACCCCGGCCGGCTGAGCGTGTGGGGTGGCGCGTTGATTGTGAGCGGCGGATTCAGCAACCTGATTGACCGCTTCCTGCATCACGGCGCGGTGGTGGACTTCATGAACCTCGGCATCGGCACACTGCGCACCGGCATTTTCAACGTGGCCGATGTCGCGCTGATGGCCGGCATCGGGCTGATGCTGGTGGATAATATCCGCTCGATCCATCCCAAAAAGACCGACGGTTTGGAGGATGTGTCACAATCGCCAACAGGTGAGTGAACCCCAATGCAAAGTTCCGACCGCATCCAACTTTTTGACGCCTGGGCGCAACGCTACGATGTTTCTCTGGCTTGCACTGATGGCGATTTCCCCTTCGACGGCTACGAGCGCATCTTGGACGAAGTGGTGACGCTGGCCGACGTCAGGCCGGGGATGCGGATTCTTGACCTCGGCATCGGCACGGGCAATCTGGCGCAGCGCTTTGTGCAGCAGGACTGCGAAGTGTGGGGCGTGGACTTCTCGGCGGAAATGCTGGCGAAGACGCGGGTGAAGCTGCCACAAATCCGACTTGTGCAGGCGGATTTGTTGGCCGATTGGCCCGCCGACCTCCAGCCGCCCTTCGACCGGATCATTTCCGCCTACGTCCTGCATGAATTCACCCTTGCGGGCAAAATCGCCGTGTTGCGTCGCGCCGCCCAGCACCTTGCGCCGGGCGGCATCATCCTCATCGCCGACATCGCCTTTCCGAGCGTCGCCATCCGTGAGGCCGCGATGCAGCAGGTCTACGGCGACTCGTGGGACGAGGACGAATGGTATTGGGCCGCCGACGAAGCCATCGCCGCGTGTGAAGCCGCCGGCCTGCACGCCACGTACCGGCAGATGTCGCGCTGCGGCGGCATCTTCAGAGTTGTTCCGCAATAGAGAGAAAAATCGGGACGCAGATTTTCGCGGATTCACGCAGATAATTTTTTAAAATCAGCGTTCATCAGCGTTTATCTGCGTCCTATATCTCTTGATGACATTCGGCAACCAGTCTTGTGTGTTCAGCGCACAGAAAGGAAATCAGGGTATGGACTCAAATCGCAAGCACTGGAACGAGCAACAAAAGGAATTTCATGCCGCCCTCTTGGGCTTCAAGCAGCACGACCGGGCCATGGCGTTGTTTGTGCAGCAGCACGCCGCGCTGCACTCGGCAAAGGTGACGCCGGGCATTCCCTGGTCGTTTGAGGACGAGGTGTTAGATGACATGACGGAGGCGCAGATCCGCCGCATCCCGCAGGGCTGCGACTACTCCGTGGCGTGGCATATCTGGCATCTGGCCCGCATTGAGGACATCACGATGAACTTGCTGCTCGCCGGGCGCCTGCAGTGCTTCGTGCGCGAGGGATGGCAGGCGCGGCTCAATGCGCCGGTAGTGGATACGGGCAACGCGATGACGAAAGACGAAGTCGCGGCCCTCAGCGAGGCGCTGGACCTTGCCGCGCTGCGCGAATACCGGGCCGCCGTGGGGCGGGAGACGCGCGCCAACGTCACGGGATTGGCCCCGGAGGCCTTCAAGCAAAAGGTAGACCCGGCCCGACTGCGCCAGGTGATGGAGGAAGGCGCCGTGGTCGAGGCGGCGCGCGGCATCGTGGACTACTGGAGCCGCCGCACCCTCGCCGAACTGCTGCTGATGCCCCCCACGCGCCACAACCTCGTCCACCTGAACGAGTCGCTGCGCCTCAAGCAGAAACGCCGATGAAACCCCAAACGCCCCTGGAAACCTTTTGGCAAGCCTACCTGGCTTCGTTACCGCCCGGCGCGGCGCTGCCCACGGCGTACACCGCCTGGGGTTTCGGCCACACCGCCGCACACGCCGACGCGTTGGGCGGGCTGGTGGTGCGCGGCCTCAAAACGGCCACCGCTTCCCTGATCTGGACGTATGAAGCGGAAAAAGAGTCGCTGCCACAGGTCGGCGACCTCAGTCTCATCCTGGATGGGGCCGGCGCGCCGCTGTGCCTCATCGAGACGACCGGCCTTGAGGTGAAAGCCTTCCAGGACGTGGACGCCCGCTTCGCTTCTGACGAAGGCGAAGGCGACCGCTCCCTGGCCTACTGGCGCGACGTCCACTGGCGCTACTTTGGGGAAGAGTGTGCGTCCATCGGCCGTGAACCTGACCCGGAGATGCCGGTGCTGTGCGAACGGTTCCGCGTGGTGTTCAAACCCTGACAACTCCAAGTAAGTCCGGCGATGGCGAAGTTTCTGAGATTTTTACTCGTTCTGCTCTATGGCCTTCTGGCTCTGCTGGGACTGGTCGTCTCGTTGGGATGGCTGTTCTACGCCGCCACCGGCTGGGGCCGCTGGCTGGCTTGCGCCGGGCTGGCGGCGACCTGCCTCCCGGCGGCGCTGTATCTGTACGGCACGCAGAGCCGCCAACGCCGCCTCTGGGGACGGATCAGTGCGGCCCTTGGAGGGCTGTTCGTCGCCATCCTGGTCGGGATGCTGCTGACCACCCCCTCCGGCGATGCGGGAACGGATTCGCCGTTGAGCCAACACTTCACCAGCGATACCCGATTTCCACGCTACACCCTCAGCAACATCGTCCCCGAAACCGAGCAGATCAACCTGGGCTTTCTGACTACGCCCCTCATAGATGAACTCTTCACCTACGACCGCGCCTTCCGGGTGCGGAAGAGCACCCTGGCCGTGTACCGCGACATGGATCGAGATGCCGATTTTCGCGCACTCGGCTCGGCGCTGGGGTGGACCTATGCCGATTTTCTTGGACTTCCCTACGACGCCGGCCAGTACTATCTGTACATCCCCCGCAACCGGCCTTCCGGTCCCTTGCCGGCCATCCTGTTCTTGCACGGCAGCTTTGGGAACTTCAAGACGTACACCTGGGTATGGTCGAGGCTGGCCGAAGAACTGGGCTACGTCATCATCGCGCCGAGTTTTGGCTTTGGCGACTGGAGCAGACCCGGCGGCGTGGCAGCCGCCGAGAAGGCGCTGGCAGCCACGCAAGCCTTCGTTGATCTGGATGAAGACCGGCTCTATCTGGCCGGCCTCTCCAATGGCGGACTGGGCGTTTCGCTGTTGGGAGCCGCGGCTCCCGAACGATTCCGCGGCCTGATTTTCATTTCCCCGGTGATGGTCACGGATGTGGTAGATGCCCCCGCGTTTCAGGCGGCCTGGGGAGGACGCCCTGTACTGATCCTCACCGGGCAGGATGACGAGCGCGTGCCCTTCGCGTATGTGGCCGAGCGCGCCCGGAATCTGGCGCAGGGTGGCGTGGCTGTCACCGACATTTCTTATCCGGGAGAAGATCATTTCCTGTTCTTCTCACGTCGGCAAGAGGTTTTACAGGATATTTCAGAGTGGCTGCAACAAACCCAGAAATAATCGAAGACCATAGAGAAATCAGTAATTCGCAATTCGCAATTCGTAATTCGTAATTCGTAATTCGTAATTCGTAATTCGCTATTCACAGGAGACCCATTCAATGACCGATTCCCCCATCCACTTACCCAATGCATACCAGGAAGTCTTGTATTGGAAATTGTCCCATCACAACAAGCTACTGCTCGCTCTGAACGTGGCGGGACTGGCGCTGATGCTGGTGATGATGGGTGTATTCATGGCCTGGGCCAGACTATGGCATCCCTCCGGCCTTCATAGCGACCTGAACATCGGCCAGATGGCGCTCACCGTAGTCAGCGTCGTGTTGGTGATGGTACTGCACGAACTGGTGCATGGGATCGCGCTCAAAGCCTACGGCGCGCGTCCGAAGTACGGCGTGCTGTGGCAGCAGATGATGTTCTACGCCACCGCGCCCAACCACGCCTTCCGCCGCAACGCCTACCTCGTCATTGCACTGGCGCCGCTGGGCGGGATCAGCGTGCTCGGCGGCGTGCTGCTGACGCTGCCGTTGCCCGGCTGGCTGCTCTGGATGATCGCCCTATGCGCGGCGGTCAACGTCGGCGGCGCGGTGGGGGATATGTGGCTGGTGCGCGTCGCTCTGGGCTATCCGTCTCGCGCCTACATCGTGGACGAGCAGGATGGGCTGCGCGTCTTTATGCCGGGTGAGCCTGACGTATGAAATCGCCAGGATGGAACGTCGTTGGGATACTCTATCGCCTGTTTGCAGCACTGGCGACGGCGATCCTGTTGGTGCTGAACTTGCGGCTCCACGTGCCGGGCAGCGCGTCCTACGGGCCGGAGAGCCTGGGGCGCGACATCGTGCCGCAGTTGCGCTTCATCGGCGCGGCGCTCCGCGCGGGGGCCGGCGAACAGATGCAAGGGCTGTTCCCCGAAGGTTACTTCTTTGCCCACGTGCTTTACGGGCTGGCCTGGGTGGACGTTGGATTGCGCGTTTCCCCCGAGGCGCCGCTGTACGCGCAAGCTCTGGAAGAATCCGAATGGGCATTGGCGCGGCTGGATTCCCCCAAGGGCCGCGCGCCGTTCAGCCCCCGCCTGGCACCCCCCTACGGCGTGTTTTACGTCGGTTGGAGCAACTGGCTGCGCGGTGGGCGGCTGATGTTGGTCGCGCCTGCCGCGCGTCCCCCGGATGAAGTGGCACGGTTTCAGAGCGACTGCGCCGCGCTCGCGCAGGCCTTCGACCAAAGCGACTCGCCCTTCTTGACCGCTTATCCGGGGCAGGCCTGGCCCGTGGACAGCGTCGTCGCCGTGGCCGCCCTGCGGCTGCATGACAAGCTGTTTCCCGCGCAATATACCGCTACCATCGAACGTTGGCTGACCGCAGCGCAAGAGCGGTTGGACCCGACAACTGGACTGCTGCCGCACCGGGTCAATCCGCTGAATGGCGAGCCGCTGGAAGGCGCGCGCGGCTCTTCGCAAAGCATCATCGCGCGCTTCCTGCTCGAAATAGACCCGGTGTGGGGACGCAGCCAGTATGACGTGTTCCGGCAGCACTTCATCCGTCCGTTCCTGGGCGCGTCAGGCGTGCTGGAATACCCGGTGGGCGTGACAGGGCAAGGCGACGTAGATTCCGGCCCGTTGGTCGCCGGGTTCAGCGCGTCCGCGACGGTGGTGGGGTTGGGCGCAGCGCAGGTCCACGGCGACCGGGAAGTGGCCGACGCGCTCATTCGCGCCGCCGAAGCCGTGGGCCTGCCGTTTCGCTGGGCCGGCGCTAAACGTTACGCCTTCGGCTTGCTGCCGGTGGGCGACGCTTTCCTGGTCTGGGCGAAAAATGCGCGTCCCTGGGTGGCGTCCCCGTCTGTGGCGGAATTTCCGGCAGTGATTCACCCGTGGTGGCGGCTGCCGATCCATGCAACGGCGCTGCTCCTGATCCTGGGCCTCTGGTCGCCGTGCTACCTCGCAAGCTGGCTTCGCAAACGGCGAAATCTGGCGGGATTGATGCTCTGTGTGCTGCTGGCGGGGTGCATCCCTGCCCTGCCCACCCTGCCGCCAACGCCGGTCATCCCACTCCCTCCCACCCTCCACCCCTCCACCCCGGACTTCGCCATCGTCGGCTACCTGCCCGAATACCGCGCGCTCGACCCGACGTGGGGGCGCTACGTCACCGACATCGTCTACTTTTCCGCCAGCCTGCGCGCTGACGGCGGGCTGGACACCACCCGGTTGGATGTGCAAACCCTCGCAGCTCTGCGCGAGATGCGCACGACCTACGGCACGCGCGTCTTCGTCGCCGTCGGCGGCTGGGACCGCTCGCAGAACTTCGCCGCCGTCGCCGTTGATCCGGCGCTGCGCGCCTCCGTGGCGCAGACGCTCACCGCGTACTGCCTCGAAAACGGGCTGGACGGCGTGGACTTCGATTGGGAATTCCCGGAAGGCGCCGCCGAAGTCGCGGGCTACGGGACGCTGCTGGCCGAAGTTCACGCGGCGTTTGCGCCGCACGACCTGCGGGTCAGCGTGGCGCTGGCATCATGGCAAGACCTGGGGAAAGAGTTATATGCGGTGGTAGATCGCATCCACGTCATGGCCTACGATCACGATGGCCGCCACTCGATGTATGAGCAGGCCGTCGAGGACGTCCAGACCTTCCTGAAACGGGGCGCGCCGCCGGAGAAACTCCTGCTCGGCGTACCGTTTTACGGGCGCGACGTGCGCAACTTCTCCATCGAGCAGACCTACGCGGAGATCGTGAACGCCCATCACCCCGCGCCGGACGTGGATGAGGCAGGCGGCATCTACTTCAACGGCATCGCCACCATCCAGCAGAAGACCCGCTACGCGCAAGAACAGGGGCTGGGCGGCGTGATGATCTGGGAACTGGGGCAGGATACGACGGATGACACCTCGTTGCTCCAGGCGATCTATCAAACGGCAATGACGCGCCCATGACCATAAACCAAGAGTTCACCGCAGAGAACGCAGAGTTCGCTGAGTTTTTGTGGCTCTTCTCCGCGTCTTCGGCGTGCTCTGCGGTGAAAAATCAAAACCAATAAGGAGCTACAATGAGCCTTCTTTCCAATCCCCACATTCAATGGCGGCTGGACATCGCCCGCCAATTGGCCGAGCGGATCCGCGCGTTTCCCGGCGTGCAGGCCATTATCGTCGGCGGCTCGGTGGCGCGGGGCTTCGCCGACGCCTACTCCGACCTGGAACTGCCCATCGTCTGGGACGCGCTCCCGACGGACGAGACGCGCCTGGCCGTCGTCGCCGCTTTGCAGGGCGAGTTTCTTTACGGCTACGATGGCCCGGCGCAGGAAGATCAACTGTTGATCAACGGCTTCCAGGTTGATCTGTGGCACAACACCGTGCCCGAGGAGGACGCCGTGTTCAAGGCCGTCTTCCAGGAGTACAGCACGGGCCTGGGCGACAGCAACTTCCTGGACACCATCCGCGCCTGCATCCCGCTGTATGGCGAGGCCCTCATCCAGGAATGGAAGCGGCTGGCGGCGCAGTATCCCGATGAACTGGCCGTGAAGGCCATCCGGGAAGCCCTCCCCACGTTTGAAGCCGGCCAGTTGACCGTGTTGGCCTATCGGGAAAACCCCACCGCCTTCTACGCGGCCATTAGCCGGCAGCAACAGGCCATGTTCATGGTCTTGCTGGCGCTGAACCGCCGCTACTTCCCCACGTTCAAATGGATGTATCCGGTTCTGGAAACGATGCAGATCAAGCCCACGGCGGTGGAACAGCGTTTCCGGCAGGCGTTCAAAGTTTCCTACGCCGAAGCCGTGCAGGATACCACCCAACTGCTCCACGAAACGCTCGGGCTGGTGGAACAGGCTTTCCCGCAGGTAGATACCGCCGCCGTCCATCGCCGCCTGGCCTACGTGCGGCGGATGTATTCAGATGGGACGCTGATAAACGCCGATGAACGCTGATGTCCGGAATCCCCAACTTGTTGGGGGATTGCGCGGCAAACCCGAACAAGTTCGGGTCTCCGCTACATCATCCGGCGAGACCCTAAAGTCACTGAATTATCTGCGTCAATCCGCGTGAATCCGCGTCCAAATTTCTTTGGAGTGTAACCGAACCTACGGTACAGCCCCGACAATGAAAATTTTCACCGCAGAGCACGCAGAGTACGCAGAGACTTTCTTTTTTCTCTGTGTTCTCTGTGTTCTCTGTGGCTATTGACAGAGGAGGTTCTCAAATGAGTGTGTCGCCCGAATCCGTGACCCAATCCATCATTGACCATTACGCCGCTTACGACGAGGCCCAACGGCTGAGCCACGACATCGGCCCGCTGGAACTGACCCGCACGCACGAGTTGATGATGCAGTATTTGCCCCCGGCTCCGGCGGTGGTGTTGGACGTGGGCGGCGCGACCGGCGTGTATTCGTTTTGGCTGGCCGGGCAGGGCTACGATGTCCATCTGGTGGACATCGTGCCGCGCCACATCGAGCAGGCGCGGGAGGCGGCCCGGACGCCGGGATCGCCGCAACTGGCCGGGATGCGCGTCGGCGACGCCCGCGCCCTCGATTTCCCCGCCGGCTTCGCCGGCGCGGTCCTCATGCACGGCCCGCTCTATCATCTGCCCGACCGCGCCGACCGCCTGCGCGCCATCGCCGAGGCCCGGCGCGTCCTGCGGCCCGGCGGCGTCCTGCTGGCCTTCGCCATCACGCGCTACGCCGGGCTGATCTACGGCCTGACCCAAGGCCACGTCTTCGACCCGACCTACCACGCGATGATCCGCAACGAAGTCCAGACCGGGCGGCGCGAAAATCCGCCGCCGTGGGCGTTCACCTTTCCGCAGGCGTACTTCCACCATCCCGACGAACTCCAGGCAGAAATCACTGAAAGCGGTATGATCCATGAGGCCACGCTTGGCATCCTCGGCCCGGCCTGGCTGGTGCCCGACCTGGACGCGAGCTGGC
>Ga0116144_10002077_pt1 | contig 22346 bp, 17 predicted proteins | sample AD_UKC035_MetaG_FD_89746 | JGI IMG/M metagenome (GOLD analysis project Ga0116144, IMG submission 89746) | Active sludge microbial communities of municipal wastewater-treating anaerobic digesters from USA - AD_UKC035_MetaG | ecosystem: Engineered > Bioreactor > Anaerobic > Digestate | place: USA...
CCGCTACGACCCGCGCCTGGCGGCGGAAGGCAAGAATCCGCTGCAACTTGACTATGGCCCGCACAAGCGGGAGGAAAAGCCGCAGTTGGACATCGCGGAATATATGTACAACGAAGTGCGCTTCAAGACACTGAAGCAGTCCAAGCCGACCGAAGCCGAGCGATTGTTGGAGCTGGCCCGGCAAGATGCGACCGCGCGGTGGGCCTACTATCGGCAGTTGGCCGCGCTGAACTTTGGTGAGAAGTAAAGAAGCGTAAGACTGGCTTTAGCCATCCGACTCCCGCCGGAGGCCAACCTCCGGCGGGAGTTTTGTCGCCACAGCACTGGACAAAAATCATAAGACGTATACAATAGAGCAAGTGTAAGGAGTCCATTAACGCAAACTTTCAAAATTGCTGTTTTCCTTTAAAACCAAGGGAGATCTCATATCCCCCTAAAAACGGAAAAATTAAAGACACTGTACCAAATCTGGTTCAAGCTTTGGAAAAGTTTTGCGTAATGGGTAGTCCTTGCGATGGCTAACTATCTATTTAAATTTTCACTAACTAAGGAGGAGTATCATGAAAAATAAATTAGGGTCTTTGGTCTATACCACAATTCTGACAGTTGCATTGCTCTTGGGTCTGGCGTTGGTTTCCCATCCCACGACACCGATGGTGATGGCGCAAAGCAACATCGTTGACCTCTCCAATGGCTATGCACAGCAAGCCCGGGCGGGTGACACTGTGGTCTACACCCACATTCTGACCAACGGGTACACAGAAACGGCGTCCATTGCGCTTCAGGCCACCTCATCCCGCAACTGGCCGCTGGAACTGTCTTTCGGGCCGGATGAGACCCCCTACATCGGGGCCATCCAGTTGGAAGCCGGCATGACCACCACGGTACAAATCGAGCTCACTGTGCCGCTCACCGAGACGGTTGGCGTCAGCGACACCACGACACTGGTGGCCAGCGGACTGGAAACCCTCGTTATGTACAGTGACAGTCTGGAAGATATCACCACCGTAGCGCCCGCCACACGGTATATTTACCTGCCGCTCGTGATGCGAAGTTATCCCGCCGGGCGCTAATCCGCCCACACGGGCATTAAGCCAACATCACCAAAAAAAATACCCGCCGGACAATTGTCCGGCGGTTTTTTTTAATTGCGCCCCTCTTCATCATACCCGATTTAAGTTTCATTCCCACCGAAAAGCGCCAACATAAAAATGACAGACCCATGATTTTTGTCACCCCAACACTAGACAAAACTCACAAGGCAATGTAGAATAGAAAAGGCATGCAAGGAGTCTATTACATAAACTTTCAGCAGTGCTTTTTTGATTAAGGAGGGACTCACATCCACACAGAAATCCAACACTGAATATCACACCAAAGCTCATTGTCATTTTGCTGAAAGTTCTTTGTGACGGACAATTCCTTGCGCTGTTTAACTTTCCGTTTACGTTCTCACCAAGGAGGAATGTCATGAAAAGCAAATTAGGGTCCCTGGCATACGCCGCGATCCTGGCTGTCGGGTTATTCCTGGGCGTAGCTTTGATTTCCCACTCGGCAACACCAGTGGCAATGGCGCAAGAGGCGCCGCCGAAGATGGAAGGCGTTGCCTACACATCCTGGTGGCATGGCGAATACTCCAGCGCCGGCTCCGAACAAACGTTAGCGATCATTGACGACGTCGGCGCGGAATGGATCAGCGTATTAGCCACCTGGTATCAGGATACCCTCACCTCGACTACCATCTATTCGGACGCCAACCGCACCCCGACCGACGCCGATGTTATCCACGCGATTGAGACGGCGCATGCCCTGGGGCTGAACGTGCTGCTCAAGCCGCACCTGGACGTGCAAACGAATGAATGGCGTGGGGAAATTGGCGAAGGGCATTTCACGACCGAGGCGGAGTGGGATGCATGGTTCACCAGCTATCAGGCCTTCATCAATCACTACGCGCAAATCGCCGCCGATTATGATGTGGAGATGTTCTGCGTAGGCACGGAACTCGACAAGACCGCAGTGGAAGAACTGCGCTGGCGCGATGTGATCACCGGCACCGGTGGGATCGCCAGCATCTACGACGGCGACCTAGTCTACGCAGCCAACCATACTTACACCAATACGGTGATGTTCTGGGATGCGGTGGACTACATCGGCATTGATGCTTACTACGCCGTGGCCGTCACCACCACCGCGACCCTGGAAGACTTCAAGGCCGGGTGGACAGCTCCCATCTCTTTCCTGATTGAACTTTCGGAGGAATGGGACAAAGACATCCTCTTCACCGAACTAGGGTATCGCAGTGTTGATGGCGCCGGCATGATCGCCTGGGAATACCAGGGCGCTCCCCCCATGGATATGCAGGAACAGGCCGATCTGTATCAGGCCTTCTTCGAAGAAGTTTTCCCGCAGGAATGGTTCGCCGGCATCTTCTGGTGGAACTGGACGACTAATCCCATGCAGGGTGGGCCGTGTGATCGGGATTACGCCGTGTTGGACAAGCCCGCAGAACTGATCCTGCGACGGTTCTTCAACGGCAACCCCAAGCAAGGCGCGGGCAACCTGGTGCCGCGCCCGAACGAAGCCGGCGCGTGGAATGTCTACACGGATCAGCTCGCGCCAGGAGCTTGGACCAGCACTTGGAATCAAAGCACCGTTGAACTGGCGGCCACAGACGAAGTGTACGCGGGGCAATATTCTATCCGCACCTTCTTGACCGGGCCAAGCTGGGGCGCGCTGCAAATTGGGCCGGGGACGGCAGATTCCAGCCCTTATCATTGGCTGGAATTCTACATCAACCAGGAGACCCCCGATCATGCTATTCAGGTGATCTTTGATGGCGGCAACACGTTGGATTACTGCCGTTACACCGTGGCAGAAGAGGATGGGTGGCGTCAGGTGCGCATCCCACTCGATAAAGCGGGCGTGCCAAATGCCATCTCGTGGTTTGCATATCAGACAAGAGGGAACGACACCACCCTCTGGTTGGATAACATCCGCCTGCTCGGGGTGTTACCCGTCGAACTCTCCGACGGTTACGCGCAGCAAGCCCAACAGGGTGCGACCGTGACCTACACACACATTCTGCAAAACTACCACAGCGCCGCCGCCTCTATTGCCCTTGAGGCCACCTCATCGCGCCATTGGCCGCTGGAATTGCGTGTGGGCGAGCCGGCCACCCCCTATATTGGCGCTGTCCGCCTGGGATCAGGTATGACTACCACGGTGCAAATCGTGCTTACCGTCCCGGTCACTGAAACCGCCGGCGTCGCCGACACGACTACCCTGGTGGCAAGCGGCATGGAAACCATCGCCATGTACAACGACCAGTTGGAAGATGTCACCACCGTGCTGTCCAGCGCGCAGTATATCTATCTGCCGTTGGTCATGCGAGGATACCCGGGCAGTCGCTAAGTTGCGCAAGTAACATAGCAGCAACATTGCCAACAAAACACCCGCCGAGCTATTGGCTCGGCGGGTGTTTTTAGAGAATCCTGGCGCCGCCTATTTCGAGGGAATGATCTTCAAACGCATCAAAGCATTAACAATGAGCTGGGCCACGTCCTCCAACTCCCACTTGCCGGTATTCACCATCAGATGATACAACAAGGAATTATCCCACTCAATGTCATAAAAACGCTTCAGGTAAGCGGATGCAGCTTGATCCTTCCGCAATACTAGGTCGGCGGCTTCACCCAGTGGGAGATTTTCCCGATCCTTAACCCTCAACGCGCGCGCGCCTTGAGGGGCGAACAATCGCACATGCAGCACCCCCGGCTTTTCTTTCAAAATAGCCTGCCCACCCCGGCCAACAATGATCACATTATCGTGCGAGTAGGCTGCCAGGATAGTATCCCGGACCAACTTCACGCATTGTTCCTCGTCAAGAGTCTCTGCGGTAGAACGCGCGTCCCAGCTCTCCGCATCCCAGACCTCCGCCCCCAACCGGCGACGGTCGAACATCCGATCCAGGAAATTGCGCACCCTGTAATTATCTTCAGAGAAGTCGTGGGCTTCTCCGGGCGCCAGCCCTACCTCCGAGGCGACCTTTACCATCAAGTTCTTGTCGAAGTAAGTATACCCCAACATACTGGCAACCCGTTGGGCTACCTCTGTCCCACCACTGCCATACTCACGAGAAATCGTAATCACCGGCATCTTACACCTCCTTTGAAAATAGCCACAAAGCACACAGAGTTCACAGAGAAAACTCTTTGTGCCCTTCGGGTCCTTTGTGGTGAAAGATTTTCATCAGCAGGGCCGCGCCCCAGACCTGGTAACGCTCCTTTGATGTTCGTTTGGCGATAAATTGACCTATACAAAACATTATCTGTGATACTGGATTGTTGGTTATCAGGGGTATCTATATATTGATTATATCAAAATCAAAGGTAACATGCAATGAGCAATGTCCATCCGCCCATCATCAATCCACAGGAGCGGGCCATGAAGATACGCGCAATTACACTCTTTGTAGATTTGACGCTACCTTTGCAAGCAACGCCGTTGCGCGAGTGGAGCAAGTTCGCCCAGGTCGCGCAACGCGCTTTTGAGGACGCCGGGTTCCCTGTGCAGACGACCCGTCTGGCAACCCACCTGTTCGCCACCCAGCTGCCGAGTATGGCGGAAACCCGCTCGGCAAAGTGGGCCGCCGCACTCGAAGCGGCCTGCCAGGAACACGGCTTCGCGTTCACTGCGTTGGGCGTGGCTCAGGGAGAGTGGGCGGCAGCGCTGCCAGAAATCCTGGCAGCGACTCAAACCTTATTTGCCTCCGCGCATATCGTAGACCCTTTGCACGGCACTATAGACGGGCGTATGATTCAACAGGCGGCGCAAGTCATCCATACCGCCGCCGCCATCGAAAACGGTTTCGGCAACCTGCGTTTCGCGGCGCTGGCAAATGTGTTGCCCGGCACACCTTTCTTTCCGGCGGCGTACTCCAGGGGCGGCGCGCCGAGTTTCGCGCTGGCGACCGAGGCGGCAGATCTGGCGGTGGCCGCTTGCCGCGCGGCCACGTCCGCCGCCGAAGCCCACGAACGGCTGGCGGCATGCCTCACCGCCGAAGCGGCGCAAATGACGATAACGGCGGAAACTGTGGCGCAGACTCACGGCTGGTGTTTTGGGGGAATTGACTTCTCGCTCGCGCCGTTCCCCGGGCCAGACACCAGCATCGGGGCAGCGCTAGAGTTATTGAGTGGACAGCCCTTGGGGGCCGCGGGGACGCTGGCCGCCGCGGCCACATTGACCAGCGCCATCGAGCAAGCCGTATTTCCGCGCGCGGGTTTCTGTGGGCTGATGCTGCCCGTGCTGGAAGACTCAATCCTGGCGCAACGCGCAGCAGAGGGACGTTTCAGCGTGGGGGATTTACTGCAATGGTCGGCGGTCTGTGGAACAGGGCTGGACACAGTGCCGCTGCCCGGAGCGGTGAGCGTGGAGGCCCTGGCGCGGCTGCTCTGGGATGTGGCAGCGCTGGCCGTGCGGCAGCATAAGCCGTTGACGGCGCGGTTGATGCCGTTGCCCGGCAAGGTCGCCGGGGACCCGACCCACTTCGATTTCGCCTACTTTGCCGACGGGGGGGTGTTATCCCTCAATGGCGGGGTGGAAGCCGGGCAGCTCACCGGTACGGTGGCTCTGCCCCTCATGGCCCGGGGCGGTAGGCGTAATGCGTAACTATGCTTCTCCCGCTCCGGAAACGTCTTCCGGTAGAGAAAACCAGAATTTGCTGCCCTCGCCGGGAATGCTCTCGACCCCTACCTGCCCGCCAAGTTTTTCGGCAATCCGACGCACGATGGAGAGGCCCAGGCCATGTCCCTCAATACGCGCCTGGTGCAGGCGGGTGAACTGTGTAAAGAGTTGCTGCTGCGCCTGCTCCGTAAGGCCTGGGCCATTGTCCTCCACCCAGAAACGAATTTGCGAGGGCGCGGAATTGCACGAAGGAGCGGGTAAAACGCCGTCGCCGGACTGAGGCGGCAGGTCGTATCCCAGCACCACGCGCGGCGGGATGGCTTCATCCAAGCGGCCGCCATATTTGAGCGCGTTGCCGATATAGTTAACCCACATTTCCTCTACCCACGGTGTATGTCCCTGCGCAATGGGCCACTGGGCAGGTTGCGTAATGCTGGCATTGGATTCATGAATCAACGTTTCCAGTCGCCCCAACGCTTCGGCGACGATCTGTCCCATATCCAGGGGTTGAATATCCACCTCCTCCAATTTGCGCACGCTGGCCAGCAACAGCAGTTCGTCAACAATGCCGGCCATTTTGCGGGCGTTTTGGCCGATAGCTACCGCCATCGCGGTGCGATCGTGGGCCGACAGGTCGTTGGCGCGTCGTTCCAACAAGTAAGTGTACCCCACCATCGTCGCCAGAGGGTTTTTCAGATCGTGAGCGACGGTATGGGCAAAGGCGTCTAATTCCTCGTTTTGGGCCTGTAAATCTGCCGCGTAACGCCATAACTGCTGCTCAGCCCGCACCTGTTCGGTGATATCACGATTGCTGGCCCGGCGCCCCAAAAACCGCCCGTCCGCGTTATACACCGGCTGACAGGTATGTCCAAGCCAGCGCTCCTCACCCTCGCGCGTGGTGATACGCAGGCGTGTGGCGAAAACATCGACATCACCCAACATCGTGTTTAGATGGACAATCCACGCAGGGCGATCTTCCGAATGGACAATTTTGAATATCAACTGCGGGTTCTTTTGAAATTCTTCAGGGCGGTAGCCTGTCATACGATAACATGCCGGCGACATGTAGATAAAACGACCGTCAGGATCCACCCAGTATTCCCAGTTGTAGGTAAAATCGGCTACGGTGCGGAAGTGCTCCTTGCTTTCCAACAAATCTCGCTCGAACCGCTGCCGCTCGGCAATCTCACTTTGTAAGCGCAGGTTGATGCTATCCAATTCCGCAATGAGTTTCTCGTGTTTGACCAACTGTTCTTGAAGATTTTGCTGAAGTTCCCGCAGCGCAATGTGAGTGCGCACCCGCGCCAACACCTCTTGCGGTTGGAAAGGCTTCGACACATAGTCAACCCCCCCCACATCAAAGGCTTTGATCTTCGATTCGACATCCCCACGCGCGCTGATGAAAATCACGGGAATGTTGCGTGTGGTTGGCTCAGCCTTCAAACGCAGGCACACCTCATAGCCATCCAGACCGGGCATCATAATATCCAGCAAAATGATGGCCGGGGGATTAACCTGGACCGATTCCAAAGCCTGTTCGCCATCGGTGGCAACGCGCACGCGGTAGCCGGCGATGGTCAAAATCTGGGACAGCAGCCGCAAATTGTCCGGCATATCGTCCACGACCAGGATGGCATTCTTTTCCAGATTTTGAACGGCTTCTTTGAGCATATAACGAGTTGGTGATACATCAGAAAGCGTCTTTTCCATATCACTCCAGTCAAGCGGTGATTTACCTGCTAAGGACTCTTCTCAAGCAATTGGCGGATTTCATCATGACGAAAATGCTGCACCCACTCCAGCAAGCGCGTCGCCAGAGCCGGATGGGTGGCCTGCACCTGCCATGCCAAATCGGTCATCCACGCCAGGTCGCCCTCGAGGGTTGCCTGCCGCATTTCCGCGCGCCAGCTTGCCGGCAGGTCCGCTAACGACCACGTTGGTTTTGTCACCATGCCGGGCAACGGCGGCGTAGAGTACTCCTCCGGCTCAGTCTCAAACTTAAGGGCGTCTTCCGCCAGAGAAATTTGGTCATCATCCATCCAAGCGAGTTCCAACACCCGGTTGACCATCGCCAACAGGCGCTCGCCATTGCGCCGGACAGAGGCCAGATTCTCACGCTGTTCTGGGGTTAAGTTGGGCGCGGTCTGCATCAACGCACTGAAACCTAAAATAGCATTGAGCGGCGTGCGCAATTCATGGCTCATATTAGCAAAAAACGCGCTTTTGGCGCGATTAGCAACTTCGGCAGCCTGAGCATGTTTTTCGGCTTCATCGCGCGCCTGGACCAAAGCCGCCCCAACACGTTGCCGTTCTTCGATTTCATGTTGAAGCTCAACGTTGGCATCCAGCAGTTGGCGATTACGCTGAGCCAATTCCGCCGTGCGCACGGCGACCCGCGTCTCCAGTTCTTGGGTTAGCAGTTCCACTTCGGTAAAAGCTCTGGAATACCGGCGCGCCAACAGAAGCGCCTGAATGAAGATGAAGACCAAGATTCCCCATGGCCCGATGAAACCGGTGTTAAGCAGTTGATTGTTGTATAAAATATCGTTGAGCGTTGTTAAAAATAACACAGAGAAGGCCGCGAGGAAGGCGGCGGCGCCTTCCCGCTGTCGTCGAACGGCCAGAATCAGGGAGTAAAGGAAACATCCAAAACCGATACAGGTCAGTAGTTGATAGGGAATCAATCCGTGCGTAAAGATGCGCGGCGGCGTCAGCACAATTAACCAGGCAAAAAGGGCGGCGGCCCCTTCCAACAGGCGAATCTGCCAGCGCGGAATTTCTTCAGGAAAAAGCGTATGGGTGAACATGGCAAAGGCCGGAATAGTCAACGCAAACGACAGGTAGTTCAAACCCACCAGCCACTTCCAATCCAACGGGGGGAACAGCGTCAACAGGTAGTATTCACCGGTGGTCAGGGTTCTGACGCCCATCAACAAGCAGGATAGCCCAAAATACAACGACGAAGGAGCTTTCCGCCGAAGGGTGTACAGGCTGAGATGGTAAAACGCCATAATCAAAAGATTGCCGGTCAAGTACATCGCAAAGGTGAGGTTCCGCTCGCGCAGCGCCCGGATTTGCGGCTCAGTGCCCAAGATGATTTTTTGCCCGGCGCCGCCCTTGCGGTGATGAAAGTTGGAGATTTGCAGGACGATTTCAACGCGCTCATCGGTGGGTGTGAAGACGACCACCTGAGGAAACCATTGCGGTTGCGAGGTCTCTGGAGTCCGGCCCACAATGCCATTGCCGGCCGCCAGCGCGCCAGCGATGTACAGGCGATACGCTGTCTCAAATTCAGGCACATAGAGCGCCAAGGGCCTATCGGTAGCCGCCAGTAACAGCGTGATGTGGTAGGTCGCGTAGCCGGCGCCAGAAAGGGACTGGTTCTGCGCCCGATAGCCGTTCCACGGACTAGGGATGGAGATAAGGCCGGTGGGCAAGGGGGCCTCCGCAAGCTCGGCCGGCAGCAACAGTTGTTCCCAATAAAAAGGGACCTCCCCCACCAGCGACGCCGGCCCGTTCTGCTCAAAATCCCAACTGCGGAGATCAAGGATACCGTTTTCAAGGCGCGGGGGGAGTTGGCCGGCTGCGCAGCCGGCCAGCCCAACCACCAGAAGCAATGCGAAAAAGATACCCACTCGGTTCATATTCTTCCTCAGCGCCCTGAATATAAGTGTACAAGTCTATGTCAAGTTTGCAAACCTCCCCCATCGCGTAACGCCCCACAACAGCCACCGGAAGACGCAGCCACGGCGCCTTTGCCCCGGCTCCTCGGAACGCCCGGGGAAATCAAAAAGCGCAGGGATGGGGTATCCCTGCGCTCATTGGTTGAGGGCGCTGCTGGTTAGGGGCTGGAGATCACACCGCCGCAGCGCTCGAAATTTTCCAGATGTTCGGCTTCGGTCTGGGCAAACAGATGGCTGCCATCGTTTTTGGCGCAGTCCACCATAAAGAAGTAATACTCGGTAGTCTCCGGGAACGCCGCCGCCCGGATCGAGTCTATACCCGGGCTGGCAATCGGGCCGGGGGGCAGGCCAAGGTTGCGATAGGTGTTGTAGGGTGAGGCTACTTCCAGATCGGAGAAGTACAGTTGACGTTTCCACCACGTCTGCTCGTCCGGGCGATACCCTAGCGCGTACTGCACCGTCGGGCAAGCAGACAAGGGCCAGCCGTCACGCAGGCGGTTGGCGTAGACGCCGGCGATCTTGGCGCGCTCCTCGGGACGCACCGCTTCGCGCTCCACAATCGCCGCCAGGGTGATGCCTTCGTACAACGTCAAGCCTTGCGCGGCAAAGCCCTGTTGGATATCCGCCGTGACCTGACGATCAAAGTCGGCCAGCAACCGATCCATAAGATCGTAGGCGGTCGCATTGAGCGCCAACCGGTGCGTATCCGGGAAGAGAAATCCTTCCAGGGTAGCCGTCACCGGAATATTTGCCATAAAGGGATATTTTTGCGGCAAATCCGTGGACGACCATCCGGTCTGCGCCAGTTGCAGGAAAGAGTCCGCCGAGATAGTTGTCTGTTCGGCCACTTGCGCCGCCACTTCCTCCAGTCGCTTGCCTTCAGGGATGGTCACTTGTTGTTCCTCAGCTTCAGCCTTTTGCAACGTGCGGGCGATTTCAGGGATGGTCATAGTCTGGCGCAGGGTATACGTTCCGGCCTGAATACCCGCGTCCAATCCCTTATATTGGACATAACGCCGGAACAATTCGGGATCGGCAATCAAGCCCTGGGCCTTGAGATTGCCGGCGATCTGCTTGACGCTCTCCCCCGATTCAATCGTAAAGGTAATCGCCGTGTCGTCCGTCCCGGCCGGCTGCGCCAACGCCGCGGACTGACTATCCACGTAGAAACCCAGGTAGATTTCCTCCAAAGAACATCCCAGGGAGAGGAACAGCAATAAGCCACCAACGGCCAAAAGTAAGAAACGCCGTAGCCATTCTCTATTCTTCATCGCTCCATACTCCATTTTTATGTTTTTGCTTCACGCCGTTTGATTATACCATTTCCGGCGCAACGTGTTATACTTTGCGGCATGGATACAATAGCGATTGCGCGACAACAAATCGCTGTCGGCGACCTGGCCGGCGCACGCCGCGCGTTGGTCGCACGGCTACGGGAAGACTCGGAGGACCTTGAAGCCTGGCTATTGCTGGCATCGGTGTTGCTGGACCCATCGCAGCAGGCCGAATGTTACCGCCGGGTCCTGCGCCTCGAGCCACATCACATTCAGGCGCGGGCGCTGCTCAGCGAACTGACCCGGCGTCAACCGGTAATCGCTCAGGCAGCCTCCCGCCGCCCCGCATCGCCCACGCCGCCCGCTCTCCCGGACAACATCCCCAGTCCTTTTGCGGAAGGAAGTTTTGAGGAAGACGAGGCCGCGATCGAGGATGAACCCGACCTACCCGGTGAATTCCTCAGCGATCTGGCGGTCACGGAACCGTCCAACGCCGAGCCGCTAGACGCGCAAGAACTGGCATTACGCGCCTGGGTGGTACAAGAATTGAGCCAGAATACCGGGAAAAATGTGATCATTCACGAACTTTGTGAGCGCGCCGGCATGGACTGGCCCCATGCTGAAAAACTGGTGCTGAGTGTCGCGCAACAGGAGCGCCATACCATTGCCAAAAGACAAGCGCCGTTGTTGATTCTGCTCAGTATCGGCACCCTGGTGGGAGGCATAGTTGTCTTGGTGTTTCTGCGACGTCCGGAAGGTTTATTGATGCTATTAGGCGGCCTGATGGGGTTCTTGGGAGTATGGTATTCCCTCCGCAAAAAATAAGGGGTAAGAGAAATGAAAAATTCAACGAAAAAACGATTCTTTCTATGTATTAGCGCGATCGCACTGCTCTTGCTCGGAAGCCTGGGATGCAGTCTCAGCAGTTCGACCATCTCCGATCCGCCCGCCGAACCGGCGGTGGTGACCGTAGTCGTGACCCCCACACCTGCCCCCCTCGCCGACGAATCGGCCAGCGTGCAGGCGTTCCAGTCGCGCATCATTGAAGTCTACAAGGCCGTCAGCCCGGCAGTCGTCAACATCACCAACCGGGGCTATGCGTACAGCTTCTTTGGCCTGGTCATCCCGCAGGAAGGCAGCGGTTCAGGCTTCATCTATGATACGGAAGGCCACATCGTCACCAACTACCACGTCATCAAGAATGCGGAGGAATTGATCGTGACACTGGCCGATGGTCAGGTGTACAATGCCACCATCGTCGGCGTAGACCCGAGCAATGACCTGGCCGTCGTACACATTGACGCAGGAGCCAACTTGCCCGCGCCGATCGCGTTGGGCAACTCGGACAAGCTGGAAGTCGGACAGTTCGTCCTGGCGATCGGCAACCCCTTTGGCCTGGAACAGACCTTGACCAGCGGGGTGATCAGCGCGTTGGGGCGGGTGATTAAAAGCAGCGATGGCTTCATCGGCGAGGCCATCCAGACTGACGCAGCCATCAACCCCGGCAACTCCGGCGGCCCGCTGCTCGACCTTAACGGACATGTCGTGGGCGTCAACTCACAGATCATCAGCCCCAGCGGCGCGTCGGCCGGCATCGGGTTTGCCGTCTCCGGCAACACCGTGCAGCGCGTCGTGACCGAACTGATCGCGCGCGGCTACTATCCCCATCCCTGGGTCGGCGCGGAGATGGTGGCGCTGACCCCCGCCCTCAAGCAAACCTTGAACCGCGCGGGGGTGGACGTGCCCGTGGACGCGGGCCTGTTGGTGCTCGAAACCACGGCAGGCGGCCCGGCAGAGCGCGCCGGCATCCAGGGCGGGGATCGCGTCGTGCGGATCGGACGGTATCAAGTGCCGGTAGGCGGCGACATCATCACCGCCGTTAACGGTCAGTCGGTGACTGATTTGGAAGCCTGGACGGTTTACCTGGAAACGCAAACTACCGTGGGCGACACCGTGCAGGTTGACATCCTGCGCGACGGCGCGACGCAAACCGTCTCCGTGAACCTGGCGGAACAGCCGGGGATGGGCCAGTAGTCGTTATTGCGAAACGTAAACCGGGGGTCCTGGCGACCCCCGGTTTTTTTACGACCGCGTAGTTACTGTGACGGTGTGTCCGTGTCGAACAGCGGAAGGGTCTGCTCGACAAACGCCGCGAGATCGGCCTTGAGCTTCTCCAGCGACACCTTGTGCAAGTACATCATGTGCCCGGCGTGGTAGTAGCCCATCGAGATGTGGTCTTGCAGCGCGGGATCAAGCTCCAGGTGATTGAACGTGTACTCTGTCGCCAGGTAGGGCGTGGCGAGGTCGAAGTAGCCGTTGGCAACGAACACCCTGAGCGCGGGATTCTGGGTCAGCGCCGCGCGCAGCCCCTCGGCGACGTTGACGTACTGGTTTTGGTGCTTCCCGTAGTTCCACGGGTGAACGCGCTCGGTGAGGATTTCGTAGGGCAGATCGCTCTCGAAATTCAACTCGCGGCGCAGATAGTCGTTAAACAGCGCCGTGTACGGCCCCTGCACGATGGGATAGCTCGGATCGTACTCGAAGGTCTCGCCGGCCGCGTCCCGGTCCGTCCCCGTGAAGCGGGAATCGAAGCGGCCCACCGTGCGGCGCGTGTCGCGCAGCAATTCCTTGACGAAGCGCATGATGTGGATGCGCAGGTTGGCGCGCGTGACGTAATCTTCCGAGAGGCCGGTGTAACGGGCGAGCTTGCCCACAATTTGCGCGCGCGTCGCCTCGTCCAGCGCGGCGCCCTGCATCAAGGCGAGCGTGTACTCGGTCTGCGCAAAGTCGGATACCTCCGCCAGCGTGCGCCCCAGGTCTTCCTGCAACTCCGGCGCGAGTTTCCCATGCTGCCACGCGGTCGCCGCGTAGGTGGGCAGGAACACAATGTAGGGCAAATCGTTCCCCACATCAAACAAAATCGTCTGGAAGTTCAGCACCGCCGAAATCAGCATAATCCCGTTGAGGTAAATCCCCAGCTTATCCTGCAAGTGCATCGAAAGGCCGGCTGCGCGCGTCGTGCCGTAGCTCTCGCCCGCCAGGAACTTGGGCGAGGCCCAGCGCTGGTAGCGCGTCAGGTACAGGCGGATGAAGTCGCCCACCGATTCGATGTCCTTGTCAAAGCCGTGGTAGTCTTTCGCGCTCTCTTCCTCCACAGCGCGGCTGTAGCCCGTGCTGACGGGGTCAATGAACACCAGGTCAGTCTGATCGAGCAACGTGTACGCATTGTCCACCAGCCGGTAGGGCGGCGGCAGCGGGCTGCCATCGTCCTCCATCAGCACGCGGCGCGGGCCGAGCACGCCCAGATGCAGCCACACAGACGACGACCCAGGCCCGCCGTTGAACGCGAACGTCACCGGGCGGCTGCGCACATCCTCCACGCCGTCCTTTGTGTACGCCACGAAGAACACTGCCGCCTGGGGCGTGTCGTCCTCCTTCTTCAACACCAGCGTCCCTGCCGTCGCCGTGTAGGCGATCTCGTGCCCGCCCACCGTGACCGTGTGGTGCGTGACGACAGATTTCTCTTTGGCGAACGCCGGCGTCTTCTTCGCCGCGGACGGCTCCTTCTTCTCCTTCTTCTTTTTCTTGCCCATCATAACCTCCCCAAACATTCCTGAGTTCCCTTCACTTTAACGATTATAGTCCCGCGCACCCAAAGAACAAACCCTCTTCAATTTTTGCGAGTTCGTGCTACACTTATCTTGTTGTTTCCCAAAATACTCAAATAGGAGACTCCCCATGTCGGACGAAAAACAACCCTCAATTTTAGAGCTTCAGGCACGCTGGGACAAAATCCGCACAGCGAACCTGTACGATGCGATGGATCAGATGGGCTACGGCAACCAGTGCCTTGACCTGGGCATCCGCCCGCTGTTCCCCAAGCAGCATTTGGCAGGGATGGTCGTGACAGTGCGCGGCAGCCGCGATCCCACCACCTGGGAAGAGAAAAAGGCGGCGCACGAGAAGGCGGAGGCGGAAGGCAAGCCGGTGGCGACCGGGCCGAATCTGCACGAGTGCCTCTTCCCCGGCTGCGTGGTCGTCGTGGATGGCGGCGGCGAGCCGTTCACGGGCAAGTTCGGCGAGATGACGAGCTGGGACTTGCAGCAGCGCGGCGCGAAGGGCATCGTGATTGACGGCTTCATCCGCGACTGGCTGGGGCTGGAAGTCATCCCCAATTACACCGTCTGCGCGCGCGGCACCTCGCCCATCGAATCGGCCAAGCGGTGGAGCATCGTGGGCGTCAACGTGCCCATCGGGATGCCCGGCACGCTCACGAGCATGGTGCGCGTGCGCCCCGGCGACTGGATCGTCGGCGAGATAGACGGCGTCATCGTCGTCCCGCAGGAGATCGCCATGGAAGTGCTGGAAAAGGCGGAGGAGATTGAGCGCCGCGAGCAGGGGATGCGCGTGGATGTCGCCGCCGGGATGTCCTTCAAGGACGCCTACGAGAAGTGGGGACGGGCGTAAAACACGTATTCCGTAGTGCGTAGTCCGTATTCCGCTCAATTTCTTTACGCAACACGGAATACGGACTACGCAAGCAGTTCCTTAAAATTGTCGAATGGTCACACGGCGCGAGGTTCTCAAGCTGGGCGTGGTTGCCGGGCTGTCGCTGCTGCCGGAATTCCTGTCGCAATCGGGGCGGCCCAGTCTGCCGACAACGCTGCACGTTGTATCCCGCGAAGAATGGCGGGCCGGCGAACCCGATTTACAGGCCGCCGCAGAACACGGCTTGTATGATCCGCAGACCAACCCCGGCGGCTGGCTGATCTATGACGCGCCTTTAAGCGAAGTGCTGCACACGATCGTCGTTCATCACACCGCCACCTACATCAAGCAGCATCCCAGAGAAATCCAGAAATGGCACAGAAAGCGCCTGGGATTGGCCGACATCGGCTATCATTTTGTCATCAACCCGGAAGGCATTGTGTGCGAGGGACGCGACATCGGAGTGCGCGGCGCCCACACGGGCGGGCACAACACCGGCACGGTGGGCGTCGCGCTCTTTGGGCAATTCGAGCTATGGCGTCCGGCGGAGGTTCAGATCGTGCAACTCAAACTTCTGGCAGCCTATCTGCGGGACACTTACGCCATCACCCACCTGGCAGGGCATCGTGACTTTCAGCCGGCTGAAACCGTGTGCCCAGGACGCTATCTGGCGGATAGATTGCCGGATTTGGCGGCTGAAGTAGGATTGGCGTATGGCATCGGAGGCGAGAAATGAAATACAGTTTTGTTTTCCCTGGCAATTTGGGTTCCAGACTTTAGACTTTCGACTTTGGACTAACGACTATGAATACTATCACTTTTGGCAATACCGGGTTGCGCGTCTCGCGCATGGCGATTGGAACGGGATCGCATGGCTGGGCCGGACGTTCGGAGCAGACGGCCCTGGGATTGGACGGGCTGGCGAATCTGCTGCGCCGCGCGTATGACCTCGGCGTGACCTTCTGGGATACGGCGGATCAGTACGGCTCGCATCCGCACGTGGCGCGCGCGCTGCAAGGGATTCCCCGCGACAAGGTGGTGATCGCTACCAAGACCACGGCGCGCAGCGGCCCGCAGATCACAAAAGACGTGGATCGCTTCCTGAAAGAATTGGGGACAGACGTGCTCGACATCGTGCTGCTGCACGGACTATCAAACGATGGCTGGCCCAGGCAACTGGCCGGCGCCATGGAGGCGCTCTCCCAGGCCAAAGCCGCCGGGAAAGTGCGCGCCGTTGGCATGTCGTGTCACGGACTCGGCGCACTGAAAGCGGCGGCGACCTCGCCATGGGTGGACGTGGTGCTGGTGCGCATCAATCACGCCGGCGTCAACATGGACGATACCCCCGCCAAAGTCGTCCCGGTGATTAAGCAGTTGTACGACGCCGGGAAGGGCATCTACGCGATGAAAGTCCTGGGCTGCGGCAAGTTGCTCCAGGACATTCGGAGCGAGATGGAGTACGTCCTCAACCTCGGCACGGTTCACGTTCTCAGCATCGGCGTCAGCAGCGTCGCGCATCTGGAGCAAGACGTGCGCCTGATGGAGGAACTCACGGCGCAGGGATAGAAGGAGGAACTATGGAAATTCGTCTAGCCGATGAACGCGCCTTTTTTATGGAGGCGCAGCTTTCCATTGACCAGGCCGAAGGCCGGGCGTGGAGCAGGAAAGTGGATGCCTTTGGCGCGATGGCCAAGATGGGCAGTCTCTTGCAACGCCCCAAAGACGACGACTTCAAGCTGATCTACAAAGAACATCGCTACGAACCTTTCTGGCACATCGTCTGCGCGGCGCGTTACGTCTACGAGCGGCGGAAAGACTACCCCCTGACCCTCACGGATCCCGTGGTCAAATCCGTCACCATCCAGAATCAAGACTATCCGGTGGTAGACAAAAAAATTACCCTGACGGGCCTCGAACACTGCCTTGAAGAACTGCACGAGGACGTATTCTTTGACGGATTGACCACTCAGAAAGCGCCGGGCATGGCCGATTACCTGAAATTCACCGCTACTGAAATTCCCCAGGACGATTTGGACGACTTTTCGGCAGGCGCGGCCATCGTCGTGCCGCCGGCGGCGCGCGCCTCGGCGGTGGTGCATGAAGTGTTGATCGGCATGATCAAAAGCGTCCAGGCCGAGCGCATCCTCGAAGATACCATTGACGTCGAGAGAATTGACCTCTACTATCGCCCGGTCTATGCGTTTCAATACCGCTGGCTTTCCAAAGAGAAAGATGCCATCCTGGAATACGACGGGCTGACCGGCCAATGGCAGAGCGGCGGCAAAGTCTTCCAACAGTACATGGGCAAAATCATTGATCCCACCTTCCTCTTCGACGTTGGCGTAGAAACCGTAGACCTGTTGGTGCCAGGCGGCGGCCTCGCCATCAAACTGGCGATGAAAGGCATTGACGTCGTCCGTGGGCAGAACAAATAACCACACTGACCTTTAAGGGGCTGTTTTCACGGATGGTGTACCGTCCGCGAAAACAGCTTCTTTTAATCCGCCGCTTTAGCGGCTTGGTTCTGAGGAGACAATATGACCAAAGTGTTAGTAACCTATTTCAGTTCAACTGGCAACACCAAGTCCCTGGCCGAAGCCGTTGCAGAAGGCGTGCGCTCGGTGGAAGGCGTGACGTGCGAACTCAAGACCGTCCCGCACACCACCAATGACGACTGGCTGGCCGCCGACGGCATCATCGTGGGATCGCCCACGTACTTCGGGCAGATGGCCGGCCGCGTCAAGCAAATGTTCGACGTGACCGCGCAAGTCTACGGCAAACTGGAAGGTAAAGTCGGCGGGGCGTTCACCACCTCCGGCGGCGCGGGTTGCGGCCATGAGACGGCTATCATGTCCATCCTCACCGCGATGCTCGTCGCCGGCATGGTGGTGCGCGGCACGACCGAAGGCCCCCATTTCGGCCCCTTCGCCGTCGGTCAGCCCAACGACGACGCCCTCCAAGCCGCCCGCGAGATGGGCGCCCGCGTCGCGGGACTGACCAAGAAACTGTTCCCATAAAGGAAGTTAGGAGTTAGGAGTTAGGAATTAGGAGTTAGGAGCCATCAAGTATACCTCACTCGTCACTCCTAACTCGCCACTCCTAACTCCTGACTCGCCACTCCTAACTCACAACTCGCCATGCTGCTGCCACACATCGAAACCTGGGAACAATGGGGTAAAATTTTCACCGACGTTCCCCGCTGGACACCGGCGGTGCAGGAGATTTGCCGGCAGGCCGGGATACCGTTCCACACAATTGAGGCCGGTTTCCCTGGCACCAACGCCGTCTTCGTCCTCGACCACACGTATGTGCTCAAAATCTACGCGCCGTTCTGCCATCGGGACTACGCCCTGGAACGCTTTCTCAATCCCCTGGTCACACGCCACGGCATCCCCGCCCCCGCGGTCCTGGCCGAAGGCGTGTTTGAGGATCGCATCCGCTGGCCCTACATCGTGATGAACTTCTTGCCGGGACAGCCGATCCGGGAAGTGCGCGCGCAAATTCCCCGCGCCAACCTGCTGGACATCGCCGCCGACCTGGGCCGCATCGTCCGCGCCCTGCACCAGATTCCCCTGGAAGACGTGACGCTCCCCGAACTAGCGCCCGACAGTTGGATGAGCTTTGTCAAAAAACGGCGCGCGCAAATGGGCGCGCAAAACCGGCGCGAAGGGAAGCTGCCGCTGTCCATCCTTAAGGAAATTCCGCATTTCCTCACGTCCGTGCTGGCGGAGATGGAGGCGACGCCCCTGCGCCTGGTCAACGGCGATCTCACCGAAGATCACCTGCTGCTGGAACAGCGTGACGGACGCTGGCAGATTTCCGGCCTGATTGATTTCGCCGACAGCCTCGTCGCGCCGACGGCGTATGAGTGGGCCGCCCTGTGGTTCAGCGGCCTGGCCCGCGACGCCGGCTGCCTGCGCCAATTTATGGCCGCCTACGACCCCGCACTGCCGCTGGACGCCGCTTTCTTCTGCCGCGCCATGGCCTTCACCTTCCTCCACGAGTTCGGCGCGGGGATCCTCGCAGAGGTCATGGAGGAACTCCACCACCCCCCCCTCTCATCCATCGCCGAATTGCAAACCCTGCTGTGGGAAACTAAAGCGAAACAGGAAACGTGACATCATACCGTTTGACAGCCAAGAATAACCCAAGATATTTCAAATTTAGCGCAACATAAACATAACGTCTTGGATAAGATACACAGCAAAAAACCCGTGTACCATCCCAGGCAAACGATTCTTCTCGTGAAACGCCCTCGTCACTTTTGCAAGTATGCAGCTTATGAGTATAGTTAGAAGCATGAGCAATGATGAGACCCTGACCCAAGAACAATTGCTCGCAGAGTTGACGGCGCTGCGTCAGCAAATCGCCACATTGGAGGCCGCTCGCGCCAAACTGCGACAGCAGCGGGATGAACTGCGCGAGGAAAACCATCACCAGGAAAAGACACTCCAGTCGCTCAGCTACCACTTCCAAAACAGCCTGGTGCCGATGGTCGGATTACTTTATCTGAAACGACGCAAAATCCAGACGGCGGACTCTGTGGATTGCAAAAGGGTTCTGTCCGACCTCATCAGTCGAGTTTCCGCTACATCGGCAGTCTACCGCCTGTACGCGGATTATGGTTGGGAGGACATCCCATTGACCACCCTCGCGCACCGCGTCATCCGGGAGACGTTACAAACCACCCCCACACCCGCCCCCATCGCCGTGGAAGTCGAAGAATCTCCGGTGCTGATGACGGCGGACCAGGCCAAGAATATGGCTTTAATTTTGAACGAATTGACCCTTAACACGGTCGCCTACGCCTGCACCGGCCCCGGCTGCCACATCGTCGTGACGATTGAGAAGATCAGCGAATGGGTGCGCCTGGAATTTCACGACAACGGGCCGGGATACCCTGAAACCGCGTTGTCGTTAAAGAATGAAGAATCGCTATACCTGGTGCGCATGTTGACCCAAAGTCTCCTCGAAGGAATGTTTTCCCTGTACAACAAACAGGGCGCCGTAAGCGTGCTTCGCTTCAAAATCCGCGAGACGATGGAGAAATAATGCACTGTCCTAAATGTCGCCAGCCCAACTATCGCCCGGATGCGCCTTGTCCGTACTGTGGATTTGAGACCGATCCGGTGCGCCTGGAAGAGCTGACCCACATCCGCTGGCTGCTGCGCGAATTGGAGAGCTGGCACCGGCTGGCTGTTCCCGAACCGCTGCTGAAACGCCTCCAAAATTCCTACACCGCGCGCCAACGCACCCTGGAAATCGAACTGGGCCTGCGCCGGCGTCCCTTCACCGCCGAAGAAGCCGCGACCGCCTGGCCGCGCCTGTTCCGCGACAACGTGTTGCTGGAATATTTAGACAGCAAGCGCAGCTACCTTAACCCTATCGCCGCGCAGCCCTTGCAAGCAGCGCTGCGCGCGCGCCGCGACGACCTCCTCGACGGCCTGGCCGGCCGGCCCGCGCCCGCCGATCCCACCGACGCCGACCGCCTGGACGCCATCACCGCCGTGCTCAAACTGCTCGACGACCTGCGCGCCGCCAACGCCTTTGCCACCCCGGACGCCGAGCTGCGCCTGCGCCCGCCGCTCCTCAAGGAGCAGGAACGCCTGGAAATCGCCCTGGGCCGGCGCAAGCCGGAAAAGGCGAAAGAGGCAGCGGATGAGCGGATCAGCGGATCGGCGGATCGGCGGATCGGCAAGTCAGCGGTAGAGACGCCCGCACCCGCCGCCCCCAAACCACCCCCCACGCCGTTGATGGAGCGCTTGTGGCGCACGCTCCTTTCCGAGCGCACGCTCAACGCGCTGCTCTTCCTGGGCATCTTCCTCATCTTTGCCGCCGCCATCTCCTTCGTCGTCTGGGGCTGGGAGAGCTTCTCCGCGCCGCTGCGGGTGGCGATTCCCACCGGCTTCACGGCGTTGTTCTTCGCCCTCGGTTGGGGCGTCCGCACCAAGACGCGGCTGTACAACTCCGGCATTGCGATGAGCGCGATTGGCGCGCTGCTCATCCCCGTAGATTTCTACACGCTCTACAAGAGCTTCCACATTTCCCCCGACGTCGCGCCGGAGTTCTGGCTGATGACCTCCCTGGTCTGCCTCGGCGCGTACCTCGGGGTCGTATGGATCATCCAGAACCGGATCTTCGGCTACCTGGTCGGTTTCGCCTCGGTGGGCGTGGCCTGGTTTGTTGGTGAACTGCTGCATAAATTCGCCGGGATGCCCTACGATTGGACGTGGGCCGGCCCAAGTTTGTTGACCAGCGCATGGGTGGTCGTCGCCAGGGCGTTAGCGCGGCGGAAAGGGCGCTTCCAAGTCCTGGTAGACCCCCTGCGCGCCCTGGCCTTGCTCGTCAGCGGGGTGTTGATGGTGACGCTGCTCGGCCTGCGGCTGCTGCGCGGGCCTGCCTTCGACGCGCTGCACGATTCCCTGACCGTCGCGTGGGCCATCGGCGGGCTGGTGCTGGGCTGGGGCGCGTGGTTCTATCGCAGCCGGGGCCTATGGATGGCGGCTGTGACCGCGCTGCCCGCCGCCGTGTATCTGGCGCAGGCGGCCCTCTTCCACACCCACGAGATCAACGGCGCGTGGCACGCCCTGGGGTGGGCGCTGCTGACGCCGCTGTACGTCATCGTCGGCCACCGGCTGGCGCGCGGGCCGCGCGCCCAAGACCCCGTGGGCCGCTTCCAGGCGCAGGCGACCAACATCTGGGCCATCCTCCTGATTCTGACCGCCGCCCTCTGGTCGCTGACCGACTTGAGCAGCGGCACAGCCGCCGCGTGCAGCCACGCGATCCTCGCCGCTGCCGTGACGCTCGCCGCCCTCCTCTGGCAACGTCCGGCCTACCTTTACGGCGCGTCCGCCCTCTCCCTCACCGCCGCCACCTTCGCCATGAGCGAACTGACCTTCCCCATCGCCCAACTCAGCGTCGGCTGGGCCTCGTTGGCGCTCGCGCATGTGCTGTTAGCATACTTCCTGGGACAAAAGGAGGGGGAGAGGGGGAGACAAGGAGAGGGGGAGACCGTCCCCCCCTCACCCCCTCCCCCCCTCACCCCCTCCCTTTCCGTGGCGGGGTATGTCATCGCCGCGCTGGCGCTGTTGCCGACGCTGTGGCCGTTTGACGCCGATCTGTGCGTCTACGTACTCGGCAACTGGGTGGGGCTGGCGGCCTGGGGCGCGCGGCTGGCGCATCAGGTGCGACCGGGCTTTGTGGTGCGCTGGCCGGAGAA
>Ga0116144_10002079_pt1 | contig 22336 bp, 23 predicted proteins | sample AD_UKC035_MetaG_FD_89746 | JGI IMG/M metagenome (GOLD analysis project Ga0116144, IMG submission 89746) | Active sludge microbial communities of municipal wastewater-treating anaerobic digesters from USA - AD_UKC035_MetaG | ecosystem: Engineered > Bioreactor > Anaerobic > Digestate | place: USA...
TGCCGGCACTGGCGCAAAAAACGACTCAAGGTATCATACAAACACGGCGTGTTTTCCATTGTCTCTCTCCTGTGATGGGAATCCGGGAGAGTATACCGCGTCTGGCGGCTTTGGAAAACACGCTTTTCTATCCTCTTTTGTCAGTCAACCAGGGTATGGGAGACTACTACTGGACAAGAAGTGTCACGGCTAAAACACGAAGTAATAGTTAATACTGTAGCTTTCAGTCCGGACGGACAATGGGTAGCTTCCGGCGATGATAGTGGGACAATACTAGTGTGGGAGGCATCTACTGGACGCATAGGTGCACGGATGCTTCATGGAGCTAGCGTAAACGTTGTAGCCTTCAGCCCTGACGGAAAAATGATAGTTTCTGGCGGTGATGATGGCATAGCTCGTGTATGGTATTGGTACCCCGAAAACCTGATTGATCTTGCCTGCACTCGTCTTACACGTAATCTCACCCGCGAAGAATGGAAGCAATATCTCGGCGACGAACCCTACCGCGCCACCTGCCCCAATCTACCCATTCCGGAAGAGTAAAAACGGAAACAGCGATGGTGATAGCCGGAGAAGTAATAAAATATCAATGAGACAGCAACATCACCTCAGAAAATCCGGCTCGGTTTTCCTTTCTCACCTGATACAATCAAACTCAAAACTATCCACGGCTTCCCCTGGATGAGTTCCAAGATTTGTTCGCGTTTAAATGTCCGATATTCTGGCATTCGCTGTGCTCTAGATAAAACCCATCGCTCAAGGGCCACAGTTGCAATTTCGGCGGCAGTTGGGCGATCAAGAGATGACTCGCTAATCCGATCACATAAAAAATCACGAAAGTCCGGTGCGAGGGCCATTGCATATACTTCCCGGATAATACCATGACGGAGCAGTTCTTCGTCTAGCCCTAATCGTTTCAAACCCACCCGAATCCCACGCCAGTACTAGTTTGGTCCCTGACCAAACTGATGGGGCTAATTGCCCGCACGTTCTACAAACAAAAAACGGTCTGAATCCCCTAAAGGATTCAGACCGTTGCCGTTTAGAAACTCAGTAACGCGGGTTGCGTGGAGGGGAGGACGACCGCCTTGCGCGCCCCGGTGCTGTAGGGTAATGATGATCTACCCCACCTGCGCCCGCAATTTGGCCCCGTGCACCTGATAAGTGGGCTGCGGCAATCCCAGGCGTGAGAACTAATACGTCTTGATTGCCAGCGCAGTTGGCTGGCAATCAAGACTAACGGCTTTGCAGCCACAATCCTTCAACTCATAGCCGTTCTTCGGCCTTCAAGCCTTTCGTGTTTTCGCCGACAAAATGCTGTGTAGTGCTTGCACGTCTACGGGGGTTAAGCCTCGGAGCAGTACCTGTTCTCGGCCCAACCGGTCGTCACTGATAGGTAACTTCTGAGACGGCAACAACCCATCGCTTATCATTTCGGCGCGCAGGTCGTTATAGTCCAGCAAGTCTATCTCGCCCTTCAGATAGCGGTTCATCAAGCCTCTGAGTATCTTAAATGTGTAACTGCTGAGCTCCGTCAGTACTTCAGGATAGTCCGGCAAGACATCCTGTGGCCCCAAACCGAAGAAATGCCGCATTGCAGATAGGTATGCCGGTGGCATATCCTTTCTTCGCGCTAAGCTTGGATGTCGCGCAATGTAATCGCGCAGTTGCCCGGCAGTAAGGGACAGTTCCAGCTTTTGTAGATAGCAAAGATGGGAGATTGCCGACATAAGAACCTCCTCATCAGGGCGTTTTCTGGCCGCATCCATCATATCCCAGTAGTCTAGCGCGCGCCAATTGGGCAAAGTTGGCAGTTGGAGACTGGCGCTCAAATCCACAATGGGATAAGGGCGGATATAAATGCCGCTCGGTGTGAACTCAATGACGCTGTGCAACTCCGCCGCTTCACGATTGAGAACGGCAGGATCCTCGTGGAGATACTCGCCTGGTTCTGGGCACAGCAGGAGATAGCGGCGCAGTCGTTCCCGTAACGGCTTGAGCCAGGGGAATGTGAGTGTGGAATCTTTCTGTTCCCGTGTCAGTCGGCGGAGATGCTCGACCGCATTCTCCACGAAGTACACCTGGTTCTCTGGGCGTTGTCGCGCCAATTCCAAGCCATCCAGGATAGCCAGCCGTTGCGTCTCTGACAAATAGTACTCCGCGAAGCCGCCGTTGACGCGACTGCGGAAGCCGCCCTGGGCGAGGAATGGGCGCAGCACTGCGGGCAGATCGCCTTCAAAGACCAACATATACCAGATTTCACCCTGGGGCGATTGCAGCAGTTGCGCCAACTCCGCGTTGCGGTGCTGCCGTTCCAGTGGGTAAGGATAGCACTTCGCACACCACCACAGCTCCAGCCGGGTGGGTCGATCCAACCCGGCGATGTTTTCCGGGGGCACCATCTTATCTTCTACATTCATATCACAACTCAATCCTTTCCTATGTAAATGAAATCCACAACACTAATCTGTCACTGTCATCCCACCGTATTCAACAGAATCTCGCTCTTCACCTCCTCGGTACATAACTATATGTTACCGCCACGCGATTATGTCCCAGGGCGTGACTAACCATTTTTCGCGCCTCCTGATCCGTCTGCCCGGCGGCGGATGCTTCGGCATATTGCTGTTGGGCGAACAGTTTGCGGAAAGCGTGGGTGCTGTAATGGGGGATGCCTTCCTGCTTCGTCGCCCGTGACACCGCGGCCTGCACCCGCCGGATCAGAGATTTCCCCCGATCCCCGCGCCCCTGGAACACATAGCCGTCTGAATGTTGCGCGGCGCGTTCTACAAGTTCTTGCAGGAAATCCTGCTGCTCCGGCGCGACGGTCACGACGCGCACTCGCCCGCCTTTGGTGGCTTTGCTCAGATGCAATTGGCAGTGCGCCACGTCAATATCCACTCCACGGAGCATACACGCCTCGGAAATGCGCAGCCCGGCGATGCACTGCAACCGCGTCACTCTGACGATTCTCGGATCCCGCGCTGCTGCCAATGCCGCGAGCAAGCGTTGTGCTTGCTCTGGCGTATACGCACGCTCGGGATGCGCGTCGGAGTGCCAGCCGCCGGCTTCAGGCAACCACAGTGGCGCGTCGGGCGTCTTCCATTTCTTGAGACGCAGGGCGATGTCCAGCTTGCGCAACGCGGCGACGACCTTCCCGATGTAACCGCCGCTTAATTCCCGGTCGTGGAGTTGTAAAAGATGCTCTTGTGCCATTGGCGGCGTGATATCCCGGAGAAAATGCACCCCATAGTCTCGCTGGCATGCCACTGCGAACTTGCACCCACACCCAACGTAGTTGCGCATCGTCTCGATGCCGGTGATGTGTTGCGCTGCATCACCAGCCACTTTGTGCGCTTGCCGCGACTCCCCCGGCACAAACGTCGTTTGCAGGGCCACTTCCACTTGACGAACCATAGACGGTCTTCCCATAATCTTGCACTCCTTATTCTCAATTGCATAGGTGCGTGGACATACCCGCCGAAACGAGTCTTCCCACCGTTTCTATTCACTCCACTTGCCGTCCAAGACTCCGGTTAAGGGCTTGCCGCCCGCGCGGCCTTGTGGGCCGCGAAAAGAAGAGGGCGCCTTCCAGCGCAGAAGCTGCTAAACTCGGAGCACGCTCGACTGTGGGGCAGCCAGGCCACAGGGAACGAAGGATGAAACAAGCCGTGAAACAATCGTTATTCGTGAAACGCTCGCTTACTAACCCGTGGAACAATCGAAACACCGTGAAACGCCCATTCGTGTGTTCCTATTTCAGGAACAGACTAACCAATCGTGCTGCCGGGGTGGTCTGACGATGGTTGCAGACCTCGGCAATTGTGAGGGTGTCGCTGAGGACTCACTATGCTCTTATTCTATCAAAAGTGTCCACGATGTTTCAAGTCTTTTGACGATCATTTTCACACATTCTAGGAAACAACGTCGCCGAACACCTTTGTGGATTTGCTACAAATTGCGCAGGGTCACTTCTGATAGTACAATGCGTGTACTGAGGCTAAAAACTGTGAACTATTGCATTCAGGAATACAAAATCGCCAGTGTTTGAGATACTGGCGATTTCTCTATCTACTCCTGGGGATTATTCGTGGGGAGTGAATTTATACCACACGGCTCGGTGTTGACATAAGAACCTTGTTGATTTTCAGTAATGCGAAACCACTTTCGTATTCATTGGTGCCCAGTTGTAGAACCATTCGGCATCGGGCAGAGAGAGATTCACACAGCCATGACTCATTGGCGTTCCAAAATTATTATGCCAATAAGCCCCGTGCAATCCATAGCCTTTGAAAAAGTACATGACGTTGGGTACATTGGGCAAATAATAACCAGGGCCAGACATGGGGGCTGAGACATATTTGGCATAAATGTAGTAGGTTCCCACTACTGTTGGTGTACCCCACATCCCGGTTGAGGCCAGGGCGCTGTAAACTGGCGTTTGCCCTTCATAGGCGGTCACGGTCTGCGTGGTTAGATTGACATCAATCCATTTTTCCCCGGCGTAGCCAGGGTTGACCGGTGGCTGGATGGGTGCCTCCGTTGCACCCTGGCCAGGAATCTTTAGCGCCTGACCCACATAGATGATGTCAGTTAACAGACCGTTGGCAGCGCGCAGTGCAGCGAGGGTGACACCGTGGTTCAGGGCAATGCGAAAGAGGTTGTCACCCGGCTGAACAATGTAAGGTCCCTCCGTGGTGGGCAATGGTGTCGGGGCGGCGGATGGCTCGCCGCCGGGAATCAGCAACCGCTGCCCGATGTAAATCCAGCCGTTCCACGTCAGGCCATTGGTGGATGCCAGCGCGTTCACCGTGACGCCGTGGCGGATGGCGATGGTGGTCAATGTGTCACCAGGCTGAACAATATAAACCGATGCATTACTCACTGGCGTGGAAGCGGTATTCCCGGTCTCCCCAGGAATAACCAACGATTGCCCCACGTAGAGCCAGGTAGTTGCCGGCAGGTTGTTAGCCGTGGCCAAAGCCTCCACGCTTATGCCGTAACGGCGTGCGATACTAAACAATGTGTCACCCGGCTGAACAGTATAATCGTATTCGCGAGCAGCAAATGCCGGGACCGTATTCATTAAAAGACTGATCAAAAGTACACAGACCAACAAGACACGTGTTTTCATCTTGCACCTCACATTTCAATCAATCACAATGACAAAGTTGTTCAAAGACTATGCAAGTCGGGCCATTAAGAGAGGACAATCCGAGTCGAAAAGGTGATCATTGAGTGTGACTTATGTTCCACAGTACAAGTACATGATGTGGGGTACATTGGGCAAATAATACCCAGGCCCGGACATGGGCGCCGAGACGTATTTGGCGTAGATGGAGTAAGTTCCTACCACGGTCGGCGTGCCCCATAGCCCGGTTGAGGCCAGCGTGCTATATACCGGCGTTTGTCCCACATAGGCGGTCACGGTCTGTGTGGTTAGATTGACGTCAATCCATTTCTCGCCGGTGGTGGGATTGACCGGTGGTTGGCTGGGCGGCGGCGTCACACCCTGGCCGGGAATTTTCAGCGCTTGGCCGATGTAGATGGTGTCGCTCAACAGTCCGTTGGCATTCCGTAGTGCGGCAACTGTGACTCCGTATTTCAGAGCGATGCGGAAGAGGTTGTCACCCGGCTGGACAATGTGGGGGCCGTCCGTCGCGGGTGTGGGCGTCGGGGCGGCTGATGGTGCGCCTCCAGGAATCAGCAATCGCTGTCCTACGTAAACCCAACTATGCCAGGTCAGCCCGTTGGCGAACGCCAAAGCATTCGCCGTGACGCGGTAGCGGATGGCGATAGTGGTCAAGGTGTCGCCGGGCTTGACAATGTATGTTTGCGGGTCTGTTCCCGGCGTCGTAACCGGGGTTGTTGTATCCGTTCCAGGGATTACCAACGGCTGACCGACATATAACCAGGCCGTGGTCGGTAAGCCGTTGGCTGTTGCCAATGCTTCCACGCTGATACCGTAGCGCCGCGCCACACTGAACAACGTGTCACCAGGTTGCACGGTATAGGCGACCCGGCTGGCTGCTCCTACAGGGGCAGTTATATTCAATAAAACCAGAAGCATCATAATAAAGACGGCTAAGCGTTTCATCTTTCGTTTATCTCCTCGTGTCAGAATCATTGTCAGATCCAGAACCAAACATTGAAACCTACTGGATCATACCTTGATTTAACCATGAAGTCTAGAAAGCAAACAACGGGCAGTCGTCCACGCGACTGCCCGTTGCTTCAATTGAACCGCGTAGTTGCTAACGGGGTTCCCATTTCACCGCATCGAAGGCGATCAGGCGTGACCGGTAGGCTTCGTAGGTGACGTCGGAAAGGGAGACATAGTCATTGTTGTTGCCCTGGAAGCGATACGTTCCTAACGAGACCCATTGGCTGCCGGTAGTGGATTGGTTCACCACTTTCAAGGTATAGCCGTCAGCGTGGCTGATCCAGTAACGCGCATTGCCGGTAGTGGTAAACCGCTCTGGGATATAGACAAATACCTCATAGCGCCGTGCTTGCAGGCTAGGATACCAACGGCCCCAGTTGTAGTCAGCTACCTGGGTATTGTTGTTGTAAGTCCATGTCAGGCGGCCATTGTACCCCTCAGTCTGGGTGCGCCAACTGGTCGGCGCGCCGCCCTTGACAAAGCCGGTATCTACATCATCTACGATGACCGTCCCGCCCGTTGGCGGCGGGGAGCCGCCCTCCGGCGTCCAGGTAAGCCGAGCCGTGGCATCGCCGGCGTTCTCGTAATATTGGATTTCGATGGTTGTCGAGCCGCCAGGCAGGAAGAACTTGTTGGTGTACGTCGTTGCGGCCTGCTCGACCCAAGCATCTACCAACAAGTGCCCGTTGACCCACATCCGCGCGCCGTCGTCCACGGTCAGCATAAAAGTGTACATGGCGGCGGGCATATCGAGCGTGCGCGTCCAGCGCACTGAGAAGCGGTCGGCGTTGACGCCGGCGGCCGGCGCGTTGCTTCCCCAATTGTAGTTGATGGCAGCCTCATTGCGCACCAGGACTGGGGTGCCGCCCAGGGTGATATTGTTGAAGTATTCGGCTTTCCAATCGCCCACCGGTGGCGCCTGATCTTGTAAGAGTTGCCAGTTCAACTTTAGCGTTGCCAGTCCGGCTTTTTCAAAGTACTCGACCTTGAGCAAATGGTGACCGCTGTCCAGGGTTTGGTCAACGGTGAAGGTTCGCACGGCCTGCTCGTTCCATTGATCAATCAACAACACGTTGTCTATCCAGAATCGCACGCCATCATCACTGTTCACGGTGAAGCGGTATTTTCCTGGGGTTACGTCAATGTAGCGCGTCCAGCGCGCTGAGAAATAATCCGCATTGACGCCGGACACGGGCGCGCCGGTTCCCCAGTCGTAGGTCAGGTTCGCTTCGGCGCGTTGCAGCACCGGTGTGCCACTGAGCGTGATGTTATTCCAATACGACGCTTGCCACGTCGGATCAGAATGTTGCGGCTGCACTGGCCCTTGCGCCAGGATCGGCTGCGCCGCCACCAACAACACCAAGAGTAAAGCCATAACACTGATTCGCTTAAACATCGTTGCCTCCTTAAAAATTGTCTAAATTGTAGGTTGGGGGATTTGCGCTTCCCCAGCCCCTTTAACTATCCGTGATTTCTTAACGCTGACCGGGAAAATGAAGTTCCGCCTGTTACCTCTAATTATGGTTAAAACCACATTGCGAGAGGGTTAACGATAGATAACATTCGCGAAACTTGTCGCGGCGCACATTGACTTCCGATTTAATGATATAATACTGGCGGCAAACGTGGGGGAGTAAGGTCATCGGCTGCGTCCTGTGTTGCAGTTTATACCAGGACGCAGTTTGTTAATCCCGGTTACGTTGCTAAAAATGCATACAGGAGTAAGAAGAATGCGAACCATCAAATGGGAACTGATAGGTATGTTGGTGCTGGTCTTGGGCTTGAGCGCGTGTGGCAATACCCCACAGGCCACGCCGACGCCGACCCTGGCGCCTACGGCTACTTCCGCGCCGGTGCTTGAGACGCCGACGGTTGCGCCTATGCAAGGGGCCGCCTTGCCTGGCGCTGAGCCGTTGATCATTACTACGCCCGAAACTCTCGGCGCATGTGAGGCGGCGCCGCTGCCGGTAGTGGACGTGCGCCCGCCGAACGCGGAAGATTGGGGTAAGGGCGCCAGTGCAGAGAAAGCTGCATATACTATCATTGAATACTCTGACTTTCAATGCCCCGGTTGTTCGGGGATGGCGGCGGTGCTGGATCTGTACATCAAAGAACACCCCGAAGTTCGGTTGATCTACCGACACTTTCCATTGGACTTCCATTCACTGGCTCAACTGGCGGCCCAGGCGGCTGAAGCCGCCGGCGCGCAGGGCAAGTTCTGGGAAATGCACGACTTAATTTTCAACTCACAGGCTGAGTGGAGTGTCCTGACGGAGGAGGGGGCGCGCGCCAAGATGAGCGAGTATGCGGCGTCCCTGGCGTTGGATATCACCCGCTTCGAGCGTGAACTGGCCGACGGGACCTATCTGGAAAAAGTGCAGTCGCAATATCAAGAGGGCGCGATGATGGGGCTGCCCGGCACACCCTCCTTTATTTTTGATGATGTCCTATTTCCTTCAGATATCGGACTTTCGTATGAGAGCCTGGCTGAATTTGCCAACCTGTTGGCAAACAGAGATAAGTTCTTCCAGTCGGCGCCGGAAATGACGGTGGCGGCTGCCGACAAGTATATCGCCACGCTCACCACCTCCCAGGGTGACATTGTGGTAGAACTGCTGCCAGAATCGGCGCCCACCCACGTCAACAGCTTTGTGTTCCTGGCCGGACAACAATGGTATGATGGTTCTGAATTCTTCTTCGTGCAGAGCGATTTCGTGGCTGTGACCGGCGATCCTACCAATACAACGCTTGGATATCCTGGTTATTACTGTTCCGGTGAAGAACGCGAATTCCATGGGCAGACGGGGCTGATGTGGATGATGGGCAATGGACAATTTTTCATTACCCTGGGGGCGACTGCCTACGAAAACATGGTGACTGCCCCGCGCGCCCAGGGCAGTGCGACGGCCCAATTTGCCCTCATCGGTCGGGTGACTCAGGGGGTGGAGGTACTCAAAAAATTGGCTGTCCACTCGCCGTATGATGCAACTACCCCGGCCGACACACTGGAAACGATCACGCTTGCCCGTCCTTAATGGGATTGGCGTAAAGGCATAATGAGATGGATCACTATATAGGTAAACAAGTTGGTTATAGGCGCGCGCTGCTGGTGTTGGTAGGTCTGCTGGTAGCGTTGGGGCTTGGGGGGAAGGGCCAGATCGCCCAATCCCAGACCTTTCCGCCCTACAACAACGGGCGCTTTGGCTTCGGCTTCACTGGCACCGGCGGCGGGCCGGAAAACTACGACATTGCTATGCTCAATGCCGGGTGGTATTGGGACTGGACGACCACCTCAGCCAGTCGTATCCCGCCGTTGGAGTACATGCGCACTATCCGCTTGAAGCCGGTCAAATCCGGCAGCGCGCAGATTGGCTACACGGCCACGCCGACCGGCACAACGTTGCTCAGTCGCATCGCGGCGGCGCCGGGCGCCGTGTGGCTTATTGGTAACGAGCCGGATTGCGTTAACATGGACAATATGCAATCCCAGTGGTACGCGCGCGCCTATCACGATCTGTACTATACCATCAAGGCCGCCGACCCCACCGCGCAGGTGGCGGTCGGCAGCATTGTGCAGCCGACCCTGCAACGGTTTATGTATCTGGATCGCGTTTTGGCGACTTACCAGCAGGAGTACGGTGAGCCGTTGCCGACCGATATGTGGGCTACCCACAGCTATATCCTGTGTGAGAATTGCTATCCCTCCAATATACCGAGCGAGCCGTTTGCCTGGGGCGCGTGTTGGGTGCCGGATTGGCCCAGTTCGCAATCTTCCAAGCCCTATGCAACCTTCTACTCCGTTTATGACCATTGGGATATAGACATCTTTGCCCAACGAATGGTGGCGATGCGCCAATGGATGCACGACAATGGTTATCGCAATCATCCGTTGATCGTGACCGAATACGGCGTTCTATTCTACGAGGGATTGGTCTACAGTGGCGCGACGTATAATGCTAAGAACCAGAAGTTTATGTATGACGGTTTCGCCTGGATGCAGACTGCGCGCGACCCGTTATTGGGTTATGCGCCGGATGATCATCGCCTGGTGCAGCGCTGGGCCTGGTTCAGCCTGGATCACAATGACTGGTACATGGGGGGAGCGCTCTTTAATTACAAAAACTATCAACCGACAGCGCTCGGCAAAGACTTTGGCGCGTATACAACACAGGTGACGCCGACAACCCAGTTGTTGATCCTCGATGTGGCCGCCGCTGGCGATCCAACCTCCGGTGCGATAGCGACAACCGCCACCTTGAGCGCCACCATTTCCAATGCCGGCAATATTCGCTTGCCGGCGCCGGCGACGGTCACGTTTTTCCCAAAGGATGATCCCGGAACGATCATTGCCCAGAAAACGATTGATTCTCTGGGATGTTGCGGCGATCATACGACTGTAACCGCCTTGTGGCCCAACCGTACGGGGACTATGCACAATGAGTTTTGCGTCAGTGTTTCGCCGCCCGCTGAGCCGACCATGCGCTGTGGTCTCTTGAAGGTCAGTTTGCGTGTGCAGGAAACCTGGGCGAACGTTCCTTATCGCGCGCAGGCAAGTGAGGCGGTGACGGCTACGTTATCTCTGTTGGTGCAGAATGAGGGGCATATCGTGACTACCACCCCCGTCACCGTGACGCTTGCGGCGGATTATGACGGCGGCTTGATCCCGCACGAAACCATCATCCCCCCGCTGGGCTGCTGTGGAAACACGGCGATTGCCAATATCTCCTGGCCTGATTTCCAGCGTGGCACAGCGTTCACGGCCACATTGGCGACTCCCTACACACAGACCTCGCCGGTCCGCGTGACGGTGGCCAGCCATCTCGTCATTCAGGATGTCTGGGCGCCGCACGTGCATGGCGATCTCCCGGTGACGGCGACTCTGTACGCCACGGTCGCCAACGAAGGCAATCTGAATACGGGCGAACCCACTACAGTTTCCTTCTATATCCCGGAAACTACAGTGCAGCCGTACATAGTCCTGGCTTCTGACCTGGCTGCCTTTGGTGGCTCGGACACTGTGTCTATCACCTGGCCGTATGCTGATGATGGCTTTCACGAATTCTGCGTACGCGCAGCGACCTCGTATACCGAAACTCAGGCGACATGCGCACGCTTTATCGTCAATCCCAAGCAAGTGTATTTGCCGCTCGTTATACGGGAAACCCCCTGAACTTACTTCAAAAAAACGACCGGGAAGCGCGCAGCTTCCCGGTCGTTTTGTCTATAGGCAGTTTTTGATTTCAAAAGGGCGGCTCGGTCACAAAGGCGCCGCTTGCCGGATCATATACGCGCACCTGCCCGCAGCGGAAATCGTAAACCCAGGCGTGAATCTGCAAATCCCTCGCGGCCTCCGCCTGCGCGATAAATGTGTAGCTGCGCAGATGCTCGACTTGTACCAGCACATTGGCCTCAATCAGCGCTTCCAGGCGGTTTTCACCTTCCAGTGTCAGAGGGACGCGATCGGTAGCCGGACGGGCATAGACGAGCCAATGTTTCAGAGCCAACTCCAGCCGCGCGTGCGCCGCCCCCAGAGCTTGGATTCCACCACACAAGCTGTGCCCGCACACCACAATATGCGCCACATGGAGATGTTGCACGGCATAGGTCAGGACAGCCGCCACCGTTTGATCATGCGCCGTGGCCGGGGGAACAATGTTGGCGATGTTGCGGAGCGTGAAAACCTCTCCGGGTCGGGCGCCCAAAATGCGACTGGGCATAATCCGCGAATCCGAACAGCCAATGTAAAGAATTTTCGGATGCTGCCCCTGCACTAACTCCGCCAGCAAGTCTGCTTCCACGCTAAATGCCGTGGCGCGACTTTCCCGCGTTGCCCACACTAAATCGTCCATTAAGACCCTCCTTTTGAAAGCAAGGATGGGGGATGACCCTTTTTCCTTTCCTTACATCCCCAATTCCCGGCTCTCCCCTGTATTTAAGTGCGTGGTGTCATTCATCTTCACCAACGTAAAGGCTTGCCCGTCAAATTCCAGCCAATTGAGGGCGCCAATGTCTTGCCGCAAGTGCCAGAAGTGTTTTAACCCAATGTCGAAAATCCCCAACAGGATTAACCGGTTGAGCGTGGCGTGCCCTACAATCACCACCAACTCGTCGGGATGCCGGTTGACCACTTCTCGCAGTGCGCCCATCGCGCGCCACTGCGCCATCGCCAACTGTTCGCCGCCCGGAATAGGCGCGTTTTGCGGTTCGGTGTACCAGGTTCGCAACGCTAACTGCCACCGCGCTCGCACGTCTTCTTCAGTGAGACCCTCCCACGCGCCGAAGTGCAGGTCCAGAAACCCAGGGTGTGCGCGCTCGTGAAGCATGAATGGCCTGGCGATAGTCTCTGCCATCTGTCGCGCGCGCCGCAAGGGGCTGGCATACACTGCTACAGGTTTCCCTAGAGATGCAATATAGGTTGCTGTCGCCTGTGCTTGTAACAGTCCCACTTCGTCCAGCGGAATATCGGCCCGGCCGCGAAACCGATTTTCTACGTTCCATGTCGTTTGTCCATGACGGATCAGCAATAAGGTTGTGCGCATCATTTATCCTTTAAGCACGCAGATCTGCGCCACAATTGACGCATAAGGAAGCTGTTGGGTCGTTCAGAGTGCCGCACCTGGGGCAGATGACGGGCTGCGCCTCGGCCAGGGGCGCGCGACAGGCCTGGCAGGTATGCACGCCGAGGTCATTGGGTGTGCCGCAATACGGGCACACAATGCTGCTGAGGAGCGGCGCTGCACCGCGCCCGCTGCCCCGGCTCTGGCAGTAGGCCTCCACTGCCTTCCAGATTTCAGAGCGGAGGCCCAACCAACGCACGTTGCGGGCAATGTCGTCCAGTTCACCCAACAACCGGCGGGGATTCAACCACCCCATCACCCCGGTTTTCGCCAGGTCTGCGGCCACCCCCAGCCATTGCTGCTCGGTGACGGCCACGGTGACGCCGGTTTTGGTGGGGACGATGTGGACCGTCACCGCCGTATTGGGGTCGCCCGGCTCAACGTTGCGGCTGCGCACCTGCACAATCGCGGAGCCGCCATCACCGCGCATGGTCTGCGCGTATGTCTCGCCGGCGTTAAAATGCAGCGTCAGGACGCGCGCCACCTCACCTGGCGTGACCTTGCCGTGATACAGTCGTTGTTCCGTCTTCTCTGCCATCGCCCGCTTTACCCAAGTTGCACAAAATCTTCCGCCTGAAGCACGAAAATCGTGGCTTTGTGCTCAGTGGGGGATGGTGGCGTGTGACAGGCCTGTGTAATCGTCTCAAACAAGTTGTCCAACGCTGCCTCTTCTACGCCAATTAACAAGGTCACATTGCCCCGGCGGAGAAAACCGCCGCTGCTGGCGATGCGGGTCACGCGGAAGTTGTTTTCCACCAACGCATCGGAGACATCCATTGCGTCCGAATCCTTGATAATAGCTACGACAAGTTTCATCTCTCTCTCCCTCACAATTGGATAAAACGTTCGACCGGCAGAATGAAGACGGTGGCGCCGCCGACCCGCGCCTCAATCATCATGGGATACCCCGGCGCAAGCGATAATTCCACTCCCATAGGGACATACCGGATGCGACTGGGGCAGCGCTGGCGGATGGTGGCGAAGAATTGCGGCAATTGGTGATGGGGCATCCCGACCATCAATGTTACCAACGCCTCGTGCAGGAAGCCGCCCACTGCATCCAATATGGTCACGTAAAATCCTTGTTCATTTAAGGCTTTGATGAGGTCTTTGGATTGCGTACCATCCACAATGGTGATTGCCATTCGATCCGTAGCTGGTTGTTGCATAGTTTCTCCCTCGATTCGCATTATCGATCTGATAAAGGGGCAGTTGCAGCGAACGCCACTTTGATTATAATCCGTTTATCCTGATTGGAAAAGTAACGGGGACAATGACGGTTACAAACCTTTCTCATGTAGTGCAACCGGGCGATTTGGTATTGTTAGTGGGCAATGATCGCAAGGAATTTATTGTTTTGGTGGAACCAGGGCAGGTAATCCAAACGCATCGTGGCGTCCTGCAACACGATGCCGTGATTGGTTCTCCATGGGGCGAGACCGTTAAGACCCACATTGGATATGGGTATATGCTGCTGCCCCCCTCCCTGGAACAGCTAATCCGCTCCGTGCGTCGCGCCACGCAGATTATCTATCCCAAAGAGATTGGCTATTTGCTGATGAAAATGAACATTGGGCCGGGGACGCGCATCATTGAAGCCGGCACGGGCAGTGGCGGCCTCACGTTGGCGCTGGCGCGAATGGTACAGCCAACCGGGCATGTTTACACTTATGAGGCACGCTCCGATATTCAGAACCTGGCGCAGAAAAATGTCGCGCAGTTGGGCCTGGAACGCTACGTCACCTTTAAGCTGCGTGACATTGCCGAAGGTTTTGATGAGCAGGCTGTAGATGCCGTTTTTCTGGATGTGCGCGAACCCTGGGATTATTTGCCGCAGGCGCATGCCGCATTGAAAGGCGGGGGGTTCTTTGGCGCGCTCGTCCCCACCACTAATCAGGTCAGCGCCTTGCTGCGTTACTTGGAACCGGCCTCATTTGGTTTCATCGAAGTAGAAGAACTCATCCTGCGACCCTATAAGGCCGTAGCGGGTCGTCTGCGTCCTTTCGACCGCATCGTTGCGCATACCGGCTATCTGATCTTTGCGCGCGCGTTGGCTTCGCCCGCGCCTGTGGTTGCGGTTGCGCCTCCGGATGAGCTGGAGTGGGAATGAAGTTAACCGTCCGCCTGTGTGCAGGGCCTCCTCAGCTTTACTACACAGTAGCGCATTTGGAGATAAATTCAGTTGCTTGCGGTTCCCGACAATGAAACAGCCCCCCATTGGGGGGCTGTTTCATTGCGTTAAGCAGGTACGGGCGTCCATTGTAGCGGTGGATGAGGGCGGTTTACCATATCGGTGAGCCAACACCGACATACCGGCAGCCACATGGGGCGCAGATAAGTGGGAATCGCCAGAACCAAACGGCGCTTCCAGCGCGCCAACAGGCCGCGATCACACAACACCACCATGCATTCCAAAAACTCCGCTGCCAACCGTCCCAATTCTTCTTCGGTGGCCTGCAAATGATAGTGGGCCACTTCCGCCTCGATGCCGTAGTATAGGTCGTTCAAGATCGTGTTGCGCGGCTCCCCTGCCGAAACCCGGTGGACGACGTCGCGCGCCAATTCGGACCAATCAATCTTATAACTCTCCACGTTGCAACCTCCTGACCTGAATTTGAGCGGGTCAACCCAGCAAACAACCGACTGGGTTGGATTTGCCCCGCATAGAGAACCTAAAATAAGGCCCAGGAGCTATGTTAAAAGGGTGATCTGCCAACAACACTGAGGCCGCAACGTTGATTCTGTTCCAGACTGGCGCCAGTCTACCTCAACCAATCCGTTCACTACCATACCACCGAATTCCGCCGTTTACTTGATGCAGCAATGACGGTTTCCTTATGAAACCCTTGTTCTACCCACAAAAAACCGGCCAGTTCTGCGCAGAACCGGCCGGTTGTACAAAGCTCATCGTGAAAATCAACCTTCGAGCATACTCTTCAGGTTTTGCAGGGTCTTCAGCGTCATTTCCTCAAAGCCTTTGACCACGCGCCCTTCCGCAATCTTGGCGGCGCCTTCCAGTTCGGCCTCCACCCGAAACGTCAACTTGGTGCGCGGCCCCATATTCATATAAGTCCACAGCATAAACCCTTTGGTCACACCCGGACTGACAAACTCCCCCCGCCACCGTTCTCCGGGGACGGTTTCTGTCACCGTCAACTTTGTCGGGATCTCAATCTTGGCGACCGTCATGGTAATTTCTACCTGGGTGCCGGCGTCGCCGCTTCCCGCTAAGACCTTGGGGGTTGAGGCGCCCTCAAACCAACCCGGCCATCCGGCAGGATCAAGGACCTTGGCCCAAATCTGATCTGGCGAAGCATTGATGTTGATACTCTGTTCCGCAGATGGCATACGCCCTCCCTAATGTATGGATGAAGTCAAAACCCGCCTGAATCGGCTTTATGAAACAAACCAATGACTGACAATTACGGTTGGAAAAAGAACACAAATTCTTACATATTATATACGGTCTTCGTTAATGTGACAATAGCGTAAAGGTACTGTTGCAGATTGGTGATCACGGACGCTGCATCGGCAGCCATACCCCGGTTTTTCCGGCAAATTCAAGGGCCAGTGGATAGCCGGCGTCGGCGTGACGCACCACCCCCATGCCGGGATCGGTGGTCAGTACGCGCTCCAGACGACGCGCGGCGGACGGCGTCCCATCGGCCACGATGACCTGCCCGGCGTGCTGCGAGTACCCGATGCCCACCCCACCGCCGTGATGGAAGCTCACCCACGTCGCGCCGCCGACCGCGTTGATCAGCGCGTTGAGGATCGGCCAGTCAGAGATGGCGTCCGAGCCATCCAGCATCGCCTCCGTCTCGCGGTTGGGGCTGGCGACGGAGCCGGCGTCCAGGTGATCCCGCCCGATGACGATGGGCGCCTTGAGGCGGCCCTCCGCCACGGCTTGGTTGAAGGCCAAACCCGCTTTGACCCGCTCCCCGTAGCCGAGCCACCCGATGCGCGCGGGCAGCCCTTGCCAGGCGACGCGCGCCTGCGCCATATCAATCCAGCGCGTCAGATGCGTGTCTTCGGGGAACAAGTCCTTGACAATGCGGTCGGTCTCGTAAATGTCCGCCGGATCGCCCGAAAGCGCCACCCAGCGGAACGGCCCTTTGCCCACGCAGAACAGCGGGCGGATGTAGGCCGGCACGAAGCCGGGATAGCTGAAGGCGTCGCTCAGGCCGTTATCCAGCGCGCGCTGGCGGAGGTTGTTGCCATAGTCGAAGACGACCGCGCCCTGCTTTTGCAGCGCCACCATCGCGGCGCAGTGTACCGTCATCGTGCGCACCGCCTCGGCCTGATAGCGCGCCGGGTCGCTCGCGCGCAACGCGACGGCTTCCGCCAGCGTCATCCCGTTGGGGACGTAGCTCAGCGGGTCGTGCGCCGAGGTCTGGTCGGTCACGACGTCCGGCGTGATGCCGCGTCGCACCAACTCCGGGAACACGTCGCCGGCATTGCCGATGAGACCGATGGAACGCGCTTCACCGCGCGCGCAGCAATCTTCCACCGCGCGTAGCGCCGCGTCGAGGTCAGGTGCGATTTCATCGAGGTAGCGGTGCTTGAGTCGTCGCTCCGCCCGCCACGGGTCCACCTCGACGATGAGGCCGACGCCTTCGTTCATCGTGATTGCCAGAGGCTGCGCGCCGCCCATTTCTCCCAGACCTGCCGTGAGGACAAACTTCCCCTTGAGCGAGGCGCCCGCGCCAAAGTGCTGCTGTGCCAGCGCGCCCAACGTCTCGTAGGTGCCCTGCAAGATGCCCTGCGTGCCGATGTAAATCCACGAGCCGGCGGTCATCTGCCCATACATGATCAGCCCGGCCTGCTCCCACTTATCGAAGTTGGCCTGCGTGGCCCAGGCCGGCACGATGTTGGAGTTGGCAATCAGCACGCGCGGCGCGTCCTCGTGCGTCTTGAAGACGGCCACCGGCTTGCCGGATTGCACCAGCAGCGTGTCGTCCACGTCCATCGCTTGCAGCGTCGCCAGGATCGCGTCGAAGGACTCCCAGTTGCGCGCGGCCCGGCCCCGTCCGCCGTACACGATGAGATGGTCAGGATCGCCGGCCACTTCGGGATCGAGGTTGTTCTGGATCATCCGAAAGGGCGCTTCCAACAGCCAATTTTTGCAGTGCAACTCTGCGCCGCGCGGGGCGCGGATGGTGCGTTGACTCATGGTTTACCTCCCTGTAAAGCACAAGAATGTTTCACGCAAAGGCGCAAAGACGCAAAGTAAAAAAATAGAAACTTGGCGGACTTGGCGGCTTTGCGTGAAATTTTCATGCAACCGCCGGTGGCCCGCCGATTGATGAAGAATTCCTTTAAATAAAAACATAGGCCGGACACCATGTGTACCGGCCTATGCTTGCCAATAAGTCCACCCGATTTACAGCAGCTTAGCGAGCGTTTCCACCGCGCGACGCATTTCCAGGAAGATCAATCCCAGCTTGGCATTCGCCATCGCCAACGCGGTCAACACGGCTTCCTCGCCCACCGACATCAGCAGGACGTACCCTTTGTCGCCCTTGATGTACACTTGTTCCAGCGTGCCACGGCGCAACTCAATGGCGATGCGTTCACCTAGCGAGAGCATCGCCGCCGACATTGCCGAGACGCGGTCTTCTTCAGCGCCGGCGGGCAGCGCCGAGGCAATGATCAGGCCGTCCACACTGACAATCGCCGAGGCTTCAATTTCACTGGCGGCGGCTTGCATATTATATAAGGCTTCGGTCAACCGATTTGTGCGAGATGTTGCCATAATGTTTCCTCCGTAAACGCGCTAGAAGCAGTACTATCGTACCATAAGAGCAAGGCATGTCAATGTGGGATCAAGGGCATGGGTAGTTGACAGTCTATTGTTTAATTCTACAATCGAAACCGCGATTTGCAAGTAGAATATAGGCCTTCCATTATGATAGAGTCTGATCAAACCGCCCTGCGGGGCAATCCCTCTTTTGTGTGGCGCGCCGGTCAGGAACGACGGCTGGCGTTGGTGCGCCGGTACGCGCCGTTGGAAAACCGGCGCGTGTTGGACGTGGGCTGCGGTCTAGGGATGTACACCGCCGCTTTTATGCGCTATACGCCGCACGTCTTCGGCGTTGAGATTGAGAGTGATCGCGTCCGCGATGCGCGTGGCCGCACGACTGGCGTTGCGCAGGCGGTGGGGGAGACGCTGCCCTTCCATGACGCCATGTTTGACGTGGTGTTTTCCCACGAGGTGTTGGAGCACGTCAGCGATGACGCCCGCTGCGCCCGCGAATTGGTGCGGGTGACGCGGCCCGGCGGACGGATTGCCATCTTCGTCCCCAACCGGCTCTATTTCTTCGAGACGCACGGGATTTACCGGCGCGGCGTCTACCACTTCGGCAACAAGCCGTTGGTGAACTGGCTGCCCGACCGCTGGCGGAACCGCCTCGCGCCGCACGTGCGGGCGTATACGGCGCGCGGCCTGCGCGATTTGTTCGCCGACTTGCCGGTGCGGGTGGTGACGCACACGCAAATCTACCCCGGCTACGATAACATCGTCGCCCGGCGGCCCCGGCTGGGGCGCGTCTTGCAGGCCGTCACTTACACTCTGGAACATACCCCTTTGCGTGTGTTCGGTCTGTCGCACTTCCTGGTGTTGCAAGTATGTCCCTGAATTCCGCCCAGGATGCCGCGTATGTGGCGATGGCGGCGGTGCGCGATGAGAGCGACCTGTGCCTCCTGGCGTCCCTGGCCTGCCATCTGGCGCGGGCGCATCACGGCCGAGTCTGCCTCCTCACCGTGACGCCGTCCGCCGCGCCGCCGACCTGGCTCAAACTGCCGGAGGCGTGCGGGGACGTGCCGGTGGACGTCGTCACCCGCTCCGACCGCGACATTGCCGCCACCATCCTGGCGGAAGTGCGCCGCTGCGAGCCGGACGTGCTCATCCTGGGCTGGCGCGGCCAGTTAGGCCAGGGGCGTTATCTGCTAGGGCGCACGCTCGACCCGGTGGTGCAGAGCGCGCCGTGCGACTTGATTGTGATGCGCGGCGAGTGCGGGGACGCGGTGCGCCGCATCCTCATCCCGGCGGCCGGCGGCCCAAACGCGCCGGAGGGCCTGGCGCTGGCGCGCACGCTCGCTCCCGACGCCGCTATCACGACGCTGTACGTGGCCTCGGCGGACGCGGGCCAGGCCGGGCTGCTGGCCGGCGAAGAACGGCTAGAGACGATGCGCGAGGGGTTGCCGGCGGCGGACCGCGCGTATGTGCAATCCCGCGTTGTGGCGGCGCCCAATCCGACGCGCGGCATCCTGGACGAGGCCCGGCAGGGATACGACCTGATCATCCTGGGGGCGGGCCGCGAGAATGTGGTGGGCCGCTTCCTCTTTGGCGACATCCCCCAGGCGGTGCTGGCGGGGGCGCCCGTCCCGGTGATGGTGGTGCGCGGCCGGCTGACCGATCTGGGGTCTTTCTTGCGGCGCGTTTGGGCATTCGTCTTTGGGTTGACGCCCAAGCTCACGCTGCAAGAACAGGCCGAGGTCTACAAGGCTCTGCGTCGGGGGGCGCGCCCCAGCACGGATTTCTTCGTGATGATCACGCTGGCGGCCTCCATTGCGGCGCTGGGGCTGTTGCTCAACAGCCCGGCGGTGATTATCGGGGCAATGTTAGTGGCGCCGTTGATGACGGCGATCCTGGGCATGGGCCTGAGCCTGGTTTTGGGCGACGTGCGCTTCTTCTGGCGGACGGGCGCTACGACACTGCATGGCATCGCGCTGGCGGTGTTGACCGGCGCGGTGCTGGGGCTGTTGATGCCGGGGGCTTCCGTGACCCAAGAGATGCTCAATCGCGGGCATCCCACCTTGCTGGATTTGGGCGTCGCGCTGATTTCCGGCGCGGCGGCGGCTTACGCCCTGAGCCGTCGTGACGTGTCGGCGGCACTCGCGGGCGTCGCCATCGCCGTCGCGTTGGTGCCGCCGCTCGCCACGGTGGGTATTTGCGCGGTGTTGTTGGATTGGCGGACTGCCGGCGGCGCGTTGCTATTGTTCTTCACCAATATGGTTTCGATCGTCGCGGCGGGCGGGTTGATGTTCTTTATGCTCGGCTTCCGACCGGAGCCGGGCGATCCGCGCCGTAAGCGCGTGTTACGGCGGAGCGTCAGCGGGGTGTTGCTGCTGCTGGCGCTGGTGACGGCGCCGCTGCTTCTGTTGACGCGCCAATCCCTGTCGGATGCGCTGCTTGATCGCGCTATCACGCAGGCCCTCACGGCTGAAATCGCCCAATTTCCCGGCAGTGAGTTGGTGCAGTGGACGGCGGAAGCGGATGAGGCCGGCACGCTTTATCTCGATGTCACGTTGCGTGTGCCAGATACCTTAAGTTATGTGGAAGCGCGCGCTCTTCAAAACAACGTTGCCGGGCGGCTTAAGCGGCCAGTGGCTCTCTCATTAGGAATGGTGCCGGCGACGCGCTTGCGCGCCCACATCCCGCCGACGGACACGCCCACGCCGACGCCCACCAGCACCGGCGCGCCCACCGCAACGCCGACGCCCACGCCGACCGCCACGCCCACGCGCACGCCCTCTCCCACGCTCACGCCGACGGCTACCCCCACCTTCACCCCCACGCCGACGCCGACGCCCACGCCCACGCCCACGAATACGCCCACGCCCACGCCCACGCCCGTCATCCGCGCCATCGTCGGCGCGCCGCGCGGCGGGCTGCCTGTCGTCTACGCGCCGAATGGGCTGCGGGTGGGCCGGCTGGTGGAAGGGGCCGCCGTTGTGGTGCTCGAAGGCCCGGTGGAAATATCCGGCGCGCAGTGGTATCATGTGCTTTCCCTGAGCGACCGGCTCCAGGGGTGGATTGAGGCGGCCTATCTCAGCGAGACGGCCCCGTGATCCAAGTGGAAAATATCCAACATGGATACACAGGATACACAGGATATAGTTTAAAATCCTGTCTATCCTGTTTATCCATGTTAGTCTGAAAGGAGGCCTCTATGCCTATCCCCAAAATTGTCCGTCAAAGTGCGTTCAACCTGGCGAGGGAAGACCTGGCGCTGTTTTTGGAGGAAAACGAAGACGTTTTATTCGACATTTTCCGGGAGGAGATGCAGAAGTTGGACGATCAACTGCCGGAAGAAGGGGTTTACATTGACATTAATATGACGGGCGTCGGCAATATGCTGCTTAAAGCGGTGTTGAGCACCCTCAAACGTTTCCTGCGCGAGGCGCCGGCGACGCCCGACCGTACCGCTGTGATCCGTATTCAGGGGAAGCAGGAAATAGGAAATAGGAGATAGGAAAAATGCCTGAATTTCAAATCGTCTCGCAATTCAAACCCACCGGCGATCAGCCGGACGCGATTGAGAAGCTGGTCAACGGCTTGAAGCAGGGCTATCATCACCAGGTTTTGAAGGGCGCCACCGGCACCGGCAAGACGTATACGATGGCGCAGGTCATCGCTACGGTACAGCGGCCCACGCTAGTGATGGCGCACAACAAGACGCTGGCCGCGCAGTTGTATTCGGAGTTCCGCGAATTGTTCCCCAACAACGCGGTGGAGTATTTCGTCTCGTATTACGACTACTACCAGCCGGAA
>Ga0116144_10002084_pt1 | contig 22268 bp, 25 predicted proteins | sample AD_UKC035_MetaG_FD_89746 | JGI IMG/M metagenome (GOLD analysis project Ga0116144, IMG submission 89746) | Active sludge microbial communities of municipal wastewater-treating anaerobic digesters from USA - AD_UKC035_MetaG | ecosystem: Engineered > Bioreactor > Anaerobic > Digestate | place: USA...
TGAAGAGATTGTCTACATCCTCCTCCATAAAAGCCAATGTCTCCGGAGTAAAATTTAGCCCCCTTGGATGAACGGCGACCGAAATGCGGGCAATATCCTGTTCGGGGTCGTCGGGTTCTATTGCAAGAATAAAACCGTCTTCTCCGTAAAAATTCATCCAGAAAAAAAGGCCGTGTGCCCAGATTGATTCCGCAGGGTTTGCAGGAAGAGTTTCAAAACTGTTATCCAGTTCTTCCGTCACCTCGACATAATCCCCGTGGTCAAAATTACTGGACATACCTTCTTCGTAAAGATAAAGAGTTCCTTCCGGAAGAACCGGCAAGATAACCGCAGAACTGCCGCCTCCACCGCAGGCAATTCCCATAAGAATTACCGTGGAAACAAGCAGGATTGAACATGCTTTCCGTTTTATGCTTTTCACTTTGTCATCCTCCCCGTTATTATGGCAGAAAATCCCCTATCATTATATCATATACATTGGTAAAATAGTCATGGATGAAAGCTCCTCCGGCCATCTCAAACATCTTGCCGGAAGGCAAATCTGCAAAAACCCGGAAAGTTAGCTCTCCTTCCTCGCTTTTTCCAATCCGCTTAAGCAGTTCGACGAGAGAAACTTCTTCTCCAGTAACCGAAATGAAATACCTGTAATTCACAGCGTTGTTATCGAGATATTCTATTACATTCCAGACATCCATCCCCTTATCATCAGGCTCATCCTTCCATACATTGATGTTTTCATCGTCCGTCCTGACAGCCTTTACGTAAACGCCCACAAGATTCGGGCTGTTGAGAAGATTCATGTTGGCAAATGAATATAAATTATCTTCAAGAAGAGGCAGCCTTATGGGAGTTATTGGGTATCCCGTTATATTTTCAATACTCAAAACCTGATTTTCTCCCCAGAATGCAGGAAATTGGTCATTATACGTATCGATAAGGCGAAACCCGTTATTTGTAAGAATATGTTCAATAAACTGTATGTCTGTAACATCTCCTACAGCTCGCTGCCAACCAGCTCCGCCTTCAGTATTGACAAGAACATTTGCATCAAACTCCTGCACAAAATTCGCATGAACAAGGTCGTATCCGGTTTGTGCATCGCCGCCGGAAACAATACCGTTATTATTAACAACAATACCTCCTTCTCTTTTTATTGCAGGAGCGTTCGTACTGGCATCATCAATATTATCATGAATTTCTGTGGTGTGAGCAGAAACAATAACATTCAAACCAAAAGGAAAGGTTCCTGCGTCAGCTATGACAAAATACATGTTTTTTGTTGCATCTCCGTTACCCGGAAGAGTAACAACACCTTTATCATATTCCTTAGAATAAAGGTTAAAAGTCAGAGTGTCTTCCGGATTGGAACGTCTCGCAACCGATGCATTTTCCTGGTCCTGAAAAACCCAGCCGTCATTAACAAGCCAATTTATCAACACTTCATTCCCCGGATCAACGGCCATATACAAGGTTGCTTTCCTTTCAAGGTTGAAAGAAAGGAAACCTTCACTTAAGTTCCCCCTGTCAGCCCACTGGGTTCTTATTATTTCCCTGCCTGCAAGATTATCAGAAAAGTCAGTTACTCTATATCCTGTATCATTGTTTCCATCTCCACTATATATACGGGTACCCAACCTTACATAATTGATAGAATATGTCAACAAACTTTCTGCAACCCTGTTTGTCATCAAACCGGAAAAAGGCAGAGTAATATTCAGCGTAACCTGAAAATCAGTTTCAGCCCTGTTTAATGGGTCAATTAAAAAATAACAAAGTTCTGCAAAACTCACATCTTCCCCTTCATTGTATGCCGAATCATAAATAAGCTGGGTAAGGTAACTCTGAAACAAGGATTTTGGGAAAAAGAGTTCTTTAAGAGGAATATCGATAAGTCCATACCAATAATCAATAATTTCTCCGCTGCCCTCTTTTTCTTCTCTGACATAGTTACCGCCTGCCTTAATAGATATGTTGCACTTAATCATCCTATTCAATCCTAAACCTCCAATTCCACCTGTTTCAAGTCCTTCCATAATATCCATAATGATAAAAGTGTTTTCAGGATTATCAGGGTCCTCAATGAAATCAAGTGTCTCGCGAGTAAAATTGATACCGCGAGGATGTAATGCAACAGAAAAACGAGAAATATTTTCTTCAGCATTGTCAGGTTCCAAGGTAAGAATAACCCCGTTCTCTCCATAACAACTCATAAAGAAAAAGAGCCCATGCAGCCAAATTTCTTCCCCGGGAATTCCCCAAAGAGGTATATTGCTATCGTTGAGAATATCAACCGCTATATAATCGGTCTTGAAATCATCAGGACTGCCAAACCCTGCCAACGTGTTACCCATTCGCTCCTGATATAAATAAAGTTTACCTTCAGGTATCTCTTCAGGATTCTCTTCAGGCGGTACATTTTCCTCAGTGGGCCCATCTCCATTATTAATACAGGCAAGTCCCATAGAGAGAACCGTCAAAAGAAGCACAACAGCATATATTCTTTTTATAATTCCCATATTTACTCCTCTATATTTAAAAACTTACATAATTATATCCTCTTAAAAAAAATCCCGCAAGTTTTTGTAGCGATTCCCCATCACTCCATCACACCAATTTTTTAATAAAAGCAAGTGAAAGTTGGCCAGGCGCTGTTTTTTTATCCAGCGAAACATAGGTAAAGAGCGAGCCGAAGCAAAGGGGCATGAGGCGCTCAACAGGCGAAACACCCATGGGGGTTATCACAAGGCGATTCTTTTTTGAGTGGTTGAATGTCAGAGAAATAAGTGTAAAAAGTTCCCGCGGCGAAGAGGCTCTTGTGGCAATCTTTATGATGTCAGGCTTCATCTTTTCGCCCTTTTTCAGAATATCCTCGAGTTTTTCATAAGGGGGAGTTTCCCTGAAATCATGGTATGAGAGAATAACTTTTTTCCCTTTTTCACGGGCGTATTCCACCACCTGCAAGGCAATGCGGCTTTTTATTTCCACATCTACATAGTCAACGCAGTCCATAATGTTTTTGTACAATTCAAGTCTTTCTTTCTCGCTCATGCCAGGTTTCCCGTTACCGCTTTCCTTCTTCCACCGCACCGTGCCTATCACACGAAGTCCGGTCCTTCTCGGGAAACGAAGGACGGTCCTTCGTTTTTCAGGGAACATGTCTATTCTCAGTTCAACCCACCCCACGCTGCTCAAAGCATGCCGGACAGATTCTTCTCTTTCCCCTCCGGACAAAACAAGGACAATCTTATCCCTTGTTAAAATTTCCCGGTCTCCCTCCAATAAGATGTTCTTCATAATATTTTCCCTTTATCCAGTACTCAGAGAACCCTACACCCATACATCATAAGAGAATTCTCCCGGCAAGACTGACACTGTTACCTAAAACAGTCTTCACATCTGAGACAGTTATTCCTGAAGATATTATCAGCTTTTCCGCAAAACCGTCATCGAGCAGGTCGCAGGGAGAATGGGTATCGCTGTCCAGGATAATGGGAAACCCGTATTTGTACCACAGCCTTGCCACATGCCCGTTTGAGAATGAATGTCCTTTTCTTCCTGACAGTTCCACGTGTATTTTCCTTTCTGCAGCAAGCTTTGCGTCATCTTCTGACAATATTCCCGGGTGGGCAAGTATATCTATGTCCGATTCAAGAGCCTTTCTGTTAGTCCCCTCTTTGACAGGCTCCACTATGGTCTCTCCATGGACGACAACCAGCCTGGCTCCCATCTCCCTTGATATTTCGGCAAGAGAAGGTATTTCTGCGGGGCTGACATGGGTAATCTCAACTCCCGGAACAGCCCTTATTTCCATACTTGCATTTATATGTTTGCAGGCTTCGCATATGGCTGCTGTAACTGACTTCACATTGGAAAAATCCACATGGTCCGTAATACCTATGATTTTATAACCTTTTTCTTCTGCCCTTCTTGCAAGCTCCGAAGGGATAAGTTCCCCGTCGCTCAATATTGTATGGGTATGCAGGTCTATCATTTGTCTAATCTCCTATTATTTCATTTATTTTTTTCCTGTGCCTCTGTAAACGTGCAACATATCAGATTTTACAGTACCATTGCAGGCATTAAATGTCAATTTTTTTGAGCCATATCCGTTACAAAACCTGCTTTAAACCGGATGCAAAAAAATCGCAGGACAGATTGTTTGACAATAAAAAACAGGCATGTTATCATAATGTTACAATATAAGCCGGCTCAGATATGATTCTCATGAATAAAACGGGGGATTAGCTCAGCTGGGAGAGCACCAGGCTGGCAGTCTGGGTGTCAAGGGTTCAAATCCCTTATCCTCCACTTTTTTCTACCTTTCACAAATCAATGTCTTATCCCCTCTCCGGTTTTAAGGGGAAAATACGGGAGGATACCATGAAATTAGGCGTGTTTTTGGTGTTGTTCGGAGATAAGAATTTTGAGGCGGCCCTTGATAAAGCTCTTGAACTCGGACTGGAAACAGTAGAAATAGGAACAGGCAATTACCCCGGGAACTCCCACTGCGACACGGAGAGACTCCTCAAGGGAAAATCAGGGCTGGATGAATTCCGAAAGGCCGTCGAGAAAAGAGGTCTCGAGATATCTGCCCTGTCATGCCACGGCAACCCGCTTCACCCTGATGCAAAAATATCCGGTCCGCACAGGAAGGCACAGAGAAATACCATTCTGCTGGCTGAAAAACTCGGGATAGAAAGAATCATAACATTTTCCGGATGTCCGGGAGACAATCCCGGGGCAAAATATCCAAACTGGGTTACTTGCCCGTGGCCCGAAGATTTTTCAAATATCCTTAAATGGCAGTGGGAAAGGAAAGTGATTCCTTTCTGGAAAGAAGAGGCGAAATTCGCCAGGCAGCATAAGGTCAGGGAGATAGGACTTGAGATGCACCCCGGATTTGTCGTATATAACCCTGAAACGCTTTTGAAACTGAGGGATGCCGCAGGAACAGAGATAGGCGCAAATTTTGACCCGAGCCACCTATTCTGGCAGGGAATAGACCCCCTGGCTGCGTTGAAAAAACTGAAAGGCGCCGTTTACCATGTCCATGCAAAAGATACCAAGATAGATATTTACAATACTGCAGTCAACGGAGTTCTTGATACAAAAACATACCTTGACGAGATTAACCGCTCATGGATATTCAGAAGCGTCGGATACGGACACGGATATGATTTCTGGAATGACTTTATTTCGACATTAAGGCTTATCGGGTATGACGGAGCGGTAAGCATAGAACATGAAGACAGTCTCATGAGTCCTGACGAAGGACTGAAAAAAGCGATAAAATTATTGAAAGATGTACTGATAAAAGAAGCCAAGCCAAAAGCATGGTGGGCTTAAAACGGGATGTATATGAAGAAAATATCAGTGAAGGATAAAAACGCAAAAAACAGGGTATCCTTTATCATAGGAGGCAGCGGAGGCCAGGGCGTGCTAACAATGGGAAAGATAATAGCATCCGCCGCGATAAAACAGAAACTCGAGGTATCCTGCCTCCCTTCCTACGGAGCTGAAATGCGTGGTGGATACGTTTACTGCACCATTGTAATTTCTTCAAGCAAAGGTATTTTTTCGCCTATCAGTTCCGAACTTGACATAGGGATTTTCATGAACGAAAAGTCATGTAAAATGCTTATTTCATATCTGAAAAAAAACGCTCACATTCTGATAAATTCTTCCCTGATAAAAAACTTTCAGAACAAAAATTTCACCTCTTACAAAATACCTGCCACCGAAATTGCCGAACAACTCGGAGACATCAAGAATGCAAACATGATATTGGCCGGCGCCGTGGGAAACATCATAAACAGGCATTTCCTGAAATTCAACATAAGTTCCCTTTATGCAGGAGTTGCAGCAATAATGTCAGACAGGAAAATGTCCGAAAAGAGCAAGAAGGTCATAAAAGCTGGATGGGAGTTGATAGGCAATGGCAGATGTCCTGAAAAATGTTGAAAAGGCAGGAGATTACAGGTGGATAATTCCCAGAACGGGGGAAATGCGCGTTCCAGCCGTAATATATGCTTCCGAAAAACTTCTGGAAAAAGCAATTTCCGATAACGCTCCTTCCCAGTTAATCAACGTGGCAAGTTTGAGAGGCATCATAAAATATTCCCTCGCCATGCCTGACGTACATTGGGGTTACGGAGCTCCCATAGGAGGCGTGGGCGCCTTTGACCCAGAATCAGGAGTAATATCGCCAGGGTTCGTGGGGTACGACATCAACTGCGGCGTCAGGCTTCTTCGGAGCGATTTGACAATCCCAGACCTTGAAGCCAACCTTGAACTTCTCATAAACTCCTTATTTAACAACATCCCTTCGGGCGTGGGATCCGCCGGAGTGCTCAAACTTAAAAAAAAGGAACTGGAAAAAGTATTGAAAGACGGTTCATCATGGGCCGTAAATAACGGGTTCGGCAGCGAAAACGATATAGAAAACACCGAAGAAAACGGATGCATGAAAGATGCCGACCCCGACGCACTCGGCAACAGGGCTTACGAAAGGGGCATTCCCCAACTGGGCACGCTGGGTTCCGGCAACCATTTTCTTGAAATACAGCGCGTTGTCGATATATACGATGAAGAAACAGCGCGGGATTTCGGAATATTCAGGGGACAGGTCACCGTTATGCTTCATTCGGGCAGCAGGGGACTGGGATACCAGGTTTGCGACGACTATCTCGACAGGTTCGGTAAAACATCGCAAAAGTACGGAATCAGGCTCCCTGACCGCCAGCTTGCCTGCGCGCCGGTAAGTTCACCTGAAGGCAAGAGGTATTTCAGGGCCATGTGTGCGGCGGCAAACTACGCATTTGCAAACAGGCAGATTATCACCCATCTCGTACGTGAGACTTTTGAATCCGTTTTGAAAACGCCGCGGGAAAAACTTAAGCTTTCAACCGTCTACGACGTTGCCCACAATATCTGTAAAATAGAAACGCATAATGTTGACGGCATGATGAAAAAACTTTATGTGCACAGGAAAGGAGCAACAAGAGCATTCCCCAAAGGGCACCCCGACCTGCCTGCCAGGTATAAAACCACCGGACAGCCCGTGATAATACCCGGAACCATGGGAACGGCTTCTTACATCCTCATCGGAACCGAAAAAGCCATGGAAGAAACTTGGGGAAGCACCTGCCACGGAGCAGGCAGGGTCATGTCGAGACACCAGGCGATAAAAGAAAGCAGTGGCAGGTCTATTGCAACAGAACTTGAACGCAGGGGAATTCTTGTAAGGGGAGTCAGCAGGAAGGGGCTGGCTGAAGAAATGCCCGAGGCTTACAAAGATGTGGACGAAGTCATAAGAACGGTAGAAGGCGCAGGCATTTCGAAGAAAGTTGCGAAAATGGAACCTCTCGCCGTGATGAAGGGATAAATCAATCATACCCATGGAAAAACACAGCATAGACGGACTTGAAATATATTATTCCAGGATATACAGGAAGATACGCATCCCGAGGCTCGAGTTTGAAAACGGGGAACTTCTCCTGGTACTGCCGCTGGGCTACACGGAAGAAAGAATCCTGATAGAACAGCACAAGAGATGGATAAAAAACAGGTATAAATCTTTCGGGGAAATAGACGAGCTTTCGAGAAGCATTGAGGATAGAGAGGGAATAGATATCGGGCTTTTCAGGAATTTTGCAGAAGCAAAAATAAAAGAGTTTTCCGAAGAACTCAAAGTGGTAACAGGAAATGTAGTCCTGAGAAAACTCAAAAGCAGGTGGGGCAGCTGCAGCAACAAGGGAGAAATAACAGTTAACCTTCTTCTGAGATTCCTGCCTGAAAACCTTGTCGAATACATACTGTTTCACGAGGTAGCACACATGGTAGAAAGAAGGCACAACAAAAGATTTTACGATATAATAAGCCGGAAGTTCGGCAGCAGGAAAGATATTGAAAAACAGCTTTCTGCTTACTGGTATCGGCTTTTTTACAAACACGCAAAGGAACGATGAAAAATAAGTACAGGAATGGGCTGGTTCTCGGAGGCGGGGGTTCAAAGGGATTTGCGCATATCGGAGCCATCATAGAAATGGAAGAGCAGTCTTTGAGACCCGATATAATATGCGGAACGTCTGCCGGAGCCCTCGCCGGAGCTTTTTACGCAGTCCACGGCGAAAAAATAACCGAATTCAGGAAAATTGAAGATACGAGGGAATTCAAGATTCTGAAGGAATTGAAACTCGGCAACATAGATTTTCAGGAAGAAAAACAGGGACTTTTCATTAAAACGGTAAACACTGTAAAAGCCAAGTTTTCAATGATAAAGATGCTCATGGATACGGCGGTACTGAAAAAGGAGGAGATAGTGCCTGTGTTCAGGAACCTGTTCGGAAATACTCAATTCGGAGATACAGGCATACCTTTTATATCTGCCGCCTTCGATATTGTGTCAGGCAGAGATGTCTACATAAAAAGCGGCCCGCTGTGGAAAGGGGTAATGGCTTCATGTTCAATCCCCGGTATATTCCCGCCTGTCGAATACAACGATATGATTCTTGTCGACGGAGGAGTAACCTGCAGGTTTCCCGTAAAATGTGCTGTCTTGTCAGGTGCAGGAAATATCGTCGGAATTGATTTAAGCGGAACATTGAACTTTGAGAAAGAGATAAACTCCGTTGTGGACCTTCACCTGCGGATAGACGCTCTTCTGACAAACAGGTTCGATATCTACAACAAAATAATGGCAGACCTGGTCATAAAGCCGGACCTGGGAAACATGAGGTGGGATGAATTCGGCAGGTACTCCTATGCAATGGAAAAAGGCAGGGATTCGGTTAAACAGAAACTTTCAGAGATACGGGAAGTAAGAAGCAGATATTACGGATATAAGAAAAATATTTTGTCTTTACTTGGAAATTTTGAACAAAAAAAACTGAGGATGATAGACAAAGAAGAATATCTCTTTGTATAATATATACAAATGGTTGTTGAGAGGCAAATCAAATTATCCGCCAAATACGTGCGGGGCAACGGAGGTGAGAAAAAATGGCAGATTGCTTTTACCACACGGGAAGACCGGCCGTGACAAGATGCAAACAGTGCGGAAGGCCTCTTTGCGGCGATTGCAAGATAGTAAAGCATGGAGGCATCTTCTGCAGTGAAAAATGCGCCGAAACGTACGGTGTCTTTGCCGAGAGAGCCGAAGAGCTTGAAGCAAGAAGAGCAACAAAATCGGGCATTCCTGCTATTGTAAAAACTGTTATTTTTCTGATTGTGCTTTTCATCATCTACATGGTGCTAAAAAACAAGTTCCGGTAGATTTTATTTCCCATTTTGGGCAAGAAGACACCTGACCGCATTTTCACAGAAAGCAATATCTTTCAGCCCTTCTTTTGCCGGAGAAACGGGTACTTCTTCGCCTGCCACAGACCTGACAAAATGTTCCGCCTGCTCCATAAAAGCCCACCTTGCTTCAGGTATGGGCCTGACGATTTTCTTGCTTTCGCCCTGGAAGGAAAACTCTATCCCGGCATATCCCTGCCTGAGCATGGGAGGCGCGCTTTCAGCTTTCAAGATGGCTTTGTCAAAGAAAATTTCAACGCCTTCATGCCATCTGTGGTTGGTGACAACCGCACCGCCTTCGAACACAACCCTTGTTCCCGATGAAGTCTTGGCGATGATGGTAAAATTCGCATCATTGGTATAACTTACATGTTCTATGGCAAAATCTTCCCCGACGAGGTAACGGAGAAGATTGATAAGGTGCACTTCTATGTTCAAAAGCCGGCCGTAAAAACCTTTAAGACGGTCCGGCATCCAGGAAGGATATTCTTCCTTCGGGCTGTCGGGAGGCTTCTCGTCGGTCCTGATAAACCTGTCAAGCTTGTATATCCACTCTCCGCAGAAACACCACAGCCTGACCTGCTGTAACCTGCCAAACTCTCCGGTCACGAGGTACTCTGAAATGCTTTTTTTGAACATTTTATACCCCGTATCGTGCCTTTTCATGTAACCCACCTGGTAAACCAGTCCCTTTTTTTCTGCAAGATTAACCAGCTCTTCCATGTTTTTCAGGTTGATGCCCATGGGCTTTTCGGTAATTACATGTTTGCCGGCATTGAGAAGGTCTTTCACAATGTGGTAATTCAATGCAGCCTGAAGAACAACCGCAACGGCCTGCACATCTCTGTCATCAGCCAACTGTATATGATTTGCATAGACTTTCTTTATCCCGTACTTTTCAGCAACCTTTTGAGCAAGCTCTTTCTTTCCCTCTGCAAGGGCAGCCAATTCACAATCTTCTATCTCATAATAATTGGCAATATGAGCCAGCTGTCCCATACGGCCGGAGCCCACGAACCCCATTTTAATCTTTTCCATGCCTTCTCCTGTTCATTTCATTACGATGTCCAAACCTTCCTTTGAATTCCGAACGATATTTTCATGTTCGTCCTGCCAGTACTCCGGCCTGAAGATTTCAACGGAAAGAAATCCTTCGTATCCTTTTTCCTTCAAAATGTGCAAATACTGCTTCAGAGGCAATACGCCCTTCCCTGGATACAGCCGGTTGGCATCATTGATTTCACTCACAGGTTTGTCTTCGCTGTCGTTTATATGTACAATCAGAAGTTTCTCTAAAGGTATTTTTTTTATTTCTTCAGGAGCAATTCCAGACCTGAAACAATGAAAGGTATCTATGACAAGCCCCAGGGAAGGATGTCCTGATTTTTCTATGACTCTCAGTGCCAGCGAGGGCCCCGGCATAAAAGGATGCCTGCCTATGGATTCCATGGCTATCTTTAGACCATGTTCTTCTGCCACGCCGCCATACTTACGGGCAATATCTGCGGCCACCTCAAAAGCTTTTTCTTCATGCATGCCTTCCGGCGGCCTTCCTGCTATATATGCAAGGAGAATCTGCGAGCCGAGAAAAGCCGCTGTTCCTGCATACTTTTTCAGTTTTTCAAACCCTGCAGGATTTTCTGAAAAAGGAGAAAAAGGAAATGCCATGAGAGCTGCGACTTTTAGGTTGGAATCCTCAAGTTTCTTTTTAAGCTCATTGATTGTAGAGGTTTTAAGATATTCGTCAATCTTGTCTGTTTCAATTTCAATTCCTTCATATTTGTATTTACCGCAATACCTTATATCGTCGGCCAGTCCGTATCCTCTGGTTGTTGCAGTATTCAAACATGTTTTCATTTTATATCCCCTCTTTATTTACTTCGCAAATGGCATGTCTGCCTGCTTGCAGGACTTCACAGTCTGCCCGTTTATTTATATGGTTATACCAGATAACTCCTAAGAGCATCTATATCGTTTGGCAGTACGACATCAGGAGGCCATGCGCTGATATATTCGCCTGAAAGATAGCCTTCATATCCCATGTTCTGCAGAAGCCTGACTGCTATATTGTATGGGATTTCGCCCTGTCCCATCAGGGCAAGCTTGGGCCTTCTGTCCTTGTCGTAGGTTCCGTCATGAATATGGCAGTGAGCTACCAAATCTTTTACCTCTGCAAAGGCTTCTTCTATTGTCATATTTCTCGTATACGGATGCATTATATCCCAGTTAATCCTTATGTAAGGGCTTTCAGCAATCCTCACGGCAGGAGCCGCAACATCGGCACGGCTGAAAAAATCATGAGTCTCAAGGCAAACGTACACCTGTTTTTCCTCAGCGTCTTTCTTAATCCCCTGAAGAGCTTCCCCCACAATCTCTATACCCTCTGCCGCAGTTATCTCCTTGTCAGGATTCCCTCCGAAAACCCTCAGCCTTTTGCAACCGATATCATGTGCGAGGTCAATGAACTGTCTTGTGGTATCAATATACTCCTGCCTTTTTGCCTTGTCCGTAAAACAGTATTTCAGGGAAGTCGCTATACATGCGCATTCAACGCCGCTATTTTCAAACATTTTTCTGATTTCCTTGCGTTTTGCAGAGCCAGCCGTTATCTCGACGCCGTGCCTGTGCTCTGCCTGGGCACGCGGCTCTATACCTTCATACCCGTATTTCTTCGCCATATCAAACATTTCCTGCAAAGTTGCATCCGGACATGTAAAACTCATAAAAGCAAATTTCATTTTTCTTACCTCCTTCTTTAAAAGTTGAAAAACATCTTCGGCTCTTTCTCATACCTAAAATAAAAGTTATATTTTATATCTTTTATCACTTCACAACGATCTGGTCTATTATACAACACATATTAAAACTGAAAAAATGGAAGCCTTTATATAAAAGATTATTTAATTGTGGATGCAGAAAAAGAGTTATTCCAGGTTAGCATGTCTCGACGCCATATCTTTCAGGAGAATCTTCCTGTTTTCCCTGTAATTTGCAACAGATGTTTCAAGAAACAGAAAAACAGCCTGTTCAAAAAGCGAGTTTCCAAACTGTACAGATTTTGCAAGGGGTATTTTTACGGAATAATCAGAAACGGCAGCGAGAGAAGTTCCTTCCAGTGTTACAGATACAACTTTTGCTTTCACTTTCCGTGCAATTCTTGCGAATTCCAGAAGATTTTTATTGCCGCCGGAACACGAAATAACCACAAGGAGGTCGCCCTTTTTTATGGAAGGACAGGTTGTTTCCCCGGCTACATGGGCTTCTATTCCCAGATGCATGAGCCTCATGGCAAAACATCTTCCTATCAGGCCGCTTCTCCCCGCACCTGCTAAAAAAACCCTTTTAGCCTTACGGATGTAAGAAAAAAGGCTTTTACATTCCCTTTCATCAACCTTCTCAAGAACCTTTAATATCTCTTCAATAATATTGTCTTTCATCTTGTACTCAATCATCCATGCATATTGGACGATTTTAGAACCACAAAATGGGCTGAAATCTTCAAACACCCCGATGTTATTCTAAAACAAACCCTGCAGTTTCTGCAGACGACAGCGTAAGTTGCCTTGAAATTAGACGAAGATGTTAACGTTTAATGGCGGACAATCTTTCCTGCACCTTTTCTGCTAAAAATGTTTTCAATAATGACTGGTATGGCACGCCTTGCTTATTGGCAAGAAATTTTAAGTTTTCAATCAAAAATTCAGGCATCCGGAGAGAAATAGATTTCTCAGAAGGTTTTAATTCCGAAAAACGCACAAATTTTCCCTTTGACCAGTCAATATAACTGGTTGAATCGTGAGTTGCCCAGAAGTTCCTTTCTTCATCTTCGTTTTTAAACTTCGGTATTTTCTTCATCTTTTTTTTCATGTTCTATCCTCTCTTTTCTGTTCATATCCCGCGCAGAAATTACTCTTATTTTGTCATTCCGTATTGTGAAAACCATAAATATCTTGCGCTTTGAAAAAGTTTCTCCCAATCCGTAATATCTGTTTTCTGCTTTTGAATGTCCGGCATCATGAAAAACTTTCAGATTAATATCATAAAAAACTTCTTCACACTCTTGGTCGGAAACCCCGTGTTTCTTTGTATTTTTTCCGCTATTGCCGGCATCCCATTCGAAGTTTTTCGGTTCCATGTTATGTATATGATTATAATATACAAATTTAAAATTGTCAAGGGTTAGGCAATCTTTCCCTGAAGGATTCGAAGAAAGAATTTAGCAGAAACCCCGTAAAATAGAGCTATCGTTTTAACACATGCCTGTGCCGCGTGCTATAGCGGATTCGGATTTTACGTGGCTGGGGGACTAGGACTTGAACCTAGACACTCAGATCCAGAGTCTGATGTCCTACCATTAGACGATCCCCCAAAATCAATATTCGCAATTCAAAATACGGTCAAACTGTCAATCTTTTTTTCTGAAAACAATTTTCAAATCACTGCCTGTCTTGTTCACAAGTATATGGCCTTCTCTGGCAAGCCAACCCAGGCTCATCAAAATAGTTTCCCTGTCTTTGCTTATTGCTTTAATTACTTTGTCAAGTGTCGTTTCATTGTATTTTTCAAGATACTGCCATATCTCTCCCGCTGTTATGCCTATCTCTGTTATCATAATATCTCCTTTACCCCGAACCCTTCTTTGATACACTTTCACGGTGAGGGGTTATGATTTACCATTTACTCTTTACCCCGAACTCCTCTTTGATATTTTTTTCAAGGTGAGGGGTTCAGATTTACCTATTTCCTTTACCTTTTTACCCCGGGCTTGTCCCGAACTCTGCCATGTATCCCTTTCATGGTGAGGGATTATTGATTTAACGCTTTACCCCGCTTGTGCTGGGCTTTTTCGGTATTTATCCCGGACTTATTATATTTTACACCTTTTCATGCTTTCTGTGAAGAGTTTGGCAACGGGGACATTTAGATATGCTTTCTGAACAGCTATCGATATAGACATGGAAACATGTAGGACATTCCCATAAAAATCTGTCTGTCTTTGTTTCTCTGAAAGGCCTGCGTTTCCATTCGAAAACAATCCATATGACAAGAATAAGAATGCTAAGCGACAGGTAAATACTGACCAGCATGTTAATCTGTATTTTAATCATTTCAACCTGAATCTGAAAGTTATTACGCCCCAGATTTCCTTGTCCGTTTTTGCAGACTCAAAAAGCCATTTTCTGAAATTTTCCTCCGCATATATGTCCAATTCGGGATAACCGGAAGAGTAGTTTATCGCTGTTGATGTTATCTTCCCTTCATAGTTTACATTGAATCTTATTTTTATGTTTCCTTCCATGCCCTGCCTTTGAGCCCATACAGGGTAATCTATAGGTTTCCTGTAAACCAGCTGCCTGTTTCCCGCCAATCCCTCTATCTCCAGAGTTTCCATTCTTCCCGCAGTAAGCTGTTCTTCATATACAGGTTCAGCAACAGCAGGAAAACTGACACTGCGTTCAGGGAATTCAAACCTCGGGCTTATACTTGCAATTGGAAGATACTCGGAAGACCCCGTGAATTTCTCCGTTGAAAATTTTACTGTTGTTTTCTCCATTGACATTGCCAGTTTCTCGTAGCTTGTTCCCACCTGCGGAATATCAGGTATGATTTCTATTTTTGCAAGCTTTATATCCTCGGGAGCCGTGTAAGAAGGCAAGAGAGAAACCTCTATGGGTTTTCTTTCGGTATAAGATTGGGGCAGAACAATTCCAAAAAGAGAAATGCCGGCAATATGGATAAAAGAACTTGCTATCAGCGTTTTTAAAAGGATTCTTTCTTTCTTCATGCTAAAACTCCGGCATTGTTGCTATTGCGATTCTATTTATACCTGCCCTTCGGGCAATGTCCATAACCTGCACCACAACGCCGTGTTCGGCTTTCCTGTCACCCTTGAGAATCAATACCAGATTTGATGACACTGCCTTTTCCTTTGATAAAAGCAGGCTGAGTTCTTCAGCTGTTACAGGGGCATCCCTGTAAAAAATCACGCCTTTTTCCGAAACGCTTATGAAAACTTCCTGTTCTTTGACAATTTCAGTTGTAGCAGCCTGCGGAAGGTTTATCTTTATCCCGGGCTGCATGATGAAACTTGAGGTAAGCATAAAATATATAAGCTGCAGCAAAACAACGTCTATCAGGGGAGCCATGTTCAGCTCTCCCTTTGTTATAGAATAGTGTCTTGTGAACCTCATTTTAAATCTCCTCTTCTGACTTGAGGAAGAAGAGTATGTCCAGCAACCTTGTAGCGCTTTTCTCCATCTGCAGTATAAGGCTGTTGACCCTTGTAACAAAATAGTTATATGCGATATAGGCAGGAATGGCGACTATAAGACCTGCAACTGTCGTAACAAGAGCTTCCCATATGCCTCCTGCAAGGTCTCCGGGATTGACAAGCCCTCCCTTTGTTTCTATAACCATGAAGGCTTTTATCAGTCCCGTAACGGTTCCCAGCAGGCCGAGCAAAGGAGCAACGGTTGCAACTGCAGCGAGCACGCCCAGGTATTTTTCAAGCACTGGAATCTCATGAGCGGCGGCATCGTCAATGCTGTCCTTTATTTCCTCCCTGCTGCGGTCAGACTTCAAAAGCCCCGCTTTTATTATCCTGGGCACAGGCTTGTCTATCGAATCGCAAAGTTCGATGGATTCTTTTATTTTCCTCCTTTTTAATATTTCCTCCACGGCTTTTATGAATTTCTCACTGTCAAATTCGGCATTACGCAATGATATGAGCCTTTCAATTATTATTCCAAGAGTCAAGATGCCGCATAAAATGACGGGAACCATAATCAATCCGCCTTTTATGATAAAACTCCACAGGTTCATTTATTATTCCTCCCTTTCCCGTTGACGCATTTTTAAAAATAAAATTTCACTGTAACGTAAATTTTCCTTTCCTCGGCAGGATAACCCGGAACAAGCGGATATTTTTTGCCTCCGATATTCGATATGCCCGCAATCCATTCCATCTTTTCATTATTAAGGCTTTTCAATTCGGCATTAAACAGCGTGACAGCTTCCAGTTTTGTACCGGGAAAAATCCTGTCGCCCTTGTGAGAAGCCCATATCTTAAATGCCAACGGAGACCTTTTCCATACGAAACCCGCATCATATTGTTCTTCAGGGTAGAAAAATATGTCTTTGTCCGGAAATTCTCTTTCTGCATCAATGAAAAAACTGAGATTGCCGAATAATGAGCGGTTTAAATTGAGATTTACTGCTGTCTTCCTGTAATTTGATGCAACAGGTTCATATAACCCGTTTGCGTCAAAATCTGCCCATGTATAGCTGTTTTCTATATAGCCGTGGGCAATCTTCAGACTGAAACCGAAGGTTTCTTTCTCCATGCCCCAGGACAATCCAAGCCTGTATTCTTCTTCAGGGGCGAGAGCAAATTCCCTTATCTCTTTATAGTTGCAGGAAACAAGCTCTTTCCATAAATCAGGCGTCCTGTAAAAACCTTCAATATCCACAGACAAGCCGGGAACAGGAACAAATTCCAGTAAAGGTAAAAATTTAACATCATGGCCTTCTATCTTTTTTACAGCACCTCCAAGTTTGAAATTTCTTCCTTCCTTAAATGCGGCCTGGCTGAAAGAAGTCTCCGAAAAACCTTCGCCCAAAACGTCGTACCTTTCAATTCCCGTGTTGAAAGAGATGCCTGATATACTGTAAAACAAACCGGCTGAGGAATAATTTGTCTCTGTCCCGTCAATATTTCGGAAAGACTGACCCAGTTGCGCAGAAACGCCTGACGGCCAGCTGTGGGAATAGGATGTATTGATTAAAAAATAGTTTCTGTTTAAATCAAAAGGGTTGTTGTCCGGACCTGGAAGCTGGAGGTACCCGGTATCCATTCCGGCAGAAAATTTGTTTGCCCTGCTTTCAAAAAGATATCCAAAGCTGATACCGGCAGTTTCATCATTGTGCCTGTATCCGCTGCCGGCAGAGATTTCCAGGTCATACAGACTGCCGGTATCTTTGCCAATAACAGGGCAGAATATTTCTAAAACTGCGCTCGTATTGCTTCCGGCAGAAAATCCCACATGCCTTCTGCCTTCTTCAAATAGTGTGTAATCCGGCAATTTTGTTTCGACAGAATCCGGAGAAATCTCTGTCCCGTTTTCAGAAGAAGATTTTTCCGGAAGCATGGGAACTGAAGGGAACCTTATATCATGGATAGAATGCTGGCGAATGAATATCTCCGATTTCTCAATCCTTAAATCTTCTCCGGTGATTTTCTCCTCGGGTATTTTTATGTCCTGAGAATACACAAGTTGCGAAACAGCAAACACTAAAAGAGCAATAAGTTTATTTCTCATTTTTGCAGATTTTTTATGGCTTCTTCAGCTATTTTCACCCACTCGGGAAGATTCTTGTGAAAAGTTATAATTTCAAGGTACTTTTCCTGGGCTTTTTCTTTTTCGCCTTCGTATTCATAAATCCTTCCCAGGTAATATCTGGATTCAGCAAGCAGGACGGGATTCCCGCTTTCAATACGGCTGAGTACTTTCCTGCTTTTTTCAAAATCTCTTGAAAGATACAGGAACTTGCCGTAAAGGAAGGTTATGTATTCGTCTTTGTTTTTAGAAAGAAAATCTTCACATGCTTTCAGGGCTTTTTCCCATTTTTTCTGCTCGGCGAGACTCTCAGCCAACATCGCAACTGCATTCCCATGCATGGAACTTTTTGGGAAATTCCCGATGAATCTGCCCAGATATGTCTCTGCGCCGACATAGTCCCTGTTTTCATACGCCTTTTTGCCTTTAAGGAAGAGCACCTCGCCTGCAAAGGCAGTGCCGGGAAATTCGGCAATAAGTTTATCCCATGTTTCAAAACCCTGACGGATATCTCCTTTGGAGTAATATGCATATCCCAGCCCAAAGTAACTTCTCTCTTTTACAAGAGCGGACGAAGGGTTTTTCGAAGCCTTGTCAAAAAAAACTATTGCATCCCGAAAACTGTTCATGTTGAAATTAACAAAACCAAGCTGCATATATATCTCGGAAAGATTCTCATGTCCCGGATATAAAACAATTATTTCATTGAGCAGTCGTTCCGCCGATTTCCAGTCTTCCAGAAGCATCTTGATATTTGCGAGTTCCTGGATTATCCTGAAATTCAGGACGGCATCTCCGCTGCCCCTTATGCCGGACAGCAACACCTCGGCCTTCTTGAAATTTTCCTTTCTCTTCTCAATGATTGCCATCTGAAAAGATGCCCATGTTTTATAGACAGTGCCCGGGAATTTCTGAATGACAGTATTATACAGGTCAGCCGCCCCAATGTAATCCCTGAGATTGAAAAGGCAGTCGGCAAGTTTCAATCGGATGTCTGCAATTATTTCCGGGTTTTCTATCAGAGATTCCCCTTTCAAAGCCTTGTTCAAAAATTCTCTTGCCTTCCTGAAATTACTTTCGCTGTAGTAAATAATACCCTGGTAATACAGCACAACGGGAAAATATCCCGACCGCTCAAAGTTCTCCGCAAAGAGTCCGAATAATTCCCTGCTTTCATGAATTTTATTTTTATTGAAAAGAGATACCGCGGTCTGGAACAGAACTTCTTCAACCTGTTTGCCGACAAACCTGTCTTCTCCGAATTCCTGCACGTATCTTTTATATGAAGTAACTGCCAGATTGATATTTTCTGTTTTCAGGTAACACAGGACAAGGTATGAAAACGCATCCTTGAGAAAAGTTGAGCCGGGATATTTATCCTTAAGAATGGACAACTTTGCAATAGCCTTATCGTATTCTTTCAACTGGATGTGATTTGCAGCGTAAAGCAGGTAGGCATAATCCATATCCTGCGTTCCGCCATTTTCTTTCATGTGTTTTTCAAGCTGGGAATTGGACAGGCGGTATAATCCTCTTTTGTGGGCTTCAGATGCCATTTTGAGATATCCGCTTCCCTTTTCAGCTCCGAAGCTTAAAAAAGAAATGGCGAGCAGGATGAAGAGGAAAAAACCTTTTTTGTATCTCATGATTTCAATTTTTCAGGCCCGGGAAAAGTTTTATCCCGTTATATAAGCGTAAAAAAAGAAACAGGAGAAAAATAAAAACCTTTTTATGACTCGGGCTTTTGTGCCTGAACCAAAGTATATTTTTTTCCTTAACAGATAAAAACCGGCCGGGTAAGTTGCCGGGACAAAAAATGTTTTTTGCCCCGGCAACCTTTTTAGGTTTTATATTTTACCTACGTTAGCAGCCTGAAGTCCTTTGTCACTTTGTACTACTTCGAATTCAACCGCATCGCCTTCCTGCAATGTGCGATATCCATCACCCGTAATAGCAGAGTAATGCACAAAGACATCCTCACCGCCTTCTCTTTCAATAAAGCCATAACCTTTGGCATTATTGAACCACTTCACTTTACCTTTTTCTTTCGCCACTTTACTTCCCTCCTTTCTTACGCCCTTTCCCCTCAACCCTTGTGAATTTCGGAGATTCAGGGAGTTAATAAAAAAATATATACTTAATACTTGCTATATAATTGATTGATTTTTGTTGCCGTCCGGACGGAACTCCTTGTTTGAAGTACGTTTAACTTGACAGAAAAACAAAAATTTAACCAAAACCGATACTGCATAATAATGTTTCTTAATCATAATATCTTCCATCTTCATATATTATCAATCACTTCAAGAATTTTGTCAAGTCTAAATTTCCTGCCGGCATTTTTCAGGGAACAGAATGCATCAAGGTACATTTTACCGTTCTCATTAAAAACCCTGACAGGCTCTATATGCCTTGTTGTCAACTCGTAATTCCTGTTCTTATATTTTATGCAAATCTCTCTTCCCTGGTCTATGGCATCTTCTATTGTTTTCAAAATCATGGAAGTGTTTACATAATTTATTTCGGAGGTTTCTCTTGTCCTGTTGAAAACATCGACAGGTTTTTCCTTCATAAACCTGCAGAATATTTCATAAGCCAGCATGGCATCTTTTTCTGCCCTGTGCATACCTTTGACTTCAAGCCGGTATGCCCTTGCAAGGGATGAAAGAGAATTTTCTCCCTTGCCGAACGAAAAGAGAGTCTTGGCAATATGGAGAGTGTCATATACTGTGGTCTCTGGAAATTTCATACCGCATCTTCTGAACTCGGCTTTAAGAAAAGGAATGTCAAAATCGGCATTCTGGATAAGAAGCACCTCGTTCTTGATAAATTGATGGATATCCCTTGCGGCATTTCTGAAAAGAGGAGCATCTTTCAAAATGGAGGGTTTTATATTGTTAACTGGCAGGCCTGAAGCGGGAATTTCAATTGCGGGATTGATGAGAGATGAAAACCTGCCTGAAATTCTTCCGTCCTTCATCTTTAACAGGGCAATTTCCACTATCCTGTCTTCTTCAGAGTTCAGTCCCGTAGTTTCTATGTCAAGAGCAACTACTACCGGCATATTCTTAACCAATTCTTCCATAAATCTTACCCTACAAGCTTCGTGTATTTCTCAGGGTCTTTCTCAAACTTTTCTTTACAGGCAGGACTGCAGAAAAAATATTCCTTTCCTTCTTTTTCAAATTTGTTTTTTGTCTCTTTCTTCAGCCATGCCCTGCAAACTAAATCCTTGTATACTTTCTTTTTCATAAAAAACATCTCCTTTTGAAATTAGAATTTACATTTTACCTTTTTTTTTGCCGTTATGCAACAATTTGTAAAACAACTGAAATCATACGACAATTATATGGTTGGAAAATATCCATGGTAAACCTTTCAGAAATACTTCAATCCGGTAAACACCCGGTTTACCAGGCGTGAAAATGCATGATTCTGTTTCCTTTTCCCAAAGCAGGCTCCCGTTAAAAAAAAGTCTTGTCAAAGCTCTCCGGGGAATTTTTACAGCAATCGGTTTTCCGGCACTTACGGTATCTCCCATTGTCCAACATTCATCACTGCTACCGAAATAAAATCCCCTGCTGTCCGATATGTAATCATTTGCAAAAAAAAGACGGCCTTTTCTTAAAGCATCCATTATCTTTTTCTTGTCTTTAACCGGATCAAAAGAGAGAGATTCTTCCAATAAAAGATGGTTCCGCAATACCTTGAAAACATTGGAGTAAACAAACCTGTTCCTTATGTCCAGGCATCTCAGAAAGAAAGGTAGTAAATGAATATCGAGCCCTGCAATTCCCACTGTTTTTCTTTTCAAGGAAAGAATATCCCACAAGGAAAGGAGGGAATAAGAAGGACCGCGGAGATTAAAAGGAAGCGAAAAATATCTTACCGGTAAATTGTATATCCTTGTATATTTTGCCCAGTCAAAAAGCATCGACCATATCTCTATCCCCGTAAAATCCTGGCGGTTCCAATCATCCCACCTGTATTGCTTCCTGTAAAGGAAAAACTTGTGAAAACCTTCGGGATGGGCGACAAAAGATACGCATCCTGAATTTTCAACCTCCGAAAAAACATGGGAAACATCGTTCTTGTTGCCATGCCACTTTTCACCCCCTATAACAAGCAGGTGATTCTGTTTTTCCCTGTCATTGGTTTCTTCAGCTTTTATTATAAGCGTTTTACCGTAATATCCTTCCTTGCTGAAAAGTTTTTCGTATTTCACAAAGTTTTTCCCGGGAGTATGGCTGTTTATAACGAGAAAATCCGTTCCTGCCGCCCTGCCGGCTTCTGAAATATAATCAAATGTTTTTTCGAGTTCTGCGAGAGGGTAATGAATATGTATACACCCGCATATTTCTTTATATCTTGACATAACATCCTTTTACCTGTATCATAACCTCGTTCTTTCCTTTATGACGGCCCCATCGTCTAGAGGCCCAGGACAGGTGGTTCTCAGCCATCAGACACGGGTTCGAATCCCGTTGGGGCTACTTACTGATTTTCTTCAAGGATGAGAAAGCGTATCTTCAAACTTCATTTTGCACAAATCTCTATTCATAATATTTTTGACTTTTTGCGCCTGAAACATTACATTATTGTTTATTATATTATATCAGGAGGTTTTATGAAAAA
>Ga0116144_10002091_pt1 | contig 22186 bp, 14 predicted proteins | sample AD_UKC035_MetaG_FD_89746 | JGI IMG/M metagenome (GOLD analysis project Ga0116144, IMG submission 89746) | Active sludge microbial communities of municipal wastewater-treating anaerobic digesters from USA - AD_UKC035_MetaG | ecosystem: Engineered > Bioreactor > Anaerobic > Digestate | place: USA...
ATTCCACAGCTCTTCACCGTCCCGGCAATGGTGCTGGCGCAAGTCATTATCGCCACGCCGTTAATCATCGGTTACACCATGGCCGCCGTCGCCGAAGTAGACCCCAACCTGCGGCTGCAACTGCGCGCGCTGGGCGCGACGCCCCATCAGGTCACGTGGACGGTCCTCAAAGAGGCCCGTCAGGGCGTGATCGTCGCGTTGGTCGGCGGACTCGGCAGCATCATCTCGGAGGTGGGCGCGGTGATGATGGTCGGCGGTAACATCGAAGGCGCGACACGGGTGCTGACGACGGCGATTATGTTGGAAACCCGCCGGGGCAACCTCGACTTGGCCATCGGGCTGGCGCTGGTGTTGTTGGGGTTAACCTTTCTTATCAACCTGACTGTGGCACAGTTCCAGAGGAAAAGCCAATGAGCAGCGCCCCCTTGTACGAACTTCGACAAGTGGTCAAATCCTACGACGCCCGCGCGGTGCTGAAAGTGGTCGCCCTCGACATCCATCCGGGCGAAATCCTGGCCGTGGTCGGCCCCAGCGGCGCGGGGAAATCCACCCTGCTGCGCTTGCTCAACTTCCTGGAATTTCCCGAAAGCGGCGCGCTGAAGTATCGCGGGCAGCCGATTCAACCGGACGCGGCCCCGCTGTCCCTGCGCCGCGAGGTGACGACGGTGTTCCAGCGCTCGGCGTTGCTCTCCACTAACGTTCGGCGCAACGTAGAATACGGCTTGCGGCTGCGCGGCGAGCGCGGCCGGCAAGTCGAAATTCAGGCCGTCATCGAGCGGCTTGGCCTGACCCCACTGGCTCACAAACCGGCGCAGACGTTATCAGGAGGAGAGGCGCAGCGGGTGGCCCTGGCGCGCGCCATCGTCCTACGGCCCACCGTCCTGCTGCTCGATGAGCCAACGGCCAATCTCGACCCCTACAACGTCGGGCTGATCGAAACCGTTGTCGCGGAACTGAACCGCGAACAGGGCTGTACGGTGGTGCTGGTGACGCACAATGTCTTCCAGGCGCACCGCCTGGCCCATCGCGTCGCGCTGCTGCTTGGCGGAAGCATCGTGGAAATTGCCGAGACGCAGACATTTTTTGAATCGCCCCACGACCCCCGCACGTCCGCATTTGTCAAGGGCGAGATGGTGTATTGAGAAGACATATTCACGGACGGCGTACCGTCCACGAAAATATCCCTTTTAATCTGCCGCTTGAGCGGCCTATTTCACAGGAGGAGTTATGTCTAACAAACCGGTTGTATTCAAAATTGTCTTGGGATGGGTCTTGTTATCCGTGGTGTTAGGGGCGTGTACCAGCCCGACGCCGAAATCCACGACGGCGCCGACTGCCGCGCCGGTCGCCACCGCGGCGCCCACCACGGCGCCGGCCGCCGAACCGCAGAAATTGATTCTGGGCACCACCACCAGCACGTATGACTCAGGGCTGCTGGATTACATCCTACCCGACTTCGAGGCGGCGTTCAACGCCAAGGTGGAAGTCGTCTCACTGGGGACGGGGCAGGCGATCCAGCTCGGCAAGGACGGCAACGCCGACGTGCTGCTGGTTCACGCCCGCAGCCAGGAAGATGCCTTCATAGCCGATGGGCACGGCACGCGCCGCGAGGATGTGATGTACAACGACTTCGTCATCGTCGGCCCAAGCGACGACCCGGCGGGCATCAAGGGGATGAAGAATGCCTCCCGCGCGCTGGAAACCCTGGCGACGGCCAAGGCCGCCTTCATCTCACGCGGCGACGATTCCGGCACACACAGCAAGGAAAAGTCCCTCTGGAAAGCGGCCAACATTGAGCCGTCCGGCGACTGGTACGTGTCCGCCGGGCAAGGCATGGGCGCGGTGCTGAGCATGGCGGAAGAACAACAGGCCTACACCCTCAGCGACCGGGCCACCTATCTGGCGCGGACGTTGGAAGGGCTGAAGCTGGAAATCCTGGTGGAAGGCGACACGCTGCTATTCAACCCCTACGGCGTCATGAACGTCAATCCTGAGAAAAACCCCAACATCAAAGGCGATCTGGCGAATCAGTTTATTGACTGGCTGATCTCTGTGCCGGTTCAGGAGAAAATTGGCGCCTTCGGCGTGGATAAATTCGGCGCGCCGCTCTTCGTCCCCGACTCCCAACCCTGGCGCGACGCGCAGACGTTAGCCTCTCCCGGCGACACGGCCTTGAAAGTCAGCGGCAAGGTGGCGCAGGCGCTGCAGTGGACGGAAGCCGAAGTCAAAGCCATGCAGGCGATGGACGTCGAGGCAGAGAACAGCAAGGGCGAGAAGGAAACCTACACCGGCGTCCCCTTTAGCGCGCTGTTGGCGCTGGCCCAGCCGCAGAGTGACGCCGCCACACTCCTGTTAATGGCCGACGATGGCTACACGGTCGAAATCCCATTGGCCGACGTGCAGGTCTGCGAGAATTGCATCGTCTCGTTCCGCTCCGAGGGCGGTTTCACCTCGCGGATGCCCGGCTTCGCCAAGAACACCACCGTCAAGGGTCTGATCGAAATCCAGGTGAAGTAGTCCCGATCCGCTTCTGTATGCACCGAAAATCACAAAACCCCGCCGCATAGCGGGGTTTTGCGCGCCCCCAATCAGCCAGTGCAGCGCGGCCAGAATACGTTGCCGTCGAGAAATTCCAGGCACGCCTTGACCACGCCATTCGTCCACCCAAACCCATCCTGATTGGGGTATTCGCCGCCGCCGCCGGGGCGCGTCAGATCGCAGACGTCATACTTCTCCATCATCTTGCCGGAACGGTCATAGACGCGCCGCGCCTGCGCGACGAAGCGCCGCGCAATCTCGCGGGCCAGCGCATCGTAGCCATAGTTGGTCAGGCCAACCACCGCCGCCCACTGCAACGGCGCCCAGCCGTTCGGATAGTCCCATTGTTGGCCGGTGTGAAAAGCCCGCGTTGAAGTCACCACCCCACCCGCTTGCAGAAAATGTGCTTCGATATAGTCGGCAACCTGGGCGGCCTGCTCCGGGGAAGCCACTTCACAAAACAGGGGAAAGACCCCGGCCAGGGACTCGACGCCAGTGGCAGCCAGTCCCTGGCCGGGAATGAACTCGACATCGTAGAACCACCGACCGTTCCAAAAGGGCGGGCGGAGCAGCAGCTCGCGCCGGCGTTCGGCGACGACAGCAAAGTTATGGCGCGTCGCAGCATCGGGCGCCCACGCCGCCAACTGACATTCCATGCTGTAGAGCAAACAGTTGAGGTCAATGGGCAAGATCGCGGTGGTACGGATGGAGGCCAGCGACCAGACGCCCTGCGCATCGGGTTTGAGCCACCGGCTGCTGAAGTCCCAGCCGGATTCGGCGGCGGCGCGGAGATCGCGCCAGAGTCGGGGCTTTTCCATTTCCGGCAGCCCGGCAGCGCGCGCCGCGTACCACGTAGCGAGGTCCTCCCGGTAGCCTTCGGGACGCGGCGTGTCCGCCTCATCCCAAAACCGGTTGAGATGCATGCCTGCCGCCGGCTCAACCGAGTGAGCGCCAGGGGTCTGCCAATAGACGTACTCTCGTCTCAGGGTCTCGTAGTAAACCCGCGCCGCATCCTCACCTTGAGCTTTCCCCAGAAGGGTGAGCAGTGCGCCGTAATAAGGCGGCTGGGAACGGGTGAGATAGTAGCTCCGGTTGCCGTTGGGCACAAAGCTGTACCGCCGAATGAGATCGGTCATATTGTCCACGATGCCTTGAAGCAGGTCTATGCGACCGGCGGCCAAAAGCCCTACCGCGGTGAAATAGCTGTCCCAGTAATACAGCTCCACGTACCGCCCCCCCGGCACAACGTAGGGGTGACTTAACGGCAGGAGCGTCCCCCGCTCCTGCCCGGCGGCCGGACGACGTGTCAACCAATCCCACATGCAGGCAATATGCGCCTCCATCGAAGCGCTCTGCAGCGGCGCGCCGGAAAGCGGCCCACGCAGATCGAAATGCTGCCCCACAAGCTGCTCAAGCTCAAAGCGCAGTTCATCCAACAACCGCGCCGCGTCCAGCACGCCCGCCAAGGCCTCCGGCGAAGCGACCTTCTCCCGAAGCAAGGGCGCATACCGGCCGATCAACGCCTCCACATCCGCCCAGACCGCCGCTTCCGCGCCGCCGGACGGCGCGTCAGGAAAGGTTTTGGAATCCCCGAACACACGCAGCAATTGAACCAGCTCAAAAAGCTGCCCCTCAGATTGTATCGCCATAGTTCCTCCAAAAATAGAAATGCAGCTCGCGTCAAAGCGCAAAGGAATCCATAGGGCTTATGCAAGGGGGACGTTTTTTCACCGCAAAGAACGCTGAGGACGCTGAGGATCCATAAAAATCTCTGCGAACGCTGCGTGCTCTGCGGTAAATTTCCACTCGCTTGCGTAAGTCCTGATCAAAAGAACTTAGACCGTATCCGCAATGCCCCCATCATACCATGTAAGATTCCCTCTTGACAAATTAGTGGACAATGCTAATATAATACTATTCATATATATCATTAGTCTTACAATGACAAATCCCATAGATAAGGAATCAGGTATGTCCCTGGAACACGCCATTTTGGGTTTTTTGAACTACAAACCGCTTTCCGGCTACGATTTGAAGAAAATCTTCGATACGTCGGTGCAGCATTTCTGGTCGGCCGACCAGAGCCAGATTTACCGCACGCTCACCCGTCTCACCGAGCGGGGTTGGGCGGAGATGGAAATCGTCGAGCAGAGCGACCGGCCTGACCGCAAGGTGTATCACATCACGGAGGCCGGGCGGGTGGAACTCCACCAATGGTTGCTCGCACCGATACCGTTGCCCAGCTCGCGCACTGCTGTGCTCATCCAGGTCTTCTTCGCCGGGCAGTTAGCGGACGAAGAAATCCTGGCGATGTTCGAGCGCGCCGCCGACCAGGTGCGCGCCGGGCTGGCGCAGTACGAACAAATCCCCCAACAAATAGAGGAGTACCGGGCGTATATGGAATCGCCCCGCGAGTTCTTCTGCTGGATGCTCACGCTGGAGGCGGGATTCAAATCGGCGCAGGCCAACCTGGATTGGCTGGAAGACGTGATCCGGCGGATTAAGAACGGGGAAATGCCGGCAGGGTAGAGCGGGAGAGGGGGAGAGCGGGAGAGGGGGAGATCCGCTGATTCCGTAATTCGCAATTCATTATTCGCCAGGAGGTAAATGTGGCGCAACAACTGGTAGTACGTCAAAGAATTCGCAAAGGCTTGATTATTGTCTCGCTCTTGCTCTTTCCCGTCATTATGAATTATCTTTCGCCCTACGTCATCATTGATGGGGCAGCGCAGGGCATCATCAACGGCAGTTTGATTGTGTTTGGGCTGCAATTCCTCAGCGCGCTCTTTGTGGGGCGGCTGTGGTGCGGGTGGGTGTGCCCGGCGGCGGGGTTGGGTGAGGTGAGCTTCGCCATCAACAACAAGCCCGTGCGCGGCAGGGCAGATTGGATTAAGTGGCTGATCTGGTTTCCGTGGCTGGCGATCATTGTGATGATGGCGGTGCGGGCGGGCGGCTACCGGCAGATAAACTTCTTCCACCTCACCGACAGCGGCATCTCGGTGGATGCGCCGGAGCGGTACATCATCTACTACATTGTTGTGGGGATATTCCTGGCCTTGTCGGTCCTCGTCGGGCGGCGTGCGGGCTGCCATACCATCTGCTGGATGGCGCCTTTCATGATTCTGGGCCGCAAACTGCGCAATCTGGGCAACTGGCCCGCGTTGCGGCTGAAGGCCGAAACCGAGAAGTGCATCAACTGCAAAAAATGCACTCAGAATTGCCCGATGAGCCTGGACGTTAACGCGCTGGTCCAAAAAGGCGCGATGGAACACAGCGAATGCGTCCTGTGCGGGACGTGTGCGGATGTATGTCCGAAGAAAGTCATTCATTATGCGTTTAGCAAAGGAAAGTGAGACTCATGAAAATCACCATTATGAACGGCAATAGCAATCCCCAAAACGGGGAATTTGATGCATACGTGGCCCGCCTCGCGGCAAAGTTGACCGGTGAAGGCCACACGGTGACAGCCTTCACGCTGCGCGACCTGGACATCAAATTCTGCACCGGCTGCTTCGGCTGCTGGATGAAGACGCCGGGGCAGTGCGTGGTCAAGGACGCCTCGCACGATGTGTGCCGGGCGGTCATCAACGGCGATTTTCTGCTGTGGGCCGCGCCGCTGCGCATGGGCTTCCCCGACGCGACGTTGAAGAAGATGATGGACAAGTCCATCCCGCTGATTCACCCGTACTTTGTGGTGGATCATGGCGAAGCGCACCACCGCCCACGCTATGATCACTATCCGCGCATCGGGCTGCTGACGCAGAAAGAGGCCGACACCGACGCCGAAGACCTGCGCATCGTGGGCGACATCTTCAGCCGCACCGCGCTGAATATGAAGAGCCGCCTGGAGTTTGCCTTCACGACGGAGGAGCCGATGGACGCGGTCGCCCGCGCCATCGTCACGCAGACGGCGGCTGGCGTACCCTTCGACCACAGGTTGCCGCCGCTGCCTGGCGCGCGCATCACCCCGCCGGATACATTGACGCTCTTCAACGGCTCGCCGCGCGGCGCCAAGGGCAACACGCCGGTGATGCTGGCGCAGGTCGCCAAAGGCTTCGCCGCTGCCGGTGGGGCTGTTGCCGAAACGCTGCATCTGGTGCGGCAGAACAGCCTGACCGACTACCGCGACGCCTTCGCCGCCGCCGAAGCGGTGTTGGTGGGCTTCCCGCTCTACACGGACGCGATGCCGGGCATTGTCAAGACGTTCATCGAGGCGTTGGAGCCATTGCGCGGGCGGAGTGGCAATCCGGCGTTGGGCTTTGTGATGCAGTCGGGCTTCCCGGAATCCACGCACTTGCGCCACGTCGAGCGGTATCTGGCGAAACTCGCGGCCCGGCTCGGCAGTCCGTACCTCGGCGCGCTCATCAAGGGCAACGGCGAGGGCATCCGCCTGATGACGGACACCATGAACCGCAAGCTATTCGACCAACTGATCGCGCTCGGTCGAAGTCTGCGCACCACCGGCCAATTCCCCCCGGACGCTGTACAAAAGCTGGCGAAGCCGGAGCGTTATCCTGCCTACCTGATACCGGTGTTCAAGCTGTTGGTCAAAATGCCGCTTCTCTCGATGTATTGGGACAATCAACTGAAGGCAAATGGCGTCTACGAGCAGCGGTTTGCGCAGCCGTTTGTAGGATAAATAGGCGGTTATATGAGTATCGTACTCAAATCCGGCGCGCTGATCCCGCTGCTCATTATGTTACCCAACGTGGTGTGGATGCTATTGCCCAAAGTAGCAGTGGGCGCGGCTCCTCATGAGCCGTTACTCCTGACCGTCCTGGAGAATATAGGCCGTTTGGCGACGCTGATTTTGCCGTTCTTTTTCGCGCTGGACTTGCACAAACGCTTCTCGCTGCCGGTGATGATCGGCATGGGGCTGGCGCTGGCCGTTTACTACGCCTGCTGGATCCGGTATTTCGCGGGTGGGAGAGCCGCCGCCCTGCTCGGCGCGCCGTTTCTGGGGATTCCGCTGCCGATGGCGGTAGCGCCCATCGCGTTTTTGATCCTGTCATCCTATTTGATGGGGTCATGGTGGATGTTGGGCGCTGCGCTTTTGTTCGGCGTCGCCCACATCTGGATTTCAATCTTAACGCTTTAAGGGGAAACGATGTCATCCCAAGTATCCAAAAAACACAAGCGGATATTTTTCGCCTCGCTGACAGCGGCGCTGGCCGCGCTGGCCTTGTGGAGCGGCCCCGCGCCGTTGCGCGCGCCCGCAGGCGCGCAGTCGGTTAATGGGTTAGAGAGGGTAACGCTGGGCGGGGTCAAGCAGTGGATTTCCATTCGTGGGCACGATAGGCGAAATCCGGTGCTGCTGTTCTTGCACGGCGGCCCCGGCAGCGCCAACCTTGCCAAGCTGCGCGTGCAATGCCCGGAGTTGGAACAGCACTTTGTCGTCGTGACGTGGGATCAACGCGGGGCGGGGAAAAGCCAGGCGGCGTTTGATGCAGACACGTTGAGCATCGAACAGATCGTCAGCGACACGCACGAGCTGATTTTGATGCTCAAAGCGCGTTTCGGGGTGGACGCGGTCTACCTGATGGGCTTCTCGTGGGGTACCGTGCCGGGGCTGCTGGTTGCGGCACGCTACCCCAAAGACCTGCACGCCTATATCGGTGCAGGCCAGATCGTAGATTATGCCGAAGGGGAACGGCAATCCCTGGCGTATGTGCAGGATGTGGCCCGCGAGCGAAACGATGAAGAAACGCTGAGGGCTTTATCTGCCATTGATCCCGCCTACAACACGGCGAATTGGTATAAGCAACTGATGACACAGCGCAAATGGCTTTTGAAATACGGCGGTGTGTATCACACTGCCGACAGCTACAATCACGAGGCGCTGATGCTACTGCGCGCGCCAGAGTATTCCCTGATGGACTTCGCGCTGTGGCCGGGGGCCAGCGCGCGGTCGCTCAAAACCTTCTGGCCGGCCTTGATGCAGATCAACCTGGCCGAGATGGTCCCCGAAATGCAGGTTCCCGTCTATTTCTTCGCCGGTCGCTACGATCGCAACGCCCCCTCCCCTCTGGTCGAGGCATACTTCGCGCAGTTACGCGCCCCGGCCGGCAAGGAACTTATCTGGTTTGAGGACGCCGCCCACGACGTTTTCTTCGATCAACCGGCGCGGATGGTGGAGACGCTACTGCGCATCAAACACTGGCTAAAGCCCTAAGCTGATATCCACTGCGAGGAACGCGTCCATGCGTAAAATCCAATAGAGTATACCAAAGCCGAACGAGGCTCACGCGAGTTTCCACGTGAGTTGCTGCGCCTCGCGCAGGCGTTGCACGGCAAGGGCCGCCGCGAGGCCAAAGAGAAAGCCGGTGACCAGGCCGGGCGAGTATTCCAGAAAGAGGTCGGTGAAGACGAGAGGAGAGAAGCTCGAGCCCCTGATCATCAACTGGCGCGGCCCCCTGGTCAAACAGAGGCCGCGCCTGATTTTGCGCCGGTTCCGCCCTCATCACTTCCCAAACACTTTCGTAAGAAAAGCCGCAATGGCCTCCTGTGTCTGGACGTTCGCGTCGGTCGTGAGCGGGTCGTCGGTGAAGTGACCGTGCCATGCTTCCATAAGCTTCAAGGTCACGTCACCCCCGGCTTCCTCCAATTTGGCAGCAAAGGCTTCTGACGCCTGCATTGGAATCAAGGTGTCCGACAGGGCATAGGTGATCAAAAAAGGCGGCTCATTGCCATTCACCCAGGAGATGGGCGATACCTCTTTCAGGAAGTCTGCGGAGGCTTCGCCGATTGTGGTTCCCAAATATGGCTCCAGACATCCCTGAACACCCGCTTCTGGATAGTCGGTCAAGTTTGTATAATCAAAGAGGCCATAGATAGGGATGACACCTTGAATCCAATCCTTCTCCGGCAGCGCGGACGGACAGCCTTCCAGGTAAGGCGTGGGATCATCCACCGTGCCCAGCATCGCCACCAGATACCCGCCCGCCGACTCGCCGATGGCGGCGATGTGCTCTGTGTCGAAGCCGTAGGTAGCCGCGTTGGCGTGAATCCAGGCCAGCGCGCAGAACGCATCCTGCACCTGCGCCGGATACGTATTCATCGGCGCGAACCGGTAGTTCGTCGCCACCAGCGCATAGCCCAGACTCGTGAAATAACTCGCGTATCGAGAGTAGTTGTATTTGCTTTCGGCCTGAAAACAGCCCCCATGGATCGCCAGAACGGTCGGAAACGGCCCTTCACCCTCCTTCGGCAAATACACATCGAGCCGGTGACGCCGGGCGCCATCGTCAACATACTGAACTTCCGCATTTGGAACGGCGGTGTAAGAGGTCCAGTCGGCCTTGGGCTTCGCAGTCGGCGAAGGCGCAGCCGTCGGCGGGACTGGCGTGGGCGCAGCCGTCGGTTCGGCGACGACAACCGGCGGCGTGTCCGTCGCCTTGACCTCGGCAATACTGGCCTGGGACGCACACCCGACCATCAGGATGGCAGCAAGCAACGCTACTATCCACAACACAAACAGCGAAATCTTTGAGTCTTTCATGGCTCACCTCCTTTTATCAGTATGATACAAAACGAGCGTTAAGAGATCGTTAACCCGCAAACGAATTCGCCGGCTGATAAGAATATTTTTCCGTTCAATCCGGTCAATCCGTTGAGGCTATCCTCATGGAAGCGACATCAGCAATTTCACCTCGCAACAAAACGGGCCTATAATGACCTCATCACGCTGACTTCGCAACCATCTCTACCCATCAGTCAAGAAATTCACCCTTAGCCGGCGGTTCACCAACGGCTGAATGAAAAAACTTTCTCAACGGATGTAACGGAATTTAACGGATATTTTTTCCGTTTAATCCGTTCAATCCGTTGAGACTGTTTTCAAAGGAATTTATCATTAACCGGCCGTTCACCAGCGGTTGGATGAAAATCTCACGCAAAGACGCCAAGCCCGCCAAGTCTCTGTTTTTACTTTGCGTCTTTGCGCCTTTGCGTGAAATAATCTTTTATTCTCAGGGGAGGGAGAAGAGGTGGCGACGAAAGAGCTACGGATCAGCTTGCTGGGCGACCCCGCCATCTCCCTGGATGGCGAGCCGGTGACGGGCTTTGTGTCCAGCAAGGCGCAGGCGTTGGTCTTCTATCTGGCCGCTACAGGTCATCCCCACACCCGCGAAGTGCTGGCCGGCCTCCTGTGGAGCGACCGGCCTGAGAACGCCGCCAAAAGCAGCCTCCGCAATGCCCTCACCAACCTGCGCCAACTCATCGGCCCCTATTTGGACATTACCCATCAGACCGTCGCCCTCCATCGGGACATGCCGCTCTACGTGGACAGCGAGCGCCGCACCGCCCGGCTCTCCGGCGTGCAATGGGATGGCTCGACGACCACAGCGCCGGCCCCGGAAGACCTGACCGCGCTCAAAGAAGCCGCCGATCTGTTCCAGGGCGACTTCCTCGATGGGTTCTACGTCGCCGACGCCCCGCTGTTCGAGGAGTGGATGTTGGCCGAGCGGGAACATCTACGATTGGAATTGGAAGAGACGCTGGAACGACTTGTGCGAGGCTACAGTCTCCGAGGAGATTTCCAGGCTGCCATCGCCCTCGCTCATCGCTGGCTGGCGCTGGATCCGCTGCGTGAAGCGGCGCATCGCGCGCTGATGGAATTGTACGCCTGGGCCGGCGATCGTTCCGCGGCCCTGCGCCAGTACCAGACCTGCGTTCAAATTCTGCAAGAAGCGTTGGGGGTGGAACCGGCGGAAAAAACGCAAGAAATGGACGAGCGCCTGCGCCGGGGAGAGCTGCCCGTCGCCCCGGCTCTCATCGCCGCCCACCTGGGCCGTGAAAGTAAAACCGTCGGAGCGTGTCCCTACCGGGGACTGGCCGCATTTCAGGCGGCGGATGCGTCCTTCTTCTTTGGACGCGAGACATTCACCGTGCGATTGATGGAGGCCGTGCAGACACAGCGGCCGGTGACGGTGCTCGTCGGCCCGTCGGGATCGGGCAAATCGTCGGTCGTGTTCGCCGGGTTATTGCCCAGGCTGCACGCGGCAGGGAACTGGCGCGTCGCCGCCCTGCGCCCCGGCGCCCAGCCCTTTCACGCCCTTGCCGCGGCCCTCGCCCCCCTCCTGGAGCCGCGCCTGGACCGGGCTAGCCGGTCGGCCAAAGTCCGCCAACTGGCCGACGCCCTGAGTCGCGGGGACGTTTCCCTCTACGACCTCGTGGCGCAGACGCCGGACAGAGACGCCGGCGCGAGCCGCCTGCTGTTGGTGGATCAGTTCGAGGAGCTGTATACGCTCTGCCCGCAGCCGGAAATCCGCCAGCGATTTCTGGACGCGCTGCTGACGGCGGCGCAGCGCGCCGCGGAAAGGCGGGATGCAGCATTGGCGCTCTTGCTGACGATGCGGGCTGACTTCATGGGCCAGGCGTTGACCCACCGCGCTTTCGTCGAGGTGCTGCAAACCTCATCCCTGCTGTTAGGGCCGATGACGCGGGAAGGCCTGCGGGCGGTCATCGAAAAACCAGCCGAAAAGCAAGGCGCGCTGCTGGAAGCCGGGCTGGCGGAGCGTCTCCTGGACGACGTGAGCAACGAACCGGGCGCCCTGCCGCTGCTGGAATTTGCCCTGACCCTGTTGTGGGAACGGCTCGACCAGGGGTGGATGACCCACCGGACCTACGAGGAAATCGGACGGGTGGAAGGCGCGCTGGCGCGCTACGCCCAACAGGTACACGATAGCCTGGCGCAGAAAGAACGGGAAAAAGCCCAACACATCTTTGTCCAACTGGTGCAGCCGGGGGAAGGCACGGGCGACACCCGCCGGGTCGCCACCCAGGCAGAAATCGGCGCGGAGAACTGGCCGCTGGTCCAATATCTGGCGGAAAAACGCCTGGTGGTGACGAGCCGCGATCCCGCCACGGGACACGAGACGGTTGAGGTGGTCCATGAAGCGTTGATCGGGCGCTGGGAGCAACTACAGGCCTGGATGGACGCCGACCGCGCTTTCCGCACCTGGCAAGAACGGCTGCGGGCGGCCCTGTATCAGTGGGAAATCAGCGCCCAAGACGCAGGCGCGCTGCTGCGGGGCGTCGTGCTGGCCGAAGCCGAATCCTGGCTGGCGAAACGACCGGCCGATCTGAGCGCCGCCGAAAACGGCTTTATCCAGGCCAGCATCGAGCTGCGGGAGCAGCGGAAGGCCGAACAAGAAGCCCGGCGCCAACGCGAGCTGACCCAGATCGGCATCGGCTTGGCGTCTCAAGCGCTGCTGGAACTCCAGGGCCGGTTTCCCGAACGCGGGGTACTGCTGGCGCTGGAGGCATTGGAAAACTACCCGTACACCTGGCAGGCAGAACGCGCCCTGGGTCAGGCCGTGCTCGGCAGCCGGTTGCGCCTGATTTTGCGGCACGGCGCGACGGTCAACGCAGCGCACTGGTCGGCGGATGGCGCGCGCATCCTCACCGCCAGCCGCGACGGCGCGGCCAAAGTATGGGCCGCGCGCACCGGCGCAGCGTTGTTGACCCTCGCCGGTCACAAAGACGGGGTAGTCGCGGCGGCGTGGTCGCCTTCAGCGACGCGCATCGTTACCATCGGCGGCGACGGCGCCGTGAAAGTGTGGGACGCCGGCGCCGGCGCGGAGTTACTCACCCTGGCGCAGCCATCTGCGGCGAATGTCGCGCTGTGGTCGCCGGCGGGAGAGCAACTCCTCACCGCCCACGACGCCACAGCCCAGGTTTGGGATGCGGTCACGGGCGCGCTGCGCCTGACGTTGGTGGGGCACACCGACCGGGTGAACGTGGCGATCTGGTCGCCCACCGGGGAGCGCCTCCTCACCGGCAGCGAGGATCGCACCGCCCGCGTCTGGGAGGCTCGGACGGGCCAGGAAGTGCTCACGCTTTCCGGCCACGCCGATCAAATCTGGTGGGCGGCGTGGTCGCCGGACGGCGCGCGCCTCGTCACCGCCGGCAATGAGGGCGCGGCCAAAGTGTGGGATGCCAGGACCGGAATGGAAGTGCTCACGCTCGCCAACCAGCACGCGCCGGTACGTCAGTCGGTCTGGTCGCCCGCGGGGGATCGTCTCGCCGTCACTGGATTCACGGAGGGCGCGGCGCAGCTATGGGATACGGCAGCGTCGTCGCCGACGTACGGGAAAGTGCTGTTCACCCTCGCCGGGCATACGGATGTCGTCCATCAGGCGGTATGGTCGCCGGATGGCCGCCACCTTGCCACCATCAGCCAGGATGGCGGCGTCAAGATTTGGGACGCCGCGACCGGGGAGGAACGCTTCGCCCTCTTCGGCCACACCGCCGGGATTCGGACTGCCGCGTGGTCGCCCTCAGGCAAGCGCCTCCTCACGGCCAGCTATGATGGCACGGCCAAAGTGTGGGAACCCGACCCGGCCCTGCTCACGATCACCGGGCTGGCAGACCAGGAAGGCGGCGTGGCGTGGTCGCCCAGAGGCGACCGCATCGCCAGCGGCTTCCACAACGGCACGGCCAGGGTCTGGGACGCGGACACCGGCGCGGAGTTGCTGGTGCTGCGCGGCGCGGAGAGCGTGCTCTTCCCCCTGCCGGGCTGGTCGCCTGACGGCAGCCGACTCCTGACCCTTAATATCTGGGAGGCCGCCCCCGACAAACCGAGCGCCAGGGTGTGGGATACCACGTCCGGCCAGGAAGTGCTGACGCCCTTCGGCCATACCGGGAACGTGTTTGGCGGGGGATGGTCGCCCGACGGCCAACGCCTCGTCACCGGCGGCGAGGGTGACGCTACCGCCAGGGTGTGGGACGCGGCCACCGGCGCGGAACGGCTCGTCTTCCGGGGGCACGCGGGCGGGGTATGCAGCGCCAGGTGGTCGCCGGATGGGCGAACCATCGCCACCGGCAGCCGCGACGGCGCCGTCAAGCTCTGGGACGCGGCGACCGGTCAGGTCATCAGAACGCTGTTCCATTCAGCCGCCGAGTTCAGCGTGACGGTGGTGGCCTGGTCGCCGGACGGAAAACGCCTCGCCACCCACAGCAGCGACGGTGTGGGAAGAATATGGGACGTCGCCGCCGGCGCGGAACTCGTGACCTTCACCGGGCACACCAGCGACGTGTGGGTGATCGTCTGGTCGCGCAGCGGGGAGCGCCTCTTCACCGGCGGGGACAACACCGTGCGGGTATGGGACGCGGCCACCGGCGTGGAACTGCTCTGCTACGAGCTGGGGTACTTTGCCGACGTCGCCCTGTCGCCCGACGAGACGCGCATCGCCGCCGGCGCCTTCCACAGTCCCCTGAAAGTGTTCCCTACGTGGACATCGTTGGAAGCGCTGATGGAGTACGCCCACGAACAGTGCATCGTCCGCGAGTTGACAGACGCAGAACGTGAGTTGTTTGGGCTGTCGCTGCGGTAACAGGCCACCAAAGTAGGGCCGCATCTTACCCGCCGCAGCCAGCCCACAAGCGCTAGTATGCCAGCCCTATCTGCTGCGCCACGTCGTCAAGCTCCTGTCTGGACGGCTTCACGGTCCAATCCGCCACCAGTTTGAACGGGTCGCCAGCGTAACGAGGGAAAACCTGGATTGTGTCGTGAAATATTTCCTGTCACAAGGTATAATACCCTCCAGGCTATCCCAACACGACAAACAAGGGAGCGTTCTACAGGAGGTCTGGAATGAAAATGCCGGCAATCCACAACCAGGCGCAACTCATCACCTATCCCGATTCGTTGGGCGGCGACTTGCCCGCCCTGTACGCCGCCCTCACCGGCCCGCTCGCCGGGTTATTCGGCGGCGTCCACATCCTGCCGTTCTACCCCTCGTCTGGGGATCGCGGCTTCGCGCCTATCACCTACCGCGAGGTCGAGCCGCGCTTCGGCGACTGGGAGGACGTCCGCCGCATCGGCGCGGAATTCGATCTGGCCGCCGACCTGATGGTCAACCACATTTCGCGGCGCTCGCCCTACTTCCAGGACTTTGCCCGGCGCGGGCGCGCCTCTGAGCACGCCGACCTCTTCCTCACCCTGGATAAAGTCTGGCCCAACGGAACGCCGCCCGCCGCCGACGTGGCGCACATCGCCCTGCGCCGCCCGGAACATCCCTTCACCGACGTCGCCATCGCGGAGACGGGGGAGACGGAGCGCCTCTGGGCCACGTTCGGCAGCCGCGACTGGGTGGAGCAAATTGACCTGGACGTACACTCGCCCCGAACGCGCGCGCTGCTCCAGGCGGAGCTGCGCCACCTGCGGGATCAGGGCATCCGCATCGTGCGGCTGGACGCGGTGGGCTACGTCATCAAGAAGCCGGGAACGAGCTGCTTCTTCGTCGAGCCGGAGATTTACGCCTTCCTTGACTGGCTGCGCGCTTACGCGGACGAGATCGGTCTGCTGCTGCTGTCGGAAGTTCACGCGCCCTTCGGCGTCCAGCGCGCGCTGGCCGACCACGGCTATCCGGTCTACGATTTCGTCCTGCCGTTCCTGACGCTCTACACCCTGTTCAACCGGTCGAGCCGCAAGTTGCGCGACTATCTGCGAGTCTGTCCGCGCCGGCAATTCACCACGCTCGACTGCCACGACGGCATCCCTGTCCAGCCCGACCTGGACGGCCTGCTCACGCCGCAAGAGGCCGCGCCCGTCGTGGCGCAGTTGATCGCGCGCGGCGCCAACCTCACCCGCCTGATGACGCCGCCCGCCGCGCACCCCGACTTTGACGCGCACCAGGTAAACATCACCTACTACTCCGCGCTCAACGCCCATGACGACGCCTACCTGATCGCACGGGCCATCCAGTGTTTCGCGCCGGGCATCCCGCAGATCTATTACGTGGGCGCGCTGGCCGGAGAGAACGACAACGCAGCAGTCGCCGCCGCCGGCGAAGGCCGCGCCATCAACCGCCACAACTACACGGCTGACGAGATTGACGCTGCGCTCCAACGCCCGGTGGTGCAACGCCTTTTCGAGCTGATCCGCTTCCGCAACACCTACCCGGCCTTCGACGGCGCGTTCAGCATGATGGATACGCCAGAGCACGCGCTGGCGCTGCGGTGGGATCATGGCGACGCCACATGCATCCTTTCAGTCAATCTAAACGACTCAACCGCCGCCATTCGCTATCGCGGCGATGATGGAGAATGGTTGGAATACAACCTTATTAGGGGGACGCCAAACACACTGCGGGGCGAGTGAATCCCTCGCCCCGCAGTACCTTAGAATCTATCCGAAAATTCGTTTTGGCCCACGATTTGCGCCTAAAGGCGCGGCTTGAAGAGTATTTTTTCGTGGGCGGGCGTAGCCCGCCCACGAAAAAATACCTTCCTGAAAGCGGCTTTAGCCGCAAGACCCGGCGCAGCGGCGCAACGCCGCTATAATTTTCGGATAGGTTCTTACCCAACCAGAATGTGCATGCCTATGGCAGCGTCTGCCGCCCGCCATGAAGCGGATAAACCGCATCGCCCAGGAGCAGTTGTCCGGAGACGCCATCCGGGAGAGTGATCACGCCGTGCAGGATGCCCGGCTCCGGCTGCGTGAAATCCACGGCGATCTCGCCCTGGGGATGCGGCAAGGTGGCCCGAACCGCTGTGAGTGGCCCCAGCGCCGGTTGCACGGTGACCGCGCGGAATCCCGGCGCGGCAGGGCGGATGCCGAGAATCGAAGCATAGCAATGGTAAATAGGATGCGCGCCCCAGGCGTGGCAGTCCGAGCGGGAGGGTTCGGGCTTCTCGCGCGTCGTCTTGAAGCCCAGTGCGGGCAGGGCAACCACGCGGGCAGCCGCCCCAACAGTTGATCCACCCGCCCCACCTGCCGGTGCGCCTCGAACAGATAATGCCGGAAGTAGATCGTCGCTCGCGTCAGATCCTCCGCCGCGAGCAACCCCGCCGTCACGCGCGGCTGCCTGTCCGCGTCCACCAACCCACTGAGCAGCGCGAGGCACTGCGCGTGCTCCGAGAAGTGTTCCCCGGCCCGATCGTCAGCAAACAGCCCGCGCGCCTCATTCCAGAAAGCCGCCGTGGTCGCGCGGGCAGTATCCGCCACGAGGCGCCGGTAACGCGCCGCGCCCTCCGGCTCGCCCAACCAGTCCTCCAGCGCCGCCGCGTAGGTCAATGCCAGCACAAACTGCCAGTTGAGGATGCCGTTGACGCCGCCCTCCCCATCCGGCGGGACGCCGCGATGCCAGGCCGGGTCGGTGGTCCAATCCACATAATTCCAGCCGGGCGGCGCGGCGATCAGGCCGTCCGCGTTGCGATAGCCCAAAAACGCATCGAGGACGGCGCGCACGCCGGGCATCCGCGCGCGGACAAAGTCGGCGTCATCGCGCCAGAGGGCGTAATCGTAGACCATGCCGCACCACCACAGCGAGAACGGCGGGATAAGTTGCGTGCTGCGACAGGGGTAGCGCGCTTGCGTCAGTCCGTGGGGAAAGCGAGAAACATCAAACAGGGTGATGGCTTTACGCGGCAGCCGGTCGTCGCGGGTAAGGCAATACGTGACCAGCGCCTCCAGCCGCGTGTCGCCCACGTACATCAACTGCTCGTAATAGGGGCAGTCCATGTACGTCTCGTGAGAACACATTTGGAGCGCCCGTACCATCACCGGCCAGGTCTGCGCAAAACGCGGGTCGTCGGCGTGAAATTCGGCCTCCGGTTCCAGTGGATAGCGCGTTTCCAGGAAATCGAGCGCCTGGATGACGAGCGGTTCGCCGGCGGTTTCCACCAGCACCTCGACATAGCGCCCGGCCTTCCACCAGAGATTCTCGAAAACGCGGCCCGCGCCGCCGTCCGGGCGAAAAACGTCGCCTTCGCCGCAGTAATATTTGTCCTCGACGGCATCCCGGTTCCCCTTCTGCGCGTGAAAGATGTCCCACCACGCGGCGAGCGCATCCGCATAGAGTGACTCGGCCCAATTGACGCGCACGACGGCCCCCGCGCCCCCGGCGACGACGAGGTGCGTGTAGGCGCACACGTAATCGTCAAGGTCAATGAGCACACGGCGCTGGGTGTGCGGCGGGATGACAACGGCGTCAACGCCATGCAGGAGGGCCTCCCATGCGTCGTGTTCCTCCGATAGATCGTCGGCGCGGCGGATGGGGACGGTTAACAACGCGTCGGCAGCGGTGAACGACGCAACGTGGCGCACCCGTCCCTTGCGCCAGGGCGACTCGCGCATGGCAGGCAAGGTTGCGGACAGGAGGTGGTGCGCTGCGCTAAGGGTCCCGTGCTGATCATAGCCGCCCGCGCTGATGCCCTCAGCGCTGACGCACGGCGCCCCCCACCCTGCGCCCTCGCCGCGCTCGACGCCCCAGGGAAAGCGTGCGCCGTCTATCTCCACGTTCGCGCCAACGCCGAAGCCCAGATTGTTTTTGAAGAAGGTCAGGCCGTCAAGGCGCACGGTTTCCCACGACGCGACGCCGGTCGCCAGTGTGGGCAGCCACTGCGGAACGTCGCAGGCCAGGATGAAGCCCGGCACCACGCCGAACTGCGCCAGCGGGGCTTGCTCGCCCAGCGCCCACACCACCGCCACGAGGCAATGCTCGCCGGGCGTCAGAGAAAGCGCGTGCGTCTCGAAGAACCAGTGATAGCGGTCGCCCCGCTCCGGCCCGCGCCCGATACGCGCGCCGTCAAGGTAGAGCGCGTACCGTTCGTCGGCAGAGACGTACACGCGCAGCGTAACCGCCGCGCTCACCGTGAACTGCCGCCGGTACGCCACCACGCTCGGCAGCGCGGCCGCTTCCGGGTGCGCGATCCAGCGGGCGGGCCACATCCCGGTGTGCCAGGCATGGTCCAAAGACTCCCCCGATGGCGGGGGAGTCAAAAACGGAGGGTGGAGATGAGGGTTCGTCATAGACTACTGGGGGCGCATACACGCATCCCAGGGTTCGCCTTCGCCGAGGACGGCGTGGACGATGGGCATCCACTGGCTGATGAGAATCCCCTGGGGGCACTTCGACTCGCACTCGCGGCATTGGATGCACGCGCTGGCGCGCTCCGGTTCGGGAATCCAACGCGTGTAGAAGTCGCGCGCGCTGTCTATCTTGTCGTACATCACGCCGCCATTCAACGCCTCGAAGTTGCGCGGGATATTGACGCCGTTGGGGCAGGGCATACAGTACTGGCACTTGGTGCAGGGGATGGGGCAAAGCTCGTCATATTTCGCGCGCACCTTATCCACGATGGCTAACTCACCCGCCGCGAGTTGGCCCACGCCGGACCGCGCCGCGCTGGCGACGTTCTCGACGACCTGCTGCATCGTGCTCATCCCACTGAGGACGACGGAAACTTCCGGCTGATTCCATAGCCATTGCAGCGCCCATTCTGCCGCCCCACGCGGTGCGGGCGCAGTGGCCCACAAGTCCTGCACCGGCTGCGGGGGATTCACCAGGCGGCCTCCCAGGATGGGTTCCATGATCACGACCGCCAATCCTTTGGCCGCGGCATACCGCAGGCCCGCCGTCCCGGCCTGGTTGTTGATGTCCATGTAGTTGTGTTGAATCTGGCAAAACGTCCAATCATAGGCGTCCACGATGGTTTTGAAGGCGGCCAGGTCATCGTGAAACGAGAAACCCAGGTGACGAATCCGCCCATCGGCCAGCGCGCCTTCGGCCCACTTGAGCACGTCCAGTTTGTCCAATTCGGCCCAGCGGTCTTTGTTGAGAGCGTGCAGCAGGTAGAAATCTATGTAGTCCTGCTGGAGTTTGGACAATTGCTCGTTCAAGTACCGGTCAAAATCCGCCGGCTCCTTGACCAGCCAGCAGGGTAGCTTCGTCGCCAGCCGCACCCGGTCGCGGTAGCCCTTGAGGGCGCGCCCGACGACGTGTTCGCTCTCGCCGCCGTGATAGGGATAGGCGGTGTCTATGTAGTTGACGCCGTGATCGAAGGCGTAATGGATCATCGCCGTGGCGGCGGCTTCGTCAATCTTGCCGTCCGCCGTCGTCGGGAGGCGCATCGCGCCAAATCCCAAAGCCGAAGGCTGCCAATCCAACTTTCCAAATTTACGATATTGCATCATGCTCTCTCCTTGATATAGTGAAAATAGGCCACCCATGGGCAAACGAGAGGAGGTGCGCCACCGCGCCATGCGCGCCCCCACACGCGCTTCAGGATAGATGCTTTTGGGGAAAAGTCAAAATGCGCGCAATTTGGTGCTATAATAAAGGTGTCTCGCATCCCCCTGGTTGTCACCAAAGGACAAATGTCCCTTCCACAACTGTAAGGAGGTTACTAGCTACATAAATCTACAACATACTTGCCACAGAATTTTAAGTTCGTAAATTTGACCCCTCATAAACGAAAGGAGTACACCATGAAAACTGGAAACCGATTCCTAAATTTAAGTTTGATCGTATGTCTGGTATTGGGGTGGACCATTTATCTCCCCATAGGAACGCCGGACATCGCCCTCGCGGAGTCCCCGCCGCCGCCGGTTGAAGAGAATGAATTCTTCGCGCCGGCGGTTTCTCCTCCCCCTCCGGCAATAACACAAGAAGACATTGAAATGCGCGCAAGCATGGAGTCGCTGGAACTGGCGCTCCAACAAGGGCCGGAGGCGGTGTTAGCCCTGGGCAAAACCCTGCGCGGCGCGGCGCTCGATTTAGCGATGAACGACATCGTCGCCGCGCACCGGCAATTGACCCAACAAGCTCCCCCTCAGGCCGAAACGGCCCCAATAAGTCCGGGGGAAGAGACTGCGGCATTACAAGCGCAGGCCGAACTGGAGGCGCTCAGCCGCGCACAGGCGCTGACGCAACGAGAGGCGAACGGCAAAGAGGATGCGGACACGAATGAATTGCCGCCCCAGGCGTCACCGGCCGCCAAACGTCCCACGGCGGACCTGACCGTCGGCAGCGCGCCCTGCACCTACACCACGATTGCGTCCGCGATGCTGGCCGCCAATCCCGGCGACCGGCTGCTGTTGGAAGGCGGGGTGGTTTTCACGACCAACTTGAGCGTCCAAAAGAGCCTGACATTCCAGGGCGGCTACGATGGCTGCGGCAGCGGCTCGTCGGCGCGCACCACCATCAATGGGAATAACGCCGGCCGGGTGATGTACATCTATGAGAACTTGGAGGTTGCGCTGGAAAACCTGAACATCATCAACGGCAACTCAACCGGCAACGGCGCCGGTATCTTTGTGCGCTGGAATACCCACGTGCGGGGCACGAACCTCGAGATCTATGGCAACACCTCAGGCGCCCTGGGCGGCGGGGTGCGCCTGTGGGGCAGCAGCGCCACGTTCACCAACACCAACATTTACGACAACGTGGCCGTGGCCGGCGCCGGGGTTTACGCCGAGTTGTATGACGGATATGCCCCCACCCTGAACCTGCCCTATTACGCGGATGTATACAGCAACGACGCGTTGACCGGCAGTGGGCTGGGCGGCGGCGTATACATGCGCGAAGGAACGCTTGACGTGACCGAATGTTCCGACATCTACTCCAACCGCGCCGTCGAGGGCGGGGGGGTCTACGTCATCTCCAGCACCTTGACCATAGATGGCGACTGTTCCGAGATCATGTTCAACAGCGCCACCGGCAATGGCGGCGGCATCCGCGCCCAGGGCAGCACCATCAATGTAGATCAGGACGCCGAATTATACAGCAACACCGCCGGCACGAGCGGAACGGGCAACGGCGGCGGCGCTTACCTGGACAACAGCGATCTATGGGGCGACAAGGCCCTGATCTACTACAACACCGCCGACGATGATGGCGGCGGTGTGTATGCGACCAATGAC
>Ga0116144_10002092_pt1 | contig 22185 bp, 17 predicted proteins | sample AD_UKC035_MetaG_FD_89746 | JGI IMG/M metagenome (GOLD analysis project Ga0116144, IMG submission 89746) | Active sludge microbial communities of municipal wastewater-treating anaerobic digesters from USA - AD_UKC035_MetaG | ecosystem: Engineered > Bioreactor > Anaerobic > Digestate | place: USA...
CGGTAAGTGAACTTCCCACCGGCGCGCAGCGACAGGAAGTCGCCGATCGAGAACGCTTCGTCGTGCGACATCATCAGGCCCTGGAAGCCGCCGACCGATGGGGTCCAGCTGCGCGCGAACGTTGCGCCGCCCGGGCGATCGAGGAAAATCGTGCCCGAATCGCGCCGATGAAACTGCGAGCCGCGCGGCCGGTGTTTCTCGGCGGTGCCGTAGGAGATCTCCGACGGCTGCACCGACTCGTCGAGGATGCCGTCGATCGACCAGGTGTTGACGAACTCGCCGGGCCGCTTGGGGCGATCGCTCGCCTGGGTATCGCGCTCGGAAACCTGGATCAGCGACACGCCGAGATCTCGCGCCAGCGTCGCCCAGTCGTCGCGGGTGGCCGGCGGCTCGCCGTCGACACGCAGCGCTTGCTGCAGGTCGAGCAGCGCGCGCTTGACGAAGTGCGACACGAGCCCCGGGTTCGCGCCGTGGTCGACCACCGCCGTCGGCGAGTCGGTGCCGAGTTCCCGCGCGAGCGCGAGCGCGCGATGGCGCGTCATGAAGTTGGTGCGCTGGCGCACGTCGAGCATCGGATTGTCGAAAACGCCGGGCCAGGGCTCGACCGAGGTATCCACGTAGAGCGCGCCGCGCTCGGCCGCGAAGCGCACGAGGTCGAGGCTCGAGACGTCGACCGAGAGGTTCAGCAGCAGGTCGCCCTGACGCACGTGACGCGCAAGCAGCCGCCGGAAGCGGTGCGGCTTCAAGTGCGAGTAGAAGAACGGCGCGCCATTCTCGTAAGCGACGCCGCGCCCCGTATCGTCCGCCGCGAGCACGATGAGCGAATCGGGGCCCAACCCGATGTGTTTACGCAGCAGCGGCAGGATCACCTGGCCGATACTGCCGCAGCCGATCATGACGATGCGGCCCGCGAACTCGACCAGCAGCGGCGATCCGGTGCCTGTCGCACCCGTTGCATTCTGTTTCACCATCGGGGAATGTTAGCCGCCGCGCGCCACAGGCGCGACCTTGCTAAGCTTCGGTGATGGCCCACAGTCTCGTGTGCTGGAAATGCGGCGCTTCGCTCGCCGCACTGTCGCTGCCGCTGCTGCGGCTCGACGAATGTCCGGCGTGCGCCGCGCAGCTGCATGTCTGCAGGCTATGCGTGGAATACGATACGCGCGTCGCAAAGCATTGCCGCGAGCCCACCGCCGAGGAAGTGCGCGACAAGGAGCACGCGAACTTCTGCGATCACTTCAAGCCGCGTGAAGGCGCGTACGTGCCGGCGAACACCGCCGAAATCGAGCGCTCTCGCGCGGCGCTCGAGGACTTGTTCCGCAAGGGCTAGTCAGCCCTTGCCGACGCGATCGGAGAGCCGGTCGAGCAGCTTCGAGAACGTGGAGGTGCGCTTGTCGATCTTCACCGACAGGTGGCGCACACCGGTATCGTTCAGCAGCTCGCCGCGGCCGTTGTCGATCTCGAGTTCGCTCGCACCCAGGATCTCCAGAGTCTGCTCGAGTGCGTCCTCGAGCGAATTCGCCTTCTTGCGCGCCGCGGGTCTCGGCCGCGCCCGCGCTGGATTCCTGTCGGCCCTGGCCGCGGCCTCGAGTTTCGCGCGCACGGCCTGTGCCGACGGCGCCGGCGGCTTCTCCACCGGTTCGGCATCGAACAGCTTGAACTCATCGACGGGTTTCCGGGTGCTGCGCTTGTGCGGCACGAGCGGCTGGCTGTGCGCGTTTTCGATGGCGCGCTCCTTTTCCGCCGCCGGCACCGGCACCACCGCGACACTCGCGAAGTCCGAACGCACGTAGTACGCGACCTGCTTCGCCGACAGCGCGTCGCTGAAGAAGCCGAGGCGCAGTCCGAACCACTTGCGTCCGTCGCGGTTCGACTCGATGGTGTACAGCGTATAGGCGCTGAAGATCGCAAGCGGCGGCACGCTGTCGAGGTCGATCGGCGTCACCGACCAATCGAGCTGCACGGCAAATTGCACCGCCACGTTCAGCTGCACCTCGTCCTTGAGCGCGCGCATCGTGCGCGTGTCGTCCGGTCGCAGCAGCTCGATGGCCGCCTGCGCCGCACGCTCCTCGGCGGTCTGGGGACCGGGCGCTGCACCGGCGTCGGCGCGCCGCTCCTCGAGGACGCGCAGCACCTGTGTGTCGGAGAGCGATGAGCTGGCCGCTGCCGGCTGTGGCGGCGGCGTGACCCTGGGCGGCGCGATCTTCTGCGTCGGCACCGCAGGCCTGGCGAGCGGAGCCTGCGGCGCAGGCGCGGCGACTTTCGGCGGCGCGGGTCTTTGGGCCGCAGGCTTCGGCGCCGCGGGCTTCGGCGCCGCAGCTTTCGGCACCGAGGGTTTCGGCGTCGGGCGCGATTCGGGCCTGGCCGCCATCGGCGCCGGGGTCAGCGCCTGCACGGTCGGGATGTGTTCCGGCAGCACCGGCGGCGGCGGCACATAGAGTGTCTGCACCGGCATGCTGCGGGTGGCGTCCGTGGCATCGTCCGCAGCGGCCGCGGGTGCCTTGCGCACGTCGCTGGCGCCGGGTGGGTCGTCCTCGAGCAGAGCGAGCACTTCGCGAACGTTCGACAGTGCCGCCATCTCCGGCGGCGCGGCGGATGTCGCCGCGGGTGGCGCAGGTGCGACTTCGCGGGCCGCAGCAGGCTCCGGCTTCGGCGCCTGCGCCGCCGCAATCGGCGGCACGGGCGGCCGGACCGGCTCAGCGGCGGGCGGCGTGGCCGCGCGCGCAGCGGCGCGCAGTTTCCTGCCCGGCGCCTCGCCGACCCACGCGGCCGGATACAGCTCGCGCACGACGCCGAGCCATTCGTCCGCCTCTTCCGTGGAGGCGAAGTAGCCCATGTGCAGACGGAAGCGTTCGCGGCCATCCTCGCGGCGGCGGCTGACGAAGAAAGTGAAGCGTTTCAGCGCGGCGGATTTCGGCTGCGCGAGCGCCATCGGCGTCGTGGACGCGCACAGATTGATGACGTACTGCGCTGGCTCTGCGCCCTGCTCAGCCGTGGCTTCAGCCGTAACCTGCATCTGTATTTCCCCGGAACACCCTTGCGGACAGGGACGCCAGGCCGGGGAGTCTCGAAGCCTTGGCCCGGTATGCGGCGCCTCGAGGCAACCCCGCTGTCTCGGCGCGCGCCAAGACCGGTGGCTTTGCGTCCCCGCCTCGCGGCGGGTTTGCCTGATCACACATAAAGTCTGGAAGTGTCGCTGCGCACCGTCAAGCGATTCGGCGGCTCGTATGTGCAATCCGTGCACTCGTTCGCAGACGAGGGCGAAGCGGCGCTGCGGCGCGACATAACGCGGCGGCAGCGCTCACTGACCGAAAAAGGCCGAAATCCAGGCACCGCTACCAGGGCAACTCGCCGCCCTGGTAGTCCCAGAACCGGCCGGTCTCTTCGAGTGCCACGCCATCGATGATGCGGATCACCGTCGCGGCCGCGACCGGGACCGGCTGCAGCGGCATGCGCACGCCCTTCATCATGTCGGTGTCGACCGGGCCGGGATTGACGAGTACCACCGTGATGCCCCGCTTCCGCACCTCGAAGGCGAGATTGCGCATCAACATGTTCACCGCGGCCTTGCTCGAGCGGTACCAGTAACCACGCGGCGCATCGACCCGCGTGATCGAACCCTCGCTCGAGGAGATCGTCACGATCTTTTTCTGTCGGCTCATGGCGACATTGTCGAGCAGCGCCTCGGTGAGGCGCATCGGGCCGATCGCATTGGTTTCGAGCACGCGCCGGTAGAGGTCGTAGTCGAAGCTGCCGAGCCCGTGGCCGGCCCGCGCGCCGGTGATCCCGGCGTTGTGCAGCAACACGTCGATCGCCTGGCCCCGCAATTTCATCGCGAGCGCCTCGATGGCGGCGCCATCGGTCACGTCGAGGGTCTCGATCGACACACCGGGGTGCGCGGCGGCAAGTTCCGCGAGCGCCGTGGCCTCGGCCGGCCTGCGCGCCGTGGCGATCACCTGCCAGCCGCGCGCGGCGTACTGGCGCGCGAACTCGAGTCCGAGCCCGCGATTCGCGCCGGTGATGAGGACAGTCGGGGCATCGGCCGCGTACGCCGTTGTCATGGCGGTGACCAGTACTGCAGCAGTCAGCGTGGCAAGGGTGCGGCCCGGCATGCCGGTGAACGTATCACGGCGAGGAGCGCGGTGTCGCAGCGACCGTGGCGTGCGTCCAGTACCGGCCCGCGCCCACGTAGCGCTGCGCGTACCAGGGATCGTCGAGATAGGCGTAGGCGACGACACGCCCGCTCGATGGCGCGTGCACGAAACGCCCGCCACCGGCATAGACCCCCACGTGGTCCACGCCCTGCCGACCGGTCACGAAGAACACGAGATCGCCGGGCTGCAGGGCATTGCGTGCGACCGCGGTCGCCGCGCGCTGCTGGGCAGCCGCGGTGCGCGGAATGGAGATGCCGGCCGCACGGTGCGCGAACTGCGTGAGTCCGCTGCAGTCGAACCCCTGGAGGCTGGCGCCACCGTAGCGATAGGGTGTGCCGATCACGCCTTCGGCGGCCAGCACGATGCCGCGGCCGGGTGCGGTCGCCGCGGGCGACGTCTTGTCACCGGACGCGGGCACGGGGGCGCCGGATGTCGGCGCTGAGGAGCGCGGCGTGCCGGCGCAGGCCGCCAGCAGCAACATGAGCGGCACTGCGAGCAACGGTTGCGGCCGCATCACGCCAGCTACCCCACGAGACGGTCCCTCGTCAGCTGGGATGCGATCGCGCGACCCGCGAGCAACTCGCCGATGCCGGCGGCGGACAGCGGTCGCGCGAGGTAGTAGCCCTGCGCGATGTCGCAGCCGTGCTCGCGCAGGAAATCGAGTTGCTCGATCGTTTCCACGCCTTCCGCCACCACACTCTTGCGAAGTGCATGCGCCATGGCGATCACTGTAGCACCGAGCGCCGCGGCGGTGGGATCGTGGGCGATCTCCTCGATGAACGTGCGGTCGATCTTCACGACGCTGATCGGATGGTGGCGCAGGTGCGCAAGCGCGGTCTCGCCGGCGCCGAAATCGTCGAGGGCGAGGCGAATGCCGCGGGCGGCGAGCTCGCGCAGCACCTCAGCGATGTCGGGGTTGGCGAGCACGGCCTCGGTGACTTCCAGCTCGATCGCGCCGGGGGCCAGCCCGTGGCGCGCGAGCAGCTGCTCGAGGTTCGCGACGAAGCCGTTGCACTTCAGCTGCAGCGCCGAGACGTTCACGGCGAGCCGCGGCGGCGACATCCCCTGCTCGCGCCACAGCGCAATCTGCGCGCAGGCCGCTTCGAGCACCCAGCCGCCGATGTCGACGATCAGGCCGGTCTCCTCGGCGGCGGGCACGAACTCGGCCGGGTACTTGAGTCCGCTTCGCGGCGTCTGCCAGCGCAGCAGCGCCTCGAGGCCGACCAGGCGGCCGTCGTCGATGCTGAACTGCGGCTGGTAGTAGAGCGAGAACTCGCGGTGGCGCAGTGCGCGGTACAGTCCGCTGCCGGTTGCCGACACCTGGCGCACAGTCAGCGCGCGATCGAAAAACACCGCGCGACCGCGCCCGAGGTCCTTGGCGCGATACATGGCCGTATCGGCGTTGCGCATCAGCTCGTCGATGTTGTTGCCGTCGTCGGGGAACAGCGTGATGCCGATGCTGCCGCGCACCAGGTGATCGCGGCCGGCCACGTTCACCGGCGCCTCGAGCGCGGCGATGATGCGCTCGGCGACGGTGCGTACGGCGTCGGGATCGGTGACCTGGCGCAGCACCACGGTGAACTCGTCGCCGGCGAGGCGCGCGACCGTATCACCGTCCTTCACGCAGGCGCGCAGGCGTTGCGCGACGATCGTGAGCAGCTGGTCGCCGGCGCCGTGGCCGACCGTGTCGTTCACGCGCTTGAAGTGATCGAGGTCGATATACAGCAGCGCGCCGCGCGAGCCGCCGGCCACCGCGCTCGCAAGCTCCTGCGCGAGGCGGTCGCGGAACAGCAGCCGGTTAGGCAGGCCGGTCAACGCATCGAAATGCGCCTGGCGATACAGGCGCTCGTCGCGCGCACTGTTCGACAGTGCCACGGACAGGCGCGAGGCGAACTCGGCGCCGTAGTTTGCGACCGACGGATCGGCGGACGGCGGCTCGCGATAGCCGAGCGACAGTGCGGCGACCAGGCGGTCGCCCGAAATGACGGGCCATACCCAGAAGAACTGCGCACCGAGCTCCGCGAGTGGCCGCAGCAGGCTGTGGCGCTCCGGTTCGCAGCGCGTGATCGTAATGCCCTCCTGCGCCTGCGAGAGCGTCGCCAGCATGTCCGGATCGAGTTCGACCCGCACCACCGGCAGGTCCACGACCTGCGGTGCCGCGAAATAGACGCGCCCGTGTGTCGCCGAGTCGGCGTCGATCAGCGTGATCGCGACGCCATCGCAGCGCGTGACCGCACGCACGCGCGACAGGATCGTGTCGAACATCTGCTCGAGCTCGGCGGAGCCGAGCAGCAGCCGGTCGATCTCGCCCAGGGTTTCGAGCGCGGCCACGCGCTCCGCAAGCCGGCCGGTCGCGAGGTCGCCGGCATGGATCGCGTCGCCGAGTTCGTCGGCATCGACGCTGCGCGGGCCGGGCGCGATGCCCACGCCGCCCTCCCCCTGCGCGGCAGCGAAGCGCATCGTGATCGGCACGTAGCGGCGCACCAGCGTGAGCGTGCCGATGACCATCGACGCCAGCGCGAACAGGGCGAGCGCTGCCAGCTCGCCGCCGAGCGGCGCAACGGCGGCACTCCATGCGGACCGCGGCTTGAAGACCACCACGGACCAGGATGTTCCGCCGGGCTCGCGCGGCTCGAGGCGCGCGGCACCGCCCTGCCACTCGACTCCGGCGGCCTGCCATGCGAGCGGCAGCGCCCCGCGCGTGGCGGCCGGTGCACGACTGTAGTTGGCGAGCAGATCGACGACGTCGGTCGGCAGCGGCGCGGTGCTGAAGAGCAGCCGACCCGCGCCGTCGAGCAGCGCAATGCGTCGTTCGGTGCCGATCGGCGTCGCGACGGCGTCGGCCGGCAGTCGCGCGGCACTCTCGGCGGCGAAGCTGACGGCCGCATCGTGACGATTCGCGGCTGCCCGCCCGCCGTCGAGGCGTGCGCCGAACTCGGCGGCGAACGCCTGCGCGTCGATCGTCAGGGCGCGCGCCGCCGCCGCGTCCATCGTGCGCGCCGAATGCAGCAACAGCACGAATGCCGCGAGCAGGGTCGGCGCCAGCACGGCAACCGCAACGGTGACGGCGATGCGGCGTCCCATGCGGGTGCCGAGGCACGCACGGAGTGGGTCCATGACCGGCAATTTAACGAAAGACGGCACCCGGCCGGTGTGGCACGTGTCACCGATCCGCCAACCCGTGCGCCAGAGCAAAGCGCGCAGATGTGAATTGCATCACGCTATGCTTGCCGCCGTGACCTATGTCTCCTTCCAGCGCACCCAGTCGAGACGCCGTGCCGCGTGGTTACTGGCACTGACGCTGGTGCTCATCTTCTACGCGTCGTTCTTTCCGTTTCGCTTCGACGTCGGCCGGCTCATCGCGGCGTGGGGCGGCGGGCCGGGCCAGCTCCTGCCGTGGGGCTATTCGGCGCGCGCCGACCGGGCCGGCAACCTGCTGTCCTACCTGCCCGTCGGCGCACTGCTCGCCTACCTCGCGCCAGTGCGCTGGCGCGCGCCGCTCGCCTTCGCCTGTGCCGTGGCGCTCGCGGGCGCGCTGTCCGTCACGATCGAAGTACTGCAGCACGTGACGCGCTCACGCGTACCCAATCTGGTCGACGTCGCGATGAACAGCAGCGGCGGCGCGTTGGGCGCCATCGCCGGCGCCCTGCTGCGTTCGCGCCCCTGGCCCATCGGGGCGATCGCCCTGCGCCATGCACGCCCCGAACCGATCGCACTGGTGCTGCTGGCGCTGTGGTTCGCAATGCACGCGGTACCGTTCATGCCACGGCTCAACCAGGGCCACGCCTGGGCGGGCATGCAGCCACTGCGCGACCTCGACTACGACTTCATCGCGATTCTCACCAGTTGCGCGGGCTATCTGGTGGTCGCCTCGGCCGTGCGTCGCCTGGTCGTGCCGGACAGCGTCATGCGCATCTTCCTCACCGTCGCGGCCCTCTCGCTCGCCGCCCGCGTCGTCTTCGTCGGCCAGTGGCTCACACTCGATGAATGCCTCGGTCTCGCCATCGCACTGCCGCTGGCGGTGACACTGCGGGGCGTGACGCGCGCGCGCGCATTCCGCATCACCGCGGCAATCGTCACGCTCGCTTTCGCGCTGCACCTGGTGCTGCCGCCGGCGCTGCGCTGGGGAGACGCGCTGATCTTCCTCGAGCGCGCGTTCATGATCACCGGCATGCTGTGGCTGGCAGCAGGCGGCGGCGTGTCGCTGCTCGCCTCGACTGCGGCTGCCGCGGTCGGCCTCGCGACACTGGCCGGAGTGCCGAGCGGACTGCTCGCCGTGGTCGGCGGATTCCTCGTACACGCGGGTCGCGTGCTGCACTCGACCCCGGTCGCGCGCATCGTCGAGCGTTGACGCTGCGCGGTCCAGCGTATTAGCGTTGCCGCGTTTCCAGATACACTCGGGAGAGAGGTCTCATGGCGAAACGTAAACGCACGACACATCGCAGCAGCAAGGGCACCAAGCTTTACGCGGTGCGCGACAAGAGCGGCAAGTTCAAGGACATCCAGAGCTACAAGCGCGCGCACGCAGCGGACCTGCGCAGCACCGCTGCCAGCGAGTTGCCGAAGCGCAAGGCGAAGAAGAAGGCCACCAAGAAGACGGCTGCCAAGAAGAAGGTCGCCAAGCGCCCGGTCGCCAGGCGCAAGGTAGCGAAGAAGAAGTAATCAGCCGGCGCGACGCGACGCCTGCCCCGCGGCAAGCGTCGTGATCGCGCGCCAGGTGAAACGCATGACACCGCGTCGCCCGGAGCGGGCGGCGCCCAGCATGGCCTCCGCGAGGGTCGTCGCGCTCACCGGGCGCAGCGGCTGCAGCGGGCCGATCATCAGCGGTGCGATTGCCGGCAGCGTCCACTGGGCCAGCAGCTCGAGCGGCCGCAGCCCGCGCCGCGAACCGAGCAGCAGTCCCGGCTGCATGATATCGAGCGCGGCGAACCCGATCGCCATGACGGCCGCTTCCGCCTCCGCCTTCACCCGCAGATAGAACGAGCGGCTGCCGCGATCGGCACCCGCGGCGGACACCAGCACGAAGCGCTGCGCCCCCGCAGCCTTGGCGGCGCGCGCGAAGGCGAGCACCAGGTCGAAGTCGACGTGCCGGAACGCGGCCTCGGAGCCCGCGGCCTTGAGCGTGGTCCCGAGGCAACAGTAGGCGTCGGTGCAGGTGATGCCGCGCAGCTGCGCCTCGAGCTGCTCGAAGCGCACGATGCGATTGGCGAGCCGCGCGTGGTCACGTGCCAGCGGGCGGCGCGTGACGGCGTACACGCGCGCATAGTCGCCCGACTCGCAAAGCACCGAAATCAGCCGTTCACCGACGAGACCGCTCGCCCCGGCGACCATGGCGGTCTTGTGCACAGCGTTCATGGTATGTCCCCCGCCTGCAGGAATGATATCTTGCGGGTAGCAGCTGGAGCATCGAATGCGAGGAAAATCGGCACTCGCGGCGCTGTTGATCGTCGCCTGCGGAGCTGCGCTCGCGCCCCGGGCAGGTGCCGTCACCGACGCCGAGCGCACGGCCATCTATCAGCAGTTTCGCACTCTGTTCGACGCGGGACGCTACGAAGAGGCCCTGCCGCTCGCCGAGCAACTGGTCGCCGCGACCCGCGAGCAGTACGGAGCGGATGACCGCGCGCTCGCCGCACCGCTCACCAATCTCGGCACGACACAGCTGCGCCTCAACCAGTTCTCGGCCGCCGAGGCGTCCTACCGGCGCGCGCTCGAGATCGTGCGATCCAAGGCCAACGCGACCGCGACCGACCGGGCGCTGCTGCGGCCGCTGCAGGGCCTCGGCATGACCTACGCGCGCAGCGACCAGCCTGCTGCCGCCACGACCGCCCTGCAGGCAGCGATCGACCTGTCGCGCAACATCGACGGCCTGTACAACCTCGAGCAGCTCGAATACCTGTTCACGCTGATCGACGCCTATGTTCAGGACAACAGGCTGACCGAGGCCGAGCGGGAGCACCTGTACGCCTTCCGCATCGCGGAGACGGCTTACGGCAGGGACGATCCGCGCATGCTGCCCGCGTACGACTACCTGGCCCGCTGGTACGAGTACGTGGGGCGCTATACGACCGCGCGCGCGCATCACTATCGCGCGCTGCGCATTGCCGAGGCGTCCTCGGGGCGGGGCAGTATCGCCACCGTGATGCCGCTGCGCGGGCTCGCGCGCGCCTACCGCCTCGAGTACCTTTTCGGTGCCGAACCGGTCGAGCAGTCGGCGGTCAACGACCCGCTTCAGTTCAGCTCGGGTCCCGGCGCCAGCCAGTCGCCGTCCCGCCTCAATCCCGAAGGCGAGCGTTCGCTGCAGCTGGCGCTTGCGGCGATCGACAAGGCCGAGCCGCCGGATCCCGCGCTGCGCGGCGAAACCCTGGTCGACCTCGCCGACTGGCAGCTGATCGGCGGCAACATCCGCGGTGCGCTGCTTGCCTACCGCGAAGCCTGGCAGGCCCTCGAGGAAGCGGGCACGACAGCCCTCGTCGATGCCCCCCGGCAGCTGCGCTACCGGCCACCCTCGGCGTCCATCGCGCGCTTCAAGGGCGGCGACGTCAACGACTACGAGGAATTCGTGATCGAGGCGAAGTTCACCGTGAAGGCCGACGGTGGCACGGCCGACATCGCCACCGTGCCGAGCGTTGCCCCGCAATCGATGCACGACAGCGTTGCGTACGCGGTGCGCAAGGCCGTGTATGCGCCTCGCCTCGTCAACGGTGAGCCGGTCGACACGCCGGAGGTGTCACTGGTCGAGCGCATGCTGAAGCGCCGGCCCCAGGTGGCGGACGATACGGGCTGACTGGCGCCTCGCTAGGGCAACTGCACGACCTTCGGCTGCGAATCCACGGGCGGCGAGACCGGCTCGTTCTTCGGCGCGAGCACTGGCACGGCCTCGATCTGGCGTGCCGCGTCGGCCCGGTTGATCTCCTCGCCGGGAGCGGCGTCCCCCGGCGCGACCAGCGGTTCGCCGCTGGCGAGCCGCTGGGCCAGGGGCTGCTGCGGAAACTGCACGAGGAACTTCGCCGCCGCATCGCGCATGGCCGCGCGCGTGGCGCCGGCGAGCGGCTCGCTGCTCGAGAGCGCCTTGTCGCGGTCGTTGCCGTAGCCCGTGAGCGTGTACGAATCGACGAGTTTCAGGTCCGGCCCGTAGATGTTGATGCGGTAGTTGATGGTCACCGCGTAGTAACCGGCACCGGTTTCGTTGGCGGTCGCGAACGAATACTGCAGCATGCGCGGCTCGAACACCGCGTCGAGGCCGGCAATGCCCCGCGCTTCCTCGAGTTCGTCCACGAATACGCAGCCGGGGAAGAGCGCACCGAAGACCTCTTCGGCCAGCCGTTTGTGCCCGGCGCCCAGGGCGACCAGCCAGTCGACGCCGGCGCGGGTCTCGGTGTGCTTGAAGTTACGCTGCTCCCCGCCCAGCACCACGGCCGTGGTGGCCGCGATCGGCCGGACGAGCGGCCGCGGGATGACCGGTTCGGGTGCAATCTCGACGCTGCCGCAACCGGCGAGCAGCAGTGCCCCGGCGCCGACCGCCAGCCGGACAAGTAACGGGCCGATTACCTTCGCTAGCCTTCGCTGATGCATTGGCGTGTACCGAAGACCTCGATATAGCGCGCGCAGGACTTTTCGTTCGTCACCGGCACGAACGTACCGCCATTGCGGTCGCACATCGCCCTCATTAAGGCAGCAAAGCGGATACTTGTAAACGCCGGCATGCCGCGGGCCTCCGGAAACCCGATCGCGTGGATGCGCACGCGCCGCCGGCCGTTGGCATCGGGCGGATTGGCCTTGTCGACGGCATCGAGCGCGCGCTGGATCGAGTCGCCGGTGAACTCGTCGCCGATCACATACACGCTGATCCGCTTGTCGGCAGCCCAGTAGGTGGCCACCGCCTCCTGGATGCCCTGCACCGGGTCGGAGTCCGAGAATGCCCGCCAGCCGCGCATCTTGTCGATGATGCGCGTGCGCTGCTGGGGATTGTCCTGCAGCCATTGTCCGCGGGTGCCGGCAAACATCGGCTTGCCCTCGTCATCGAGCACCTGCAGTCCGCGCACCCGCGGGTAGATGTCGAGGATTTCCTTCAACACCTGCTGAGCGCCCTCCCAGTGCATCGACAGCATGCTGCCCGAGGTGTCGATCACGAAGATGATCCACTCGCTGTCGATCGGGATGCCGCCGACGGCCTCGGTCGGCGGGCGCCGCCGCGAGACCTTCTGCAGCCGCTTCAGCTCCTCGCTCAGCGATTCGTAGGCCTGGACGAGCTCGCCCTCGATGATGTTCGTGACCGCGGCTTCCTTGCGGCTCGCCTCGTACTGGCCCCGGATCGAGGAGACTTCGCCGCTCACGCGCGCCAGCCTCAGCCTCTCCTTGCGCAACTCGTCGACGCGCGCCTGCATCTCCCGGTTCAGCACCTCGGTCTCGCCGCGGATCACGTTCAATTCCTGCTGCAGCGCGAGCACCTGGCTGTCGAGCTGCTCGCGGCTCTTCTCGATCACGATCGGCTCGCCGAACTCCGACAGCACCAGCAGCAGGATGATGGCGCCGAAACCGCAGCAGATGCAGTCGAGGAAGGAGAGGCTGAAGACCTCGGTGTCACGCCGCTGCAGCTTCATCGCGGCGCCCTCACGGCCAGTCCTTCGAGGGCATCAGGTAGGCGCCGCCGCTGTTGCGGGCGAGCCTCCAGAAGGCATGCGCCGCCGGATTGTCGCCACGCATCGGCAACAGCACGACATCGATCGGTGTGCGCGGCGGCAGCGCCTTGATCGCGTCCTCGAACAGGCGTGCGCGCCCGCCGGCGTCGATGTAGCGGCGGACGGCCGGTGGCGACGCGCCCTGGGTCGGCAGGCCATCCGTAATCAGGATGACCTGGTCGGGCGCCGGCGAGAGCTGGCGGATCGCCCGAAAGGCGTTCACGAGGCTGGTGCCGTTCTGCGGCACGACCTCGTCCAGCGCCTCGAGCAGGCGGTCGCCCGTAGCCTGGTCGCCACCCTTCAGCCAGTTGCCGGCGGTATCGGCGAGCACCGGCTCCGGTTTGGTATCGAAGCGATAGACCTGGTAGGAGCTGCCGGGGGGAATCTGGCCCGCGAGCCAGCTCACCGTGGCGACGCCGCGACGCCATTTGGCGGCCGCACGGCGCGTCGCATCGCCGGTATTGCGCAGGCGGATCACGTTGACGATGTCCTCGTCGAGCATGCTCGCCGACGAATCGAGCAGCACCAGCACATGCTTGCCGTGCAGCCGCAGCCCGGTGATGTAGCGGCGGTCGGCGCCGCGCGTCACCTTCACCGCATCGCCCGGGGGAGCGACGTCCTTGCTCGCGGCCTCGAGCCGGCGCGTGCTCTCCTCGAGGGAGCGCAGGTCGGCCTTGAGCTTCTCGATGTGCTCGCGCTGCGCGAGGGTGGTGTTGTCGATGATCGGGCCCTGGTCGCGCGCCTGCTTCAGCTCCTCGATCAGCCGCGTGGCGCGCGACGCAGCGCTCGCGGTCTCGCTGCTCGTCTTCTCGAGCGTATTGCGCAGCACGACGAGGTTGCGCGTGCCCTCGAGCACCTCGTCTTCCAGCTTGCGGACTTCGGCGGCGAGATCCTCGGTCTTGCGTATGCGCTCTACGCCGGATTGCGCACTGACGACGGTGTAGAAGAGCACGACCGCGCCGAAACCGCAGCAGATGCAGTCGAGGAACGAGAGGCTGAAGACCTCAGTCTGCCGACGCTTGCGCACTTTCGGCTCCCACCGCGATCAGCGCGAACACGATGCCGGGCTCGCCGATGCGTACCTCGTCACCGGCGCGCAGCCGCGCGCGCCCCGCGACCCGCTCGTCGTTCACCCACGTACCATGGCGGCTGTGGTCGATGAGCATGACGCCGTCATCGCCACGCAGGAACGTGCAATGGCGCCGCGACACGCCCGCGGCGCCGGACGACACGCTGATGACGACGTCGTTACCGTCACGGCCGACGCTGATGCCGCGGTCATCGGGCGCAAGGGCGCGCCCGGCATGCAGCACATGGGTCGGATCGACCGCCCCGCCGCGGGTGGCGAGGCGCTCGCGTCGCGGCGCTTCGCCGGCAGGCGCGGCCTCGAGCGCATCGAGACGGCGCAGCAGGCGTACCGGCGCATCGGCACCCTCGGCCGGCACCGGCAACATCGAAGCGACCGCGCCCGCCCAGCCGTCAGGGACGATGACGAGTTCACAATCCGGCAGGCTCTCGAAACGCTCGCGCAGGCCGGCGAGCCGCAGCAGCGCCGCGGGCACCACGAGTGCGACCGGCGCGCCCGCGCGGCGCAACTCGTGCAGGCAGCGTTCGAGTTCGCGGTAACGCGGCGCGGCCGCTGCCGCCAACTGATCGCGGGCGATCTCGACGGCGTGCGGCTCCCCGCCGGGCCCCTCGAGCGTGACGGTGGCCACACCGCTCTCCTCCGCCTGGGCCGCGAGTGCCGGCAGCTCGCTGAACAGGCGCTGCTCGATAGCCGCGTCGTGCAGCGGATCGAAGCGCGTGCGCAGCACCATCGCGGCGCTCACCACGTCGAGCCAGGACTGGTAGATGTCGAGCAGGCCGCCGCCGCGGCTCACCATGGAGCGGCGCCGACGCACCGTGGGCCCGCACTCCACCGCCGTGGCGGCGACGTGGAAGAGCCCCACTTCCAGCACGATCGCGGGACGCGTGAGCCCGAGCGGCGCGACGCTCGCGACCGCCGCATCGACGAAGCCGCGCAACGGCAGCGGCACGGCGCGCGCCGCGCCGAGCACGCCCGACAATGCGCTCGGCGGGAAGGCCGCGCCGACCGCGAACCAGGCCGCATCGCAGCCCGCGGCGGCGCCGTCCACTGCGCAGGCCTCGCGCAGGCGCTCGCGCAGTTCCGCCAGCGCGATCGGCAACGCGGCGCGCGCGGCGGCTCCTTCCGCGGCGATGTCGCTCCAGTGCCGCGCCGAGGCCTCGGCAGGACGACTGCGCAGGAAATCGAGCGCGGGCGTGCCGGCGGGCGCGGCACCACCCGCACGCCGCACGATCGCGGGCGCGACCGACAGCACGCGTCCGTCCAGCGCCAGCGCCAGAGCGCCATCGTGGATCGACACGCCGAGCGTCGTCATGCCTCCGTCACCTCGCCTGCATGTTGCGTATGAGCCGTGTATCGAGATAGGTCTCGGCGTCGAGCACCAGCCGCTCCTGGGCGAGCTGCAGCTGGTGCAGCAGGAACATCAGGAAGATCGACAGCAGCAGGGCGATCAACGTCGAATTGAACGCGACGCCGAGGCCCTCGGTGACACCCGAGATGTCGCCGCCGACCGCCTTGTGCGCCTGTGACAGCGCATCGCCGATACCGCGCACGGTACCGATGAAGCCGATGGCCGGAATCGCCCAGGCGATGTAGCGCAGCATCGACATCTCCGAATCGAGCCGCTCGGCTTCCGACTGGCAGGTGCCGTGCGCGACGTTCGACACGTCCTGCACGCTGCGCGTGGCACCGAAGCGCGCGAGCGCGGCGAGCAGCGCTCGCGGCAGCAGCAACTGGCGCTTTTCGGACGGCAGCGCCTCGAGCTGGCGGGTGTACTCGCGCGAGTCCTCGGGCAGGATCTTCATGCCCTCGGGCAGCTTGAGAGGATCGCCCTCGAGCGTCTCACGCTCGCGCTTCTGGTGCCGCGCCTTGTAGCCCATGATCGCCAGCGCCCAGATGAACAGGATGATCTCGCTCTCCTGCTCGTAATCCTTGATCAGCACGTAGAAGGAACGTTCGGCGATGTAGTTCGGATCCTTCAGCATGCCGGCACGCTGCTCCTCGAGGATCGCCTGCGCCTTCGGCCTGATGTCAAGCACGTAGACGCCGTGCACGATCACGATCGTGATCGCGAGTGCGAACAGGCTGAAGACGAATTCGCTGGGGTATCTGCGCTGGATGGGCATGCGTGGCTTTCAGTGTCAGATGTCGACGGGAAAACTGATGTTGTTGTCGGCGGACTGGCGCAGCTCCGGCGGCACTTCCTCGCGTTCGGTGACAGGCGCGCCGATCTGCGGACCCTCGTCGATCATGCCCGCCTCATCGGGTGGCGCCTCGCCAGCCGGTGCCGGCTCGGCGGAAGGCGCAGGTTCCTCGGTCGACTGCGCGACCGCGGACGGCAGCCGGTACGCGATGGCGAGCACCGCGGCCCAGAGTGCGAGCGATGCGAAGCTGATGATCCAGATCTGGCGCCAGATGTTTCTCATGGGCATATCCCCGTGCTCGTGGGTCTCAGGGGTCGGCGTAGCGTGCCACGCGGAACCCGATCACCTGGCTCGAGCCCTCGGCGCCGTCGCGCCAGGCAAGCCTCAGGTCGGCCACCGTGGCCGTACGCCAGTTCGAGCCGCGAACCGCGTGCCGGGTTCCCTGCGCGGGGCCGAACGGGTCGGTCTGTGCCGCGCCTTCCGGCAGCGAGACGTAGTAATCGTGCACCCATTCGCTCACGTTGCCCGACAGATCGTACAGCCCGAGCCGGTTGGCGCCGAATTTCCCGACCGGCGCGGCGACCGGGAAATCGTCGCGGTAGGTCTCGAGGATCGGGCTCATGGTGCCGATCGCTTCCGCGCCCGCGTAGTTGCCGTTCGCGGGAGCGACCGGCAGCGCATTGCCCCAGGAGTAGCGCTGCAGCGCCCCGGGGCCGGCGTAACGCGCGGCGTACTCCCATTCCACCTCGGTCGGCAGCCGGAAGCCGTTCGACACCGGGGTCTTGAGTTGCCACTTGCCGTCCCTGCTTTCGTAAGCGGGCGTGAGCCCTTCCTGTTCCGAGAGCCAGTTGCAGAACTGCACGGCATCTTCCCACGTCACCTTGACGACCGGTTGCGCGTCGAGATCGAGGCTGGTGTTGTTGACATGGCCCGAGGCGTGCTCGGGCCGGAAGCGCCGGAACTGCGCATTGGTCACCTCGGTCGCCCCGATGTAGTAGGCGCGCGTCAGCGTGACCTGCCGGCGCGTCTCGTTCGGCCGCCGGCCCTGCTCGCGCCGCTCGCTGCCAACCTGGAATGTCGCCGGCTGCACGAGGCGCAGCACGTAGCCGACCCTGGTGCCGAGCTGCGTGCCGGCGGCGAGCGCGCTCGAGGGTCGTCCCGCCGCGGTCAGCTGGTATTCGATGGTGCGCGCGAGTCCCGGTGCGAGCGTGATCCTCGACTCGTGCGAGGCGAGCGGCACCTTGCGCACCTCGATCGCATGCTCGCCGGCGAGCACATCGAGCGTCAGCGGCGTGCGGCCCCTCGACACGCCGTCGATCAGCACTTCGGCATCGGCCGGTTCGCCGCGCACGGTCAGCGAGACGTATACCGGCTCGAGTCGCGCGTCGAGCACCGTTCGCTCGCCCGACGCGGCGCTGAAACTGCGTGACCACGGCGCGTGGCCGGTTCGCGCGACCAGCACATCGTGCATGCTGCCGGGCGCCACGGCGATGTCGAGCGGCGTGCGGCCACGATAGACGCCATCGAGCGAGACATCGGCGCCCGAGGGCACGGAGCGCACGACCAGGCGTGCATCGGGCGCACCCAGGTCGATCGGGCCGATCGTCGTCGTCTCGCCGGCCTTGATCACGATCGCGCTCTGCCAGGATTTCGCGCCCGCGGCGGAAATCGCCAGCTGGTGCACGCCGGCCGGCAGTTCGATCCGCGGTTCGACGGCAGCGGGCGCGGCCCCGTCGATCGCCAGCATCGCGCCCGGCGTGTTCACCGTGAGCGCGAGCGTGCCCCAGGACGGCTGCATCGCGACCGTCAGGTCCTGGCGCACGCCGAGGCCCTCGACTTCGACCTCGACGACGGCGTCGAGATAACGCTCCGCACACAGGGTCAGCGTGCGATTGCCCGCTGCGACCCGCACTTCGCCCGGCACGCGGCCGATCTCGGCGCCATCGACGGCGACACTCGCCATCACGCCACCGGTGTCGATGACGAGCACGCCCGGTTCCTTCGCGAGCCGCAGGCGCACGGGCACCGCACCCTCGCGGGTCACGGTCACCTCCCGCTCGACAGCCACATAACCGGGCGCGCTCGCACGCAGCTGGTGCTTGCCCGGCAGCACGAAGAGCGTCGCGCCCGAGTGCCAGTCGATCAATGTGTCGGTGGCGCCGACACGCGCGTGCACCGGATCGAGCACGAGCGGCACACGCTGCACGCTGGCAAACAGCGCGAACACCGCGGCGACCACGGCGAGCGCAGCTGCGATGGCGACGCGGCGGGCGATGCGTCCGCCCGCGGCGCGCGGCGCCTCGTCATCGAGAGCCAGCACCTCGCGTGCGACGGCGCCGATCTCGATGTCTTCGTCATCGAGCGCGCCGTCGCGCTCCTCGGCGACCACGAGCGGCGCGACCGTATCGTTGCCGGCGAGGTGCAGCACCTCGATGGCGCACGGCGCGGTGGCACGCACGATGACCTGCGCATCGGCCAGCGTGATCACGTCGCCGGCGCGCAGGTCGCGCGCCTCGCGCAGGCGCTCGCCGTTCAGCCGCGCACCCGCGTCCTGCGCCGGTGTGACGCGCCACAGCCCCTCGTCGACATCGAGCACCAGCGCGGGAGTCGCGTCGGTACCCGGGACGACGATGTCCGAGCCCGCGGCACCGATCGACAGCGGCGCGGCAAGTTCGCGCTGCCCGAGTGGCTCGGTGACTGATATGCGCTCGGTTTCCATCAGATCGGCTCGATGCAACTCACGGCGATGGTCTGTGTGGTGGTGCCCGGGGCGACCGTGATCTCGCGGCGGATATCGCGGTAGCCATCGCGCCTGCCGGTGACGACGTAGCGGCCCGGCTTGAGCTCGATCTCGCGCCGCAGGAAAGTGCCGAAGGCGCCGACGCGCTGGATGGTGACCTCGGTTGCGTTGTCCGACTCGAGCGCGACGCGCACGACCTGGTCGTAGGCCGGCAGCAGCAGTTCGATGCGGCTCACCTGCGAGCGGATCACGGGGCCGCCGGGCTCGATGGCGCGCGCAAGCTCGAGCAGCTCCTCGGTCTCCCTGCGCACGGCGTCGGCCGCGAGCCGGTCGGGATTGTCGATGATCAGCTGCAGGCGTCGCGCGAGCTCGGCCCGCGGCGCGGCCCGATCGCGGCCTGCCTGCGCGAACTGCAGCGCCGGATCGCGCGCGAGCACCTCCTCGTAGATCGCCAGTGCCTCGCCCCAGCGTTCGGACGCCTCGAGCGACGCCGCGCGCCTGCGCGCCTCGTCTCCGGCGCGCGCCTGCTCGGCGGCCGCCACCTGCTCGAGGCCCTGCTGCGGAGCACTCGCCGACGGCTGCATGGCGCGCGCGCGTTCGAACTCGCTGCGCGCGCGGCCGAGATCGCCCGCCTGCAGGGCACTGAAGCCGCTTGCCAGCGTACGCGCGTACTCGCCGGCACCAACCGCCGCGCGCGCAGCGGCCAGTCCCTCGCGCGCCTGCGTGTTGGCGGGATCCGCTGCGAGCGCCTGCTGGTAGAGTTCGGCCGCTTCGGCGTGGCGCGCGGACGCTGCCGCGTTGGCGGCCTGGGCAAGCAGCGGCATCGCGATCTCCAGCGCCTGGGCGCGCGCGAGGCCGGCGGCGGCGCGGGCATTCTGCGGATCGATGCGCTGCGCGAGTTCGAAGGCGTTGCGCGCACGTGCCGGTTCACCGGCCTCGAGCGCCGCATCGCCGCGACCCAGCTCTGCGGCGAGCGCGTCCGGGGCGCGCGCCTCGATATCGGCCAGGCGCTTGCCCAGCGCCGTGAACTCCGTGACGGCGGCGTCGATCTCACCATCGTCGGCAAGCACGCCGGCATGCTCCGCGGCCTGCTTCGCCGCTGCGAAATCATCGCCGCCCCACACCGCGGCCGCGCGCGTCTCGACGGCAGCCAGCCGCTTCGTGATGCCCGCGCGCAGCGTCGCGAGCGCCTCGACGGGATCCGCGGCGGGTGTGGCCGGATCCAGGGCTTCGGCGGGTGCATCCTGTGCATCGACGCCCGCCGATGGCGCAGCAGTACGCGGCGCGAGTCGCGGCATCACGAAGAACACGAGCACGATCGCCGCAGCCACGGCCGCGAGTGCGAGCCAGGTGCCGATTCGTCGCTCCCTTGGCGCAGCTGCGGGTTCGATCTCGATCAGTGCCGGGGCATCGTGCGGCGCGGCGACGATCTCGTCCGCCGATCCGGACGTGGGCAAGGCCAGCGCGCGCATCGGCTCGGGCAACTCGATCGCCATCGTACGGTCGTCGCCGGACGCATCACCCGGCGAGCCCGCGATCGGCGTTGTCGGATTCGACGCGGCGATGACTTCGGTGCCGTTGCCGGACCCGGCAAGCGCTTCGGTCTCGATCGTCACTGTGTCGTGCAGCGACGCGTGCAGTTCATCGATCACCGCGCGCATCGACTCCGGGCGCGCCTCGCGGCTCTTCGCCAGCATGCGCATCACGAGCGCGACCAGGCGCGGCGGCGCGGGTTGTATGGGCCGAAGGTCGGCGACCGGCTCCTCGAGCACGCGCCGCGTCTCGAAGCGCGGGTAGAACGGCGGATAGCCGCTCAGCAGTTCATAGGCGAGCGTGCCGAGGCCGTAGATGTCGTCGGAAGGCGTGGGCGGCTCGCCACGCAGCGCCTGCGGGCTCGCGCTGAACGGCGAGCCATGGTCCGCGAACGGACTGCCGCCCGAGAACGACGCAACACCGAAATCGGCGATCAGCGTGTGCCCCTCGGCGTCGAGCAGCACGTTGCCCGGCTTCAGGTCGCGATGCACGACACCGCGACCGTGGGCGTGCTCGAGCGCCTGCGCGATCCCGATCAGCGCCGGCACGATGCGCGTATAGGGCTCGCCGCGCAGCGCGCCGAGATCGCCGCCCGGCGCGAGCGCCATCGGCAGCACCAGCGTGCCGTCGCAATCCAGCGGTTCGTAGACCCTGAGGATCCCGGGATGGCCCAGTTCGCGGGTGACCGCGTACTCGTGCTGCAGCAGCGCCCAGGCATCGGCCGGCGCGGCCGCAATGCGCTTCATGACCTTCAGCGCGAGATCCTCGCGCCGCACGAGATCACGCGCGCGCCAGACCTCCGAATGGCCGCCGACGCCGATCTTGGCCATCAGCGTGAACCGGCCGCACAGGCGATCGCCGCGAACCAGGTTCGTATTGGGTGGACACGTACTCACTCGCTGGGCGTGACGGCGGGACTATCCTGCGGCGGCGCCCCGGCGACGACACCGCCGGTTTCCTCGAGGTAGATCTGGTGCAGCAATGCGCGCCACTCGCGGTACTGCTCTTCGGCGGTGCCGGTCAGCTTCAGCGTGCGGCCCTCGACTTCGACGACGAGCGGCGCGGCCTCGGCGCGGAAGGTATCCGCGAGTTCCTTCAATGCCTCGGCATGCACCTTCGCCTCGGAATATTTCTTGATGCCCGACATCACGCCCGCAACGCCGCCGACCGCACCGGCTGTCCGCGCGGCGCTCTGCACGTTGCGGCAGGTGTAGTCGCCCCCCGAGCACTGGTCCGGGATGAGTACGCTCGCGAGCACCGCCGCGGCGCCGAGCACGGTCCGGGTGCGCGCCGAGGCACGCGCGCGGTCTTCCTTTTCGATCTCTTCCTGGCTGACGCGCCGGAAGTTGCCGTAGGTGCTCTCGACCTTGTCGGTGAAGCTGGCGTGGTAGCCGTCGAAGGTATCGATGACCGACAGGTCGCGCTCGCGTATGCGGTCGATGCGTTCCATCAGCGGGTCACCCTCGGCCGGCAGGCGCGCAACGCGCGAGATGCCCTGCTTGTCGGTCGAGAGGTAGCCCTGGACGGCCTGAGGCGCGAATTCGCCGGCAAACCGCAGTTCGGTGACGCGCCGGATCTCGCGCAGGTCGGCGGACGTGAGCGCAGCCCGCGCGGCGAGCATGTCGTTGGCGATCTGCGAGTAGACGTTCTGGAAAGGGTCTCGCGCCTGCAGCGCGGCGTCGGTCTTGTACGAACCGAGGTCCGCCTCGCCCTCGTACGCCTTGTCCTTGATCCACACCCGACCCATGGAATCGGTCACGGTGACAACGAGCGCGAGCCGCGCGCCCGTGGAACCGATGATCCTGCCGTCGACCACCACGTCGACCGTCGCATTCGGCGGCACGACGCGGACCGC
>Ga0116144_10002096_pt1 | contig 22173 bp, 17 predicted proteins | sample AD_UKC035_MetaG_FD_89746 | JGI IMG/M metagenome (GOLD analysis project Ga0116144, IMG submission 89746) | Active sludge microbial communities of municipal wastewater-treating anaerobic digesters from USA - AD_UKC035_MetaG | ecosystem: Engineered > Bioreactor > Anaerobic > Digestate | place: USA...
CGAGACCTCGGCCAGCGGCACGCCGAAGACTTCGCTCGCGGTCGCGCGGTGCACGTCCAGGCCCTTGGCAAAGGCGTCGAGCAGGCCCGGGTCCTCGCTGATGTGCGCCATGATGCGCAGCTCGATCTGCGAATAGTCGGCCGAGACGATCACATGCCCCGGCGGCGCGACGAAGGCGCAGCGGATGCGCCGGCCCTCGGGCGTGCGCACGGGGATGTTCTGCAGATTGGGCTCGTTGCTCGAGAGCCGCCCGGTCACCGCCACCGCCTGCGCGTAGTTGGTGTGCACGCGGCCGGTGGCCTCGTTGACCATCTGCGGCAGCTTGTCGGTGTAGGTGCCCTTGAGCTTGGCGAGACTCCGGTACTCGAGGATGCGCGCCGGCAGCGGGTAGTCGGCGGCGAGCTCCTGCAGCACGTCCTCGTCGGTGCTCGGGGCGCCCGAGGCGGTGCGCTTCTTCACCGGCAGACCCAGGCGACCGAAGAGGATCTCGCCGATCTGCTTGGGCGAGCCGAGGTTGAAGGGCCCGCCGGCGATCTCGTAGGCCTGCTGCTCGAGCGCCTGCATGCGCTCGGCGAGCTCGCGGCTCTGGCGCGCGAGCTGCGCCGGGTCGATCAGCACGCCGTGGCGCTCGATGCGCTGCAGGATCGCGGCCACCGGCATCTCGATGCGCTGGTAGACCTCGGCAAGCTGAGGCACTTCCTGCAGCCGCGGCCACAGCGCCTCGTGCACCTGCAAGGCCATCTCGCTGTCCTCGCCCGAGTAGCGCGTCGCGCGCTCGAGGTCGACCTGCGAGAACGGGATCTGGTTCACGCCCTTGCCGCACAGCTCCTCGTAGGACAGGCCGCGGCGGCCCAGGTGCCGGTCGGCCAGCGCCTCCAGGCCGTGCGAGCGGTGCGCCTCGAGCACATAGCTCTGCAGCATCGTGTCGTGCCGGTAGCCGCGCACGCTGATGCCGTGGTTGGCGAAGACGTGCAGGTCGTACTTGATGTTCTGGCCGAGCTTGGGTGCCGCCTCGTCCTCGAGCCAGGGTGCAAGACGCGCGAGCACTTCGGGCAGCGGCAGCTGCGCCGGCGCGCCGGGATAGTCGTGCGCCAGCGGCACGTAGGCCGCGCGCCCGGGCTCGACGGCAAAGCTCAGGCCGACGATGCGCGCACGCATCGCGTCGAGCGATGTCGTCTCGGTGTCCAGCGCCACCAGCGGCGCCGCGCGCAGCCGAGCGAGCCAGGCATCGAGCCGCTCCCAGTCGGTGATGGTCTCGTACTCGAAGGCGGGTGCCGCCGCGCCGCCCTGTCCGCCCGGCGGGTCCGAGGCCGCTCCACCGCCCGCCCCTTCGGCGCCGGGATTCCCGGCCGCCGCATGCGCGAGGGCGTCGTTTGCCGCCTGCTCCTCGAGCTCGCGCAACCAGGTGCGAAAACCGTAGCGGCGGTAGAAGTCGATCAGCCCGGCGCGGTCGGCCTCGCGCGCCTGCAGCGCATCGAGCGCGGGCCAGCCCTGCACCTGCGCGCCCAGGTCGCAGTCGGTGGCCACGGTCACGAGCCGCCGTGCGGTCGGCAGCCAGTCCAGCGTGCGCCGCAGGTTCTCGCCGGCCACGCCCTTGATGCCGGCGGAGGCAGCCATCACGCCGTCCAGCGAGCCGTGCTCGGCGATCCACTTCGCCGCCGTCTTCGGGCCGACCTTGTCGACGCCGGGCACGTTGTCGACCGTATCGCCCATCAGCGCGAGGTAGTCGACGATGCGCTCGGGCGGGACGCCGTACTTTGCGGCAACCCCCGCTTCGTCCAGGCGCTCGGGCGGCCGCGCCATCGTGTTGACGAGCGTGACCTGCGGGTTGACGAGCTGCGCGAGGTCCTTGTCGCCGGTGGAGATCAGGACCTGCTGCCCCTGCGCCTGCGCCGCGCGCGCGAGCGTGCCGATCGCGTCGTCGGCCTCGATCCCGGGCACCACCAGCACCTGCCAGCCCAGCAGCCGCACGACCTCGTGGATCGGCTCGATCTGCTCGCGCAGCGCATCGGGCATCGGGCTGCGGTTGGCCTTGTACTCGGGGTAGAGCGCGTCGCGGAAGGTCGGGCCGCTGGCGTCGAACACGCACACGGCCTGCCGTGCCGGATGCTGCAGCCGCAGCGCCTTCATCATCGCGACCATGCCGTGGATCGCGCCGGTCGGGAAGCCGTCGGGCGCGCGCAGGTCCGGCATCGCGTGGTAGGCGCGGTAGAGGTAGCTCGAGCCGTCGACGAGCAGCATCAGGTCCTGGTTGGGGCTCATCGCGCGATTGTGGCGCCTGCGTAGAATGCCGCCATGGCTGTCCGCGCGCGCCTTGTCTTCGCTTCGGCCCTCGTCTGTGCCTGCTGGCTCGGGGCCGGCGCTGCCGCGATCGCGCAGCAGGCGGCCGACCCGGCCGCCCCGCGCGGCGGCGAACCGCGCGTGCAGCACATCGTGACCGAGGACGATGCCGTGCGCATCGAGGAGCTGCGCGTGCGCGGCCAGGTGCAGCGCATCACGGTGCACAGCAAGCTCGCGGGCGTGAAGCCCTACGAGATCGTCCCTGCGGGTCAGGGGCGCGACCTGTCCCAGGACAAGCGCACGAGCGGCCAGCGCGTCTGGTCGGTGTTCTCGTTCTAGGCCGCGATGGCGGTCTACACCGAAGTCGGTTTCGAGGAGGCCGACCGGCTGGTGCAAGCGCTGGCACTCGGGCCGCTGACCGAGCTGCGCGGCATCCGCTCAGGCGTCGAGAACACGAACTACTATGCGACGACGGTGCGCGGCCAGTGGGTGCTGACGCTCTTCGAGCGCCTCTCGCCGGCGCTGCTGCCCTACTACCTGCGGCTGATGCAGCACCTGGCGCGCCACGGCATCCCGGTGCCGGCGCCGCAGGCCGACGCCAGCGGCGAGATCCTGCACACGCTGGCAGGAAAACCCGCCGCGGTGGTCACGCGCCTGCCCGGCAGCCATCGCCTGGCGCCGGACGCAGACCACTGCAGCCAGGTCGGCGAGATGCTGGCACGCATGCACCGCGCCGGCGCCGACTTCGCGCTGCAGCAGCCGCATCTGCGCGGCTACGCATGGTGGCTCGAGGTCGCGCCGCAGGTGCTGCCGCACCTGGACGCGGCGCAGGCCGCGCTGCTGCGCTCCGAGCTCGAATTCCAGCGGCATCTGTTCGAGTCGGCGTCCGGGCAGGCATTGCCGCGCGGCCACATCCACGCCGATCTCTTCCGCGACAACGTGATGTTCGACGAGACCGCCGGCGAGGACCGCCTCTGCGGCTTCTTCGACTTCTATTTCGCCGGCGTCGACGTGCTGCTCTTCGACCTCGCGGTCTGCTTGAACGACTGGTGCACCGACCTCGACAGCGGGCGCCTGGACGAGCCGCGCGCCCAGGCCTTCGTCGCGGCCTACGAGGCGCTGCGTCCGCTCGACGGCAACGAGCGCCGCGCGCTGCCGGCGATGATGCGCGCGGCGGCGCTGCGCTTCTGGCTCTCGCGCCTGTGGGACTGGCACCTGCCGCGCAGCGCGGCGCTGCTGCAGCCCAAGAACCCGCTGCATTTCGAGCGCATCCTGCGCGCGCGCATCGACGCGCCCTGGCACTGCGCCGCCTGAACGGAGCACGGCGAGGATGGCGATGAGGCTCAAGACCGTCGGCCCCGGGCGCGGTGCGGCCTGGGTGGCGGACGGCCTGCGCCTCTACATGAAGCGGCCGATGGCCTTCACCGGGATGTTCGCCGCCTTCCTGCTGGCGGCGCTGGTCGCGGCGATCGTTCCCGGCGTGGGCTGGCTGCTGCAGATGATGCTGGTGCCGATGCTGTCGCTCGGCTTCATGGTCGCGAGCCAGTCGGCGCTGCTGCAGGGGCCGGTCAAGCTGTCGCACTTCATCGAGCCGCTACAGGGCGCGCCGGCGCAACGGCGCGCGCTCGTCATCCTGTGCGTGCTCTACGGCCTGGCCGCTGCGGCAATCCTCTGGAGCGTCGACCGCATTGCCGATGGCGGCTACACGCACCTGTTCGAACTCATGCGGCAGACGCCTGCGCCGCTGCACGAGATCGACGCGCTCTTCGTCGAACGCAGCATGTCCGCCGCTGCACTCTTCGGCAGCGCGGCGCTGACACTGCTGACCATCCCTTTCTGGCACGCGCCGGCGCTGGTGCACTGGGGGCACCAGGGGGCGATGCAGGCGCTCTTCAGCAGCACGCTGGCGGTGTGGCGCTGCCGGGGCGCCTTCGTCGTCTACGGCCTGACCTGGTTCACGATGATGCTGAGCCTGGGGATGATCAGCGCCCTGTTCTTCGGGCTCCTGGGCATGGGGCAGCTGGGATCGACCCTGATGTTGCCGCTGGGCCTGTTCCTGAGCACGCTCTTCTACGTGACGCTGATCTTCAGCTTCAACGACAGCTTCGCGCACCAGCCGGACGGCCAAGCCGCGCTTCCCGCGCCGCCCGATTCCCGCGATCCGCCGGGACCCTCCGATCCGCCCGATCCCCCCGAAACACCCGGCGGCGCCGCGCCGCCGGCCGGGGCAGACAAGGACGTCACTCGATCGGAGTGAGCCTGGCGATCGCCAGCGCCAGCCACTTGCTGCCGTGGCGGGCAAAGCTGACCTGCGCACGCGCTTCGCTGCCGCTGCCTTCGAGGGTCACGACCACGCCCTCGCCGAACTTGGCGTGAAAGACCGATTGGCCCACGCGCAGCCCGCCTTCGCTGCGCTGGCTGGCCATCGCCGGCGGCAGCGTCGCATCGACCGCCACCGCGCCGCGGTCCGCGTCCCGCTCGATGCGGCCGGCACCGACGATCCCCGAGAGCCCGCTGCCGCGCTCCCAGGCCGCCTGGTAGCTGCGCGCGTAGCCCGAGCCGAAGCCCTGCTGGCGCGGCGTGAGCCACTTCATCGTCGACTCGGGCAGCTCGTCGAGGAAGCGGCTGCGGACGTTGTAGCGCGTCTGCCCGTGCAGCATGCGCGTCTGGCTGAAGCTCAGGTAGAGCCGCTTGCGCGCGCGCGTGATCGCGACATACATCAGCCGCCGCTCCTCCTCGAGCCCGTCGACGTCGGAGAGGCTCTGCTCGTGCGGGAACAGGCCCTCCTCGACGCCGGTGATGAAGACGGCCTCGAATTCGAGCCCCTTGGCCGCGTGCACCGTCATCAGCTGCACCGCGTCCTGCCCCGGCTGCGCCTGGTTGTCGCCGGCCTCGAGCGAGGCGTGCGTGAGGAAGGCCGCGAGCGGCGACATGATCTCGCCGGTCTCGGCGTCGGGCACCGGCAGCTGCGTGCCGCCGCCGAGCTCGTCGACCGGCAGGCCGACGGCGTCGCGGCCGAAGCCCTCCTGCGTGACGAAGCTCTCGGCGGCGTTGACGAGCTCCTCGAGGTTCTCGATGCGATCCTGCCCTTCCTTCTCGCTGCGGTAGTGCTCGAGCAGCCGCGAGGCGTGCAGCACATGCTCGATGATCTCGCGCAGCGTCAGGCCCTGGGTCGCGCGGCGCATCTCGTCGACGAGGCGGGTGAAACCCTCGAGCTTGGCACCGGCTGCGCCCGGCACCATCGGCACGCTCTGCGCCAGGCTCATCGGCGGCACCGCGGCGCGCGCGACGTCCTGCAGCTGCTCGATGCTGCGCGCGCCGATGCCGCGCGGCGGGAAGTTGACGACGCGCAGGAAGCTGGTGTCGTCGTTGACGTTCTCGAGCAGCCGCAGGTAGGCCAGCGCGTGCTTGACCTCGGCGCGCTCGAAGAAGCGCAGCCCGCCGTAGACGCGATAGGGAACGCCGGCGTTGAAGAGCGCGCTCTCGATGATGCGGCTCTGCGCGTTGCTGCGGTAGAGCACCGCGATCTCGTGCCGCGGCAGGCCGCCGCGGTGCAGCGCCTGCGCCTCCTCGAGCAGCCACTGCGCCTCGGCGAAGTCGCTGGCCGCCTCGTGGATGCGCAGCGGCTCGCCGGCCCCGGCGTCGGTGCGCAGGTTCTTGCCCAGGCGGTGCGCGTTGTGCGCGATCAGCGCGTTCGCCGCGTCCAGGATGTGGCCGAAGGAGCGGTAGTTCTGCTCCAGCTTCACGAGGTGGCGCACGCGGTACTGGCGCTCGAAGTCGGCCATGTTGCCCACGCGCGCGCCGCGAAAGGCGTAGATGCTCTGGTCGTCGTCGCCGACCGCGAACACGCCCTGCGGCGCGTGTTCGACCGGCTCCTGGCCCGGCACCGGCGCGAAGAGCTTGAGCCACTCGTACTGCAGGCGGTTGGTGTCCTGGAACTCGTCGACCAGGACATGACGGAAGCGCCGCTGGTAGTGCACGCGCAGCGGGTCGTTGTCGCGCAGCAGCTCGTAGCTGCGCAGCAGCAGCTCGGCGAAGTCGACGACGCCCTCGCGCTGGCACTGCTCCTCGTAGGCCTGGTAGATCTCGACGAGCTTGCGCCCATGCGCGTCGCGCACGCCGACGTCGCGCGGACGGCGCCCCTCCTCCTTCTCGCCGGCGATGAACCACGCCACCTGCTTGGGCACGAAGCGCTCCTCGTCGACGTTCATCGCCTTGATCACGCGCTTGACAGCCGAGACCTGGTCGGCCGCGTCCAGGATCTGGAAGGCCTGCGGCAGCCCGGCGAGCTTCCAGTGCGCGCGCAGGAAGCGGTTGGACAGGCCGTGGAAGGTGCCGATCCACATGCCGCGCACCGCGAACGGCAGCATCGCCTGCAGCCGCGTCAGCATCTCCTTCGCGGCCTTGTTCGTGAAGGTCACCGCGAGCACGCCGCCCGGCGACACGGCACCGGTGGCCAGCATCCAGGCGATGCGCGTCGTCAGCACCCGCGTCTTGCCCGAGCCGGCGCCGGCCAGGATCAGCGCCGGCACCGCCGGCAGCGTCACCGCCACGCGCTGCTCGGGGTTGAGATCGCGCAGCAGGCGCTCGGGGACCGCGGGGGACTCGACCATCGGGGCATTCTAGGAGCCGGCCATGCGCCGACCCTGCGCCGGCGGCCCCGGCTGGGTAGAATTCGGCACCGGACTGCGGCGGGCCGCAGCCCGGTTTTTTTTGGCCGCAAGCTGCCATGAACGGCCGCTTACGGCCGCAAACGGCCGTAAGCGGCTACAGAGAGCCGCCGGCCCCGCCGACGGGAGTCGACCATGGAAATCTTCGACTACGACAACATCCTGCTGCTGCCGCGCAAGTGCCGCGTCGAGAGCCGCAGCGAGTGCGACCCCTCGGTCGAGTTCGGCGGCCGGCGCTTCGCGCTGCCGGTCGTGCCCTCGAACATGAAGACGGTGGTCGACGAGCCGATCGCGCGCTACCTGGCGAGCAACGGCTACTTCTACGTGATGCACCGCTTCGACCTGGACAGCGTCGAGTTCGCGCGCCGCATGCGCGAGGCCGGGCTGCTGGTGTCGATCAGCTCGGGCGTCAAGGCAGCGGACTTCGAGGTCATCGACCGCCTCGTCAGCGACGGCACCGGGGCCGACTACATCACGATCGACGTCGCGCACGGCCACGCCGACAGCGTCAAGCGCGCGATCGAGTACATCAAGACGCGGCTGCCGCGAGCCTTCGTGATCGCCGGCAACGTCGCCACACCCGAGGCGGTGATCGACCTCGAGAACTGGGGCGCCGACGCGACCAAGGTCGGCGTGGGCCCCGGCAAGGTGTGCATCACCAAGCTCAAGACCGGCTTTGGCACCGGCGGATGGCAGCTCAGCGCGCTCAAGTGGTGCAGCCGCGTCGCGACCAAGCCGATCATCGCCGACGGCGGCATCCGCCATCACGGCGACATTGCCAAGAGCGTGCGCTTCGGCGCCGCGATGGTGATGGTGGGCAGCCTCTTCGCGGGGCACGAGGAATCCCCGGGCGCGACCGTCGAGGTCGACGGCAGGCTCTACAAGGAGTACTACGGCTCGGCGAGCGACTTCAACAAGGGCGAGTACAAGCACGTCGAGGGCAAGCGCATCCTCGAGCCGATCAAGGGCAAGCTCGCCGAGACGCTGCGCGAGATGCGCGAGGACCTGCAGAGCTCGATCAGCTACGCCGGCGGCCGCCAGCTCGCCGACCTGAAGAAGGTCAACTACGTGATCCTCGGCGGCGAGAACGCGGGCGAGCACCTGTTCATGTGATCGGCCGCGGCGACGCCGCAAGAGATCGCACTGGATCACACGGCGCCGCGCCGACGCGACCCCGCAACCTACAATCCGCGCCTTCCCGAATCGACCCGCCGCCCGCGGCGATGCGTCTGTGTGCATGCATCGCCGCCGCGCGCGTGCCGCCGCCCTGCCTGCCAGCGCTCCCTTTCGCCATGACCACGCCCGAACTGCCCAAGTCCTTCGAACCTGCCGCCATCGAGGCCCGCTGGGCGCAGGCGTGGGATGCGGCGGGCAGCTTCGCGCCGAGCCTGGACCCCTCGCGCCCCTCGTTCTGCATCCAGCTGCCGCCGCCCAACGTCACCGGCACGCTGCACATGGGACACGCGTTCAACCAGACGATCATGGACGCGCTCACGCGCTGGCACCGCATGCGCGGCCACAACACGCTGTGGCTCCCGGGAACCGACCATGCCGGCATCGCGACACAGATCGTCGTCGAGCGCCAGCTCCAGGAAGCCGGCGTCTCGCGGCACGACCTCGGCCGCAGCAGCTTCGTCTCGCACGTCTGGGACTGGAAGTCGACCTCGGGCGCAACCATCACGCGCCAGATGCGGCGCCTCGGCGCCAGCGTCGACTGGAGCCGCGAGTACTTCACGATGGACGAGCGGCTCTCGCCGGTCGTCACCGAGACCTTCGTGCGCCTCTACGACGAGGGACTGATCTACCGCGGCAAGCGCCTCGTGAGCTGGGACCCGGTGCTGAAATCGGCCGTCTCGGACCTCGAGGTCGAGAGCGAGGAGGAGGACGGCTTCCTCTGGCACATCCGCTACCCGCTGGCCGATGGCTCGGGCTCGCTGGTCGTGGCCACCACCCGGCCGGAGACGATGCTCGGCGACACCGCGGTGATGGTGCACCCGGAGGACGAGCGCTACACCGGCTTCGTCGGCAAGCAGGTGCGACTGCCCTTGTGCGACCGGCTGATCCCGGTGATCGCCGACGCCTACGTCGACCGCGAGTTCGGCACCGGCGTCGTCAAGGTCACGCCGGCGCACGACGCGAACGACTACGCGGTTGGCTTGCGGCACGCGCTGCCGATGATCGGCGTGCTGACGCTGGACGCGAGGATCAACGAGAACGGCCCCGCCGCCTACCAGGGGCTGGACCGCTACGAGGCGCGCCAGCGGATCGTCGCCGATCTGCAGGCGCAGGGGCTGCTTGTGGAGACGAAGAAGCACCGCCTGATGGTGCCGCGCTGCGCGCGCACCGGCCAGGTGATCGAGCCGATGCTCACCGACCAGTGGTTCGACGCGATGAACAAGCCGGGGGCAAACGGCAAGAGCATCGCCCAGCAGGCGATCGAGGCCGTCTCCTCGGGCGCCGTGCGCTTCGTGCCCGATCAGTGGGTCAACACCTACAACCACTGGATGAACAACATCCAGGACTGGTGCATCAGCCGCCAGCTCTGGTGGGGCCACCAGATCCCGGCCTGGTACGGCAGCGGCGGCGAGCTCTTCGTCGGCCGCAACGAGGAGGAGGCGCGTGCCCGCGCCACGGCGGCGGGCTACAGCGGCCCGCTCGTGCGCGACGAAGACGTGCTCGACACCTGGTACAGCTCGGCGCTGGTGCCCTTCTCGACGCTCGGCTGGCCGGCTGAAACGATCGAGCAGGAGCTCTTCCTGCCCGGCAGCGTGCTCGTCACCGGCTTCGACATCATCTTCTTCTGGGTCGCCCGGATGATCATGATGACGACGCACTTCACCGGCAAGGTGCCCTTCCGCGACGTCTACATCCACGGCCTGGTGCGCGACGCGACCGGCCGCAAGATGAGCAAGAGCGAGGGCAACGTGCTCGACCCGGTCGACCTGATCGACGGCATCGCGCTGCCCGAGCTGCTCGTCAAGCGCACGACCGGGCTGCGCAAGCCCGAGACCGCGCCGCGCATCCGCAAGGAGACCGAGAAAGAATTCCCGCAGGGCATCCCCGCCTTCGGCGCCGACGCGCTGCGCTTCACGATGGCCAGCTACGCCAGCCTCGGGCGCAACGTCAACTTCGACGCCAAGCGCTGCGAGGGCTACCGCAACTTCTGCAACAAGCTCTGGAACGCGACGCGCTTCGTGCTGATGAACTGCCAGGGGCAGGACTGCGCGGTCGCGCCCGCCGACGATGCAGCGGACGCAGCGGGGCTCGATTTCTCGCCGGCCGACCGCTGGATCGTCGGCGAACTGCAGCGCGTCGAGGCCGCGGTACAGCAGGGCTTCGAGGAATACCGGCTGGACCTCGTCGCCAACGCGATCTACGCCTTCGTCTGGGACGAGTACTGCGACTGGTACCTCGAGATCGCGAAGGTGCAGCTGCAGCAGGGCGACGCAACGCAGCAGCGCGCGACACGGCGCACGCTGCTGCGCGTGCTCGAGGCGGTGCTGCGGCTGCTGCACCCGATCGCCCCATTCATCACCGCCGAGCTCTGGGAGACGGTGGCGGTGGCGGCCGGACGCAAGACCGCAGGCGCGGCGGGCAGCAGCGACACCATCGTCACGGCGCCCTACCCGCAGGCGCAGCCCGAGCGCATCGACGCGGCGGCCGACGCCTGGATCGCCCAGCTCAAGGCGATCGTCGGCACCTGCCGCAACCTGCGCAGCGAGATGGGCCTGAGCCCGGGCGAGCGCGTGCCGCTGCTGAGCCTGGGGGAGCCTGCCTTCATGGCTCAGGCCGCGCCCTTGCTGCAGGCGCTGGCGCGCCTGTCCGAGCTGCGCCGCTTCGACGACGAAGCCGCCTTCGCCGCGGCGACGCGCACCGCGCCGGTTGCGGTGCAGGGCACGGTGCGGCTGGCGCTGCACGTCGAGGTCGACGTCGCCGCCGAGACCGCGCGGCTGGACAAGGAGATCGCGCGCCTCTCGGCCGAGATCGGCAAGGCCGAGGCCAAGCTTGGCAACGAGAGCTTCGTCGCGCGCGCGCCGGCTGCCGTCGTCGAGCAGGAGCGCAGCCGGCTGGCCGGTTTCAGACAGGCGCTGGATCGTCTTCGAGACCAGCGAGCTCGCCTGGCGAGGTCGTGAACTCGCCTGCGGCCGGGTCGCGCAGCCGAAGGATCTCGTCGATGCGCTCGGCCACGGCCCAGGCGCTGCGCACGCGCGACTCGCGCGTCGTGCTCGCCACGCGCGGCGTGACCTGCAGCGCGTCGATGCCGTGGAGCGCGCGCCCCGGGTCCAGCGTGCCGGGCTCCATGCTGTCGAACCAGGCGGCAGCCATGCGACGCCGATAGAGCACCTGGGCGAGGGCATGCTCGTCGAAGAGGCTCGAGGGACCCAGGCTCACGAGCACCTGGTTGGGCTTGCAGCTCGCGAGATACCGCTGCCCCAGCAGCCCGTGGTATCGGCTGTAGTAGCCCAGCAGCACGCACAGGCCGTCGCTGTGCTCGACGAGCTGGCGCAGCGGCACCGGCTCGATCCCCCAACGCTCCCAGATCCCGTCGCCGCTGTGCAGGCCAGGGTCGTAGCCGAGCACGCGGGAACCGAAGGCGTCGAGCAGCCGCGCCAGCGGCCGCGCCGCCGGCGTCATGCCGACGATGCCGACGACCGCGCCGCCGAGCTCCCGGCCGACGGGCAAGCCTTCGGCGTTGAGCACCGGCACGCGGCGCAGCAGCTGCAGCAGTGCGCCGATCGCGAACTCGGCCTCGGCCGCGGCGCTGGCTCCGGCCGGACGCACCACTTCGACGCCGGCCAGCGCGCAGGCTTCCAGATCCAGGTTCTCGGCGCCGCCCGAGAGTCGCCCGAGCGCCAGCAATTGCGGAGCTGTCCGCAGCACCATGCGGTCGACCGCGACCGACGGCGGCAGCACCAGGGCACGCACGCCGCGCAGCGCGGCGCGGAACTCGCGCGGGTCGTGCGCCAGGTGCGGCGCGTAGACCACGCTGTGCCGCATCGACAGCCAGTCCAGCACCTGCGGATCGAGCGGTTCAACGACAAGAACATCCATGCGCGGCTTGCAACTCCGTCACGCGGGTGCAGGCTTCTCGGATGCCAGAATGGACCCTGCTCCACCGCTCATTCTATGTAAGCACATGTTGGTCAAGAAGGCGATTTTCCCGGTGGCAGGTCTTGGTACCCGCTTCCTCCCGGCAACCAAGGCACAGCCCAAGGAAATGCTGCCGGTCGTCGACAAGCCGCTGATCCAGTACGCGGTCGAGGAGGCCTATGCCGCCGGCGTGCGCGAGATGATCTTCGTCACCGGCCGCCACAAGCGCGCGATCGAGGACCACTTCGACATGACCTACGAGCTCGAGGTCGCGCTCGAACAAGGCGGCAAACAGGAGCTGCTCGACATCGTGCGCAGCGTCAAGCCCGACGACATGGAGTGCATCTACGTGCGCCAGGCGCAGGCACTGGGGCTCGGCCACGCGGTGCTCTGCGGCCAGCGACTCGTCGGCAACGAGCCCTTCGCGGTGCTGCTGGCCGACGATCTGATGATCGGCCCGCCGGGCGGCCGGCCGGTGCTGGCGCAGATGGTCGAGCAGTACGCCGAGTGGCGCGCGTCGATTCTCGCGGTGCAGGAAGTGCCGCCCGAGCAGACGCGCCGCTACGGCATCGTCGACGGGACGCCGGTCGGCGAAGGCCTGGTCGACGTCAGCCAGATCGTCGAGAAGCCCGCGCCGGAGGTCGCGCCCTCGCGCCTGGGCGTGGCCGGGCGCTACATCCTCACGCCGGGCATCTTCCACGAGATCGCGACGCAGCCGCGCGGCGTCGGCGGGGAGATCCAGCTCACCGACGGCATCGCCTCGCTGCTGCGACGCGAGAAGGTCTTCGCCTACCGCTACGAAGGGCGGCGCTTCGACTGCGGCAGCAAGGAGGGCTTCCTGCAGGCGAACGTGGAACTGGCGCTGGCGCATCCCGAGCTCGGTTCGAGCTTCCGGGACTTCATGCGCACGCTGTCCCTGTAAGACGCCTCGTCTCCTCGCCGGACGATCCCAAAGGGGGCCGAGCGATCGCGCTGCGCGACGACCGGTCGCACAGCGATCAGCTCCCGCTTTGCGATCGCGTCGGAGATGTCGGCTCCGAGGGTTTCGCGGCCGAGAGGTTCAGCAGCTCGCCCTGCAGCTCGCGATCGTCGTGCCACCAGCCGCGGTAGTTCAGATCGCGCAGCTCGCACACCGAGGCGACGACGCGCGACCGCCGCAAGGCCTGGATCGCGAAACCCTGGGCGTGAAGACGCACGCCGGCCAGATCAAGCCGCGCGTTGTCCGCGCGCACCCCCTGCCGCGCCTCGAAGTCGCACGCGGTGGCCACGAGTTCGCTGTTGACGACGTCCAGCGCCAGCTCGTCGCCGCGCACGACGACGCCGGTCATCCGCACGATCGAGTCCCGGACCTCGATGCGCTCGGCAACCAGGTCCTTCAGGTGCACCGCGATGCCGCGCTCGATGCGCACCGTGCGGTAGCGCCCGCCGATGTGGCGGTCGCGCTCGTCACGGCTGACGAGGTCCTGCAGTGCACCGTCGAGCGGCGGCACCGGCGCACGCGGCAGCGGCTCCTGCCGCAGCACGCGCTGCAGCAGCGGCGTGAACTCGGCGCCGGCCTGCAGCATCGGCGTGTGCCCGACGCCGCGCAGCACGTGCAGCTGCGCCTGCGGCAGCCGCCGCGCGAGCAGCACCCCGGTGCGCAGCGGCGCCACCGCATCGGCCTCGCCCCAGATCACCTGGACCGGCTGCCGCAGCGTGTACAAGGCGGCGCTGAAATCCTCGTCCATCAGCGCGAGTGCCGCATTGATGCTGCTGCGATCCTGCAGCACCAGCGGCCACAGCCACTCGTTGGAGCGCAGCACCGCGGTCGGGTCGGGCAGGCCCAGCGCGCGCTCGACGATGATCCGGCCCAGGTCGAGCAGCCGTTCCACCGGCTCGCGCAGCGGATCGGGCCAGCTTTCGGACGGCAGCTGTCCGATCGTCGCGTGCTTGGTGAAGGCGGTACGGTGCAAGAGGCCCGCCAGGTCGACGAGCACAAGCTTGCTCACCTGCGCTGGGAAGTCGGCGGCCAGTCGCAGCGCGACCGCGGCCCCCATCGAGTGGCCGACCACCGGCAGCGCAGCGACGCCCAGCGACGCGAGCAGGCGCTGCAGGACGCGTGCGTCATTCGTCGGCGAGAGCCTCGCCTGCGGCACCGTCGAATAGCCGAAGCCCGGCAGGTCGACGGCGATCACACGCCAGTCGCGTGAGAGCGGCCCGATGACCGGCATCCAGTCGGTGAAGCCGTTCTGGCTCAAGCCGTGCACGAGCAGCAGCGGCGGCGCATCGCGTGCACCCGCCTGCACGACCAGCATCTGTCCGCCGAGCACCGGTTCGGGCTGTAGCTGTGCATCCCAGCCCGCTGGAAGCCGCGCGCGCAGCGCCTGCACGGTCTGCAGCTGCTCGCGACACAGCGCGCAGGCATCGGACGTTGCAGGCGGCGCCGGTGACGCTGGCTGCGCTGCCGAAAAAAGGGGCCAGCCTGCCAGCGCCGCAAGGCTCATCAGCCGGCGCCGGCGAGGGTTCACCAGGCGCTCTGAGGCAGAAGAATCGTCGAGCCCGTCGTCCTGCGCGTTTCCAGCGCACGATGCGCCTCTGCAACCTCGGCAAGCGGGTAGCGCTGGTCGATGCGGATCTTCACCTGGCCGCCGAGCACGACGGCAAAGAGATCATCGGCCATCGCCTGTGCCGACTCGCGCGTCGCGATGTGGGTGAAGAGCGTCGCGCGCGTCAGGTAGAGCGAACCCTTGGCGCCGAGCACGGCGGGCGCGAATGGCGGCACCGGGCCCGACGAATTGCCGAAGCTGGCCAGCAGCCCGAAGGGCCGCAGGCAGTCCAGGCTGCCCTCGAAGGTGTCCTTGCCGACGCTGTCGTAGACGACCTTGACGCCGCGCCCACCGGTGATCGCCTTCACGCGCACGACGAAATCCTCCTTCGTGTAGTCGATCGCGTGCGCCGCCCCGTGCTCGAGCGCGAGCTGGCACTTCGCGGCGCTGCCCGCCGTCGCGATCAGCTGCAGGCCCAGCGCCCGCGCCCACTGGCAGGCGATCAACCCGACGCCGCCGGCGGCCGCGTGCCAGAGCACGTGGTCGCCGGGCTGCAGACCTTCGGCCGGCAGCGTCTTCTTCAGCAGATACTGCACCGTCAGGCCCTTGAGCATCATCGCCGCGCCGGTCTCGAACGCGATGCCGTCGGGCAGCCGGACGACCGCGGTCGCCGGCATCACGCGCACTTCGCTGTAGGCACCGGGCGGCATGCTCGCGTACGCGGCGCGATCGCCCACGCGCAGGTGCGCCACACCCTCGCCCACCGCCTCGACGACGCCGGCAGCCTCCATGCCCAGCGTCAACGGCAGCGGATTCTGGTAGAGGCCGGTGCGCTGGTAGACGTCGATGAAGTTGAGCCCGCAGGCGTGGTGCCGAATGCGGATCTGGCCCGGCCCGGGCTCGCCCACCGGCAGCTCGACGAGTTGCATCTTCTCGGGGCCGCCGAACTCGGTGATCTGGATGGCGCGGGGCATGGACGGACTCTCCTTTAGGCAAGGCTGCGGGCAAGGCTGTGGGCAAGGCTTTCGGCAAGGTCGGGAAGGCGCAATCCGTGTCGGCTGCAGACGCGCGATGACGCACAAGCATCCGCGCCCGTTCGCGCGCAGACGGCAAGGTTAAGCGATCGCGGCGGCCGGCGCGCTTTGCGGCATGGCACCATCGCCTCTGCCGATGAAGCGCGTGCTGCAAGCCCCGAACCTCGCCCTGGCCACCTTGTGGGCCGACCAGCTCGCCGCTGCGGGGATTGCCACCAGCGTGCAGCGCGCCTACGTCAGCAGCATCGCCGGTGAAATCCCGCCCGACCAGTGCCTGCCCGAAGTCTGGGTGCAGGACGACGATCAGCTCGACGCCGCACGCCGCCTGCTCGACGAATGGCGCCACCTGCCGCACCGGCACTGGGCCTGCCCGGCCTGCCGCGAAATCGTCGAAGGGCCGTTCGAACAGTGCTGGAACTGCGGTGCGCCGATGCCGCCGGAAGCCGCATGAGACTGACCCCGCGCATCGCCGCGCTGCTGACGCTGCCGCCCTTCATGTGGGCCTGCAACGCGCTGATCGGCCGCGTGCTGGCACCGATGGTGCCGCCGATGCTGCTGAACGCGCTGCGCTGGGCGCTGGCGCTCGTGCTGCTGCTGCCGCTGGGCTGGGGTGCGGTGGCCACAAGGCAGCGCCGTGCGCAGATCCTGCAGCGCTGGCGACCGCTGGCGGTGCTCGGCCTGCTGGGTGTCGGCGCCTACAACTCGCTGCAGTACCTGGCGCTGCAGACGAGCACGCCGATCAACGTCACGCTGATCGCGTCCAGCATGCCGATCTGGATGCTCATCGTCGGCGCGCTCTTCTTCGGCGAGCGCATCCGCGGCGCGCAGGCGCTTGGCGGGCTGCTGTCGATGCTGGGCGTGCTCACCGTGCTTCTGCGCGGCGAGCTCGGCGCGGTGAGCTCGCTGCACCTCGTTCCCGGCGACCTCTGGATGCTGCTGGCAACACTCGGCTGGGCCTTCTACAGCTGGCTGCTGGCACGGCCCACGCCTTCGCTCGCCGGTGAACAGCGCCCCTCGTGGAACTGGGCCGAGTTCCTGCTCGTGCAGACGCTCTTCGGCGTCTTCTTCGCAAGCCTCGCCGCCGGCACCGAGCACGCACTGGGCGCAGCCTGGCCGCAGTTCAATACGACCGTCCTGCTCGGCCTGGTCTTCATCGCCGTGGGCCCGGCCGTGCTCGCCTATCGCGCCTGGGGCCTGGGCGTGCTCGCCGCGGGCCCCAGCATCGCCGGCTTCTTCAACAACCTGACGCCGCTCTTTGCCGCGCTGCTCTCGGCGCTGTGGCTCGGGCAGCCGCCGCAGGCCTATCACGGCGTCGCGTTCGCGCTGATCGTCGCCGGCATCGTGGCGTCGAACCGGCCGTAAGCCGCGCGCGGCCAGGCAGCGGCTGGCGAGCGCCCAGAGGGTCGGGCTGCGCCCAGCCCGCCCCCCGTGGGGGATCCAGCAAAGTGGCAGAGCCACATTGGCTCGAGCGCCTCAGGCCAGTCCGGTCCCGAAGCGCCGCATCAGCTCCGCCTGCGCCTGCGCAGGCGACCACCCGTGTGATGCGTGTTCGGCCGCGAAGGCCCGCGCGGCTGCCTCGTCGTCGTGGAACTTGAGGAAGAGGCGGCGCAACTGGTCCTCGTCGCAGAGGCCGAGCTCGATGCGCTCGTCGATGCGCCCGGCGCGGATCAGCGCCGGGTCGAGCTGCTCGGCGTGGTTCGTCGTCATGAAGAGCACGCTGCCTTCCTGCGTGGCGACGCCATCGAGCGCGTTCAGGAAACCGGAGAACGAAAGCCGCACCTGCGCGTGCGCCGCGTCGCGCTGGCGGAAAAAGGCGTCGACGTCCTCGATCAGCAGCAGCGATCGCTGCGGCACGCCGGCAAGCAAGGTGTGGATCTTCTCGTCGCTGACCACCGGCGAGGCCAGGCTCAGCGTGCAGACGTTGAGGCGCAGTTCGGACGCAAGCGCGGTGACGAGCGAGGTCTTGCCGGTACCCGGCGGGCCGAAGAGCAGGTAACCGCGCCGCCAGGGGATGCCCAGCTGCGCATAGCGCTCGCGCGCCGCGTAGAAGCGCTGCAGGTCGGCGAGCAGCGCTTCGGCCTGCCCGGCCTCGAGCACCACCGAGGACAGCGGGCGCCGCGAACCCAGACGCGCGCGCATCCAGTCGCCACCGTGGAAGGGGTTGGGGATGTAGACCGAAAGCGCGTCGCTCTCGCGGCTGGCGCGAGCCTGGATCGCGCGCTGCAGGAAGTCGGCAAGCCACTGCCCCGAACGCCCGAAATGCGAGAGGCTGATGCGCTCGAAGACGCTCTGTCCGACCTGCAGCTCGCGCCGCATCCACACCAGGCGCCCTTCGATCCAGAGGATGTGCAGGCCCTCGCCCGGCGAGAGAAACGCGCGCGGCGCCTGGCCGGCACGCAGGTCCTCCTCCAGGCTCTGGTAGGCCGTCCCCTGGCGCACGCTGCGCGCGGTGAACTGGTTGACCTGGCGCAGCGCCGGATGCGCGTCCATGTACTCGACGAGGGCCGAGAACAGGAACTCGTCGCGCGAGTCGACGGTCAGCGTCGAGATGACGAAGCGCTTGAGCCACGAAATCACGAGCCCGGGAACGTCGCGCAGCCAGAAGGCCAGCGCCCCCGCCGCCGCCAGCAGCGCGGCCTGCACGGCGGGGGATTGAAGCAATGAGTCCATCGGGATCGGCCAGGCAAAAGGGAAGACCCGTCCGCGTGACCCCGTCCTCGCAAGTCAACCGGGTCGGCGCACGCGCAACCGATCCGCGCTTGCCGTGATGATGGAGCCGCGTTCCAGGCCTTCGCCGTGCTTGCGTATCACTTCGAGGAGGATCGGCCCTTGCAGGGCCAGGCCCAGTCCCACCAAGCGCACGATGCCGGCATGAGGCTGCCCTTTGACGATGGCCAGTTCGCCGAAGTCCTTATCCAATGTGACCAGGACTCGCCCCTCGGAGTGCGCGTGGACCAGCACCGCCTCGTCGCCCGGATCCTGCGGCCAGTCGCCGCACCACTCGACGTCATGCCCCGCTTCCTGCAGCACCACCTTCAAGCGGCCCGAGACGCAGGAATCGAGCAGCAACCTCAAGCGACGTCCTGCACGATCAGCGGCTCGACGTGCTCATGCCCGGCGAGGCGGTGGGCATAAACGAGACAGGCGCGGATGTCGTCGGGCTCCAGCCAGGGGTAGGCAGCCAGAATGTCCTGCTTCTCATCCCCCGCGGCCAGCATGCCCAGCACATGTTCCACCGCCAGGCGCCGGCCCCGGATGATGGGTTTGCCGCCGAAGATCGACGGGTTCACGGTGATGCGGTCGAGCAAGTGATTCATCGCAGGCTCCAAGCGTCCGCGCATTGTCGGCCGCGGCCAGGGCGGGCGCAATCCGAGCGCAATCCCAAGAGGACGGCAGCGACTCTCGCCGGCGCACGCCGATCAGAACGTCCCCGGATAAGCGCCGCCATCGAGCAGGATGTTCTGCCCGGTGAGGTAGCTCGCCTGCGCGCTGCAGAGGAAGGCGCAGATCGCGCCGAATTCGTCGGGCGTACCCAGGCGACCGGCCGGCACGCTCGCCAGGCGCGTGGCGATCAGCTCGTCCTCGCTCTTGCCGGCCTTCTGCGCCTGTGCGCGCGTCGTCGTGCGGATGCGGTCGGTGTCGAAGACGCCGGGCAGCAGGTTGTTGATCGTCACGTTGCGGCTGGCCAGGCGCTTCTGGCGCGCGACGCCGGCAACGAAACCGGTGAGGCCGCTGCGCGCGCCGTTGGACAGCCCCAGCACGTCGATCGGCGCCTTGACCGCGCCGCTCGTGATGTTGACGATGCGCCCGAAGCCGCGCTCGGCCATGCCGTCGACCGTGGCCTTGATCAGCTCGATCGGCGTCAGCATGTTCGCGTCGACCGCCTTGACCCAGTCCTCGCGCGACCAGTCGCGGAAATCGCCGGGCGGCGGCCCGCCGGCGTTGTTGACGAGGATGTCGACCTGCGGACAGGCCGCGAGCGCCGCCGCGCGGCCCTCGGGCGTCGTGATGTCACCGGCCACGGCCTTCACCTGGATGTCGCGCGCGAGCGCACGCAGTTCGGCCGCCGTGGCTTGAAGCGTCTCCTCGCCCCGCGCGGTGATCACGACGTTGACGCCCTCGGCGGCTAGCGCCTTCGCGCAACCCTTGCCCAGGCCCTTGCTTGCCGCGCACACGAGCGCCCAGCGCCCTTTCAGTCCGAGATCCATCCCGCCTTGCCCTTTCCTCGCACTCGACTGGTCCTCAATAGCCCGCCGCCTGGCCATCGCGCCGCGGGTCGCTGGCAGCGACGTAGCCCTCGACCGCCGGGTCGCCCAGGCGCCAGATGAACTGCCCGGCGCCGTAGTCCTGGTAGCTGTCGGCAAAGGGCTGGACGACGTGCCCGAGCGCGCGCAGGCCTTCGACGGTGGCTGCCGGCATTCCTGCCTCGTTGTTGACGATGCCGCCGTGGTAGCGCCAGCGGGGCGCATCGCAGGCCGCCTGCGGATGCTGGCGATAGTCGAGCATGCGCACGAGCGTCTGCATGTGCGCCTGCGGCTGCATGTCGCCGCCCATGATGCCGAAGCTCATCTGCGGTTGCCCGTCTTTCGTCAGGAAGGCGGGAATGATCGTGTGGAACGGGCGCTTGCCGGGGCCGACCTGGTTCTCGCGCCCGGCCTGGCGCGTGAAGCCGTGCCCCCGGTTCTGCAGGCTGATGCCCCATTCGGGCACGACCACGCCCGAACCGAAACCCATGTAGTTGCTCTGGATGAGGCTGACCATCATGCCGCTCTCGTCGGCGGCGGTGAGATAGATCGTGCCGCCCTGCGGCGCGTGACCAGGGCCGAAGTCCTGCGCGCGCCCGGGGTCGATCAGCCGTGCGCGCTCGCGCAGGTAGGCCGGATCGAGCATCTGCTGCGGCGTAAGAAGCATCGAGCCGGCATCGGCAACGTAGCGGTAGACGTCCGCGAAGGCGAGCTTCATTGCCTCGATCTGCAGGTGCTGGCTCTCGACGCCGTCCACCGGCAGCGCGGCCAGGTCGAAGTGCTGCAGGATGCCCAGCGCGATCAGCGCCGCGATCCCCTGACCATTGGGCGGGATCTCGTGCAGCGTGTGGCCGCGGTAGTCCTGGCTCACGGTGCCGACCCAGTCGCAGCGGTAGTCTGCCAGATCGCCCTCGGTCATCGCACCGCCATGCGCGCGCGCGAAGGCTGCGATCGCCGCCGCGATCTCGCCGCGGTAGAAGGCCTCGCCTTTCGTCCTGCCGATGAGACGCAGCGCCCGCGCCGCCGCCGGGAAGCAGAAGCGCTCGCCGACCGCGGGCTCGCGCCCGTGCGGCAGGAAGACCTGCGCGAAGCCCGGCTGCTCCGTGAGTTCGGGCAATGAGGCCGCCGCGGCCCACTTGTGGTTGACGACGACCGGTACCATGAAGCCGCGTTCGGCGATCTCGGCCGCTGGCTCCATCAGGTCGGCGAAGGGCAGCTTGCCGAAGCGCTCGGAGAGACTCACCCAGCCCGAGACCATGCCCGGCACCGTGACCGTGTCCCAGCCGCGCTTGGGCATCGCGTCGCCGGGCCCGTACTTGCGATCGAAGTACTCGGGCGTCCAGGCGCGCGGCGCGCAGCCGCTCGCGTTCAGGCCATGCAGTTGCTTGCCGTCCCAGAGGATGCAGAACGCATCCGAGCCCAGGCCGTTGCTGCAGGGCTCGACGATCGTCATCATCGCCGCGGTGGCGATCGCGGCGTCGACCGCGTTGCCCCGGGCCTGCAGCATGCGCAGGCCCGCCTGCGCGGCCAGCGGGTGCGAGGTGGAGACGATGTTGCGCGCGAAGATGGGGCTGCGCTGGCTGGCGTAGCCGGCGGTCCAGTCGAAGCGGTGGGTCATCGGTGTGCTCGTGCCGTCTCGGGCGATCGAATCGTTGTCAGGGAGCCGCGGCGGCAACCGCCCGCCCCATCGCCGCATTCTGGCGCAGGCGCATGCGCGCCGGTTCAACGCGGATTTCGGGGTTGCTGGACGATGCTCTGCGCGACGTAGCGCCGCAGCAGCGGCGGTTCGCTGCCGATGTGGAAGGACAGGCGCTTGGCACGCAACTCGGCGTCGAAGGCGGTGAAGCGCTCGAGCCGGCGCCGGTGCTCGATCCAGTCCTCGTCGATGAAGTACTCGACGTAGCGCCCAGGCATCGAGGTGTCACGGAACAGGCCCCAGGACAGCGCGCCCTGGCGCAGGCGCGCGCGTCGCGTGCGCTCCATCACCGCGACGAACTCGGGCGCGCGCGCCGGATCGATCTGGTAGGTCAGCGTCACCATCACCGGGCCTTCCTCGGGCGCGATCTCGAACGCGGGCTCGGGCACGCCGCTCGTGCGCGCAGGCGTGAAGTCGATCTCCGCGGCCCAGTTCACCGACAGCCGCCGCGTCGCGAGGATCACGACGAGGCCGAACGCCGCAGCGAGCAGGATCGCATTGCGCACCGACGAGGCGCTGGCCACCTGACCCCAGAGCAGCGAGCTGACCGCCGACCCGCCCATCAGCGACATCTGGTAGATCGACATCCCGCGCGCGCGCACCCAGTCGGGCATCGCCTGCTGCGCCGAGACG
>Ga0116144_10002097_pt1 | contig 22169 bp, 16 predicted proteins | sample AD_UKC035_MetaG_FD_89746 | JGI IMG/M metagenome (GOLD analysis project Ga0116144, IMG submission 89746) | Active sludge microbial communities of municipal wastewater-treating anaerobic digesters from USA - AD_UKC035_MetaG | ecosystem: Engineered > Bioreactor > Anaerobic > Digestate | place: USA...
AAAAACAAGTTGGTCGCCAGGGTGTTCGCAACAATTCTGCGCGGAACCCCCTTTGTAAAACTTGGAAATTATGCATAGAAATAAATATCATAAAAGATTTGGAGGATCGTAGAAATTCGTCCAAACGGGTGCTCTTCGCTTCGCTGTGTCTTGGTGGGAGCTTTTTGTAGCCATCCAAATCAAGGCTCCGTTCCCGCGGAAGTCGTTTTATATTTTTTCGTCCTCTGATCCGAAATCACACCGGCCCAATTCATTCCAAAACCAAAATCATAAGCATGCCCCTCGCCGTCCCGGTATACCTTCATATCGAACGGCAGGTCTTCCGATTGGGTCTCGACCGTGGACATATCAGCAGGCAGCCGGAACGGCAGAAGTGCGGAGGGCTGGTGGTTCCCGCTGAGCACTTCAAAAATGGCCTGATGCTGCGCCTCAAAATCGACCAGGATGGCATCGGCTGCAGGTTCAAGTTCCGCCATTACGGCCGGATTCGCCAGGTTGATGGAGAGCACTACCGGTTTGTTTCCCATTTTTTTGCGGGTATCCAGCAAGACCTCCAGGTCTTTAACGTTGGCCGTTTCTACGGACTTCCCGTAAAAGGAGCGGTCGGCCGAGGATTCAAATGGACTTCCCCCCGCCAGGCTTTTTTGCCTCGCCATGGTGGCCGTATAGGGTTGGTATTGCAGGCTGATGGGCAGGTAACCGTTGCCGCCTTTTTCCTTATCCTTTTTATCATAACCCACTCCTGACTTCGGGCTTTCTGCAAAAACCAGGGCAAAATCCGCCATTGCAGGATCATCGGTTATCTGAAAATATTTTTCCACAATTTCCTTTTTGGCGGGAGTCACCCATTTGGCAGGCGTCGGCGGGCCGAAAAATCCCCTGGATTCCGGAACATAGCGTTGCGGGATATAGACTTTTTTTCCTTTTGCCAAAGGCAGGGTTTTGTTTTTATTCTTCAGCAGCACCAGGGATTTGAGCTGGGCTTCATAACCCGCTTTCATAAATTCCGGATTTCCGACCGTGGTTTTGGACAATGCCACATCGAGGTAGGGATTTTCAAATAATCCTACGCGGAAAATATTCTTCAAGAGGCGTACCGCGGACTGTTCAAAACGCGCACGCATTTTTTGTTCACCGTGTTCTTTCACGCCCATTTGGTATGCTTCGATGACCGGACCGGCTACATTATTTCCTCCAAACTGGTCACAACCGGCCATGAGTACCTTGTAGTGCCGTTCCGCTTCGGAAAGATGTTCGACCCCCCAGGGTTTGCCCCTGAACTCATCCACCGTGGTCACAATGCCCGTGACCCCCCAATCCGTGCACACGACCCCGTCGTAACCGTATTTGGTCCTCAAGAGGTCCTGGATGATGTAAGAACTGTAAGCGTTCGCAATGTTTTCACCTTGATGTCCCTGTCCGTAGGAGATCGTATAATAAGGCATTACCGCAGAGGCGGAACCCGTGCCATCGTTCAGTTTGAAGGCTCCTTCCCTAAATACATGGATATGGTCTTTCAGGTTGTTGCCGGGATAGACCGCATAAGCGCCGTATCCATAATGGCCGTCACGCCCCCCTTCTTCCGGGCCTCCACCCGGCCAGTGTTTGACCATGGCATTGACGCTTTCCATTCCCCATCCCTTACCCCGGGTGGACTGAAAGCCGTCCACATAGGCGCGTGCAAGGTCTGCGGCCAATTGAGGGCTTTCTCCAAAAGTGCCCCTAAATCTATTCCAACGGGGTTCGGTGCCCAGGTCGATTTGCGGCGAAAGTGCCGTAGCTATTCCCAGCGCGCGGTATTCGCGGGATGCGATATCCCCGAATTTTTTGACCAGGGCCGGATCGAAGGAAGCGGCGAGGCCGAGGCTTCCAGGCCACATCGAGATATTACCCCCTGCTCCTGCATTATATTCGGCGTCGCTGATGGTGCCGTGGCGGGGATCGGAACTGTTGTTGGCGGGTATGCCCAGCCCCAGGCCTTCGACAAAAGCCTGGGCATTATTATTCCATTCCGCGGCGATTTGCGGGCTCTGCACCCGGGTCAGCAGGACATGCCTGAGATGGTCTTTCTCGAAAAACTCCTTTTGCTGGTCGGTCAGGGCGGATGCGACATGGACCTTGGGATCAAAAGCCTTGCCTTCATAGGTGGAGCCGCCCCGCATACCTCCTCCAGGGATGGCCTGGTGCCCGCTGTATAACATCAGGCCCGCAATTTGTTCGACCGACATTCTGGAAGCAAGGTCTTTGGCCCGCAAGTCCGCCGTCAGCCTCCAGTCCTCGTAAGGATCCAGCTTTCCGTTTCTATTGAGGTCTTTGAAAGCCAGCCGGTCCACCGTGATGATTTTCACCCCTGAGGCGGGTGAATACCCCAGGGTCGCCCCTCCTTTGTTGTGCACCAAAGTAAAAGGGCCGTTTTGTTGCTGGCTATACCTGGGGGCCGCATACCGGAAGGAAACCAGGGCAAAACCGGCGAAGAGGATATAAGTAAAGAATTTTTTCATTGATACGATTTTATCCCCTAAAAGTACAGGATTAACCGGGCCGGGATTCCAGCCTGACGGATGATACGTATAATATTTGGGGCTATTTGTAGAACTTTACTGGCTCCGGACCCTAATCAATGCTTTAGCGCCGGACTCAAGCAAAAACATTGAAAAAAAAGGAAGAATCATCTAAAAAAATGTACACATATTTGTACATAATTAAGTACAAAAAATATTTATTCTATGCTGACCACAACCATTTCAGAATTTCGAAAGGATATAAAAAAATACCTTGACCAAGTCACCGAGGGCTATGATACCCTGATTTTAAACCGTGGGAAAGACAGTGGGGTTGTAATCATGTCGCTGGAGGAGTATAATTCGTTGACCGCCACTCACCATGAATTGTCCTCGAAGAAGAATGAAATGAGGCTTGACTCTGCCATTGAGAAACTGAAAAAAAAGGATTCTTTTGAACGGGAATTACTCGAACCATGAAATTTGTCTTCGTTGCTGAATCATGGGAAGATTACCTGTACTGGCAAAAGACCGATAAAAAAATGATGTTCAGAATAAACCTTCTTCTGAAGGATATTTCAAAAAATCCATTTTCAGGACTTGGAAAACCTGAGCTCCTAAAATACAAGTATAAGGGATTCTGGTCCCGGAGAATAGATGGAGAACATCGTTTGATTTACCAAGTGAATGGCGATGAAATTCTTATAGCCAAATGCAGGTTCCATTACGATTGAATATGCCTGGGATAGATGAACCTTTCCAGTATAGAATCTAAGAACTACATTGAAGCCCATTTGGACTTCTTATACTACGTAGGAAAGAGAACTGGTATATTGAAAAACTCCATGAACTTCACGGCATTTCAAAATCTTGGCCTTAAGGTGAAGTTTCAATGCAGGGATCGTTTTCTGAAAAATCCAAAATTACTGGATGACTACCTGACACTGTATTTTAACGACCTGGAGCCTGAGAAAATAAAAATTCTGGAGGGATTTAGAAAAAGGATATCGGGGGATTTTGTCATCCTGAAATATCTTAAAAACCATGCCGTATTTATAGACCTGACTACCTCAAAAATATACCTTGTCAAAGCTTTGAACGACCGTCTTGATCAAATGATTCCGGGGACCCCAAAGATGGTAAAGGCAACCATTCTGCCCTTCATGGATAAAATAATTTATGACGGGTTTCTTGAACCTTACACTATAATAATCGGAAAAGGTATTAAAAACGACCTAAGCCATTTGTACAAAAAAGCGAAAGAGAAAAAGGAATTGATCTCCGAAATAAAGTAAAGCAAAATCAGCCATGCGATTCTACCTTTTTACGATTTCCCTTCTATTAGTTTTTGACTGCACGGCCCAGCAAAATAAAGCCCTGGTCCTTTGGTACCGCCAGCCTTCCGGAGAAAAATGGGAAAACGCCTTGCCCATCGGCAACGGGCGATTGGGGGCCATGGTTTACGGAAATCCGGAGGAAGAAATCATCGGACTGAATGAACATACGGTCTGGAGCGGAGGCCCGAACCGGAACGACAATCCCCTGGCCCTGGCTTCCCTGCCCGAAATCCGCGCCTTGATTTTCCAGGGAAAACACAAGGAAGCGGAGACCCTGGCCAACCGGACCATCATCAGCAAAAAATCACACGGACAGATGTTTCAGCCGGTGGGAAACCTTCACCTTTCTTTCCCCGGACATAAAAACGTGGGCCAGTATTACCTTGAACTGGATATCGAAAAAGCCGTCGCGACCACCCGTTATTCGGTCGATGGGGTCGAGTATAGCCGGGAAGCTTTTGCCTCCTTCGCGGACCGGGTGATCGTGCTAAAATTGTCTTCCGGCAAGCCCGGCAGCCTTTCTTTTACGGCCCGGTACAGCTCCCCTCAAATGAACAAGAAGTATTCGGTAAGCGGCGGGAAGGACCTTGAAATCACCGGTGTGACCAGCGACCATGAAGGGGTGGCCGGTCAAATCGCTTTCAAAGGCCTATGCCGGATAAAATTGAATGGCGGTTTCATGACCCAAACCGATACTTCACTCCTGGTACAAGGCGCAAACACCGCAACGATTTTTATCTCCATCGCCACCAATTTCAACAGTTATAAGGACCTGGGCGGCGATGAAAAAAAACGGGCCCTGGTTTACCTGGACAAGGCTTCCGGCAAACCTTACGAGACCCTAAAAAAAGCCCATATCACCGCTTACCAAAAATATTTCAACCGGGTACATCTTGACCTGGGTGTTACAGAGGCGGCCTCCCTGCCAACGGACGAAAGATTAAAACATTTTGCGACAGCCAATGACCCTCAGCTGGTCGCGCTGTACTATCAATTCGGCCGTTATCTGCTCATTTCCTCTTCGCAAGCCGGCGGCCAACCTGCAAACCTGCAGGGCATCTGGAACCATCGCATCAACCCGCCCTGGGACAGCAAATACACGATCAATATCAATACGGAGATGAACTATTGGCCGGCCGAAAAAACCAACCTCAGCGAAATGCACGAGCCTTTGTTGCAGATGGTCAAAGAATTGGCTCTGACCGGGCAGGAAACCGCCAGGGTCATGTACGGCGCCCGGGGCTGGATGGCCCACCACAACACCGATATCTGGCGGGCCACCGGTGCTGTGGACGCGGCTTTCTGGGGCATGTGGACGTCGGGCGGGGCCTGGCTCAGCCAGCACCTGTGGGAGCGATATCTCTATACCGGGGATAAAAAATTTTTAACGGCCGCTTACCCGGCATTAAAGGGCGCGGCCCTTTTTTATGTTGATTTTTTAATAGAGTATCCCGGGAAAAACTGGCTGGTGGTGAGCCCGGGCAATTCGCCTGAAAACGCGCCCCCCGCCCACCAGGGATCTTCGCTCGACGCCGGGGTCACCATGGACAATCAGATCGTCTTTGACGTATTCAATACTGCCATCCGTGCGGCTGAAATCCTGAAGACAGATGAGGCCTTCAGGGATACCCTGAGACAAATGCGTTCCAAACTTCCTCCGATGCATGTCGGCCGGCATAATCAACTGCAGGAATGGCTCGATGATATTGACGACCCCAATGACCGGCACCGGCATGTTTCTCATTTATACGGCTTGTTCCCATCCAACCAAATCTCGCCTTACCGCACACCGGAACTGTTCGCGGCCGCCCGGACCACCCTCCTGCACCGCGGCGATGTATCCACGGGCTGGAGCATGGGCTGGAAAGTCAACTGGTGGGCAAAAATGCAGGACGGCAATCACGCCTACCAGCTGATCCGGAGTCAACTGAGTCCCCTGAGCGGCGAGCAAGGCAGCGGAGGCACTTACAACAACCTGTTTGATGCCCATCCGCCTTTCCAGATCGATGGAAATTTTGGTTGCACTTCGGGCATTACCGAAATGTTTCTTCAGAGTGCCGACGGAGCCGTTCACCTGCTGCCCGCTTTACCCGAAGCCTGGCCATCGGGGAGTGCGGGAGGCTTGAAAGCGAGAGGAGGTTTTGAGATCGTGAATATGGAATGGAAAGACTACCAACTGGTAAAGCTGGTGGTAAAATCCTCCCTCGGCGGGAATCTGAGGTTGCGTTTGCCCAATGAAATGAAAACGGGCAATGGAAAAGCTCTCAACGCTGCAGTGGGCAAAAATTCCAATCCATTCTATTATCTGGAGGAAACCGCCCCGGCCATCCTCTCAGAAAAAGCAAATCTAAAACTGCTTGAACTGAAACCCACCCTTCTGGTGGATATCCCCACTAAAAAAGGCAAGGTTTATACCTTTTCAGGTCATTAATAAAAATATTACCGCAATTTGTCATCCATTCAACCATTAGGAAAATAACTTATTACTCTTGAACCGGCTTCAGCGCTTATCGGCTATTCTGATCCAGCTCCAGTCCGGCCACCGGGTGAGGGCCGGCGACATGGCCGAAAGATTCGGGGTCAGCCTGCGCACCGTTTACCGCGATATTCAATCCCTGGAGGCTACCGGCGTACCGGTGATTGGGGAGGCGGGTTCCGGGTACCGGCTGGTGGATGGCTACCGTCTTCCCCCGGTACATTTTACGAGGGGGGAGATCCATGCCTTGCTCACCGCTCAGAAGCTGATCGAAAAACAAAGCGACCAGGGCCTGGATGCCGATTTCAAGGCTGCGCTGTTCAAGATCAAAGCCATTTTGCGTAACCCGGAAAAGGACCTTTTGTCCAGCCTGGAAGAAAATATTGAGGTACTCCACAACCCTTATTTGCCGGCCCCGGACCGCGGCAACCCCTTTCTGCCAAAATTGATCCAGTCCATTTCCGACAAGACCAGGGTGTACCTGGACTATACCAACCGTCAGGACGTCAAAAGCAGCCGGCGGGAAACCGAGCCCATTGGCCTTTTTTACCTGCTTGGAAAATGGCACCTGGTAGCCTATTGCCATTTACGCAAAGATTACCGCGATTTCCGCCTGGACCGGATCCGGGAGCTTGGGCTCACTTCCAAACCCTTTGCAAAACGACATCCCACCTTAAAAAAATACCTCAGCCAGTTGACCCGGGAGGAAAAACTGAACACCATTGAAATCCGGATGAATAAAGAGGATGTCCACTATCTCGGGGAGCAAAAATATTATAACGGCTATGTCTCGGAACGGCCGGACGGGGACCAGGTGACCCTTACCTTCCTGACCTCTTCCCTGACGGGTTTCGCCCATTGGTACATGATGATCGGTACCCGGGCAGAAATCCTGAAACCCGAAATCCTTAAAGAACAGGTGCACCGCATGGCAACCGAACTTTTAAAAAATATCAAATAGCCGGTCGCTCCTGACATACCCTTGTCACCCCCCGGGCCTTACTTTGTAAAAAATTCAAAAAACATGATCTCATTTATCGAATCTTTCAAAAAGGAACTGGAACAAGAGGCGGTCCAGACCCGGCGTATGCTGCAAATCGTCCCGGCGGACAAGATGGACTGGCGCCCCCATCCCAAAAGCATGACCATCAAGGCTCTTGCCAGCCACCTGGCCGAAATCCCCCTCATGATCACCATGGCCCTGGACCATGACAAATGGGATTTTGCAAACCACCCCTATGCCCCGGTGGACATGAACAATGCCACGGAACTGGTAAACCGTTTTGAACAATGCCTCGATGAGGCCAGGGCTTCCCTGAACCGGGCCACCGACGACATCCTGCAGAAAAAATGGGTGATGTGCGCAGGAGACGCCATATACATGACCTGCGAGAAATGGGAGGCGGTGCGTCACGCCTTTGGTCAGAATGCACACCACCGGGCCCAGTTGGGCGTTTTCCTCCGATTGCTGGATATCCCGATACCGGGGCCTTATGGGCCGAGTGCGGATGAGATGTAAAAGGGCTAAAGGTTAACGGCGAAGGGCGAAGGGAGCAAATTATTGGCGAAAGGCGAAAGGTTAAAGGCGAAAGGAGCATAATTATTGGGGAAAGGTCAAGGGCGAAGGACGAAGGGAGCAAAATTCTAATCGCTAATCCTTTATTTGCTTTTTGGGCCTGGTGGGCTTTGTGGGAGAAGGAATCCCGCAGCCGTGGGAGGCAAAGGGCGAAAGGTAAAGGGCGAAGGGAGCAAAAGTACCTTATCAGATACTTATATGAGGAAGGAAGGGAGACAGGAGGAAGGGACCACCTCTGACCTCTGACCTCTGACCTCTGATAGCTGATGGCTGATACCTGATTACTGATTACTGATTACTTTTTTCTCGGAATCGACAGACTCTCCCAAGGTCCATTTTTCAATTCCTTGGCGATATGGACGATCTGCCCGACATGATAAGGGTAATGGGCCAATTGACGGAGAATGGCTTCCTGTAAAGTCTGTCCCTCGTTGCGGATAAAGATGACCGTTTCCAGATCTTTTTCGGTGACGGATTCCATGGCTTTGAAAAAGGTATCCCAACCCTCTGTCCACAAGGCCATGACTTCTTCGCGGGTCTGGAGGTCGTTTTCAAATTCCGCGTCTCTCTCCCGCCAGGGTTTTTCTCCGTCCGTGGTCAGGAAGTCGGTCCAGCGGGACCGCATATTCCCCCAGAGGTGTTTGACAATGGTGGCTATGGAATTGGAGTCTTCATTGGGCTGGTGAAAGAGCTGCTGGTCTTCAACCTGGGCCATGGCCTTCTCGCCCAGGGATTTGTAGTAATGGAAGAATTTGGTGGTGGATTGTAGGAAATTCATGGTATAAAATTAAACGGTTAAAGGCGAAAGGCGAAGGGCGAAGGGAGCAAAAAGGGGTCAGCAACCGCGGGAGGTAAAGGGAGACGGGAGAAATGGAGACCGGAGTAAGGGAAATGGGAGCAAAGGATAGCTGAAAGCTGACATCTGACGGCTGACCGCTGACGGCTGACAGCTGATAGCTGAAGGCTGACTACTGACCGCTATTACTCAAAATTTTGCCAGAAAAAATAAAAATCCTACCTTTGCCCCCGCTTCCAAAAGCATGACCCATGGTGTAACGGTAGCACATCAGATTTTGGTTCTGCTTGTCGAGGTTCGAATCCTCGTGGGTCAACATAAAAACCCTCTAAGTCATTGATTTAGAGGGTTTTTTATTTTATCTGTCAAACATCTGTCAAACATTTTTGACCCTCTGGGATACTTTGAGTAACCTAGAGAAACAATAAATGGATCCAGGTATTCATTAGCCTCAACTAAAACCAAGGATACTATATCCTCAGTTTTATAAGCACCCATTGGTCCCAATTCAGGTTTTCCATTCCATACATAGGCTATGAACCATAGTCCCAGCCCTCGGAGGACTACCAGACTTAAATTATCTTTGAACAGGCATGAATTTTTAATGATAAGGGAAACCCAAATAGAAGAAGGTTTAATAGGCAAGCTGTCTGACCTGAAATATTCGTACAAGTCGGATATACGGGACAGGGAGACCCTTGAAAGGAACTTCAGGGAGAAGTTTCAATCCTTGAACCGGGTAAATTTAACGGATGCCGAATTTGCCCGTCTTAGGGATGAGATTATAAATACAGATGTCTTTGCATCCTCAAAACGTTTGAGGGAGATCAATACCTTTACCCGTGAGGATGGAACCCCCCTGCATTATACCCTGGTCAATATCAAAGACTGGTGCAAGAATGAGTTTGAAGTCATCAACCAACTCAGGATAAACACACAGAACAGCCACCATCGGTATGATGTAATCTTGCTCATCAATGGTATCCCTGTTGTTCAGATCGAACTGAAAAGCCTGGAGGTTAGTCCGCGCAGGGCTATGCAGCAAATTGTGGACTATAAAAGTGACCAGGGCAATGGTTATACCAACTCCCTCCTTTGTTTCATGCAGCTTTTTATCGTGAGCAACAGAGCCAATACCTACTACTTTGCCAATAACAACAACGCCCATTTCAGCTTTAATGCCGATGAACAGTTTTTGCCCATTTATCAATTGGCAAGCGAACACAATAAGAAAATCACACACTTAGATGCTTTTTCAGACAAATTTCTGAGCAAATGCACCTTAGCTGAAATGATCAGCAAGTATATGGTTCTGGTGGCAAGTGAACAAAAATTACTGGTGATGCGGCCTTATCAGATTTATGCGGTTAAAGCTGTTGTGGACTGCATTCACCAAAACAGGGGCAACGGCTATATCTGGCATACCACTGGGAGTGGGAAGACGCTTACTTCTTTTAAAGCATCCACCCTGTTAAAAGACAATCCTGACATTGAAAAATGTTTGTTTGTTGTGGACCGAAAAGACCTCGATAGGCAAACCCGTGAGGAGTTCAATAAATTTCAGGAAGGATGTGTGGAGGAAAACACCAATACGGAAACTCTGGTTACCCGGATGCTTTCTGACAACTATGCCAATAAGGTAATTGTCACTACCATTCAGAAATTGGGACTGGCCCTGGATCCCTCCAACAAGAACAACTACAAGGAGCGGTTAAAATCCCTGAGTAACAAACGGGTAGTTTTCATCTTTGATGAATGCCACCGTTCTCAGTTTGGGGATAATCATAAAGCCATCAAGGAGTTCTTCCCCAATGCCCAACTATTTGGTTTTACTGGCACTCCGATTTTTGATGATAATGCCAGCTATAAGCAGATTGATGGCACGGTGGGCTCTTATGTAACGACTAAGGACATATTTCAAAAGCAACTACACGCCTATACCATTACTCATGCCATTGATGACCGGAATGTGTTGCGGTTCCATATTGACTATTTCAAACCGGAACAAGAAGTAGGCTTTGACAGCATTCTCCATAAAACGGCTGTTGCCCAATCCATTATTAAAAAACACGATGCAGCAACCTTCTCGAGGAAATTTAATGCCTTTTTGGCTACTGCCTCCATCAATGACGCCATCGAATATTACGACTTATTTAAGGATCTACAGGCAAATAAAATAAAGGAGGATGAAAACTATATCCCCATAAACGTAGCATGTGTATTTTCCCCTCCTGCTGAAGGGAACAAAGATGTTCAGCAATTGCAGGAAGATCTGCAACAAGAGAAGGAAGACAATAAGGTTGAACCAGAGAAAAAGAAGTTCGCTCTTCAAGGTATAATCAATGATTACAATACCCAGTACGGGACCAATCACAGCATCAACGAATTTGATGTTTATTATAAGGATGTGCAGCAACGCATCAAGTTTCAAAAATTTCGCAATGCTGACTTCCCACGTAAAAACAAAATTGACCTGGTGATCGTGGTGGATATGTTGCTTACTGGTTTTGACTCCCAGTACCTAAATACCTTGTATGTAGACAAGAATTTGAAATACCACGGATTGATTCAGGCTTTCAGCAGAACAAACCGAATTTTGAATTCCTCCAAGCCTTACGGTAACATCCTGGATTTCAGGCAACAACAAAATGAGGTGGATAAAGCCATTGCCTTGTTTAGCGGAGAAGTTATAGAAAGAGCCAATGAAATATGGCTGGTTGAGCCTGCTCCAAAAGTCATTGAGCAATATGAGCAGGCAGTGAAAGCCATGGAAAAATTCATGGAGGTCAATCTATTGCCAAACGATCCTGATCAAGTCTATAATCTCAAAGGGGATGCTGCTCGTATTGAATTCATTAATCGTTTCAAGGAAGTGCAAAGGATACAAACACAGCTTGGCCAATACACTGATCTGAACGAGGAACAAAAAACAAGGATTGAACAGCTCTTACCTCAGGACCAGATGCGTTCCTTCAGAAGCTCATATCTGGAAATTGCAAAGCAACTGAAAGATTTTCAACAAACTGGGGGTGATAAAGTTCCAGAAAATATCCAGCAACTCGAATTTGAATTTGTTTTGTTCGCCTCTGCTGTGGTGGACTATGATTATATCATGGCATTGATTGCCAGATTCACCCAAAGCAAGTTTACAAAACAAAAGATGACCCGTGAGCAATTGATTGGAATACTGAGCTCAAATGCCAACCTTATGGATGAACGGGAAGACATCATTGATTATATCCGAACCCTGGAGGTAGGCAAGGCTTTAAATGAAAATGAAATACGGGAGGGTTACCAGATGTTTAAAGCTGAAAAGATATCGATAGAACTTGCTTATATAGCCAAGAAAAACGGTTTGGAGGCCTTTGCACTTAAAGATTTCATGGAAGGAATCCTTAGTCGAATGATCTTTGATGGGGATAAGTTGAGCGATCTATTTATACCTTTAGACCTGGGCTGGAAAGATCGCACCAAACGGGAACTGGATTTGATGGAAGATTTGACACCATTATTAAAAAAACAAGCCGAAGGGCGGGAAATATCAGGACTGAAAGCGTATGAGTATGAACAACGAAATTAAATTAGTGCCAAAGCTTCGATTTCCAGAGTTTAATAAGGATAAAGAATGGCAGTTAACTACTATTGGTGAGGTTGGTAAATTTTACTACGGTAAAAGTGCACCAAAATGGTCGTTGTCCAGTGATGCCCCCACTCTATGTGTTAGATACGGTGAGTTATACACTAAATTTGATACAATAATTTCCAAAATTTATTCAAGAACAAATATTGACCCCAGCAATTTGAAATTTAGTAAGGGCGGAGAAATTCTAGTTCCGCGAGTTGGTGAAATTCCTCAGGACTTTGCAAAACACTGTTGTTATCTACCATTTCCAAGTATAGCTATCGGTGAAATGATTAGTGTTTATGAAACAGCAGAATACCCTATTTTCTACGCCTATTATTTCAGGACATTATGGAAACAATTTGCTGAAGTTGTTGAAGGGCAAAATGTCAAAAACCTTTACTACGTCAATCTTGAACCAATCTTTGTTGGAAAGCCTTCTTATTTAGAACAACAAAAAATCGCTGCTTGCCTTTCGTCATTAGATGATGTCATCACAGCTGAGAGTCAAAAACTGGAGATGCTGAAAGAGCATAAAAAGGGCTTATTGCAAAATCTTTTCCCGCAAGAGGGAGAAACAGTTCCAAGATTGAGGTTTAAGGAGTATAGGTATGCTGGGAACTGGAAACCTGAAACTCTCGGTCAGGTCTGTGATGTTCGTGATGGAACTCATGATTCACCAAAGTTTTTCAACACTGGAAAGCCTCTGGTAACTTCGAAAAATCTACTTTCCGATGGAACATTAGATTTAGTAAATACGAGTTTAATTTCTGAACAAGATTACGAGCAAATCAATAAGAGGTCTCGTGTTGATGTTGGAGACATTCTTTTTGGAATGATTGGAACAATCGGCAATCCCGTCATGGTGAATAATGATGGATTTGCCATTAAAAATGTAGCGCTTATTAAGCAGAAACATAAATTGCTAAATAAGTTTCTCGTTCAATTACTCAATAGTGGGTATATAGTTGCAAAGCTTAGTGTTCTTAATAAAGGCAACGCACAGAAGTTTATTGCTTTGGGAGTATTGAGAAATCTTGAAATACTTTATCCATTACCAGAAGAACAACAAAAAATCGCTGATTGTCTTTCGTCATTAGATGAACTTATTTATGCCAATAACCAAAAGGTAGAAGATCTAAAGCTTCATAAGAAAGGCTTATTACAGGGTTTGTTTCCTGAAATAAATGAAATAATTTAATGGTTGTCTTAAAGAAAATTTACAAATCCGATTAAATCATTAGATAGAACAAAAGAATAAGACAGCATGACAGCAAACGATCAAACACAATTAGGTAAAACACTTTGGGGAATAGCAGATGATCTGCGCGGAGCAATGAATGCTGATGATTTCCGCGATTATATGCTTTCTTTTCTATTTTTAAGATACTTAAGTGACAATTACGAATCAGCTGCAAAAAAAGAATTAGGTAAAGATTATCCGATTCCAAAAGAGAATGATAAAAAAACTCCTTTAGCAATTTGGTATGAACAAAACTCTTCCGATGTACAGGAGTTTGAAAAACAGATGCGCAGGAAAATTCACTATGTTATTGAGCCAAACTTTTTATGGAATAGTATTGCTGAATTGGCAAGAATACAAAATGGGGAATTGCTACATACCCTCCAGAAAGGATTTAAGTACATTGAAAACCAATCCTTTGAAAGCACCTTTCAAGGATTATTTTCCGAAATCAACCTGGATTCAGATAAACTTGGGAAGAACTACGAGGAAAGAAATAAAAAGCTTTGTACCATCATTCAGAAGATTGCTGAGGGCATCAATAAGTTCTCCACCGACTTGGATATTTTGGGCGATGCTTACGAATATCTGATTGGTCAATTTGCAGCTGGTTCAGGGAAAAAAGCAGGTGAGTTCTATACACCTCAGAGGATTTCAGACATCCTTTCTGAAATTGTAACCCTTGACAGCCAGGATCCCAGTAAAGGCAAAAAGAAAAAACTGGACAAGGTGCTGGATTTTGCCTGTGGCTCAGGTTCCTTGTTGTTAAATGTTCGTAAACAAATGGGCGCCAATGGAATAGGTAAAATATTTGGCCAGGAGAAGAACATCACAACCTACAACTTAGCCCGTATGAATATGCTGCTTCATGGAGTTAAGGATACGGAATTTGAAATACATCACGGAGATACCTTGCTCAATGAATGGGAGATCTTAAACGAAATTAATCCGGCTAAAAAATTGGAGTTTGATGCTGTGGTAGCTAATCCTCCTTTTAGTTATCGTTGGGAACCATCTGAGGTGATGGGAGAGGATTTCCGTTTCAAAAGCTATGGTCTGGCTCCAAAATCAGCAGCAGACTTTGCTTTCCTCATACATGGATTTCACTTCTTAAGCAAAGAAGGAACAATGGCAATCATCCTTCCTCACGGGGTTTTGTTCCGAGGTGGGTCAGAAGAAAGGATAAGGACCAAGCTGCTTAAGGACGGGAACATTGATACTGTAATTGGGCTACCTGCTAATTTATTTTTCTCCACAGGTATTCCTGTTTGTATTTTGGTCTTGAAGAAGTGTAAAAAATTTGACGATGTGTTATTCATAAATGCTGTAGACCATTTTGAAAAAGGAAAACGCCAAAACAATCTGCTGCCTGAGCATATTGAAAAGATAGTGGATACTTACAGAGGGCGAAAAGAGGAAATTCGTTATTCTCGAAGGGTATCCATGGAGGAGATTGAAAAGAATGAATTCAATCTGAATATTTCACGCTATTTGAGCACGTCTATAGACGAGGAAATTATAGACTTAAATGAAGTTAATCAAAAGCTGGTTGAGTTGGAGAAAAAGATTGTTAAAGCGAGAGAAACCCATAATCAATTTTTAAAGGAATTGGGTTTACCTCCAATATAATTTAATTGCGAAATTTATTAAATTAATATCCATCTTAGGAATTATTATTAATGCAATTTAAACAGAAATATTTACCTAAACTTAAATCAAATCAACCAAATGATATATTCATTTATTCCATTAGTGTTTTATTAGAAAAAATATTTATAAAAAAGTCGATCAGTAATGATTATAGGACACATAAACAATGGGCAAATGTTATTTTTGGAACTGCAGATGATTTAAACACCTCCCTCCTTTCAAATGTAACACATAGATTTTATTCTTATTTGATTTGGATGCCTTCCAGATACAATGCAGCATTTGATAAAATGTATAAATGGAATTTTGAAAAGATATGTAACGAACATCCTCAAATATGTAGTGAAGATGATCCAAAACCTATAGTTTCCCAACTAATCCATGCAGTAGATGATGAGATAAAAAGCTCAAAGGAACAATCATTAAAGAATACTTATTTAATTCAAGAGCTTGACACTTTTCAAATTTCAGTTAATGAAGAGGTATATGTGGCCACACTTAATTTAGAAGAAGATGACGAACCAAAAATATTTGAAGGATTACAAATCTTTGTTAAGATTGGTTTTATCCCATCCTTTGAGGCAACAATACTTGAATATGACAATTTATTGCAGAAGGTCTATTTTGATTGCAATTATCCACTTTTAAGATATTCAGGTGATAAATCTTTGATCATAGATGCCTCATGGTTGTTGGAAAAAGTCAAAGACAAACTTATTAAATTTGTTAACTTCGACAGTAGTTCACTTCCAATAAACAAATTTTTCACCAACAATTGTAAACCAAATCAATTTAATCATTTAAATACAATACATTTAAATATTCAAAATCTTGATGATTCGCAATGCAAAGCTATTATTAAAGCATATAAAAATGATATCACTTTGATATGGGGGCCTCCAGGAACAGGTAAGTCTACAGCTCTAAGTTATCTTATAAATCAATTCTTAGAATCAAAAGATCGCACATTGATATGCTGTATCGCAAATGTTGCTGTAGATGTATTAACAAAAAAATTTGTAAACTTAATTGAAGCTACTGGAGGATATAGAACTTCGATTTCTAATGGAAGTGTACTGCGTATAGGGTATACGAGAGACATTGAATTATTGGGAAAAGATTTTTTATTCCCAAACAGTAAAATCATCTCAGATTTAAGGTTAAAGTTACGAAACCTTAAATTAAGATTAAAAGATCTAAATTTGTCTAGAAAAGAAAGGATAAAATATCAAAAGGATATTATTCAATCTCAGGATTTATTAAAGGATGCTATTAAATCTGTTATTAGAAATGCTATTATCGTGTTTGCCACTGCGTCTAAAGTGCATTCTGATAGCATATTTGAGGAATTAGAATATGATAATTTAATTATTGATGAAGCAAGTATGATGTCGGTGCCTCATTTTGTGGCTTTAACAAAGAATATTAAGAGAAGAATAATCGTCACTGGGGATTTTCGCCAACTTGGGCCAGTGGTTTTATCCCAAACAGCTATGTCACAAAAGTGGTTATATACTGATGTTTTTCAGTTTGCAGGAGTTGATACAAGTGTAACAAAAGTTGATCATAAAGCAATGAGTCAATTGCTTATCCAACGAAGAATCCATCCAAATATATGTAATTTAATAAATGTCCCCTTTTATCAGGGAAAATTAAAGACTGAGATCGATTTGCAGCAACGTAAAGAAGTTCTTGAAAGTTATCCATTTCCAAACCAAGTTATTTCCTATATTGATTGTCGAAAGGAACCAAATTACGTTGCAGTCTCTAGAAAGGGATCGAGGTATAATCTATATACTGTTGATGTTGTTGGTAAGATACTCAGCAAGATGTTAAAAAGTAGATTTGATTTTACAATTGGGGTTATTACTCCTTATCGAGGTCAAGTTATCCAACATAACAAGAAGTTAAAAGAAATAAATGCATCAGCAAATAAGAAAGAAAGAGTTAAAATTGGTACAATCCATTCATTTCAAGGATCTGAAGCGGATATTATAATATTTGACTTTGTTGACAGTGAACAATTAAAGGTAGGATTGCTTTTCCAACACGATCAGGGAAAAAGGCTTGTTAACGTGGCATTGAGCAGAACTAAAACGAAGTTAATTGTTGTAGGTGATCTTGAAGTTCTTATTAGTGGACAAGGAAATAATAATGTAGATAGCTCGGTAGGATATATTGCCCAAACTATTATGCGACATAAAGTTAAGTTTGAAGTATTTTAAAGGATTCTGAAGGCATGATTCCTGCATGTTGACCCACCCCAATGAGTCAGATGCAGGGATTTTAATGATAGGTTTCCTGTATGTTAACTCTCACTTCCTGGGTCAAGACCAGGGTAAAACAATAGGAGGAACATTTTTTCTATATAGATACCAATTCCTCCCATCATTAATTAGAGGTAATCTGAAGTTTTGTTCTGAGAAAACTACAATCCTTTATCGGATACCTAACCACTTCATTTAAAGGCCTTTAACAATAAGGAGTATCAATGGGAGGAATCTGTTTTCTTATAGATATTCCCTTCCTCCCATTGAAGTTTAAGACCTCAAGACCTTTTCTAAAGTCCAGGGAGAACATTTCCCCCTCTCTTTACACTAATTCTTAGGCGTCTTAAACCATTATCTCTGAAAATAGCAGCATATAATGTTGAAATTCTGTTTGTTAGGGAAAATGTCTTTAATACGGATGACAAAACTCTAATTTACATGTTATGGTTGAAACTTAAAACAGGGAATTTCCATATTGTCCATTAGTTCATGTTTGTTTAGCAATGAAGAAATATAGCATAGCCATTCCTAGAAATACAGTTTATTCTACATTATTAGAAAAAGTCAACTTCACTCAAAGCCTTAAAGCTTAGTAAACTTCTTTGAACATTTACGAATATATTTTAATTAAAACTCTCTTAATAAATCGAAATTTTTTATATTTATTTCTACAAACTAACACTATAATGAACCATTTCTACCCAATAAAAATCGAAAGATCAGCTTATAAGTTTAATGCGTATCAATTCCAAATCGATACTCTATCTCATAGAGTGGAGCAAAGAGTAGGGCTAGCAGTGGAGCCCGGAGCAGCACTTCAGTTGGTCCTTCAAAACAAAAGTACACAAATTATCCTAAAATGCATCTTATAAGATTTAGATTTTATAGGGAGGCCGTCAGATACTTTTATAAATGTTGGCTTTCACAAAGAATATTTATTCATTTAAGCAAAATAAAATGAAAATCAAACTCCTAGCATCAATTCTTTTATCTGTGTTTGCTTTTAATATGCAAGGTCAGGTAATGCCTCCATCAAATTTAAGAACCAAAATTCTAAAAAGACCAAGCGATTTAGACGCTTTTACTGAAATAAAAACTATCAAATCAACAAAATATAAGTTATTTCCCTTTAGAGGAGGCGAAAGCAAATCCACGGAATTATCTCTTGCTGAAGCATTTAATACAGAGAGTGTAATCAATGGTTTCGGATTAGGAAGTCATTCAATATTCTTTGATTTAGATTCAACAAGTGCTGGTTCAATTTTCACAGAAGCTTTATCCATTTTTCCCCAAAATAATCTTTTTAAATTTAGCATCGGTACAAACATTAGTATTTCTGAATCCAGTGATACAACCAAAACAAAAAATGAAATTGCGTACCAAAAACTACTAAATGGAGGTGGGAATTTTATCTTCAGTGTTAGCCGTCCTATATTCTATCTACAAGGAAAACCCAATAGGCAAGGAAATTTTATAGCATTGCTAGTTCAAAGCAATATAAACTTGGCTTTCGATGTTAAAGAATTAAATCAAATCATATATGAACCAGGATTTGGTTTTCAATGGGGACTTAACGCTGATTTCAACTTACTTCAAAACCCTGCCATCGGAAACGGTGATGACGGTAATCTGTATAGATTTGGGTTAAGAAGTAGCTTATTGTATAATTTCTTCAATGAAAAATTTAGTTCCGCCAGGGAATCGAATCGTATTTTCAATAATCTATTTATGTATTCAGGAGGTATTTATTTTGGCATCGCAATGTTTGATATATCAGTTAGTTTTAATAATTTTGGAAGAAATGACCCCTTTTTTGATGATAAATCATGGGCTTTGAAAGTTGGAATTGTTCCAGTTAAATTTTAAAATAAACCAATTAATAAAATGAAATCAATATACCTTTTTATATTGTTAACATACTTATCCAATGTTCAATCACAAAACATATTGGTCAAAAAAGGTACAACATTAAGATTAAATACTGATTCAATTGTTGTAGAGAAATTAATTATGGAGGATTCTTCAACAATAGATATACGGGGTTTAAAAAATTGGAACCTATTAGCAAAAGAATCTTATATCGGGAATAACTGCCGAATAATAGGTACAGGAGAAAGCGGTAAAGACGGGATTAATGGAAGAAATGGAGAGAGTGCCAATGAAGATTGCAATGCAGGGAAGGCAGGAATGAATGGAACACCAGGAGAAAATGCCGGTAACGGAACGAATGTTTATATAAGTTCAGGATTTAAACAGCTTGGAACCTTATCAATAATAACAAAAGGTGGCGACGGAGGTAGAGGAGGAAAAGGCGGTGACGGAGGAAACGGCGGAAAAGGAGATGTAAGCAGGGATTGCAGAGGCGGAAACGGCGGAAATGGCGGAAATGGTGGGGATGCAGGGAAAGGCGGAAACGGCGGAGATATTGTCATATTTTATATGAGTAATGGACTTATACCTAATTTTGGTGCAGACAAGGGGTTGAATATTCCTGATTTAAGTAAAGGACTAGAAAACCAAGAGAATGTAATTCTTGTAAATTCTTTTTCAGGCGAAAATGGTAGAGTTGGATTAGGTGGGCGTGGAGGAAAGGCAGGTAGCCCTGTTAGCAGAAACCAGATAGGAATTAAAATCAGTAAAGGTGGTGGTGCAGATGGAAGCAGGGGGAGGGACGGAACTTCTGTTGACTACCCTAAGGACGGAATTACTGAATTCGGAATTGTTCAATTAAAGAATGGTAATTTAAGCCTCCAAGATATTCCGAGTAATTTATTAAATGAACTAAACGCTGAGTATGAAACCAAATACCACGCTATCATTATTTACAATGAAGAATATGAGAAAGCTAAACAATTGTCAGCAGGAATTTTCGAAAAATCAAGTCCCAAAAAAAATGCAATGAGGTTTAAAGATGTCTTAAACAGCTACTACTACATAAATGGTGGAATTGATTTTTATTCTGATTTAGGAGAGCGTGAGATGTATGAGAGATTAAGAACTAAATTGAAGAGTATGGGCGAAAACGATAACCTATTGATCTTTTATACGGGGCATGGATTTTATGATACGCTTTATGAAAGAACATATTGGATACCAATTGACGGAGATGGACCACCAAATTCTGAAAGCTGGTTTGACTTAAGAGATTTAATTGATTATTTGAGTACATGTAAGGCAAAAAATGTTTTGGTAATTACAGATGCTTGTTATGGCGGGGGTTTGTTTGTTGTGCAGAGTTTAGACCCATTTCCTGAAATGACAAAAGACTTAAAAGTGCTTTATAATCGTAAGGCAAGAATTGCAATTACTAGCGGGAACATAGAAACCGTTCCAAAAAAAAGTCCTTTTTGCGATCATATTATTAATTTCCTCGAAGAGAATGGTAAGAAAAGAAATAACTTATTTTTGACTTCAAATAAATTATTTGAAGATACGCGCTTAAAGATTATCAATGATAGCGAAGCAAGTGAAAAAAATGGAAAAATACCTGTTCCTGCTAGAGACCACATTAGAAATACTGGTGATAATAAGGGGGAATTCATCTTCATTTTAAAAGAAAAAAAAATAACCTCATTTTCCTATGAATATTTAAAATTGTTACATTTTAAAATTTGTATGGTAAATAAAGCATTAGATTATACTAATTTATAAATATCCAATCCAAAGTAAATATGAAATACTGTTTTGTTTTAATATTGTTTGTAATAATACAAACTTCTTTGTTTAGTCAAGTTGATGTTAATGTAAAAACTGGAACATTTGTTTCTGATTTAGAGAAAGTATTAAATAGTCAGCTTAATAATGCCTTAAAAGGATTTGATTATGTTACGGCCAAACGATTAGATTATTTATCATTAATATTAGCTAATCTTCAAATTGCAATTACAAGTGATTTTGATAAATCTTTAGACAAAATTGACAATAATATAAAAAGTTATTTATTTCAATTAGAAAGAATAATTAATAATTTAGAACTTGATAAAATAACTCAAGATATTGACCTTGCAGTCAGTACATCTATTGCTGAATTATGTTCTGGCATTACCGGAATTGTTAAATGTAAGGATAAAAATTTCAAATTTACTATAAAATATATTGACAATCAAATTTTAATACTTCAAAATGCACCTACCTATTATTCTGTTTCAATAAGAGGAAATGCTATTCAACATGCATCTTATGGAAAACTTGTAATTGGAAAAGATTCAATTATAGGTGAGGCTTATGCCAATGGAGAAGGAAGCAGAATGGAATTTAGAATTCCAACGAATTATATTAATAAATACTTTAAGGACGACTCTCTTTTCACAATCCCGATAAATATTGGAGTCAATGTCAACCTTAAAAATGCAAAAATGATATCAATTAATAGCTTTTTAACTCTTTTACCAAAATTTCCTGTCAAATATACATTAGAGGAAATAGTCAAGTCTGAAAAATATGAAGAATGTAAAGAATGTACTTTTACAAGTATTTTTCAAGAATTAACTTTTCGAGATAAAAAATTTTACGCTTTAAACCACAGAGAATGGGAGTCACAACGAATTGGATTTCACGAAGCACATCGAGTGGATGTGAAACAGCCCCCTAAATTTTCAGACATAGTTACAAAAAAATTTTAGTAATTATGGACATGAAAACCACATCAAATGGAGTCCGGAAATTTACCCGGGAAGAAAAACTTCGAATTCTTAAGGA
>Ga0116144_10002101_pt1 | contig 22156 bp, 18 predicted proteins | sample AD_UKC035_MetaG_FD_89746 | JGI IMG/M metagenome (GOLD analysis project Ga0116144, IMG submission 89746) | Active sludge microbial communities of municipal wastewater-treating anaerobic digesters from USA - AD_UKC035_MetaG | ecosystem: Engineered > Bioreactor > Anaerobic > Digestate | place: USA...
TATGAACAATTGGCTGATTTGATCGCGCGGGCCGATGTCTGTTTGGGCATTTTCGGCGGCAACGCGCGGATGTTGCGCCTCACCACCAATAAGGTGATCGAATCGATCGCCATGCACAAACCGCTGATTACCGGCAAGAATCAGCCGGTGCAGGAATTGTTGCATGACCGCCACAGCGCGCTGCTGATCGAACGCGCCAATCCGGAAGCTTTGGCCAAAGCGATCCGCGAGCTGCAAGACGACGCGTCTTTGCGAGATAAAATCGCTGAGGAAGGCTATCGGGTGTTTTTACAGCACTGTACTTTGGAACAGCTGGGCAAAGGTTTTAACAAGATATTGCAGGAAATGGCAAAGTGACCCAATCTGATGATTTTTCAGGCAAAAGAATTCTGATCACCGGCGGTCTCGGCTTTATCGGCAGCAATCTTGCCCATCGGCTGGTAGAGAACGGTGCGAAGGTTCGTATCTTTGACGCCAGACTTGATCCCTATGGCTGGAATGAGGCCAACATTGCGGAAATTCGCAGCGATGTCGAGGTGATTCTCGGCGATGTTCGCGATTATCCGGCACTGGAAAAGGCGGTGCAGGATTGCGATCTGGTCTACCATCTGGCAGCCCAGGTCGGCAGAGAGATCTCCATGGAAAATCCGGAACTGGATACCGCGATCAACTGCAACGGCACACTCAATCTGTGTCGCATTCTAAGCCAGGCGAAGAGGCAGATCAAGGTCGTCTATGCGGGCAGTCGCGGCCAGATCGGTGAGCCGCTCTATTTGCCGGTCGACGAAGACCATCCGACTCTGCCCACAGACGTCTATGGCATCAACAAACTCGCCGCCGAAAAATATCTGCTGCTGTTTGGCCGGGTTTATGGTTTTCCTGCTGTTTCTCTGCGGTTGAACAACGTGTACGGCCCCAGATGTCAGATGCAACACGGTTATTATGGCATTTTGAACTGGTTCATCAAAAACGCCATGATCGGACAACCGATCACAGTCTATGGAGATGGACAACAAACCCGCGATTACGTCTATATCGATGATGTGGTCGATGCCTTTGTCCGTGCCGGCGTCTCGCAGAAAACCGACGGCCAAATCTATTTCATCGGCTCGGGTGTGGAAACCCTCTTTCTCGATATGGTCAAACAGGTGATCCGATCCGTCGGCCGCGGTACCTACATCAATGTGCCTTTCCCGCCGCAGCGCGAGGGGATCGACATTCGCAAATTCGTTGTGACAACGGCCAAATTCAGCAACGATACGGGATGGTCGGCCCGCGTCGACCTGCAAGAAGGTGTTGACCGAACGGTGGCTTTTTATCAAAAGCGCTTGCAGGATTATCTTGACGCTGATGGAGATCGGCGATGACAACCCCGGCAATGCAAAAACAGGCGAAAATCGCCTATCTGCTCAACGCTTTTCCCACATTGTCCGAGACCTTCATCATCAATGAAGTGGTCGGTTTGCGAAATCAAGGCGTTGACCTGGATGTTTTTGCCTTGTTTGAGCCGCCGGACGACAAGGTCAATGAGGCGATGGCAGATTTACAGAAAACGACCTTTTACCTGATGGCGCAAGTTTCCGGCCGCAAGCTCGTGCAGGCTCACGTTTTTTTTCTGTTTCACTATCCGCTGCGCTATCTAAAAACAGCACGATTTGCCATTCAGAAAAGATCAAAAGAAACCAGCTTGTTTGGGATCTTGCTCAAGAGCGCAACTCGAGGCGAATATTCCAAGGATCAAAGACAGGATTTGTTTGTTCATTTTATCCTGGCGGTCGTCCTGGCCCGGCGGATGTGGCCCGGCGAATATACTTTTCTGTTCGCTCATTTTGCCGACGCCGCCGCCAGTTTGGCTATGCTCATATCCCGATTGCTGGGTATCCCCTATGGAATCAGCGTCCATGCTTACGATATATTTACCCCGCAGAGAAACTGGCGGGAAAAATTCTTTTCAGCTGACCTGTTGGTCACCTGCACCCATTACAACCGCGAATATATGCTCGAGAATTTTCCTTATCTGACAGCCGAGCGGATTCAGGTTGTCTATCACGGCATCGATGTGCAGCGTTTCACACCGACGCGCAGAAAACGCGCACATCCTCCCATCATTCTATCGATTGGCCGCCTGGTGCCCAAGAAAGGATTTGCTTCGCTGATCGAAGCGAGCAAGATTTTACACGATCGCGGCTTTGATTTTCGCTGTATTATCATCGGCGAAGGACCTGAACGGCCACGTCTGGAGATGCGAATCAAGCTCGGAAATCTGGAAGATGTTGTTTGCCTGACAGGCTCAGTGCAACCATCCGAGATTGTGAACCATTACGCGGATGCCACGATTTTTGCTCTTCCTTGTATTGTCGAGGAAAACGGCAATCGGGACGGCATTCCCAATGTGATCGCTGAAGCCATGGCCATGCAGTTGCCGGTTGTGTCTTCGCCAATCTCGGGAATTCCCGAACTGCTCGTCGATGGAAAAACCGGCCTGCTGGTGGCGGAAGCGGATTGTGTTGGTGTTGCTGACGCCCTGCAACGGCTGCTCGAATCCCCCGGATTGCGGGCGCGGCTGGGCAAAGCAGCCCGTCGCCAGGTCGAATCGATCTTTGTCGCCCGGCAATTGCATTCTGAACTGGCGAAAATTTTGTTGCACGCCGCAGGATGATCAAACGGCTGAACCAATTCAGACGCGATATGAAGAGATTGATCATCAATGCCGACGATTTCGGATTGTGCGCTGCGGTCAACCGCGGAATTGCGCGCGCTTTTGAGAACGGCATCGTCACGCGAACCTCTCTGCTGATCAATGGCCCGGCCACTGATCACGCTTGCGGACTGGTGCGGTCGAGCGGCATCACGGTCGGATTGCACTGGAATTTAACGGATGGTTTTCCGATGCTGCCCAGCCGGACCGTTTCTTCCCTGGTTGACCGCCAGGGGCGTTTTGTCGGAGTTTGGCGGTTGGTGCGACGGGCGTGGGCTGGAGAGCTCAACCCGCGGGAAATCGCCGCTGAACTGCGCGAACAACTGCGCAGATTTGAAGATCGGTTGGGGCGCCCCAACCATTTTGACAGCCATCGCCATATCCACACTTTGCCGATGATTTCGTCTGGTGTTCGCCAGGTAACTGGCGAACAGCCGCAAAATGGACTGCGGCTGTTTTCACGACCTTTTGGATTGGAAAGGACGCGGGGACTGGTCGACGCGGCTGTGATTTACAGTCAGGCCAGATATTCGAAAATGACGACCAGGACAACCTCTTTTCAGGGTTTTTCTTTGATGTATGCCGCTGATAAAGCAGCGGCATTAACAGCTGTCTTGTGCAGCTTGCCGGAGGGTTTGACCGAGTTGATGTGCCACCCCGCCGAGAAAGGCTTCGATTTCAACTGGGCAAACCGGTACATGAGTGATCGGGTCGCTGAATATCAGGCCTTGATCTCTCCTGAAATTCAACGGTTTGTCGAAGAAAAACAAATTCAACTGCAGAACCTCACTTGCTGAAACGATGAACCGACGATTGCAGGATCCTATGATGAACAAAAAACCATCGCCGCCCATACCTGATTTTTCACTTTCGATTTTTTTCCCGATTTACAACGATTGGGCAACCGTTGCCAGCCTTGTTGCCCAGTCGATCATGGCGGCGGAAAAATTGACCGATGACTTTGAAGTAATCCTGGTGGACGATGGCAGTGAAGAGAAGACACAAAAGGTGCTCACTTTTCTCGAATCGACCTTTTCACGGGTGCGCGTTATCCACCATGAGAAAAACCGGGGTTATGGCGGCGCTTTGCGAACCGGTTTCCGAGAATCGAGGAAAAAATATATCTTTTACACGGATGGCGATGCTCAATACGATGTCACTGAATTGCAGAATCTGGCCGCTGCTCTGGATGAGACAGTTGATATTGTCAATGGTTACAAGATTAAGCGGAACGATCCAATCTACCGTGTTTGGATCGGCAAAATTTACCACCTGGTCAGCCGCTTTTTGTTCAATTTGCCGATTCGAGATGTGGATTGCGATTTTCGTCTGATCCGCCGGGAGCTTTTTGATTCGATCAATTTGACCTCAACCAGCGGTACGATTTGTGTCGAGATGGTTTATAAATTGGCGCGCAATGGGGCGAGTTTTCGCGAAGTGCCGGTCAGGCATTATTTCCGCGCCAGCGGAAAATCACAATTTTTCAATTTCAAGCGACTTTTCCGGGTGGCCAGAGATTACGCGGTGATCTGGTACAAACTGGTGGTTCTGAAAAAGGAGTAGGGGAATGCCCAATCGGGAATTGCTGCCTGCCGCTTATCGAGGGAAGAAAGTACTGATCACCGGCGGGCTTGGATTTATCGGCAGCCACCTGGCCGCGCGTCTGGTCGATTATGGCGCCGATGTTTTAATCGTCGATTCACTGATCCCGCAATACGGCGGCAACTGGTTCAATGTGAAGGATATCCGCGACCGCGTGACGATCAACATCGCCGATATTCGCGATCAATATGGGATGAATTATCTGGTTCAGGGAAAAGACTATATTTTTAATCTCGCCGGCCAGGTCAGCCATATCGACAGCATGGAAGATCCGTTCACCGACCTGGAAATCAATTGCAAGTCGCAGCTCTCGATCCTTGAAGCTTGTCGCAATTTCAATTCGAATGTCAAAATTGTTTTTGCCGGAACCCGCCAGCAATATGGCAAGCCAAACTATCTCCCGGTCGATGAGAAACATCCACAAAACCCTACAGACGTCAACGGCATCAACAAAATGGCCGGCGAATGGTACCATATTCTCTACAACAACATATACGGCATTCGCGCGTCGTCTTTGCGTTTGACCAATACCTACGGCCCGCATCTGCTGATGAAACACAATCGCCAGGGATTTATGACGGTTTTTATTCGCAAGTTGATCGATGGTGAAGAGATCGAAATATTCGGTGACGGCAATCAAATACGAGATTTTATCTATGTTCAGGATGTTGTGGATGCCTTTCTACTCGTCGGTGCATTTGATGAGTGCAATGGGCAGATCTACAATCTCGGAGGCGATGAACCTCTGAAACTCCTGGATCTGGTCAAACTCATGATCGATATTTATGGCAAAGGCACTTATCACCTGGTGCCTTTTCCAGAGAACAAAAAGCGCATCGATATCGGCAATTACTATGCGGATTATCGAAAGATCCGTGCAGCATTGGGATGGAAGTATCGAACGCCGATGCGGCAGGGGCTTGAGACCACTTTGACATTTTATCAACAATACAAGGATCAATACTGGACCTAAAGAAGATATCTCTGTTTTTTGCAGGGGGTGATCGCCGTCGATTGTTGTTTTGCTGGCTGTGCATCGCTCTGTTCAGCCTGCAAATCGCCAGCCATGTCAATGGTTTCGATGTGCCGGAGAGCGATTTTTTCGATTACCGGCAACAAGCGGTTGAGTTGCGCAATTTGTCATGGCCTGAGCAATTTAAACGGCCGCCTTTATTCCAATCGGCAGTGGCGATGGTCTCTTTGGTCTTTCAGGGACCTGCGCGCGAGTTGACTGCCGCCGAGTTGATCATCGCGGTCAGCGCGGTTTTATCCTTGTTGCTGGTCTATCGCATTGCCCGCCATTACCTTGGCGACAACGGTTTTTGGGCGGCCTGGCTTTGGGCTTTTCATCCGGTTACCCTTCGCATGGCCATCAAGCCCAAACCCGAATTTTTGGTCACTTTGCTGATACTGTGGGCGGTCGATCGCTTTATCCGCAAAGATCGGCGCGCTTATCTCATCGCCTTTTTCGCCACTCTGGTCAGATACGAAGGCGCTTTGGCGATCGCTGCGTTTGTGCTGACAGACTTGATTTTTAGCCGCAAGCGATTGATAACGATAGGCTTGGGAGCTCTTTCCGGTTCGTTCATTGTTGTATGGACTTTGATACAGCAAGGCGGCAGCGGCGGCGCCAGCTATGGCAACTATTTCAGCGATTACCGCTTCAATATCGAGTATCTCCGGACCTTTTGGGCTGGCATGCTGAATGCTTTTCCTGTGCAGGGATTTAAAATCTGGACGGCGCTGGCCCTGCTTTTTTCGCTGTTGGGTGCGATTGCCGGCTTGCGGCGACAGCCGCGCACAACGGTGATGGGCGGGATTTTTCTCGCTGGTTTTGTTTTCATGCATATGATTTGGCCGTTTTCGAATATCGATTATACGGTCATCGTCTCCTGGATCGTGCTGATCGCGATTGTCGGCGGATTCTCGGTTGCGGTTGACTTTGCCGGCAACAAACTTCGTTCCATGGGCCTGGCGTCCTGGAATTCATCCACATCCCTGATTGCGGTGGCTTTTGCGGTTTTGCTGGCGGTATCGGTCTTTCTCATTCGGCATCGGTTTGCGTATCCCCAGTACAATATCGACATCATGGCTGTAGCAATAGCTGTTCTGGTGATGGCCGGATTTTTGTGGCATCAGAGCGATCAGAGAATCAAGACCACCGCTGTCGCCGGCTTGATTTTGGCAGCACTCCTGGCTTTTTATTTGAATTCGCAGACCCAGGCCGATCTGTTCGATATTCGCTATTCCAAGGCGGAATATCGCGCAGCCGCGGAGTGGTTTGCCAGCCATCGCCGCGCAGGCGATCGGATGGCAATCGATCAGCCGGTTATTGCTGCTTTTTATACTGACCTCGATCCGGATCGCGACCTGGTGCGCCTGGCTGATTTGCCTTCTTTGGAGCCTGCTGAACTGGCGGCGTGGCTCAAGGAAAACGATGTTTGCACCATCGCCTGGCTCAGCACCCATCGCTTGCTCAACCGCGATGACAATTGGTATCGCTGGAAGCGGGACAATCGCGGCTGGCAGAACGTCGCTTTTCTCGAAGCCGGCCAGGATTTGCCCGATTTTGATCATCTGGTGTCCTTAACCCGCGGTCCTCGCATAGCGCATATTTATCGCGTCTGTAACTAGCCATCAGTTGGAAACAGGGCGATTTTCGCCATTTTCAGGGAGTTGAAAAACAACATGCAGGTACTTTTTGGCGATCTCGGCCGGCACTATCGCACCTATAAAACAGAGATCGACGCTGCTGTGCAACGCGTTCTTGAGAGCGGCTGGTTTGTGTTGGGCAAGGAGGTCGAGCGCTTTGAAAAGCGTTTCGCCGAGTATGTCGGGGTGCAGCATGCGGTAGGCGTCGGATCGGGCACCGAGGCGATCCATCTCGCCTTGTTGGCTGCGGATGTTCAGCCGGGCGATGAGGTCATCACGGTTGCCAATACCGCCATTCCTACCTTGTCGGCGATTTCCTTTGCCGGTGCAACGCCGGTTTTTGTCGACGTCGACAGCGACTTTTACACCCTGCGGCCGGATTTGCTCGAAACGGCTATCACTCCGCGCACGCGCGCCATCGTGCCGGTGCACCTTTTTGGGCAGTGCTGCAACATGTCTGAAATCAGGGAGGTGGCGATAAAATACCGCCTGCCAGTGGTCGAGGATTGTGCACAGGCACACGGATCCGAGTGGGAGGGCATTCCTGCCGGAACCTGGGGCTTGCTGGGATGTTTCAGTTTTTATCCGAGCAAGAATCTCGGCGCTTTCGGTGATGGCGGAATGGTTGTCACAGAGGATGATGAATTGGCCGAACGGCTCAAACGCCTGCGCAATTATGGCCAAACGCGCCGTTATGTTCACGAGAGCATCGGCTTTAACAGCCGACTGGACGAAATGCAAGCGGCGATTCTTGACGCGCAGCTCGACTTTCTTGAAAGCTGGAACGATCGACGTCGTGCGATTGCCAATTTGTATCGACAACAAATCACCAATCCGCGCATTGTGTTGCCAAAAGAGGCAACCAATGCTTTTCATATCTATCATTTGTTTGTTATTCAAAGTGAAAACCGCGACAAACTGCGGGAATTTCTGCTAAAACGAGGTGTGGAAACCCAGATTCACTATCCGATTCCTTGTTACCAGCAGAAGGCCTATGCCCATCTGGGGGTGGCGACCGGGCATTGCCCGACCACCGAAAGACTGGCTGGCCGCATTTTGTCACTGCCGATCTATCCGGAACTCGACGATGAACAGATCATTTATATTGCACAGTGCATCAACGAGTTTGACCAATAGAACCACAATGCGGCGTACGCCGATCGAATTGTGCCAATGAAGTGGAAAAGGATTAAAAAAAAGATTGCTGACCCCAGGCTGACCATCACACTGGTCTTTGCCGTCGCAGCAGGATTGCGTCTGCTTTTGCTGGCGATTCGGTGGATCAATCCGGATGAAGGCGCTCATTTGATGGGCGCACGACTTTTTCTGGATGGATTTTGGCCGGTGGCTGATTTTGGCTCCCGCCAACCTTTCTATATTTTTGTCCTCACGTTGGCCATGCAAATCTTCGGCGTCTCTTTATGGGCCGGCCGTCTGGTGCCATTGGTTTCTTCGCTGATCACCGGATGGCTGCTCTATTTGATCGCTCGCCGGCTGGTGAACCGCGACGCCGGGATTTTCGCTGCTGCCAGTTATTGGTTGCTGCCGATTTTGGCGGTCTGGTCTGTGGTGGTTAAAACCGAACCCCTTGCCATGTGCATGGTGACCCTGTCGGTGTTGTTGATGCTGAATGCTTTCGAATTGCCGCTGCAGCGTCGGGGTTGGGTGCTGGTGTCGGGGATATGCGCTGCCCTGGCCTTTTACGTGCGGCAATCCACTCTCTATCTACCGCTTACCGCCCTGATCTATTTTTTATGGATTCGCCGCGATTCCATTCAACTCAAGTTTTTACATGTGCTTTATTATGTACTCGGATTTCTCAGTGTGATCCTGGCACTTTCAGCGGTCTATTCCACCCGCATGGGCTGGCAACAGGTCGTCACTTCACAATTGAACCCTTTGAATATCGTTGCCAATCGCCTTCTGCACTCTTTGGGTATGCTGCCGCCCGAGCTCCGCGTGGTTGAGGGAACCGGATTTCGAATACTGGATCAGGAGGTCAGCGTCAGCCTGGAGGCGTGGAGACACTCCATTTTCTACACTTTTTTTCTCGTGACCAGCGCTATTGCATGTATTGGCCGCTGTTTGCGCAAAGCCACCACCGCACCTGAACATCGGCAAGCGATGCTGTTGTTTTTGACCTGGTTGTGCACGGTCATGGCGCTCTATGCCTTTCAAACCGCTCACCGCGGATTCTACACTCAGTATTACACCGAAGCCTTGCCGCCAATGGTCTTGCTGGCGGCCGGTGTCATGGACAGCCAGCAGATCAAACAGCGATATCGCGCGATATTCCTTCCGCTGATGTGGGGTTTGTTCTATGGCATCTACCTTTTGCATCGGATTTTTTGGCATGCACAGGTGCCGATTCCTGTATATTGGCTGTCTGCCTGTGTGTTGACCTTTTTTCTGGGTTTCCTCTTCCAGCCTCTCGATAGTGTGCGCGGCAAACAAGTCTTGCCGATAGCCGGCCTGGTCAGCCTGATCGCGATGCTGTTGTTGCAGTTGGTGGGTCTGCCGTTGGTTTTGGTAGCTGCAACGGCCGCCTGGTTGTTCTTTCTCGTCTTTAAAAAGAGTCTGTCCGGTATTTCGGGGATTGTACCTGCTGCAACTTCAAATCGAGCCTGGCTGGCCACGGCATTTGTCTGCTTTTTCTTCACCGCAGCCTATTCGGGAAAACATCTGGGTCCTCAATACGAAGGGGTCTGGTCGCAATCGACTCTGCGAAACGCTGCTGCAGTTCTGCGCCATAACGGATCACCTGCGGATGAAGTGCTGTCAGGAGGGATGATCTGGACTCTCGAGTCGGGTTTGTTGCCATTTCAGAATGTCGCGCATCCCACCGAGTTTGTCAAGCGGTACCACTCGGACTTTATATCCGATTTTCAGCAGAATCGACCGCGATTTATCGTTCTCGATGGATATACCCGGCGGAAATACCAGAAACACTGGAGCTTTATCGAGTCGGAACTCGAAACTCATTATTTGCCGATTGCCAAAATCCCCGATGCCCGTTTTCCGGTTATCATCTATAGTTTGCGGGATTATCCTCTTGAGCTGTCTGTGCCGAAGGTGACGTTTCGAACCAACAGCCCTGCGGAGACGATATTCGGATGTCTTTGAAACAAAAAACAGTCTCCGGTGTTGTGTGGACCGGGGCAGCCAAGATGGGCATGCAAGTTGTTTTGCTGGTTGTTTCTGTCGTCCTGGCGCGTTTGCTGTCGCCGCAAGCATTTGCCATCGTGGGCATGGCGGCATTGGTGACAGTCGCCGTTTCCTTGGTAAATGACAAAGGCTTGGGTATGGTCTTGGTCCAACGGCCGGCGCTCTCTCAACTCGCGGTCTCTTCGCTTTTTTTTAGAGCGGCATTGTTTTCGCGATTTTGCTTTTCGGACTGTCCGTATCGATTTCAGGTTTTCTGGCCGAGTTTTTCAATGAACCGCTGCTTAAAGCCGTGATTCGCGTGCAAGCGCTGGGATTGATCTACGGTGCTTTGGGTGGGGTGCAAAAGGCGATGCTGACAAGGGAGATGAAATTTCGCAAATTGGCGATTGTCGAAATTGTATCTGTGATGGTCAGTGCAGGGACAGCTGTAACCATGGCCTTTGCCGGTTTTGGCGTCTGGAGTCTGGTCGCTTTGACACTGAGCCGGAATCTCTGCACGATATTTCTTCTGGCGATCACTTATCCCTGGTTTCCGCAGTTGCGTTTTTCCTGGCGCGAATTCCGCGCCTTGTGGAAGTTTGGCGCCGCGGTATTGGGCAACGATATGGAGCTCTATGCCTTTTCATTTCAATACGGTCTTTAATGATTTTGTTAAACTTTTCTTGGGCTTGAAACAGGCAAAAATTCAAACGGATTAGGTTGTGATGAAGATTGCCATTATGGGGATCCGTGGTATCCCGGCAAATTATGGCGGCTTTGAAACCTTTATTGAAGAGATGGCACCTCGGCTGGTACAAAGAGGCCATGAGGTGACGGTTTTCGGCCGGTCCAATATAATCGATTACCAGGGAAGCAATTATAAAGGTGTGCGGATCAAGGTGTTGCCGACCATTCGCCACAAGTATTTCGATACGGTCGCTCATACCTGTTTGTGTACCTTGTACAGTTTTTTTACCCCCTATGATGTGGTTTTTATCTGCAACAGCGCCAATGCTCTGTTCTGTTTTATTCCGCGTTTGCTGGGCAAGCCGACCGTGCTCAATGTCGATGGTTTGGAATGGAAAAGGCAGAAATGGAACCAGGCGGGCAAGGCGTTTTACAAGATATCCGAGTTTCTGGCCACTTTTCTGCCTTCCGCGATTGTTTCAGACGCCCGCGATGTGCAGCGCTATTATTGCCAAAAGTTCCAAAGTCCTTCCTATTATATCCCCTACGGCGCACCGATTCAATCGGTATCCACTCACGAGGTTTTGCATAAATTCGCTCTCCGTCCGCGCGAATATGTGCTCTATGTCAGCCGCATGGAACCAGAGAACAACGCACATCTGGTGGTTGAAGCTTTTGAACGTGTGCAGACGGAAAAAAAACTTGTGATGGTTGGCGATGCGCCCTATAGCGACGAATATATCTCTCGATTAAAGGCCACCAGGGATCCGCGCATCGTTTTCACCGGCTATGTTTTTGGGCAAGGTTATCGCGAACTGCAAAGCCATGCCTATCTGTATATTCAGGCGACTGAAGTCGGCGGTACGCATCCTGCCTTGCTCGAGGGAATGGGATACGGCAATTGCATCATCGCCAACAATGTACCCGAACATCATGAAGTGCTCGGCGATGCGGGCTTTTATTTTAACGGCGATGATCCAGACGATTTGCGCAATCAGCTGCAAAATCTGCTTCACCAGCCCGAAATCGTCGGTAAATACAGGCGTTTGGCGCAGGATCGGGCAAAGTCCCATTATTCATGGGAAATTGTCACCCGGGATTATGAGAGGCTGTTTCACCAGGTTGCCAGAAAGGGATGAGTTGTTGGTCGTGTCATCCAAAAAAGAATCAAACGGTTTGCTGTTGCTCGCTATTCTGCTGTTGGGATTGGCGTTGCGGGTCATCGGGCTAGATTTCGGCCGGCCTTTTCGTTATCATCCGGATGAAGTCAAGCTTGTCTTGCAGGCGGGCAATTTGCTCAACTTTCACAATTGGTCGGTAGACACCTTTTTTGCCATTCGAGTCTATCCGCCCTTTTTTACCTATGTTCTGGCCCTGGTCAGCGGGATTTATTCGGCTTTGTTGATGTTGGCGCACGGAGCAACCGATTTCACGCTGGTGCGCCAATGGTATTACCAAAATCCATTTCAGTTCCATATGTTGGCGCGATGGATTTCGGTGATTTCCGGAACTGCTTCGATTTACCTGCTCTATCGGATCGGTAAACGCCTCTACAATGAAAAAAGCGGCCTGCTGGCGGCGTTCTTTCTGGCGGTGTCGTTTATCCACGTGCGCAATTCGCATTTCGGTGTGGTGGATATTCTGATGACCTTTTTGATGCTGGCCTCTTTTCTTGCCGCTGTCGGCATTTTGCAGACCGGCAAGTTGCGGTATTACCTTTGGGCGAGTGTTTTTGCCGGTTTGGCCACAGCCACCAAATGGAACGCCTTTTTGGTTGTTCTTGCGACTCTGACTGCACATCTGCTGGCCTGCACAGAGTCGGGGCGGGTCGATTGGCATCGCTTGTTTGGCAGGCCGTTCTGGGTTTTGCTGGCGGTCTGGCTGGCAGCATTTCTGGTCGCCTGTCCCATGCCCTTGCTCGATTTCAAAGAGTTCTTGGGAGGTGTGATCGGCGGAGCTCGTTTTCAAAAAAGTGCCACCATTAAAATGGGAGCCGGTGGCGGTTTCTTTTCCTATTTTACCGGTAACCAATCCCCGGGATACGGATTTTTTTATGACAACGCTTTTTATCTGGCTATGGGGTGGGGTGCGGTCCTGACTTTTCTACTCGGCATAGTGGTTCTGTTGGCACGGCGCCGGCGCAGCGACTGGCTCTTGCTGGTCTTGCCGATCGTCTGGTATGCTCTGATGGGGGTTATGAGTTACAAGGCGATGCGCCAGATACTGCCTGTGGTGCCATATTTGCTGCTGATTGCAGCGGAAACGCTTTGTTTTCTGATCGCCAGGATTCGCAATGCGAGAAAACAACTTGTTTTTGCTGTGGTTTGGATTGCCGCAATCGTGTTGCCGACAGGCATCAAAGCACTGCGCTATGGAGTGGCGTTGACTCAAACCGATACACGCAGTCAAATGAAGAGGTGGATTGAAGAAAATCTGCCCGCTGACAGCCGTATCGGGTTGGAAGAATTCGGACCGCCGCTGCTGAGCCGCTGGGACCTCAATTTGCATTTCCTGCAGCAATCACCGCACTATAAAAAGGTCTACCAGGTTTATGGCTTGGTACCGGGAATGTTTGCGCATGGAAAGAAGCGCAGCACATCGCATGATCCCAGCGATGATGTGGTGCGCTGGGATGTCGATTATGTCGTCCTCGACAGTTTTACCTTTGAGCGCTATCACTGGCCGCAAACCGTGCGCCAACATCCTGAAACTGTCGCCCAACGCGACGATTTCTACCGCTGGATAGCTGCACACGCCGCTCTGCTGCATCGAGTCGAGCCCGAGAACGGTTATCATATCAGCCCATCGCTGGAATTGTACCAAATACACCGACTGGAAACACATGCACCTCTTTCCGATAAATTGGATTAAACCAAAGTCCGGCCATCTTTTTTTCTTCATCGCCCTGTTCGCGTGGCTAATGCGGGTTGCCTTTATTCTGGCGTTTCCGGAGTTGGGATCACCTGCTCATATGGATTCAGGGACGTACCACTCGATTGCCGTCAATTTGATCCAGGGCAACGGCTACAGTGAAGACGGCCTCAATCCATCCATCTTTGTTGCACCCGGATTGCCTTTTCTGTTGGCTGCTGTCTATCGCCTGATCGGAGTTCACCCGATGGCGATTGATTTTATTTTTTCTCTGCTCGGAATCGGAATCGGGGTATGGGTGTTCCTGTTGGCTCGCCGGCTGTTCGGTGGCACAGTGGCATGGGTCGCCTTCATCCTGACCCTCCTGCTTCCGGATCTTTTTGTGATTGTCACTTTTCTCTATACCGAGACCTTGTTTATTTTTTTCTTGTTGTTTGAGTTTTGGCTTTTGTATCGGCTGCTCGAGCACCCATCGCCTGGTCGAGCGGCGCTCGCCGGACTTGTGGGTGGAATGGTGACCCTCATTCGCGGGGTCACGCTTTGGTTGCCGCTGTTGCTTTTACCGATCCTGATAATCTACTTCGGTTATAAGCGCGCTTTGCAAAGCGTCGTGCTTTTCGTTGTTTTCATGTCAATTCCAATTCTGCCATGGATGTATCGAAATATCCGTACCTTTGACGCGATGGTACCGGTTGCGGTCGGCACCGGCGACGTGCTGTGGACCGGCAATTATTTGCCGCATGACGGCAAATACAGTTACGATAAAACGATGGCGGTCATGGATTCGATTGCTGCTGGTTTGAATCAAGTGCAGCGCGAGGAACGCCTGCTTGCGGAAGCAAAACGCCATATGGCCCAAAATCCATCCGCCACCGCCCGACTTTTGGTAAAAAAGTTTTTTCGCTTTTGGTTTTGGGTCTATGAAGCCACGCCCGGCGGAACGGTGCGAAATACCCACAGCATGACTCGAATCGTGCTTTCGTTGGGATATTATCCATTGCTGATTCTGTTTCTGTTCGGCCTTTGGCTCTCTCGCCGTCGCTGGCGACAGTTGTTGTTGCTTTATCTGTTCTGTGCCTATTATACAGCTATCCATGTTCTTACTCTCGTGGTTCCGCGGTATCGGATTCCGATTTTGCCCATCATGGCGATATTTGCGGCAGTGACGATCGTCTTTCTGTACAACTTTTGGCGTGGCAAATCGGCAGTTGAAATGAATTTGGGCACCAGCCGATGAAAAGCAAGTATCTATTTATATTGTTGACCTTTTCAGCGACCATTGCACAGGGGTATTGGCATGAGTGGGTCGACGATGAAGCCATTGTCGTAGGCGACATACCGCTATTCTTGCTGTTCCTTTTTGGCCGCAAACGTTTGAAGCAAGCGCCCTATACCAAAGGAGCACTGGTTCTGACGGTTCTTTTCTTCCTTTGGTCGCATATCGGTGTCTTTTTTGCTCCGAATCAGCTCTATTTCCGCCAGGAACTGTTTCTCAACATCCGCGCGTGCCTTTATTTTATCGCGTTTATTTCCTTTGTAAGCAGCAAGGAGGATCTGCACAGCGTTTTTTTGGGCTTTGCCATTGGTCTGTTGTTTCAAGGAATGATTGGTATTCATCACTGGTTGCGCGGTCCGGTCGGACTGGGCTTTCTCGGTGAACAACGAATCGGATGGCAGGCGCAGGGGACTTTTGTTCATGCCAGCGTATTCGGTTTTTATGTCTCCTTGCTGAGCGTCATCATGTATCGCATTGGAGTCTTTTTGCGACCGCGTCACTATCAGTTTTATTTGTTGGTCTTTCTCATCGGCGTTATCAGTTTGTACGCATCACAGAACCGCGCCACCTGGCTGGCATTCGCCGCCACGATGGTGGTCATGTTCGTCTTTGATCTTTTGCGCCGTGAAATCAAGACGCGCCATTCCAAACGCTATATAGCCTTGATTGTGCTTGTGTTGATTGCAGGCGGGATTCGCTATGGTACGGTGATCATGGCGCGATTCTCCGATGCTGAAGAGTCGCTGGCGGACGATCGATCTTCGAGTCGCATGAGCCTGGCACAGGATGCGATGCGAATCATCAAGGAACATTCCCTGACCGGCACCGGATTGAACAATTATCGCATGTATGTGAGCGAAGAGACAGCAGGGACCCGGGTGGTCCATTGCACCTATTTATTGGTTACCGCAGAGCTCGGCATCCCCGGCGGAGTGATCTTTATCCTGTTGATTCTTTCTTTTTTGGTTGTCGGTCTGCGCGCGATGCGATCGAACGATTTTTATCTCAAAAACAGCGCCACGGCCCTGGTTATGGCGCAGAGTATTTTTATCATCGCGATGTTGCCCTCACCTGACTACCGGATCCTCTACGTTAAAACGCACATCTGGATGATTTGGGGGTTGACTCTGGCGACGGCGAAAATCGACTATTTTCACAAAAAGATGGCAAAGCGGTCTGTAGCCATGGCCGGCGATCCACGGGCGAGAAATTTGCGCTTGCAGCGGCCGCCGCACAACCGTTTTCCTGCTCAACCGTTGCCGCCGCCTGGACATTCGCGACCACAAGGACTATAATTAACCCTATACAGATCAACTGACGCGATATCGATCGCGATCAAGATTGGGAGTGATTTGAATGAAGATCCTGGGAATTTTCGATGACCACAATGCGGGCTGTGCGTTGATCCAAGACGGCAAAATCATCGCCGCAGTGGAAGAAGAGCGGTTGTCGCGAATCAAACTGCACAACGGGACCGTTGACGGTTTGCCGATCGACAGTCTAAAGATGGTGCTGGATATTGGCCATACCCGACCAGAAGAGATCGACCGGATCGCGCTGGCAATGATGCCGCCTGCGCAACTGCAGCGCATCGTTCTGCGAGATCTGTTCACGAAACAGAAAAATTGGCGGTGGATCCTGGCCAGTTTGTTCAGCAAAAGCATCCGTTGGGATCGCTATTGGCTCTTTTATCCTTATTTTTACAATCGAAACCGCATCGCCAAGGTGAAAAAAATGCTTAAAAGCGTCGGGCTGGGCGATAAACCGATCGATCTGGTGGATCATCACCGCTCCCATGCAGCTGCCGCCTATTTCACCTCCGGCCGCACTCGCGCCCTTATCGTGACTCTCGATGGCCAGGGTGACGGTCATTGCGGCCAGGTCTGGCTGGGTGAAGACGGCCGTTTGCGGCAGCTGGAGGCGGTATCCAGCTATCACAGCCCGGGGCTGTTTTACAATTTCATCACCTGGTATCTGGGCTACAAACCGATGCGCCATGAGGGGAAAATCACCGGCCTGGCCGCGCATGGGAGTTTCCAGCGTGTACGCCATCTTTTTGAGCCCCTGTTCGCGCTGGAAAACGGTGAATTTCGCTACAAGCTGGCGGAACGCCATTTCCAACACGCCTATCCGCATCGCAGCAATTATGTCAAATTCAAGCGCTCCTTGCCGGAAGAATTCCACCAGCTTTCTCCGCAAGATGTCGCTGCAGGCGTGCAGGTGTTGACGGAAAAGGTGGTTGCCGGCTATGTCGACCGGTTTCTGCAAAAGACCGGGCCGATCGATGTCTGTATGGCCGGCGGAATTTTCGCCAATGTTCGCATCAACCAAAAAGTCGCTGAACTGCCGAACGCCAAATCGGTTTTTATTTTTCCGGCCATGGGCGACAACGGTCTGCCGGCCGGCGCCGCTCTTTACAGCTACTACCAGAACATGGGGTGGCCGAAAATCGAAGAAATGCCCCAATTGCAGGATGTCTATCTGGGACCGGGCTACAGCGACGAGGAGATCGAGTCGGCACTGAAAAAATCGAATCTGCAATACGAGAGAATAGACAATATGGCCAAAAAAGTAGCTGAGCTGCTCCATGCCGGCCATGTGGTCGCGAGATTTGACGGACGCATGGAATACGGTCCGCGCGCCCTGGGCAATCGCTCGATTCTCTATCAACCCGCCGACAAAACCGTCAACGACTGGCTCAACCACAAACTCAACCGAACTGAGTTTATGCCGTTCGCGCCGGTAACTTTGCTGGATGCCATGGACGGCAATTATCAGCGAATCGAGGCCAATATCTATCCGGCCCGCTTTATGACCATCACTTTTGATTGTTCAGACGAGATGGAGAAAAAATGCCCGTCGGTCGTCCATGTCGACAAGACAGCCCGTCCGCAACTCATCGATCGCGAGTCCAATCCGGTTTATTACGATATTCTGATGGAATTTAAAAAACTGAGCGGTTTGAATTCGATCATCAACACCAGCTTCAACATGCATGAGGAACCTATCGTCTGCACGCCGGCAGACGCCATTCGCGCTTTTGAACTGGGCCACCTGGAATATCTGTCGATTGGCAACTTTCTCGTCTATTCGCCGGATCCTGAAAAAGCAAAACAGCGCCAATAAGGTTGTTTGGGTTGTCCACAATAAGAAAAAATACACTTTATGTCGCCATAGGCCAGATCATACGTCTGCTCATGGCGTTTGTTTTGCTGCCGGTCGCTTCGCGAATTCTCGGTGATGCGTCATTCGGCCGCTACAATCTGGCCACGACGATCATGTTTTTCGTCATGCTGATCGACGATTTCGGCATCAATATGTGGTTGACGCGTGAAATCGCCAAAAACCGCGATTGTGCACAGCGCTATTTTGCCTTTTCTCTGGGCCTGAAGTCGGTGCTGATTTTTGCCAGCCTGCTGTTTGTCGCCATTCTGCTGGCTTTGACCGGTTATGATGCAGAAACCGTTAAGGCCATCTGGATCTTTTCTCTCTACGGCGTGCTGATCTCTTTTCGCGATCTGGCGGTGGCGATCTATCGGGCGGCCGAAGAGATGGTTTGGGAAAGCCTGGTACTGACCATCGAACGGGTCTTGGTTACGGTCTTTGGCATTGTGGCTTTGCTGGTCTGGCATTCCCTGATCGCTTTGAGCTGGGCATTTGTTGCGGCGGCGGTGATCAGTCTGCTGTTTTCCAGCCGCGTCCTTTTTTCGCGTTATTTGGTGCCGCAGATCTGGTTTTCCTGGCATGAATTTGGGCAAATATTCAAAGGCGCCAGCCTGTTTGGAATTTCGGTTTTTTTGACCACGTTTTACAGCCGTATCGATATGATGATGCTGTCGGTGATGAAACCGCCGCAAGTGTGGGGCTATTACGGCGCAGCGCACAAGTTGATCGATTTCACCAACGTGGTCCCAACGGTATTGATGATCGCAATGTTTCCGGCATTTTCGCGGTTGCAAGCCGGAGCTGCAGACGATCTCTCGTACCTGTTTACCCGCGGGGTGAAAATGTTGCTGCTGCTTGCGGTGCCGTTGATTCCGGGCGTCATGATTTTCAGCCAACAGATTGTCGATGTCGTCTACGGAAGCAGTTTTCAGCCGGCGGTGCCGGCATTGCGTATTTTTGGCGTGACGGCGGCGATTCTGTTTATCAATATCTTTGCCGCCGGTTTGTTCGGGGCGACTGGTTTTCAACGCCATCTGTTGTTGATCCAAATGGTCGGTCTGCTGTTGAATGCCGGACTCAACACCCTGCTGATACCCGGGTTGGCGCATATCGGTGCCGCAGCGGCAACTGTGATCACCGAGGGACTTGTATTGATCATTACCCTCTGGTTTGCTCTTACGCGAATCACCCGATTGGCCGAATTGCGCTTTTTGCGCCAGATCTTGCTGGCAACCGCCGGTATGACGGGTGTGGCTCTGGCACTCAAAGCGGCAGGCATTGAGCTTTGGTTGGGAATCGGTGCGGGTTTCGCAGTCTATGTCGTTCTTGCGCTGATTCTGCGAATTGTCAGTTGGCGGGAAATCGTCGCTTTTCGCCAATCACCTGGTTGAGAGCTCCATGCGAATTCTTTACTTCAATTATCTCTACGATACCCGCGGCGCGTCACTGGGTTCGGCGATCAAACCGATCGAGCTGTTTCGCGCCCTGCAAGAGCGCGGCCATGCGGTGCGTTTGTGTTGGCTGAAAGATGAGACCAGCGGTTCGACTGGACAGGGCGGCAGGCAGGGATTGCCTTTCCGGCAAGCTCTTAAGCGCCGCTTTGCCCGATTTGTCCATGATCCCAAGCTGTTGGCCGAAAATTTGGTGTTTGCCCGCCGTGAAGAGCGGCAGGTGCGCGATTTTCAGCCGGATCTGATCGTCGCCCGACACGATTTGTATGTCGAATCCTTTTTACACACCGCTCGAAAATATGCTCTGCCGCTGGTGGTGGAAGCCGATTCGCCGCCGCTTTATGAAGCCATGGCATTTCAGAAGCAATATTGGCGGATTGCCGCTCTGCCGCGCGCCATCGAAAGGAAGGTTTTGAGCAGCGCGGATCTGGTCATCGCCCAGAGCCGCGAACTGCAGGATTATTTCATCCGCGAACATGGCCTGGAGCCGAGTCGCACGGCGATGGTCACCAACGGGGCAGATCCTGTTCTTTTTCAGCCACAAAAACGGTCGGCTGATCTGATGGGGCAGTTCGGCTTGCACCAGGGGCCGGTCCTGGGCTTTGTCGGCTCTATGAATGTCTGGCATGGTTTGGACAATCTGGTGCAGATCATGCGCGCCATTCTCGAACGCCATGCAAACGCGCAGTTTTTGTTGGTCGGCGCCGGCGGTGGTGCCGAAGAGCACATCCGGCGGTTCGCCGCCGAAAGCGGATTCACAGATCGCGTCGTTTTTACCGGCTACATCCCGTATGAGCAGATTCCCCAAATCGTGCAACTGATGGACATCGTTTTGGCGCCTTATCCGGACTTGCCGTTTTTTTATTATTCGCCGGTTAAACTTTTTGAATATATGGCTGCCGGTAAACCTGTGGTTACAACTGCCATTGGCCAGATCGAACAAGTTGTCCACAACAATCAAACCGGTCTGCTGTGCCCAGCCGGCAGATTCGACTGTATCGTGCAGGCGTTGGAAGAGTTGCTGCACAATTCCAATCTGCGCAAGCGGTTGGGTGAGAATGCGCGCAGAGAAATCGAAACCCGACACACCTGGCAACACAAGGCTGCAGAATGGGAGTCTTTATGCCGCCAACTGTTGAACCGCCCGGGCAAACAGGCCGACTCAGTGCAGTAAACACGGATCAGGACGACAGCAATGAAAGTGATGTTGGTACACAAATTTTTCTATATCGAAGGTGGGGCGGAACGCTATTTTTTCAACCTTTATCAGTTGTTGGAGGAGCAGGGGATTGAGGTCGTTCCGTTTGCCATGGCACATCCGCGCAACCAGCCCAGCCCCTATTCGGACTATTTTGTTGATTATTTCGAGCCGGACAAGGAACTGGCCCATTTGGGGTTGGTGAATGGATTGCGAGCGGCGGCGCGGGTGATCTATAATCGCCCAGCCCAGCGCCGGATCGAGGCGCTCATCGATGCTGTGCAGCCGGACATCGCCCATGTTCACGGCGTCTACCACCATCTGTCGCCGTCCGTGTTGCGCTCGATGAAAAAAAAGAACTTGCCGGTGATTTTCACCCTGCATGAATACAAGATCCTCTGTCCGGATTACCTTTTTCTCGACCGGCACGGCCGCGTATGCGAGCGCTGTGCCGGTCGGCATTTTTGGCATGCCACCGCGAATCGATGTTTCCGACAATCGTGGGCTGCCTCGGCACTGGTCACTGCTGAATCCTATGTCCACCGCTTCCTCCGCACCTATCAGAATTGTGTGGATCTCTACCTGTCGCCGAGCCGATTTTTGCGCGACAAGATGATTCTCTACGGCTATCCGGCGGCTAAAATCGAATGGCTTCCCTATACCATACCCATTGCAGACTATACACCGAATTACGAGTCGCAGGATTATTTTGTCTATGTTGGTCGCCTGTCGCACGAAAAGGGCGTTGCCGAACTCGTGCGCGCGATGCGGCGATTCAATAAAGGGCGTCTAAAAGTCGTGGGGCAAGGCCGCCTGGGAGAGAGCCTGCAAGATTTTGTCCACCAACAAGGCTTGAATCATGTTGAGTTTCTCGGTTATCGTCAGGGTGAAGAACTGCGCCAAATCATCCAAAACGCGCAATTTGTGGTGGTGCCGTCGGTAGTCTATGACAACTCGCCGTTGGCAGTGTATGAGGCTTTTGCTTTGGGCAAACCTGTGCTCGGCGCACGGATCGGCGGTATTCCTGAACTGATCGATGAAGGCGAGGATGGATTTCTCTTCGAGGCCGGCGACGAGGATGGGTTGGTGCACGGCCTGGAACGGCTGTACGAATGCCGCGATCGCTGGGGGCAAATGGGAAGGAACGCTCGCCGCAAAGCGGAAGAGTTGTTCAGCCCGCAAAACCATATGCAAAGGATCAACGAGATTTACCGCCGCTTTTTATAAGGGTTACGCAACCATTTGCTTTTTTGGTATATACTTTTGAGATTATCCAGCGATGAACCGTGATCCTGAGGAGCGGATTTGACCGCGAAGAAAAATATCGTCCAGGTGGTGAATGGATTGGGAGTGGGCGGGGGCGAACTCAAACTGCTCGAATTGTTGCAGCGGTTGAATCCGGAAAAATATGA
>Ga0116144_10002107_pt1 | contig 22124 bp, 16 predicted proteins | sample AD_UKC035_MetaG_FD_89746 | JGI IMG/M metagenome (GOLD analysis project Ga0116144, IMG submission 89746) | Active sludge microbial communities of municipal wastewater-treating anaerobic digesters from USA - AD_UKC035_MetaG | ecosystem: Engineered > Bioreactor > Anaerobic > Digestate | place: USA...
AAACCCAGATTACCACAGAAAACGGCGCCTGTTAATAACTTTTCTCATACGCCTTGAAAACCGCATGACCCCACTTTATAACCCAGTCCAATTCTGTATCTTGAGTCAGAAAAATACCTCTAACCTGAATTATTCATCAAGATTCAGGAAAAAATGAGTGAGCTTTCTCTACCCATTCTGATAGAATGGGTTGTGTAAAAAGAAGAAAGACTCACTCATGAAAGAAGATTACACGATTCAGTTGGAATTTGCACCCTTAAAAGGCAAGAAAATCACAGCCCGCTTTGATGATCCCCGAGTCAGCTCTGATGGCGGAGCGATGCTTTTGCGGGAAGTGGATCAGCAGATTGGGCTTTTGGATCGGCTGGCCGCAGTGATTAGCGACAACCGCAGACAGAGCCATATAGCGCACGAGGTCACCGATCTGCTGCGCCAGAGAGCCTATCAGATCAGTTGCGGCTACGAAGATGCGGACGACTGCGATCATCTGAGAGCGGACCCCGTGTTGAAAGCGGCGGTGGGGCGCGATCCGCAGGTCGATCCCGACCTGGGCTCACAGCCGACCATGACGCGGCTGGAGAACTCGGTAACGGCCCGGGATCTTTTGCGGATGGGATATGCGTTCATTGATCAGTTCATCGCTTCTTATGACGCACCTCCGACGGTCATCGTTCTGGACATGGATCCGACCGCGGACATTGTTCACGGTCATCAACAGCTGGCGCTTTTCAATGCGTATGAAGACGAATACTGTTTCATGCCCTTTCATGTGTATGAGGGCCAGTCCGGCAAATATATAGCCAGCGTGCTCCGGGCCGGGAAGACTCCCACGGCGGCAGAGATCATCAGTGTGCTCAAGCGCATCGTGAAGCGCATCCGGCAGGTCTGGCCGGAGGTGAAAATCATTTTCCGCGCGGATGGTCATCATGCCAGACCGGAGGCGATGGACTGGATGGATGCGCACCGGGTGGACTTCATTATAGGCTTAACTCCCAATAACAGGCTCAAAACGATGTTTGCGCTGGCGATACAGGATGCGGAAAAGCACCGCTCTTTTGGAGACACCTGCCGACGTTACGCATCCGTTGATTATGCGGCCGAATCTTGGAGCCGATCCCGTCGGGTGATTGGCCGCGTACAGGCCTCCGGAGAAGGAACCGATGTGCGTTATGTGGTCACCTCCTTCCGGGATGCGGGAGCCCAATATCTTTATGATGTCGTCTTCTGCGGCCGCGGAAGAATGGAGCTGATGATCAAAGACCACAAAGTGGCACTGAAGTCAGACCGGACCAGCTGCACAAGGAAAGAGGCCAACCAGTTCCGGCTGTTCATTCACTCGGCCGCCTATGTGCTGATGCATGCGATGCGTGAAAACCTTCTGCGCGGTTCTGAACTGGCCACCGCCCAGTTCGACACCATTCGTCTGCGTCTGTTGAAGATCGGGACGCGCGTTGAGGTGGGCAAGACCTTCATCCGTTTCCACTTCCCAGCCAGTTATCCACTTCAGCCGCTGCTCGGGCGAATCTCAACTATCCTCAAGGCGTTGTCCACGGCATAGGACTTCATCTGCGGCGGGCCTCCGCGTCCTGAAAATACGGAGGAGATGGCGGAGCTTTGCCCCGATCCTGTCTTCACCGCGATCAATCGCCCCTGTCTGGAGCCTTCAGCCCTTTCGAAGTCTCGCGCCCCATAATCCAGACCCCAGATCGCGCCCCAAAAGCAAAGTTGATGAATAGATCAGGATAGACCTGTCCTCCACGAAAATCATGTCCGCCTCATTCATGCCATCTTCAAGAGCAGGTCCTGTGCCACGCCGCATCAGAAAAAAGTCCGCCGGGAAAAAAACGTCAGAGGAACACCGGCGGCCGCCCGCCATGCCGGCCTGTTCTGCGGCCTCCGGCCGCGCCCCTCGAAAAGTCTTCGGAAAATATTTTAGTAAAACGATTGACAACCGGCGAAGAAATTCATAGTTAATGCAAAATTCGCGGGTTGGATTTTTTGGGCGTTTTTTAGGATTTGCGACGCTTTTTTGATAAAAAGTCCTGTTTTTTGGGCTTTTTGGGGCAAATTTTGGCTTTTTTGGTCGTTTTTGGGCGTTTTTTGGTCGTTTTTTGTTGATTTTGGAGACTTTTTATGCTTTCTGAACGGAAAAGCGGCATTCTTCTGCATCCCACGTCTCTTCCCGGCAACTGGGGCATCGGCGAGATCGGACCCGAAGCCTGCCGCTTCGCGGACACGCTCCATGAAATGGGGCAGCACTTGTGGCAGATTCTCCCGATGGGCCCCACGAGCTATGGCGACTCCCCCTATCAGGCTCTTTCCACCTTCGCCGGAAACCATCTGCTCATCAGCTTTGACCTGCTGGTGCAGGACGGCCTTCTGAGCGAATCGCGTCTCGCCCGCTTCCCGAAGTTTGATCCCTCAAAAATTGATTACGGCCCCGTCATCATTGAGCGGATGAAGGTTCTGCAAACAGTCTGCCGCTCGTTTGAGCGCTGCGCGACGGACAGGATGAAACGCGAGTTTCAGCAGTTCTGCCGCAGGCAGGCGCGCTGGCTGGATGATTATGCACTCTACATTGCCATCAAGGATTCGCAGAACGGAAAGCCGTGGATCAAGTGGCCGCGGGCGCTGGCGGGCCGGAAGCCGGAGGCCATGAACGAGGCGGTCAAGAAATTCAAGACCTCCATCCGCAACGTGAAAATCCTGCAGTTCATTTTTCATGACCAGTGGCGGCGGCTGAAGACGTACTGCCACAGGAAGAACATCAAGATCATCGGCGACATTCCCATCTTTGTCGCGCACGACAGCGCCGACGTGTGGGCGCATCCGGACCTGTACTATCTGGATGGCCGGGGGAACCTGACCGTGCAGGCGGGTGTGCCGCCCGACTATTTCAGCGCGACCGGCCAGCTCTGGGGCAACCCGCTGTACCGCTGGGACGTGCACGCGCAGTCCAACTACGCCTGGTGGGCGGCGCGGCTGCAGCACATTTTCCAGATGGTGGACGTGGTGCGCATTGACCACTTCCGCGGATTCGAGGCCTACTGGGAAGTGGCCGGCGACGCCGAGACCGCCATCAGCGGCCAATGGGTCAAGGGCCCGAACCACGGCCTCTTCGACTCGCTCCTGCAGCAGCTGGGCCCCCTGCCCATCATCGCCGAAGACCTTGGCGTGATCACTCCGGAGGTGGAGAAGCTGCGCGACGACTTCGGCTTCCCCGGCATGCGCATCCTGCAGTTCGCCTTCGGCAACGATCCCCAGGCGGAGAACTTCCGCCCGCACAACTTCCCCGCCTCGTGCGTGGTCTATACCGGCACGCACGACAACGACACCACCGTGGGCTGGTTCCACAGCAAGCCCGACGAAAGCAGCACCCGCACCCAGCAGGACATAGACGAGGAGCGCAGGCGCATCCTGGACTATGTGCACACGGACGGAAGCCAGATTCACTGGGACATGATCTCGCTGGCGGCCCATTCCCGCGCCAACACGGCGGTGGTGCCGCTGCAGGACGTGCTGGGACTGGACTCCTCCGCGCGAATGAACCGCCCCGGCATCGCCGGCGGCAACTGGGGCTGGCGCTTCCACTGGGAGCAGCTCACCCCGGCCATCATCCGCCGCATGCGCGACATCACGGCCAGCGGGAAGAGGTAAGAGCGAAACGGAAAGCGAAGTCTGCGCCCCCGGCGGGCTTGCCCCGCCGGAGCGAGAGGTCAGGCAGCAAAAAAGGCGATCCCAGCCTTCTTCACCCGCGACACAAGGTCGCGGGGGTCGGCCAAGGCTTGAAGCGGCTTTACTGGTGCACGATTCCTGACTCCTGTCTCCTGTCCTCTCATTTTCCTCCGTTTTTACTTGAAACCCGGGGCGGTTGGGGTAATCTTTTTTCCATTATTTATGAACCGGACCATTATCAATGTCATTGTAGTCAAAGGCCGATGAGGGGCTGGTTGTGATTCTGCGCCCCTCGGAAGAGGGGTTTTTTTTTAACTGGAATGAACACATGAAGACTTATGGAGTAGGCATTCTCGGATTCGGCACCGTCGGAGCCGGAGTCATCGAAACTCTTCAGCTCAACGGCGACCTGATCGCCGCGCGCACGGGGCTCCGCATCGAAGTCCGCAGGGTGGCCGACCTCGACCTCGACCGCGACCGCGGCGTGAAGGTGGACCCCTCCATCTTCACCCGCGATGCGATGGCCGTGATTGACGATCCGGCCGTGGACATTGTGGTGGAGCTCATCGGCGGCGTGAAGACCGCCCGCGAGGTGATCCTGAAAGCCCTGCGGGCCGGGAAACCGGTGGTGACCGCCAACAAGGCCCTGCTGGCGGAGCACGGCGACGAACTCTATGCCGTCGCGGACGAAAGCAGCGCCGACCTTTATTACGAGGCCAGCGTATGCGGCGGGATCCCCGTCATCCGCAGTCTGCGCGAAGGCCTGATTGCCAACCACATAGAAAGCATGTACGGCATCATGAACGGCACCTGCAACTATATCCTCACCCGGATGGAGCAGGAGAATCTTCCGTTTGAGAAGGTGCTGGCGGACGCCCAGACCCGGGGCTATGCCGAAGCCGAACCGAGCCTTGACATTGACGGCATCGACACCGCCCACAAGGCGGCGATCCTCGCCTCGCTGGCGTACGGGTTTCCCGTCCCGATGGAGGCGGTCCACGTGGAAGGCATCCGCGGACTTGATCCGCTGGACCTCCGCTATGCGAAGGAACTCGGCTACCGCATCAAGCTCCTGGCGCAGATCCGCCACCATGCGGACGGCATCGAAGTGCGCGTCTGCCCCACCCTTGTGCCGCTGGGACACATGCTGGCCTCGGTCAGCGGAACCTTCAACGCCCTGATGGTGCGGGGGGACGTGGTCGGAGACACCCTCTATTACGGGCGCGGCGCGGGGCGTCTGCCCACGGCCAGCGCCGTGGTCAGCGATCTGGCCGATGTCGCCCGCAACCTGGCCAGCAGCTCCAACCTGCGCGTGCCCGCCCTCGTGCGCCACGGCGAATACGGAAAGATGAAGAAGCTCGAGGATCTGGAGTCATGCTGCTATCTGCGCATGTCCCTCAAGGATCACCCCTGTGTGCTGGCCCAGGTGGCCCAGGTGCTGGGCGAGAACGGAATCAGCATTGCCTCGGTGATCCAGAACAAGCCCGGCGAGGGCTGCGATTACGCTCCCGTGATTGTGGTGACCCACCGCGCGCCGGAAAAGAAATTCCGGCAGGCGCTGCGGATCATAGACGCGCTCGACGTGGTCGGCGCCCGCACTATCCGCATGGCCATTGAGGATTTTGAATAGACCGGATGAAGAAGATCATCATAGTCTGCGACAGCGTGGCGGATGCCCCGCTGGAGGAACTGGACGGCCGGACCCCGCTTCAGACCGCGCGCTGCCCGTTTGCCTCGCGGCTTGCGCAAACCGGACAGACCGGGCTGCTGACCCTGCCCCGGGCCGGAACTGAAGACCACGGCGAACAGCTTCTGGGACTCTTTGCCGGCATGACCCGCGAACAGGCCTCGGCGCTCCGGCAGGGACCGCTCGAAGCCATGGCCTCCGGCATTGACCTCTCCGACTACGATTTCGCCTGGTGCGGACATTTCGTGACCATGGACGGCGACGTGCTCCGCGACAGCCTGGTCCGGTCGCTTTCACTTGAAGAAACCCGATGGCTCGCTGAACAGCTTCAGCGGGAATGGGATGCGCAGCGGGTCCGGTTTGCCGCCACGGAGCCGTCCCGGCTGCTGGTGCTCTATTCCACGGCCGGCGGGGCCCGTCCGCAGCCGGGGCACCCTCCCCATCTTTCCGAAGGCGCCCGCGCGGACGAGTTCATCCGGCGCTCAAGGGCGGACAACATCGTGCGCGATATTTTCGAAAGATCCCGCCGGATACTGGATAACCAGCCGCTGAATGAAATCCGGGTGGATCTGGGCGAGAATCCCGCCAACGCGCTTTGGCTGTGGGGCGGCGGCCCCATGAGCGGCATGCATGAACTCTTCACCGGGTTTCGCATCAGCGGCGCCATGCTGACCCAGTGTCCGATGGCTGCCGGCCTTGCCCGCCTGGCCGGGATGGAAACCATCGAAATGAGGGATGTGTGGACGGCCGGCGGCGGCATGGCCTTCAATCTTCCGCTTCTGGTGCAGGAACTCCGGCAGAAGGATCTGCTGCTGGTCTATGCGGGCGCGCCGAGACCCGGCGGACGCTACGGCAGCGCGGTGGAAAAAGTCCGGGCCATCGAGGCCATGGATGCCAATCTGCTGGGGCCGCTGTCAGACGTGCTGGCGGCGCACCGCCCCTGCCGGATCATCCTCGCCGCCAACCGGGGGGTCTCCACCCCAACGGGCCTGCCGGAAGCCGGACGAATCCCGTTCGTGCTGGCCGGCGACGGAATCGGAGCGGACGAAACACAAAACTGGAATGAAGAAGAAGCCGCCCGCGGGGCGCTGGGCAGCGTGAAGCTCAGCCGGCTTGCGGATCTTCTGGAATAGCGGCAGGAGGAAGTTATGAGCAAAGTAGCCATCTATGACACCACGCTGCGCGACGGAGCGCAGGCGGAAGGCGTTTCCTTTTCCGGCATCGGGAAAATCCGCATCGCCAAATGCCTGGACGCGTTCGGCATTGACTATATCGAGGGAGGCTTCGCGGCCTCGAATCCAAAAGACATGGCTTTTTTCAAGGAGATCAAAAAGGAAAATCTCCAGCACTCCAAAATCGCCGCGTTCGGAAGCACGCGCCGCGCCGGGATCGCGGCGGGCGCGGACGCCGGCCTGCTGGCGCTGCTGGAGGCCGATACGTCCGTTGTGACCTTTTTCGGGAAGAGCTGGAAGCTGCACGTCCGCGATGTGCTGCACACCACCGAGGAGGAAAACTGCGCCATGATCGCCGACACCGTGCGCTTTATGAAAGAACACGGCAAGGAAGTGATCTATGACGCCGAGCACTTCTTCGACGGCTACCGGGATTCCGCCGACTATGCGCTGCGCACCCTGCAGGCGGCCGCGCAGGCCGGCGCGGACATGATTGTGCTGTGCGACACCAACGGCGGCATGCTCCCCGGCGAAATCGCGCGGATCACCGCCGAGGTCGTCAAGGCCGTCCCGGCGGCCGTCGGCATCCATGCCCACAACGATTCAGAAACCGGCGTGGCCAATTCACTGGCCGCGATCGGCGCGGGCGCCGTGCATGTGCAGGGCACCATCAACGGCATCGGCGAGCGCTGCGGAAACGCCAACCTGATTTCGATCATCCCGAACCTCATCCTCAAAATGGGCCGGGAATGCCTGCCGGAAGGGCGGCTGGTCAAGCTGCGCGAAGTGGCCCAGTTTGTCTCCGAAATCGCCAACCAGCGGCTCAATGCCAAGTCCCCGTTCGTCGGCGACAGCGCCTTTGCGCACAAGGCCGGCATGCATGTGGACGGTGTGCGGAAAAATCCGCTCAGCTTCGAGCACATCAGCCCGGAGCAGGTCGGCAACAAGCGGCGTGTGCTGATTTCCGAACTCTCCGGCGCAAGCAACGTCTTCCTGAAGGCCGTTGAGATGGGCCTCAATGTGGACAAGAAATCACCCGAGGTGAAGAACATCCTGAAGCAGCTCGAGCACATGGAGAAAAACGGCTATGAGTTCGAGGCCGCTGAAGCCTCGTTTGAACTGATGATCCAGAAGCTCCTCAAGTCGCACAAGCCGTTCTTCAACCTCGAAGGGTTCCGCGTGATTGTCGAAAAACGGCACAAGGACGAGCCCTGCATCTCCGAGGCCTCCATCAAGCTGACGGTGAAGGACCAGGAAGCCCACACCGTGGGCGAAGGCGACGGCCCGGTGGATGCGCTGAACCAGGCCATGCGCAAGGCGCTGACGGCCTTTTATCCGTCCATCAGCGAAGTGACGCTGCGCGACTATCAGGTGCGCATCCTCGATCCTGAAACGGCCACCGCGGCCAAGACACGCGTGCTGATCGAGTCCTCCGACGGGAAACAGACCTGGGGCACGGTCGGCGTGTCCGAAAACCTGATTGAAGCATCATGGGAGGCGCTGGTGGACAGCGTGGAATACAAGCTCCTGCTGGAAGAGAAGAACAACAAGAAATGAATCAGCTAGAAAAAAACTACGATCCGAAACATATCGAGGAAAAGTGGTACGCCCGCTGGCTGGAAAAGAAATATTTCCATGCCTCGTCTGACGAGGGCGGCGAACCCTACTGCATTGTGATTCCCCCGCCGAACGTGACGGGCATTCTGCACATGGGCCACGCGCTGAACAACACCATTCAGGACGTGCTGGTCCGCTGGCGGCGCATGCAGGGCCGGAATGCCCTGTGGGTGCCCGGCACCGACCACGCGGGCATCGCAACCCAGAACGTCGTGGAGCGCATGCTCCACAAGGAGAAACTCACCCGCGACCATCTCGGCCGCGAAGCGTTCATCCAGCGCGTGTGGCAGTGGCGCGAGCAGTACGGCGAAACCATCATCGGCCAGCTCAAGAAGCTTGGGGCCTCCTGCGACTGGGACCGCGAGCGCTTCACCATGGACGAAGGCCTGAGCAGCGCTGTCGCGGAAGTGTTCATCCGGCTCTATGAAAAGAAGCTGATCTACCGCGGGAACTACATCATCAACTGGTGTCCGCGCTGCCAGACCGCTCTTTCCGACGAGGAGAGCGAGCATCGCGACCAGGCCGGGAAACTGTACCATATCCGCTATCCCATCAAGGGCGGAAAGCGCAAGAAGGACTACGTGGTCGTGGCCACCACACGGCCCGAAACGCTGCTCGGCGATGTGGCCGTGGCCGTCAATCCGCGTGACGAGCGCTACGGCAGCCTGCTTGAGAAAACCCTTGAGCTGCCCATCCTGAAGCGCGAACTGAAGGTGATCCAGGACGATTTTGTGGACCCCGCGTTCGGCACGGGCCTGGTCAAGGTGACGCCCGCGCACGACCCCAACGACTTTGAAATGGGACGCCGCCACGGCCTCCCCGAAATCAACGTCATGAACGATGACGGCACCATGAACGAGGCGGCGGGCCCCTATGCCGGCATGGACCGCTTTGAGTGCCGCAAGAAAATCCTGGCCGACCTCGAGGAGGCCGGACTGATTGACAAGATCGAGGATCACGCCAACGCCGTCGGCCACTGCTACCGGTGCCACACGATGGTCGAGCCGCGCCTGTCTCCGCAGTGGTTTGTGAAAATGAAACCGCTGGCCGGGCCCGCCCTCGAAGCCGTTCAGGCCGGCCGGATCCGCTTCGTGCCCGACCGCTGGACCAAGGTCTATACCGAATGGATGGAAAACATCCGCGACTGGTGCATTTCGCGCCAGATCTGGTGGGGCCACCGCATCCCCGTGTTCTACTGCGACGCCTGCGGGCACGAGTGGGCGGCCAAAGGCCAGCCCAATCAGTGCCCGGAATGCGGCGACGCCGGCATCCGCCAGGACGAGGACGTGCTGGACACGTGGTTCTCCTCGTGGCTGTGGCCGTTCAGCGTTTTCGGCTGGCCGGAGGAAAACGAGGATCTGAAGTTCTATTATCCGACCGCCTCGCTGGTCACGGCCTCGGAAATCATTTTCTTCTGGGTGGCCCGCATGATCATGGCCGGCATGGAATTCATGGACGACATCCCCTTCACCGATGTCTACATCCACGGCACGGTCCGCGACGACACCGGCCGCAAGATGAGCAAGAGCCTCGGCAACTCCATTGATCCGCTGACGATCATCGAGAAATACAGCGCCGACGCGCTCCGCTTCAGCCTGATTATGCTGACCGCAACCGGCCAGGATGTCTTTCTTTCGGATGACAAGTTTGAAATCGGCCGGAACTTCGGCACCAAGATATGGAACGCGGCGCGCTATATGCAGATGCAGTCTCCAGAGCTTCCGGAAGGCTTCGACAATCCGGAGTTCACGGCGGGCAGCCTGAGCCCGGACGACGCGCACATCCTCGCCAAGCTCAACGAGACCATCTCCGCCTGCACCGAAAGCCTCGAGCGCTTCCGGTTCAACGACACCGCCAAGGCGCTCTACGAGTTCTTCTGGCACCAGTTCTGCGACTGGTACGTCGAGTCCTCCAAGCAGGTGCTCTACGGCGAGGATGCCGGCCGCAAGCAGCAGGTGCTCACGGTGATGCACTATGCTTTCTCCAGCGCGCTGCGCCTGCTCCACCCCATCATGCCGTTCCTCACCGAGGAACTCTGGACCGGCATGGGATACAACCGGAAACACGAAACCATCATGCGCGCGCCCTGGCCGCAGGCGCGCGACGACGCCGGACTCGAGGACTGGGGCATTGACCAGGACACCGTGGCCTACGTGGACGCAAAGCACGACCTGATTCGCGTGGCGCGGGTCCTGATGGCCGACTACAACCTGCTCCCGAAGCACAACGTGGAATTCATTGTCCGGCCCGCCGATGCAAAGCTGGCCGAACGGCTCAAGGCCGACCTGGATTCCGTCCGGTCCCTGCTGCGGGCCGGGAAAGTCACCGTGGACGAGAGCAGCGAGCCCCCTCCCGCCATGCCCAGCGGACTGACGCGCATGGGCATGGTCTGCATGCCCATCAGGGGCCTGATTGACACGGCCGCCGAACGCGCGCGGCTGGAGGATCAGCTCGCCAAGGTCAGCGAAAGCCTGCAGCGCGTGACGCGCAAGCTCGGGAACATGGACTTCATCAGCCGGGCTCCGAAGGACGTCGTCGCCAAGCAGCAGGACATGAAGAAGGATCTCATCGAAAAAAGCGAGAAGCTCGGCAAGCTGATCGCCACGCTGTCGGGAGAGTGACGCGCCGTGAAATATTCCGAGGCAAAGCATGGGCGCGTTTTTATCCTCCGGCTGGAGGACGGCGATGTGGTCCATGAGACCATTGAGAGATTCGCGCATGAGCACGGAATCCATGCGGCCGCGCTGATCGCTGTGGGCGGCGCCGATGAGGGAAGCCGCTTCGTCGTCGGACCGGAAACCGGCCGGGGAAAGGATGTGAACCCTCTCGAACACGTGCTGACGGGCGTGCATGAGGTCGCGGGAACCGGCACACTCTTTCCGAATGAAAAGGGCGAAATGATCATCCACATGCACATGGCCGCGGGCCGCAGGGACCAAACGGTCACGGGATGCATCCGCAAGGGCGTGAAGGTCTGGCACGTGCTGGAAGTTATCCTTTTCGAACTGCTCGATTCGACTGCCGTGCGCCGATTTGAACCAGCCACAGGCTTCGAACTGATGCAGCCCCGCTGACCATGAGCAGGCTGGCCTATTACGTCACGGCGCACGGTTTCGGCCACGGCGTGCGGACCTGCGACATCCTCAACGCGCTTCTGGAACAGAATCCCGGCCTCGAAGTCGAACTGGTGACCGCCCTGCCCGCCTCGCTTTTTTCCGTCCGAATCCGCCGCATGAACCGTGTGCGCATCCGCAACAGGGCATTTGACACGGGAATGATCCAGCTTGATTCCGTTCAGGTGGACGTGGAAGCAACGCTCCGTGAAATGCAGCAGATTGTTTCACGCGAAAATGACCTGGTGCAGGAGGAAGCCGCGTGGCTGCGTCTGGCGGATGTCCGGGCCGTCGCCGCAGACATACCCGGCATTCCGCTCCGGGCCGCAAAAAAGGCCGGCCGGCCGGCGGTGGCCGTCGGCAATTTCGGCTGGGACTGGATCTATTCCGCATTCGCGGAAAACGACCGGCGCTGGCAGCCCGTTGTGGACTCCTTTGCCGGAGCCTACGCGCAGGCGGATATGCTGCTGCGCCTCCCGTTCGCGGAGGAGATGAAGAATTTCCGCGTGATCGAGGATGTTCCCCTGCTGGCCCGCGCGGGAATTCCACGCAGGGCGGAAATCGCCGAACACTTCGGATGCGATCCCTCAAAAAAAATGGTGCTGATATCTTTCACATCGCTCGATCTGGAACCCGATGCGCTGGCGCGGATCGAACAGATTCCGGACTGCGAATTCCTCGTCGTCGAGCCGATGAACTGGAAAATGAAAAACATCCGGCCGGTCCCGCGTGACAGTTTTCCGTTTTCAACAATACTTGCCTCATCGGACGCCGTCATCACCAAGCCGGGGTTCGGCATCATGTCCGAATGCGTGGCAAACGGCAAACCGATGATCTACACCGACCGCAGGGATTTCATTGAATATCCGGTCATGGTGGAGAACATAAATAAATACATGCGCGCCGTTCACATTCCGCAGGTTGAGCTCTATGCAGGAAATCTTGCACCATTTCTCAACGCCCTTGACGACTGCCCGCCTCCAAAAGAGACACTCCCCTCTGGCGGGGCAGAAATCGCCGCGCGGCGGATCATGGGCTTTATTAAAGCCTGATCCCTCCGCGAAGTAAAACTGCAAGCCCGCAAAGGCCTCCATCCCGCGCCGCTTTCTGCCCCCGGCAGGCTTGTCCCGCCGGAGCGGAAGGTCAGGTCAACCCAATATAGAACCGCAAATCAGCGCGAATAAACACACATGTGAACGGGAAAAGCATTAGCCCGTCTTTCGCTATTCACGGACTGTATCGCCTTTTCCCTTTCTCATATCAAACGAAACGGAAAGCGAATAATTCACCGCGATTTCGGAGGGATTCTGGCCCACATAGGCTGTCGGATAATCGGCTTGACGCCCCATGACATGGACAGGAAACCCGGATGGAAACGTTCCGCCGCAACCGACCTTGACCACATCCCCCAGCGACTTCCCGGCCAGAGCCGCCAGACTCTGCGCCTCTTTTCTGGCGTCTGCCATGGCCGCGTCGCGGGCCTCGGCTTCGACACCGGAAGAATCAAGCAGGCCATAAACGACCACACTGCGCACGTCCCCGGAATAGTGGACGGTCGAAGGAATCTGCATCAGGGCGCCGGCCCGGATGGCGACATCCACCAGCTCATACACATGCACCGGATCAGGCGAAATGGTAATACGAAGACGGCGGGTAATTTCAGGGCGGGGAGATTCCTCTTTCCGATCGGGTCCCCAGTATTCGCGCTGGGCCTCGCCCACTGCAACATCGGAAACTTCAACGGCCAAAATTCCCTTGATCTGCTCCTGCAGGGCCATCTTGATTTCTTCCACTTTCTGGTCGGCCTTCTTCGCCGCATCCACCATCAGGATCCCCTCGCCTTTCACATACAGGGTGACGTAAGCGACGTCCGGCTTCTTCTTGATTTCCGCCTTGCCCGTGACCGTGACCGTGTTGTCGTCCGCAAGCGTGCCGGTGATCATGCAAAGACCAACGGCCGCCGCCAGTGCGCATCTGCTGATTGCTGTCATATCTGTCTCCTTTCCCGCTGTCCTTTAAGTCGCCATGCTATGTTTGTTGAAACCGGAATGCACATCAAAATCACAAGTTTAGAATCAAACGCCGGTTTTTCTGTTACGGCATCTGACAGCCTGTCATTGTCAACCTGCAGGCGCTTAGCTTTCCATGTGCGTTATTTCGGGCAACAGATGCCCCGCGCCGCGCCCCCGCGAAATCCGACCTCATTCACCCGCGACACAAGCTCGCGGGGTCCTCATATTTCATCCCGCGGTTTTTCTCCGTAACGAGCGCGGCCCTCGGCCGCCATCAGCCATGTCTTCTGCCCGGCGTTCTGCTCTCTGTATTCGATGATCCTCCTTTCGTCAGATTCATTTATGTTTAAATGCAGATCCAGCCGCAGGCGCTCTTCGTCGAGATACGCATACCGGGGATCGGCCGGATGCGCAACAGGCGGCCCAAAACCCCGGGTCAAACGGACATCAACGGGCTGGTTGTACAACACATGCCCGCATTTCCTCCGCAGCTCCTCCAGCTTCCCGCCCGCCAACCGTTTCACATATCCCGGCAGCAGTTGCGCCTCGCGCACGGGCCTCGCATTCCAGCAGCACAGCGTTCGGAGCGGCACGGCACGGAGCCCTGTGAGACATTCCCCCGGAACCGCCGGCGACGCATAGCGGCTGAAGGGAACTGCCAGCATGCGACTGTTCTCTTCAAGCAAGAGCAGCAGCACATACACGGGCCCGAAGGATTTTGCTGACGGCACCGGTTTCAGAATATGAATGTCGCCGGAACGGATTTCCGACGCTTGAATGTATCGCACAGGCGGTCCGCACGCCTGATCAGCAGGCACCTCGTCCAAATCCCGCAACTTCTGGTCAATGGCCCGCTCTGCCAGCCATTCGGCCAGCTGCCGCCGCTGACGGGCGGGACGGGGCACAATATTATGTGACGGCCAGTTCATGATTCCTTAAAGAAACCGGAATCGGTTTTTTGCAAAGATTTTTCTTTTGAAATTAACCGGTGAAGTTCCTGCAGGATAAGCCCGGCAAGATGGACCAGACAGGCCGCTGATGTGTCGTGATAACGGTTCTTCAATTCACTGCAGATGTTTTCCACGGCCGCGCGGTGGGTTTTATAGAGAATGCTTGCGCTTGCGCCAGTGCGGGCGGACAGGCCCGGATCGTTCAGCGTCAGCCCCTCTCCCCGCGCCCAGATGACCATGCGTTCGCATTCCGTCAAGTGCGGAAGCGTCTCGACCGCAAGTGCCCGGGCCAGTTCGTTCCATTCGCGTTCAGCCGCTTCATCTGATGGATTTGCGCTGTCCGGAAGAAGATCCTCAAGGGTAAGCGGACTGGAGTCCCCGCCGGGAAGGGGCTGCTGGATGGAGGTCATCCACGCGGGCGAGCATTCACGCCGCAGATTTTCGCGCACGGCGTCGCGCATCAGCAGGCTGGCGCCGGATTCCACCGCCGAGTGCCAGTCTGAAGACATATCCGCACGCGTGAAGAGCCAGTCCTTGTAGCGTTTGCCCCGACGGTCTGTCGCGGCTGCCGCATGGGTTTCCAGCAAATGCCAGCCGTGTTCCGCATTCTGGTGTTCCGCGCCCCCGGCCTGCGAGCCATAGCGGCGCATATAAAGAAAACAGCGGGCCGCCCCAAATTTCCGCAAGTCCGCCTCGGATTCCGCATCGCACAGGCCGGCCGCGCACATTTTCTTCCATGCGCGCCAGCTTGCCTCGCGCGTCCGGCGGCTTTCGTTGTCCAGAACGTTCTTCTCGTCCATGCTCTGCCTGGCTCCACTGATTCACTCCCTTACCGCAGAAGGGGATGATTGGCCAGTCAAATCGCGACCGGCATGGTGTCATGAAAGATCCTCGATTTCGCTGATTAAGTACCGGTTGCGACGGAGCGCAACCCTCCAAAGGGAGGAAACCGCCGGTTTTCCAAAAATGGAGGGTTTTGCTCCGTCAGAACCGCCTTTTTGTCGAGGTAAAACAATTTTCAACTTTTTCCGCAAAACCATTCCGCCCGTTTCTTTATGGCTTTGGAACCATGGAGTTGAGCAGGTGCTCAATCACATAAGGTTGAAACAAACACGAAAGGGAAAAACATGAGTTCATTGAACAGCGTGATACTGGCGGGCAATCTGACGCGGGATGTGGAAACGCGTAAAACACCGTCCGGAGCGGTGGTGGGCGACCTGGGAGTCGCGGTGTCGGACGACTACAAGGACAAGGACGGGCAGCTGGTCAAGCGCACCTGCTTCACCGACGTGGTGGTTTGGGGGCGGCAGGCGGAAACCTGTTCTCAATATCTGCGCAAGGGATCGCCCGTGCTGGTGGAGGGCCGCCTGCAGCTTGACCAGTGGAAGAACAACAAGGGTGAGTCCCGCTCCAGGCTGCGCGTCCGGGCCAGCCGGGTGCAGTTCATCGGTCGCCCCGCGACAAACAGGACCGGCGATGCGACTGCTCCGGAAATCGGGGACGCGGAAGATAATCTGCCGTTCTGACGGGCAGGAGGCCAGCGGGACAAGGCCATAACCAAGTATGGAACCGCGATTAAACACTCATGAACGCACATATGAAAGGATAAGAACATGAACGGGAACCAAAGCAGCAATCATCGCGATGAAACGGCGGCGAGCGAGACAATAACCGATTACAAGGGGCGGGCCATCGCCTTTTACCATCCGAACGGCAAGGGCACAGGCAGTGCCATGCGCCTCGAGCCGCGCATCAACCGCGACGATCGTGACCGCTACAACTGCTTCTTCATGGAGCTGGCGGGCCAGAAAACCGCCGCCAATCTCAAGGCTGGAGCGGGTGTGCCGGCCACATTCGACTGGGCCGCGAAAATAACCGTAAAACTCGGATTCCTGGATGTGGCGGAAATCCTGACGGTGCTGGAAGGCCGCAGTGACAATGCGGGCGGAAGCCGAAACGGGCTGTATCATGCCGCCGGAAACGGCAACACGCTGATATCGTTTCAGGCCAGCCGCGAGCAGCGCATTTATCACCTGTCGATTTCGAAAAAGAACGGTTCGGAAACGCCCCGCAAACTGGGCATCACGCTGAGCGACGCGGAGGCCACCGGCCTGCGCTGCCTGCTCCAGACCGGACTGTTCTTCGTAACCTTCTCGTCGTTCCTGAGGGAAAAAGCATACGAAGCCCCGGTCATTCCGTTTCGCTCCGCAGCGGCGGAGTAAACGGCCGTGACCCGCCCTCTCCTGTCGGGACATCCGGCTTGAGCGGGAGGCGGGGTCCGTCTTTTCCGCCCTTGCCGGCGGACGGCGCAGGAACCTCGCCCCCGGCGGGCTTGTCCCGCCGGAGCAGAAGGTCAAAACCCGTGCCGTGAGAGAATCACAATCGCCGCCGCAGAAACCGGCCTCTTTCACCCGCGACACAAGGTCGCGGGGGTCTTCCACTTTGACGCTCTTCCATCAGTAGCCGCCATGGGCAAGATTTTACGATTTAAGTTAAATAGTACTAAATTGGTCCTATATTCATTTTTGGTGCTTTTCGGGCCATTTTTGACCATTTTTGACCGTTTTGGGGCTGTTTTTTGCGTTTTTGGGGCATTTTTTTGCAAAAACAGCTGATTTTTCAGTCATTTCCCGCTTGCGGATCCGTTGGGGAGCTTCCGGAGGGCTCGGACGGCAGAATCAGATTCAGCAGCGTGGAAGTGACCGCGGCGACGGCCAGACCGGACTGCATGAGAGCCTGCAGACCCGGAAGCATAGCGTTAAGGAAGGAATGATCGGTCTGTATTTTCCCGATGGCGGCCACGGCATCCGGCACCATCTCAACACCCAGTCCGAGCGCAAGCGTAATGGCGAGTATGAATTCGCTTCGCGGATTGAATCCCTCGTGCTGTATGATCCGCAGGCCCGCCACCGCCACCATTGAAAACATGACCACGGTGGCTCCGCCCAGCACCGGTGAAGGCATGACGCTGATCAGGGCGGCAAGCTTCGGGAAAAGCCCCAGCAGCGTGAGCAGCCCCGCCACCGCTAGGCCCACCCGCCGCGAAGCCACACCGGTCAGGCCAATCACGCCGTTGTTCTGTGAGAAGGTCGTGTTCGGCATCGAATTGAAAATGCCCGCTATCATGCTCCCGGCGCCGTCTGAAAGGATCCCGCCCTCGAGCCTCCGAATGAACACTGGTCCGGTGATGGGTTCGCCCGAAACCTGCGAGGTGGCGGTCAGGTCGCCGATGGATTCAATGGTGGTGATGACATAGCCGATGACCCACGGCATCAGATAGACAGGATTGAATGCGATGCCGAATTTGAACGGCCGGGGAAGCGTCAGCCAGCCGGCCTCGGCGACCGGCGTGAAATTCACCCGCCCCAGCAGCGCGGAAAGCAAATATCCCGCAATCAGGCCGAGGGCAATGGAGACGGTTCCGATATAGCCGCGCCCGAAGCGGTTCAGCAGAACAATCACGAGCAGCACAAAGAAACCCATGCCCAGATTCGGCAGGCTGCCGAAATCCGTTGCGCCGAATCCGCCGGCCATGTCGGTCATGCCCACCTTGATCAGGCTGATGCCGATCAAAGTCACCACCGAACCGGTGACAATCGGCGGGAAAAGCTTGCGCACCACATGGATCATGCGGCTGAGGAGCATCTCAATCGGGGAGCAGATGATCGTTAGCCCGATAATCAGCGGCAGGCCGCCCGCCATGCCCGCCTGAATGGCGGGTGACACAAACGTGAAACTGGTGCCCTGCACACTGAGCATGCCGGAACCGAACGGGCCCAGCCGCTTCACCTGGATGAAGGTCGTGAGCCCGGACGCGAACAGCGCCATGCTGACCAGAAAAGCCGTGGTGGCGACATCAAGGCCCAGGGCGCCGGATATGATCAGCGGCGGCGTGATGATGCCGACAAACATCGCCAGCACATGCTGCAGGCCATAAAGAACAGCAGCGCCCGGGCTCAGCTTGCTCTCCAGGCCGTGAACCAGTCTCATGCCCGCTATTCCTGAAGCGAGGCTCCGGTGTTGGCGCTGGTCGCCATCCGGGTGTAGCGCGCGAGCCAGCCCTTCTTGAAACGCGGCTCCGGCGCCTTCCACGATTTTTTGCGCTCGGCCATTTCGCTGTCGCTGACCTGCACGGCCAGTTTCCGGTTCGGAATGTCTATATCAATGATGTCGCCGTCCTTCAGCAGGCCGATCGGCCCGCCCACGGCCGCCTCGGGCGAGATGTGCCCGATGCAGGCGCCGCGCGTGCCGCCGCTGAAGCGTCCGTCCGTGATCAGCGCGACCTTGTCGCCCAGCCCCTGCCCCATGATATAGCTGGTCGGCGCCAGCATCTCCTGCATGCCGGGGCCGCCCTTCGGCCCTTCATAGCGGATCACCACCACATCGCCCGGTTTCACCTTTCCGGCGAGGATGCCTTCGCAGGCGTCCTCCTGGCTTTCAAAGATGACCGCCGGGCCCTTGTGTACCAGCATCTTGGGGTCCACGCCGGCGGTTTTCACCACGCTTCCGTCCGGCGCAAGATTCCCGCTCAGGATCGAAAGTCCGCCCTCCTTGCTGTAGGCCTTGTCCGGGGTGCGGATGCATGCGGTATCGCGGTTCTCGGCCGAGGAGATGTTCTGCCCCAGCGTATGGCCGGTCACCGTCATGGCGTCCAGGTTCAGCAGACCGGGCACTTTGCTGATCTCTTTCAGGATCGCGCTGATGCCGCCCGCCTTCTGCACATCCTCGATATGATAGGGCGACGAGGGCGACACCTTGCATATGTTCGGCGTCTTCTTCGAAAGCTGATTGATGCGTTCAAGGTCGTACTTGAGCCCCGCCGTGTGCGCAATGGCCAGCGTGTGCAGCACGGTGTTGGTGCTGCCGCCCATCGCCATGTCCAGAATGAACGCGTTGTCGACCGCATCCTGAGTGATGATGTCGAGCGGACGCAGCTTGTTCTCGTAAGCCAGTTCCACCGCGCGGGTGCCCGCCATGCGCCAGAGCGCCTCGCGGTCGGGATCGTCGGCCAGAATGGTGCCGTTGCCGGGCAGGGCCATGCCGATGGCCTCACAGAGGCAGTTCATCGAGTTGGCCGTGAACATGCCCGAGCAGGAGCCCGCGCCGGGACAGGCATAGCAGGACATTTCTTCGAGCTGGTCCTCGCTGATTTTCCCGGTCTTGAGCTGACCAACCGCTTCAAACACGCTGATCAGGTCCACCGTGCGCCCGTCGGGCATTTTGCCGGCGCGCATCGGGCCGCCGCTCGCAAAGATCGTAGGAATGTTGCAGCGCACCGCGCCGATCAGCATGCCGGGCACAATCTTGTCGCAGTTCGGCAGGCAGACCATTGCGTCAAACTGGTGGGCCTCGATCATGGATTCAACGCAGTCGGCGATCAGCTCGCGGCTGGGCAGTGAATACTTCATGCCCGTGTGCCCCATCGCAATGCCGTCGCAGATGGCGATGGTGTTGAACTCCATCGGCGTTCCGCCGGCCTTGCGGATCGCGTCCTTCACGATCTTTCCGACCTTCGCCATGTGAACATGGCCCGGAACAACATCCGTGTAGGAGTTGCAGACGGCGATGAAGGGCTTCTTCATGTCCTCGGCGGTGAGGCCGGTGGCCCGCATCAGGCTGCGGTGGGGGGCGCGTTCAAATCCGGTTTTAACCTTGTCGCTTCTCATGATGCTGTCCTTTCAAAAAATTCTGCCGTATTGTACGCCTTATTTCCGCCGAACCCAAACGAAAATTTCCGCGGACAGGCGGCTGCCATGAAACAGTACTAAATCAGTACTATATAAAAACCGGGGTTCGGGGGATCTCCCGGTCATCATTTCCCGTCTCCGGGATATTCCCTGAGACTGAAAACCGGGAGCGAAAGTTTCCAGCGCACCGCAACCAGCCGGATGGCCAGCGTCACAGCGGCCGAAGCAGGCACAGCGGCCAGGGGCGGAACCTTGAGCTGCGACAGCGCCGCAAGCAGGGCCGCGCCGCACAGGCTCGCGGAGGCATAGATTTCCCGCTGCAGGATCAGCGGCATTTCCGCCGACAGAATGTCCCGGATCATACCCCCCGCCACGCCCGTGGTCATGCCCATGACAATGGCAATGAAGGGATTATGGGTGGTGTGAAGGCCCCTCTGGAACCCGACAACAGTGAAGACAGCCAGTCCAACCGCATCCAGATGCACAAGCAGGCCGTCCGGAAACCGGAATCGGCGGCCCAGCAGATAGGTCCCCGCCGACGCCAGGACCGCGACAGCAAGATAAGGTGTTTCCGTGATCCAGAAAACGGGCCGGATTCCGAGAATCAGGTCCCGCATTGTTCCGCCCCCCAGCGCCGTGACACAGCCCAGCACCACCACGCCAAACACGTCCATTCGTTTTCTTCCGGCCGCCAGCGCGCCGGTGACCGCAAACACCGCCGTTCCGATCACATCCAGCGCATGTATGATTGGATCCATATGCCCGTTCCGAATGCGGCCGTCCTCAACCGCAAACGGAGCGTAGCAGGCGGGCAGTTTTTTACAAGGCTTCATTGACATCGCGGAACCGGAAACCTATATTCACACCGATTTTGATGAAAAAACGCGGGCGATTAGCTCAGTTGGTTAGAGCGCTTGCTTGACATGCAAGAGGTCACAAGTTCGAGTCTTGTATCGCCCACCATTACAGAAGGAAGCAGACGCAGTACAGGCATGAAGCCCGAAAAGGATTTAGAGTTGCACAGGATGCGCCACAGCGCGGCGCATGTCATGGCGGCGGCGGTCTGCAGACTTTATGAAGATGTCCAGCTGGACATCGGTCCCGACACCGACGAAGGCTTCTACTACGATTTCGATCTGGAGCACCGCCTGACCCCCGAGGATTTCCCGCAGATCGAAGCTGAAATGCAGAAGATCGTGAAGGAGGACATCCCCTTTGAGCGGATTGAAGTGCCGCGCGAAGAGGCTCTGAAAATCCTGCAGGACCGCAAGCAGCGCTACAAGGTTGAGCGTCTGGCCGACATCCCCGAGGGCGACACGATCAGCTTCTACAAATGCGGTGATTTCATGGACCTCTGCCGCGGGCCCCATGTGGAGAGCACCGGGAAAATCAAGGCGTTCAAGCTGCTTTCCGTGGCCGGCTCGTATTACCGCGGGCGGGAAACCAATCCGATGCTGCAGCGGCTCTACGCCACGGCGTTTCTGTCTGAAAAGGAAGTCCGCAATTATCTGCGCCAGCTGGAGGAAGCCGCCAAGCGGGATCATCGCAAGCTCGGCCGCGAACTCGACCTGTTCTCTTTCCAGGAGAAGGTCGGGCCGGGACTGGTGCACTGGCACCCCAAAGGCGCGCGCATCCGCGTGGCCATTGAGGACTACTGGCGCAAAAAGCACCTGTCTTCGGGTTATGAACTGATCTTCACCCCGCACATCGGCCAGGCACAGCTGTGGGAAACGTCCGGGCACCTCGGCTTCTACCGCGAAAGCATGTACGCGCCGATGGATGTGGACGGAAAAGAGTATTTCGTCAAGCCGATGAACTGCCCTTTCCATATTCAGATATTCAATTCGCGCAAGCGCTCCTACCGCGAGCTGCCCCTGCGCTGGGCGGAACTCGGCACGGTGTACCGCTATGAGAAGGCCGGCGTGCTCCACGGCCTCTTCCGGGTGCGCGGGTTCACGCAGGACGACGCGCACATCTACTGCACCCCGGACCAGATGGAGTCCGAAATCCGCAACGCCGTCCGGTTCGCCGGGCAGATGTGGCGGGACTTCGGATTCACCGAAATTTCGGCTTTTGTTTCCACCCGCCCCGACAAGGCTGTCGGCGATCCCGCGCGGTGGGATGACGCCACCCGCGCTCTCGAAGCCGCATTGAAGGAGGAAAAAATCGCCTACGAAGTGGATCAGGGCGGCGGCGCGTTCTACGGGCCCA
>Ga0116144_10002110_pt1 | contig 22114 bp, 18 predicted proteins | sample AD_UKC035_MetaG_FD_89746 | JGI IMG/M metagenome (GOLD analysis project Ga0116144, IMG submission 89746) | Active sludge microbial communities of municipal wastewater-treating anaerobic digesters from USA - AD_UKC035_MetaG | ecosystem: Engineered > Bioreactor > Anaerobic > Digestate | place: USA...
CCCTGATGTCGCATGGTTTCGACCGACCAGAGCGAGAAGGTGAGCTTCTTCGGCGCCGCGCCCTTGAGCTTGCGGTGCTCGGCGAGCAACTGCTCCGCCGCGTCCTTGCCGGCCTCCCAGGCCTGCTTGGTGGGCACGCGTGACGGGTCGAAGCCGTACAGGTTGCGGCCGGTCGGGTAGGCGTCCGGGTTCTTGATCGGGTCGCCGCCGTAGGATGTCGGAATGTAACGGCCTTCGAGCGCTGCCAGCAGGGCCGGCAGTTCGTTGTGGGCACCAATATCCGCATACCATTTCTTCGCTTTGTCGAGCTGTTCGCGCAGCGCGTCTGGCAGCGCGTCGGTCGGACGGCCTTCGACTAGGTGCGCGCGCAGCAGCCGGTAGGGCGCGGTCTCGGGGAGCTGTTCGTAGTCCGCGATCAGAGCTTCGTCGAGTTCGCCCTTGGGGGTGCCGGCCTGGGCGGCGGCGGCCTCCCAGAATGGACGACCGAGCATCAGCAGCACGGTGGCGAGCCGGTGTTTCTCATCGGGCGCGCGACCCAGTGTGTGCAAGCCGAGTGGCTGGACGGTTTCGGCCAGTTCGTGCAGGTGCTTGTGCAGCTCGTCGATGAAGGTTGGGAATTCTGCGGCCGCACGTTCCAACGTCCAGCCCATGTCGCGCTCGATGCGTTCCTGCTTCACAGCGGCAAGCAGGTCGGCTTTGATTTTCTCCTTCACCGCGCCCTCGTCCTGGTTGATCCACGCATGCAACAGGTCGTGGATGCGCGTCAACACGTCATGCAGGCCGGCCGGCCGGAAGGGCGGCGGCTGGTGGCTGAGGATCGTCGCCCGACCACGCCGCTTGGCCTGCTGCGCCTCGCCGATGTTATCGGCGATGTAGGGATAGACCACCGGCACGTCGCCGACGGCGAGCATCGGGTAGTCGAAAACCGACAGGCCGCGCTCCTTGCCAGGCAGCCATTCCTGCGTGCCGTGGGTGCCATAGTGCACGATCGCGTCGCTGCGGAATTTCGCGCGCGTCCAGAGATAGACGGCGAGATAGAAGTGCGAGGGCGGCGACTTGGTCGAGTGGTAGAGCGCCTTCTCCTTGTCCTCCCACTTCTCGCCACGCGGTGGCTGAGGCAGGATGACGATGTTGCCGATCTGGTAGCGCGGGATGACGAAGTAGTCCGTTCCGTTGCGCCGTATCGCCATCGCCGACTTTTCCGGTGGGCCGAACTTCTCCTCCAGCTCGCGGCGCACGGGCTCGGGCAGACCGGCCAGCCAAGCCTTGTATTCGGCGACCGGAAACAGTTCGGCCAGTCCACTGTGCAGCAGCGCATCGAGACGGCCATCGCGGTAGAACGGCGCCAGCAGTTGTTGCAGGATGTCGATCAGCACCGCCTCGGAGGGCGTCTCGGTCGCGTAGCCGGCGGCCTTCAGCGCAGCGAGCGTGAATTCGAGGCTGCGAGGCACGTTCATGAACGAGGCCGAGAGGTTCTTCTCGCCCGGCGGGTAGTTCCAGAAGAACACCGCCAACCGCTTGTCGGCATTCGCTTTGCGCTGCAGCGCGACGAGATTGAGCGCCTTGGCGACGACCGCGGCTGCCTGCGGCTCGATGGCGACGATGCGGTCGTTCTCCTTCTGCGTGGCGGCGGCGATCTGGATGTCGCTAATGCCGGCGAACTCGGCCTGGGCAAGGTAGAACGGCACGTCCATGAGCTGAACGCCCTGAGGGTCGGCCGCCCAGGCCGCAGCGTCCCCTTTGCGATAAGGCATAGCCTGGACGACCGGAATCCCCAGGCGCTCGAACTCGGCGCGGAGGCCTTCCGGATTGAGGACGATCTGTGTATTGATCAGTGCATGCGCCAGCGGCTTGCCGGCGGGCGCCAGCATGCGGGAAAGCCACTGCGGGTCGAACGCCGGCCCGTAGACCGGCAGCGCCACCGCGCCAGCGGATTCGATGCGCGCGATCAGGTTGTCGACGAACTCGGTCTGCATCGAGGCGATGTACTGCTGGTGCAGTGCGACGGCGATGACGGGTGCGTCAGCCGGCAGCCGCTTCCAGGCGAAATAGGCGGCACTGTCCGGAAACACCAGATCGGGGGCTCCGGGGTGGTAGACGCCGGTCTTTGGAAACACCACCGGTTCGGCGATGCCGACGAGCGGCCGGCCAGACAGATGCGCCGCGACGCTGGCGAAGAAGCCGTCGAAATTGGCGCGCCCGCCGCTGTTGTAGTAGGCGATCAGACGCTTCGCCAGCGCGTCCGGCAAACCATCCCAGGCAGGCCGCGCGTCGTAGAGCCAGAGGTGCGGCACCTTCAGCTCGGGAAGCGCGCGCGCCAGCCGTTCGCGCACGACGTCGATCAGGTAGGTGTCGAAGAACACCAGGTCGTAACCGCGGAACAGGCCGCCATCGACCTCGGCCGGCAGGCGATGCACGTAGCATACTTCGACCTGCACGCCATGGGGCCGGGCGATTTCCGCGAGCAGGCGAAACTTGCCCGGCGGCACGTTGCCTGTGGCGACGAACAGAACGGTGGCTGCCTGGACGGCCGCCGCAGCGAACAATGCCGCCGCCGCGATCAGGAAGCGCAAAAAAAGCACCATCAGAAGACCCCCTGCAGGACCAGGCTCATGCTGCGACCTGGCTGCGAGTAGAAGTCGACGCCGGCGGGATTGCGCGCGTCAGCCTGGCGGATGTCGCTCCATAGCCAGTATTTTTTGTCAAAGAGATTATTGACCGCGAGAGTAAGGCGTATGTCGCGGCTCGGCTTGAACCAAACTGAGAGATCGACAACCCCATAGCCAGGTGGACGAAACCAAATGCCGTTGCTATCATCCACGCGGTTCTTTTTGGTTGCTGCGCGCAATCGCACCTCCGCCCCCCAACTGCCAGCCTCGCGGACTAGGCCCAATGAGGCACGCAGTGGTTCGATGCTGTTGATCGGCCGACCAGATTCCTCGTTGGTGCCGTGCGCCCAGGCGATGCCGCCGTTGACGCGCCAGCCGGGCGCGAAGGTCCAGGAACCGCGCGCCTCGGCACCGTAGATGCGCACGCGCGAGCGGTTCACCGACTGGTTGGTGCTCCAGGGCGGAGCCGGTAGCACGCAATCCGAGTCACCCGGGCAGGCAAGCTGGACGGACTCGATGAAGTTCTTGTAGCGGTTGTCGTAAACGGCGAGCTGCAGGCGGTGGTTTGCCGCAGTGCGGCGCAGACCAAGCTCGACGCCTAAGCTGGTCTCCGGCTTCAGGTCGGGATTCGGCACCACCGCGAAGCGCTGGCTCTCGTTGAGGAAGGCGCCGTTCACCACCTCGTAGTTCGGCGCGCGGAAGCCGCGCGCGACCTGGCCGTAGGCCGACCAGGTGCCGTCCAGCCTCCAGATGGCGCCGAGCTTGGGCGACAAGGCGCTATGGTTTTTTTTCACCGCCTGGCGACCCAACTTGGTGAGCACCTGCTGGGCGAGTGCGTCCACTTCCGGCTGTAGCTTGGTGCGGTCGAAACGCAAGCCGGGAATCAGCGTCAGCCGGTCACCGGCCAGTCCGATGATCTCGTCCTGGACGAAGAGGCCGAGGGTGTCGGTGCGACCGATGGCGAAGTCGCGCAGGGGGTAGGTCTCGCCAGCCAGGGTTTTGCCGAAAAAGGCGCCGTTGCGCCAGATACGGACGTCGCGCATCTCCTTGACGTGCACGCGCGAGAGGTCGGCGCCGAAGGTGAGCAGATGGGTCAGACCGCCCGCCTGCAGCAGTTTCTCGCCCTGCAGTCCGGCCCCCAGCGTCTCCTGCGTAAAGAAGAAGTCTTGCTCGATGTAACAGTTGTTGAGGCCGCCCGCAACGGCAGAGCAGGAGGCGCTGGTCGCGCTGCGGTTCTGGAAGTTGTAGTTCTTCGTTTCCGCATCCTGCCGGTAGAAGCGCGCCGTCAGACGGTCGTACCAGCCCGCGCCGGGCTTGTGCTCCCATTCGAGGCTGCCGCGTAGGCGCTCGCTGTTGTCGTCGCCGCGCATCATGGATACGCGCGGCAACGACGCCGGTAAGCGCAGGATGTCGGTCTCGACTGACTGCTTGCGTCCCTCGATCGTTGCCACCAGCTTGTGCCCGGGCGCCGGCTTCAGGACCAGCTTGGCGAGCAACCCCTCCTCGTGCGTCTTTTGCGGGTTCGGCTTGGTGCGCGTCGGCGAACTGCCGCCGACATCGCCCTGGTTGTCGAATTCCTCGCCCTTGCCGCGCGAGTAACCAACCAGCAGCTCCAGCGCGTCGTTGCGCAGCGCGCCGAGCACCGTATGCGTCAGGCCGTCGTTGGCGCCCGTATAGCTGCCGCGGTAGCGGAAGGTGCTGGTTTTTTCCGCGCCCAGCAGATCGGCAGGATCGAGTGTGACGAAGCCGACCACGCCGCCAATGGCATCGGAACCGTACAGGCTCGAAGACGGCCCGCGCACGACCTCGACGCGCTTGAGGAAGTCGGGCATCGCCGTGGGCGACGCGCTCATGGTGTAGTTGGTCGGCCCGCCGCCGTTGTAGTAATCAGGCAACCGCACGCCATCCACCATCTGGACCACGCGGTTGTCCTCGATGCCGCGGATGTTCACCCGTGTCGCGCCATGGCGGCTCAGGTCGCGCGGCATGGCGACGTCGGGCTCGTCGGCGAAGAGGTCGGCGGCGTCGATCGGCAGCCGCCGGTCCATCTCGGCGCGGTCCAGGCTGGTCACTGTCGCTGGCACGCTGTCCGGATCGGCCTCGACGCGAGTGGCGGTGACGACGACGGCCTTCAGCGCTATGTCGTCGGCGAAAGCGGCAGGCACTAGGCCGAGCAGGAGCGTCGTGGGTATCAATGCACGTTGGGCGGGCGGAAACAAAAGGCGTAGCATAGGACAGCCTCCATACCGATGGTTGAGTTCGCCGGCCGGCTGCCACGCCCCGACAACGGACAGGGCTGGAAGGCTGGCTAAAAGTCGGCGCCAGCAATACAACACGGCATCACGGCACGACTCAGACAAGGCGTTTCACACCAATCTATGCAAATGATAATAGTTATCGTTATTAGTGTCAACAAATTTTGCTGCTTTCCGCCCAGCAAGCTTCAGGGAATCGCTGTCCCCTTGCAGCCGCCCAACCCATCCGCGCGCGGCGCGATGAAGAGCGGCGCCATGTGCCAGGCGAACAGGCCGTAGGCCACGCACCACAGCAGGGCCGCTGTGAGGAGCGGGCGTAGCGGATCAATGCCTGGCCAGGCTGCGAATGCCCGCACCAGCGCGGCAAGTGCGAGTAGGCAGGCGCCGAGTGGGAACCACAGCCGCGTCTCAAAAAGCTGGCCGCAGTGGGCGCGGCCGGCGATGCCCATCACCGCATAGATCGCCAGCCCAAGTGCGCCGACGGTCAGCAAGTGGCGGCCTGCACTGATGGCGCTCGTTTCGAAAACCAATGCGATGCCCATCGTCGCGTAGCCGGCTGCCATCGCAACGTAGACGCCATAAAACATCAGCGGCCGCTGCCGCAACAGCACGCGGCCGATATGCCAGTCGTTCATCAGGTTGAATACCGCGGCAGCGGCGGCCAGCGCAAGCCAGCCTGACAATCGGCTTGCCGGTAAGGCGAACTCGGCCACCGTGTAGAGGCCGATGCAGAAGATCGCCAGATTCCGGCGCGGCGGGCGGGCGCGGTATTCGACGCCCTCGATGCCCGCTTCTTCGAGCGCATGATTGACGATGCGCATTGAGATGCGCGAGAGCGCGACGATGATCAGGATCATGAAAAGCCCGAGCGTTGCATGCAGCCAGCGCGCTGGAAACTCGCCGCGCAGGGCATCGACGTAAAAACCTGCGACGCAGAGCGCAAGTCCTGCCACTGCCCAGAGAAAGGCAAGATGCTTGCGCTCAGGATCGCGCCACAAGCGCGGCGCGGTTAGCCAGGCGAGGCTGCCGAGCAGTGCGAGATGGGCCAATCCGGACACCGCCAGAGCGGGCGCGCCGAGCCAGCCGGACGACCAAAAGGCGACCCGGCCGACCAGCCAAAACAACGTCAACCAGCGCACCGGTTTGGCCTCAAAATCGCCGCCACCGGTGAACTCGGGCACCACTGTGAGCAGGAAACCGGCCATGGCGGCAAACGCGAAGCCGAACAACAGTTCATGCGCGTGCCAGACGAAGGGGCCGCCGACCGTCGACGGCAGCGGCAGCCCGTGGCCGAGAAAGGCCAGCCACATCAACATGAGTAGCAGCGCCGCAAGCGCTGCGAGCAGGAAGAAAGGGCGCAGGCCGCACATCCAGAGCGGATGACGCGCGTCGAGCAGCCCCCGCACATTCGCTATCAGCATGCCAGCCCCTTGCGCCGCGTTGGTGTGGAAATTTCGAACCCACGTTCCGTCTCGCCAGCGCCGACCGGGGTTGCCGAGGTCAGGCCGAAACACGCTCGCACGACAGGCACATGCAGCAACCGAGCCGTGGTCGCATGGACGAAATCGTCGTCACGCAGCGCGGCCGGTTGTTCGAGCTCGAAGCGATACACGATGCGACCGGGATTAGGGGCCATCACCAGAATGCTGTCGGCGAGCCGAGTCGCTTCCATGAGATCATGGGTGATCATCAGAACCGCCACCCCGCGGGCGGCTTGGTGATCGAGCAGCAGGCGATGCAGCTGCGCCTTAAGGCCAATATCGAGCGCGGAAAACGGCTCATCCATCAGCAGTAGGTCGGGTTCGAGCACCAGCGCGCGCGCGAGCGCAGCGCGGCTTTGCATGCCGCCCGAGAGCTGGTGCGGAAACCTGTCGAGAGCGACCTTGTCGAGACCGACGGCCTCACCCATCATTCGCGCGCGGGCGAGACGTTCCTGGCGCGAGATGCCGCGCGCCTTGAGGCCAAGCGCGATATTGTCCAGCGTTGTCTTCCAAGGCAGCAGGCGCGGCTGCTGGAACATGATGGCTGGGCGGACAAAGCGGTTGATCAGTGTTCCGGTTTGCAGCCTCAAGAGGCCGGCGGCCAGATGCAGCAGGGTGGTCTTGCCGCAGCCGGATGGCCCAACCAGCGCAAGGATACGCCCTGCCGGTAGAACGAGATCGATCCCCTCCAGGACGGTCTGAAGCGCATACGCATGGCTGACGCCAGATAGTCTGAGTTCAAGCATGCTCGCGGTCCATCTCGCGCCAGCGCTCGACTTCGCGCTTGATCGGTTCCAGCAGCAGGTACTCGACGGCCAGCAGCGCCAGCACCACCGCGGCGATCCAGGCCAGCGCTGTGTCCATGTCGAGCTGGCTGCGCGCCACCGCCAGAGCCGCACCGACGCCATCGGCCGACGCCAGCAGTTCGGCCATCACCACCACGCGCCAGGAATTGCCAAGCGCATTGATCCAGGCCGGGAACAGGTAAGAGACAACGTGAGGCAGGTAGAGATCAAACAACCTCATGTGCCACGGCAGGCGGAAGGCGGCTGCCATATCCTTCAGATGCTGATCGAGCGTGCGCGTGCCCTGTAGCGCGCCGACGAAGACGACTGGCGTGCAAGCGATGAACACGGTGAACACCGGTGTGCCATCGCTGGCACCGAACCAAAGCATGGCCAGCACCAACCACGCAATCGGCGGCGTGCCAAGCAGCACGGTGACGATTGGGCGTGACATCATCGATGCCGTCTGCGACAGGCCGGCCAAAAGGCCAAGCAGGCTGCCGGCAGTGATCGCCAACATGAGGCCCGTCATCGCCCGGCGTGCGGTGAGAGCGAGCTCGGGCCAGGCAGCGCCACTATCGATCAGCACAAAGAGCTTGCGGAAGGCCGCCACCGGTTCGGGCAGCACCAGCGGGCCATAGGCGAGACTGATCGCCTCCCACACGGCAATCAGCAGCAGCAGACTGGCCAGCGCGCCCCAGCCGCTCCACAGATAGGCGGGGATTCCAGCGAACCAGCGTTGCAGCAAACTCATTTCAGATAGAACCCGTCGTCGGGCAGCCTGCCGCCGATGAGATTGGGCTCGCGCGCGTGCAGCACTGCGAAGAAGAACTCGAGCTCGGGCCGCGCATCCCGCGTGGTGACAAATTCCGCGTTGTCGATGCGCACCGAATCGGCCACGCCCTCGGGCGTAAGCATTTCAGCGCGGCTGGCGACCAGCTTCCCGCACTCGTCTGGCTGCTTTTCACACCATGCCAGCGACGCGGCATAGGCCTGCTGGAATTTTTCGATCAGCGCCGCATTGCCAAGTGCTTTGCCCATGACGGCGATGCCCGCCTGCGGAATACGCGCCTGCCGCTGCATGACACGGCCCCATTCCTGTTGCAGATCGACACTGCGGAACAGCTCCGGTGCAATCACGCTGACCGGAAAGGACCTGGTCTTGCGCAGCGCCACCGACACCGCCGGCTCGGCCAGCAGCGCGTGGTCGGCACGGCGCGTGATCAGCAACTGCATCGCATCGAGCGGAGTGCCGACGTAGCGCAGCTTGAAGTCGCGCTTGACGTTCAACCCCTGTTTTTCCGCCAGAACCTGAAACACGATGTCGGGCATGTCGCCACGAAAGGGCATCAGGATTTCCTTGCCCTTGAAGTCGGCCAGCGTCTTGAGGCCAGGCTCGCGCGACACCAGCCACAGCACGCCCCAGGTCGAGACATTGATGAGTTGCAACTTTACACCACGGTTGTAGAGGTTGGCGGCAACGTTGGTCGGCATGGCAATGAAGTCCGCCGGTGTTGATTTGTCGAGCGCCAGCGCACGCAATTGATCAGGGTCTTTCCACGGACGAAACTCGACGACCTCTGCGACGTCCTTCAGCGCACCAGACTCGACCATGTGGATCAGCGGGTACGATACCGCGGCGTAGGGGCCTGCCAACACCAGCTTGGGTAGCTTGTCCGCGGCATGGACGTAGAAAGAGAGAAGAACGGCCACTAGGCAGTTGCCAACCCCGAACAACAATTTCCGCATCAGAACCTCCCGCGCCATACCACTTGTAAGCTGCGGCCCGGCGCCTTGATCTCCTGACCGGAGACACCTTCAGTGAGATGCTCGTGGTAAGACTTGTCGCCGACGTTCTTGAGCTCCACACGCAGCGATTGATATTTCGCATAGTTCCATGTCGCGCCGAGATCGAGCGTGCCGAAACCGGGCGTTGCATTCTCGGTGCCGCGCGAGAACACGGTGGCGACTCGATCTTGTTTGGCGACTAGGCGCAGGGTTGCATCTGCCGTCCAGCCAGCAGCGACCCTGCCTTCCCAACCCAGCGACAGCTCGTCGGCCGGCATCTGGAACAGCGGCTCATCGAGATCCTTGTTTTCGCCGCGCAGACGCGAATAGCCAACCGTCAACCACTGATCGCGACTGAACTGCCAGCGCGCGCTGACTTCAAGACCGTCGATGACGACCTCGCCGAGGTTCACCGTTTGTTTCACTGGCAACCCATCCGAGAACGTACCGGTCGGCTGTCCCGTGATGTAGTCGCTGATGCGATTGCGATAGATCGAGACCGAATACTGCAAGACGCTATCCGCGCCTTTCAACCCCAGTTCGAGCTGCGTGGCTATTTCGGGCTTGATCTGCGGATTGCCAAGATAGAAATAGCCATCACCACGCGGCGAGGATTCGAAGCGCTCGCGCATCTCGCCGGCGCGGAAGCCGCGTGAGAGGTTGGCGAAAGGACGCAGCAGGGGCGCCGCTTCGTAGATCAAACCAAGACTGCCGGATACGGCGCTGTCTTCACGCGCCAGGCCCGTTCGTACCGTACCGTTGTTCATCGACGCCGCATCGCCCTTCACCGTATCGTGGCGCAGACCAGCCAGAACGTTCAGTTTGCCAAAACGCATGTCGTCCTGCAGATAAACCCCCAGCGCTTTAAGGCGGCCATCGGTGAAGGGCACGTTGCGCACCAGTGGCGAAAGCGGCGTCGGTCTGGCCAGGTAACGATCTGGCGACGCCTTCATCTCCCAAGCGTTGACTCCGAAAGACAGCAGATGCTCGGGATGTACCAACCAGTCGGCCTTGGCGTCCAATCCGTCAGTGGAAAAAGTAACAAACGCTTTACCGATGTCGCGAGACAATTTGTCGCTACGCGTCCATATGGTGCGTTCCACCTCCTGCCGCCAGACGCGTATATCGAAGTTCAACGGCGCATCGCCCGTCCCAGTGCGGTTGTTGTAGCCTATCTCGACCAGCCTACGCTCCTGGTACGGCGAATGCACGATCGTATTGCCGACCGCGGCAAAGTTGGGATGCGGCTTTTTCGAACCGGGATACCAGACGTCCTCGTCTTTCTGCTGCTGCAGCGAAAAGCGCAACTGCTGGCGCGAATCGATGCGGAACCGATACTGCGCGATCAGCGCATCACTGTCGTAGCCGGTCAGATCGACCTTGCCGGAGGGGGCACGATAGTCGTCGATCCGTGCTATCGAAGCACCGACCATCAGCGCGTGATCGCCCTGCGAGACATTCGCGATGCCACTGGTGCGCACGCCGCGGCTGGCACTATCGTAGCTCGCGGCAAGGTCGACGCTGGCGCCCGGTGTGAATTTCGCTTGCGGCAACAGCACATTGATCACGCCGCCGAGCGCACCCGTGCCATAGAGCACAGAGGCCGGGCCTTTGACGACCTCCAGACGTTCGGCCAAGCCCAAGGTCATGAATGATGCAATGGCGCCTTGCGGCTGCGCCGAATTCATGCGCATGCCGTCGACCAGCAAGACCACACTCTCCTTCTTGAGTCCGCGGATGACAGGGTTCTGGCCCTGTGCACCATCGCTGGCAACGGCTAGACCCGGTTCGCCGCGCAGCGCCTCGCCAACGTTTTGGGCATTGCCGCGGAGCAATTCTGCGCGCTCAAGGGTCAAGGTAGCAACCGGTGTTTCAAGATCGTCCGCCGCATAGCCTTTGGCGCTGACATTGACCGCAGGTAGTGTAACCACTTCGCCGACAGTTGGATTTCCTTGGTGCCCGGTATCGGTTTCGCGTTGCCCGCTGGCTGGCACCGCCGTCAGCAAGACCTCGGGTCGTGCTTGTTCAGGCTTGGAAGGTTTTCCGGGGGTGGGGTCAGCCAGCGCAACCCGGAGAGACAGTCCCCAGGCCGCCCCGAGCGCCAGTGCGATTGATGTCTTGTACAGCACAGCATTCTCCTTTTGGGTTGTCAATACCGACCACTCCGCTTTTCACCGATTCGAAATGTCCGGTTTTCAACGAAATTCCTGCTTGGCTAACCAGGCCGTGGGTGTGGGTTACTTGTCTCCGGGCATGATGCAGCAGCCGATCGAGAATGGCCGTGGCCACCACTTGATCGGCAAAGCTCTCGTCCCAGTCGGCAAACCATTAGGGTCGAGTTTGCTGGGACGAACCCCGCTTCACCGTCGCGGAGGTGGCCCACCGCGCCACAGCGCACGACGCACGGTTCGCTGCAAGCATCACACCTCTTCAACAATCTCATGGAGACAACACCCCTTTTGTCGCGTTTCGCGTATCATGAGGCAGGCCGCTCGGTTGAGTATGACGCACTCCTTGCGTCTTGACACAACACAAGGATGCCCCAGCTTCGTAGGGAGTACGTCTCAAACCGGTGTTTTTCTGTCATTTACAAGCTGAGCTGACACAAATCAATTTCATTATCCTCGCAATCTAATCAAGTCAAATTAAATGCTCTTTGGGCCACCTAATATCGATATTCAGTTTGAAATCAGAAATAGTGGAAAAACCGCAAACAGCCATAATAGCAGAAAGCTCATCTCGCCAGCGGGAAAAGAGATGGGCAACACCTTGGGCACCGCCTTCAGCAAGCGCTGCAACAACAGGCCGTCCAATCAAAACCGCATCTGCACCCAACGCCAGTGCAACCGCAACATCGTGAGCACTGCGAATACCGCTATCCACCAAAACTTTCACACGATTAGCCACAGATGCGACAATCTCTTTCAGTACATATGCAGTTGGAATCACTCGATCGATGACACGTCCACCATGATTCGACACAATAATTGCATCACACAATGATTCATCGCAGAGACGAGAGGCATCTTCAGGATTGAGAACCCCTTTTATGACAATGGGCAGCGAACATTTTTCACGCAACCACTTGAGATCATTCCATGAAAATGCCTGTTTCAGAACATCAGTAAGAGACCCCCGAGGCGGAACACCGGAAAGATTAGGCTGCGGGCAGTTTGCCGGAACGGAAAAACCAGCATCAATAGCCGCTTTAGGTGTCCACTTGACCGGCGCATCGACAGTAACGACCAGAGCCTCATAGCCAGCTCGCTGAACTCGCGAGATCAAAGACAGCCACTCTGCGTGAGATCCATAAGGGTAAAACTGAAACCAAAGAGGGCCTCTAAGTTCTTCGCGTAAAAAATGACTAGAAATAAGTTCTAGCGGAGTGGTTGCATGACAAGAGAGTATAAAACCGAATTGCTGTGCAGCAGAAGCCAATGCAACCCCAAGGTCACCATGTTCATGGACCATGCCAAGATATGCCATTGGAGCAACCAAAAAAGGGGATGGCCACTTTTTTTCAAAAAAATCGATCTCCAGGGAAACCGATCTTGGCGATGACATTACTCGAGGTACAATCTGAAACCTTTTCCATGACAGCTCATTTTCTCTCAAAGTAACAGAATCGTCCGCACCAGAAAAAAAATATTCATAAATTCCTGATGAAAGAATATCTTTCAAATTTTGATACGTTGTGCTCATAGAGTATCTCCCCATAGGCGGAGAAGATTATGATAAATTCCTGTGAGCGCAACCGTTTGCTCGCACTCGCCAATAGCACTTCTGAGACTCAAAATATTCTTATCCAGCTCAAACAAGATCTTGCGCTGCTCAACATTTCTTACCATGCTTTCAATCCAAAAAAAGCTTGCCAACCTCACCCCTCTAACAACAGGTGAAACAGAATGAAGAGATCCACCTGGGTAAAGAATGGCATCACCAGCCGGTAGCTTTAATCGATTTATACCAGAAACGTCATGAACAATAAGTTCACCGCCATCATACTCGTCAGGATCAGACAAAAACAAAGTACACGAAATATCTCCCCTAACCCAAAAACTATCATCATGGGAATACAAGATTGCCCCATCGATATGTGGACCATATGTGGGTGCCTCAGGGCGATATCTATTGAACATTGGATTGAAGATTTTTTTAGGCAAAGCAGCTGCAAAAAAAATTGGATTTCTCTTTAACGCATCAAGAACTATTTTCCGCAAACGTTTTGCCTGTTCGCTCCCAGACTGAAGTTGTTCATTGTTCTTCACCAATTGAGCCTGGGTGCCAGCAGTTTTTTTGCCTTCGATCCAGGGCGTGCCGGGCGACTCGAGGATAGTGCGCATCGACTGGAGTTCGTCCTTGTTAATCACTTCTTTCAGGTGAATAATCATCTGGCATTCCTCATTACGCCCGACACAACATCTACGGATCAGAAAACGGAATTGATGCTCAAATATACCCTACGCGGCTCCCCAGGGCTGTAAAATCCACGGTATAGGGCATCGGCGTAGAGCTCATCAGTCAGGTTCGTCACTGTCAACTTGAGCGCCGTATTCGGATGAAGTTGATATTCAACCATCGCATCCCAAGTGGTGAAGGACGAGGCAACCACGCTTCTGTTCCCAACCGGACTTTGTTCGCTTCGGTGGGTCATACCCAGACCGACGCGCCATTTGTTGTCGATGCGATAGGTCGTCCATGCACTGGCACTGTTTCGAGGAGTCAACCCCGGACGGTCGCCTTCCCTCTGAGCATTGCCGGTGCAAGTGGATTCATTGCATTCATCGATTTCAGCATCTGGAATCCAGGTATGATTGTAGAAAAACTCCCATCGCGGCGTAATCTGGCCTGCAAAGCTTAGCTCGACTCCAGTTGCATGCCGTTTACCAGAGAGCAGCATTTGAGTGGCTGCAGTATCAGGATCGGTATTGCGCTCTTTGTACTTCTCACTCCTAAATAAGGCTAAACCAACAAGCGCTCTCTGATTGAATAGCTCCCACTTTCCGCCAACTTCCAAGTTACGGCTTTTTTCTGGGGGAGTGTTTGCAGCTTTTTCATTGTTGCTACCGGGAGCAAAATTCCTAAGAGAAAACTGATAGGTATCTCCAGAAGTATTATAAGACTCACCATAAGAGACATAATAAGAAGAAGACGTGTTCGGCTCGAAAATTAAGCCAAACCGAGGACTAAAAAGATTATCGGCACGCGACCCACTGTTGGTGGACACATAATCGTAATAATCCGCATTGAATCGATCGAAACGTACGCCCGCTACAACTTTCCATTGTTTAGAGAGCGAAACGATATCTTGTAGATAAACACCAATCGATTGGGACTCGAATTCATTATAGATCCACGTCCGAGTATCAGCACGATAAGCTCCATCGTTTGGATTGCCAACGGTGGTTGTCGCCAAAGGATCACTTAAGGCCAACGATCCGCCACTATTATTATTGTTTCTTTTTGCATTTTCATGTGTGATATCGACACCCGCCATTAGATGATGTTTGAACCCACCTAACTCGAATTTGTTGCTATAATCACTTTGCAATTGAAAGATATCACTAATACCTCTTCTCCCCTTGAAGCTATTCCTAGTCAAAACCGTTGCGTCGGTTGGCATATTATCCAAACTTACTGCTTTTCCATCTGGTTGTAACGACGCATCAGCAAAACGGACTACCGATGCCCACAAGTCACGTTCGTATTTACCATATCGTAACGTGGTTTTCAGTTCCTCATCGACTGAAAATTTTACAGTGTGGCCAACGGTGACAACGGTTTGTTCGGTCTGATTGTAATCGCTTCTGAATCCATAAAAATTCTTCGAGTCGAGAACAGGAACAATTTTCCTATTGAGTTCTCCATTGTTGCCCGTGAGCAGCCATGGATGGTTGTAGATTGGACGTTGATCGGTTTTTAGATGGTACAAATCGACCATCAATTCGTGACCGTTACCGAGCAAGTTTCGCCAATTCAAAGCTACACCATTTCTGTTGTCTTTTGAACCCCATTGATCCGCACTTTGGGTCATCAAATTCAAACGTACCGCACCATTTTTTCCAAAATCTTTGTTCAAGTCAGCCTGCAACCGGCCAAAACGTCCATCACCAATCTTAGCCTCCAACTGATAGTAATCAGCAAAAAAGGCTCTTTTACTAACTTGGTTCACAACACCACCAGTCGACCCTTTCCCGAACAGCATCGATGCAGATCCCTTGATCACCTCAACTCGATCCGTTGCAAACGTATCTCTCGTGATCAGAGAGGCCTCCCTCATTCCATCTCGTAAAATATCTCCTGCTTGCCCAAGAGAAAAACCCCTCATCAGAACATCTTCTTCTCCAGTTTCGCCTGCTTGGAATGTAACACCTGACGTAAACTTGAGCACATCTCGAAAATCGTCCAACTCCCGATCGTTAAGAAGCTTTTCGGTCATAACTGTAACATTTTGCGGAATATCACGGATTGCTTGCACCCCTTTTCCTATTCTAGTAGTATCGACCTTAAGAGAATTTTTTGACTCAATCTCTTCAGGAATCGAGTCAGCAATGACATTGACTGTTCCCAATACTGCTTCATTATCGACAATACCTTCCTGAGCAATTGCGTATGTATTTGTTGCAAACAAAATTGACCCTAAAAGAAATTTCGGCGACACTTTCTTCTCAGATTTCATCTCTGGATCTCCTTTATTTAATAAAAATTTTTTTAACAACAACAAATGAGAAAACATATTTCAAGATATCACTTCACCTCCGGTTCGGTTACCAACCCCACAGATTGAATTCCACTTCTAGAAACTAGCGCCAATAGTTGAACAACCTTTTCGTACGATACAGATCTATCTCCCAGCACTTGAACTCCAGGAATATCAGACTTACTCGAGATGTCTTCCAGACGCGCTTCCAGCTCTTGAAGGTCGACCACCTCGTTATTCCAAAAATACGTTCCATCACTAGCCACTACAATTTTTACAGGCTCTTCAGTCTTATCAGCATCCATCGTCGCCTTGGGCAATGAAACGGATATAGAATGCTTGATAACAGGTATCGTTACGATGAATACGATCAACAAAACCAGCATAACATCGATAAGCGGAATCATATTAATTTCTGAGTTAAGATCACCCCCGTTTTCATCTATTGTCCCGTGCGACATATTTAATCCCCCATTCACTTTTTACCTATTGCTACCTCTATCATCACATGCATTGCGTTATATCACTTTTTCCAACGCATACCGGATAAATAATAGGAATGAATTTCATGCGCAAAGCGGTTTATCATATGGACCGCGATTTTTTGCCCGCGAACTATTGCGTTATACCCCAAAGCCGCTGGTATTGCTACAGCCAAACCTAGAGCGGTCATGATCAAAGCCTCACCAATTGGGCCAGCAACTTGGTCGAGAGATGCCGATCCATTAGTACTTATGTTCATCAATGCGTGATAGATACTCCAAACAGTTCCAAACAACCCAACGAATGGAGCCGTCGATGCCACCGATGCCAATATCCACAAGCCAGATTGCAACTTGAATACTGATCTATCTATTGCTTGGTTTATTGCTCGCCCAATCCATTCACTTGGGTCTAGTTTGTCATGAAGTTGGGTTTTTTTATGATCGGCACTATTATCACCCTGCAAGTGATTAGCGGCTATATGTGCATTTCGCGCAATCATTGCAAACGGGTTGTCATTTTCATTGCCTAGCTTTTCTATTCCTTCAATAACATCTTCAGAGTGCCAAAAAACATCTACACGCCTATTTTGTAATTTTACTCTACCAATTTCTATCAATTTTATTAGAATAACGATCCAGCTTGCAATGGACATCAGCAGCAAGACGATGGCTATGCCTCGAATGATTTCGTCACCTTGCCACCAAAGATGTTCGATTCCAAATTTGCTAACCATACCTTCCAACTTTTTCTCCCCAATCATTTGAGCTCAAACTTAATAGGTATCAGATGCCACATGGCGACAGGAATCCCATTTTTCTTCCCAGGCTTAAACTTCCATTTCTTTACTGCCTCCTCTGCTGCACGATCTAATCGTAAGTAACCACTCGATTTTTCTACCTGAACAATCGATGCGTGCCCATCCTCCTCGATTAACGCCCGAATGATCACAGTCCCCTCCTCACCCAGACGACGTGAGGCTGTTGGATAATCTGGCGGTGGATTATTGAGATAAGATGCGTAAGCCGACGGTTGCTCCACTATTGGCATTGCATTTTCTGCCTGTTCTACCATGAACTCTTTTTTAATTTCGTTGACTTCGCTACCATTTACTTTACTTTCGAAATTAGATTCGTTTTGACTTGAAACATTATCTTCAATTTTTTTATTCATTTTATTCAACACGTTTTTTTTCTCGGTTCTTTTCTTATTCGTCTTTTTTTCGATCTTTCTTTCCTTTTTCTTTACCTGATCTTTACTGGTATTATCTATTTTTACATCTTTTCCATTACTGATTAAGCTATTATCATTTAATTCTGCTACCTCTGCCTTTTTTTCAACATCATTATGTTTGGCAACACTTATCAATGTTACGTTCACAATTTTTGGCGATTTTTCAACATTATTTGCTATCGCCACTGTTGTCTTCGACATCATAAAAAGTATCGCCGCTACATGTACTGCAGTTACTACAATTCCAATAATCCAGTTCATTGTCATTTTTTTATTCCATATTCGATGGCGTTGCCATTTTTTCGCGCTTTCGACCTGCTCATGCAAACGCCGTTGCCTATCTTCCAAACCGTTATCTCCTTTGCACACAAAGTGTTCACTAGCAACCATTCACAATTGAGCCATTCGCTCATTGAAGAACTGCCCACAGGAGAAGCCGCACGTTTCTACCCAAGGAGCCTCTGCTGCATCGACTGCACTCCAACGCACGATTCAACAGTACGATCCTGCACCTCTGTTCCAACTTCGATCCAGCGATCATCTACTGTTCGGCGCCCCCTGATCCACTGTGCCGCATCATGATGGCATACTCTTTATTGTTAGTGTCAATATTATAGATAATGAGAATTGTTATTGTCAACACGAAAGGGGTTATGTCTTCTCTTTTGTTTCCACACAACAGCACCGCAAGCAACCGCGCCAACTGCCAAACTTCCCAGCAGAATACTGACATCTACCCAAAGCGGATCAGTCTCCTGGGGTATGCGCTTTCATTACGGAATAGCGTCACTTCGCGAAGTATGGCTGCCAATTCAACTACGACTTCATTGCGAAGACGCGGCCACAACGAGTCATGGTCAAAGCCGTTTTGCCGCGCGTACCGGTACCGTTCGTCCGCCTGAGAGAGCGAACTGTTCTTCTCGAGCATCTTCCCCCTTGGCCGACCATGTACGTTCCGATCACTTTGAGCTGTTGGGCAGCAGCGTTTGCATCCACGAGCGGCATCGCTCATCAGTACGATTTACCACCATATCCGTGATTGTACCAAAAATTACATTGCGAATGAGATCGATTGTATTTTACACACTTTCTGTAACGCAGCATCATTCCCCAGCACGCCGGGAACAGGTGAAGTCGAGTTCACCAAGGATCAAGGTTGTTGAGTCGGGGTTTTTTCCAGCACGGCATTTAGATACCGAACCACCGCCGCAAGCGCATGCTCGACTTCGGCAAGCGCTCCGCACCAGCTCGCCAGTTGCTCACTCACCGCCTCATCCGCCAGTGCGCTGAGCCCGAGCAATTGTCGCACCTCGTCATGCGACCTGCCCTCCCCCAAAAGCAGCCGCCGGATGCGCCGCAACAAGAGGATTTCGCTGCGGCGAAAAAAACGCCGCGTCCGCCCGCGCAGGTGGTCCACTGCAAACTCCCGTTCCCACTGCCGTAAGAGCCGCTCCGGTACGCCGACGAGCTCGGCTGCCTCTTGCCGCGTGAAAAACGGTTTGGCGGGCACTTCCGGCAAATCAGACCACTGCGGGTTCACGTTCCGGGTTTCGTTCGACGAGGTCATGGTGGGCGACTGCCTCTTTGAGTTTGTTGCTGGCGTGAAAGGTTACCACACGCCTCGGTTCGATCGGAACGACCTCTCCCGTTCGCGGGTTACGCCCCGGGCGCTGCGGCTTGTCCCGAACCTCGAAAACGCCAAACCCGGAAAGTTTCACCGTTTCCCCGGCAACCAGCCGTTCGGTGATCGTCTCGAAAAAACACTCGACCAATTGTTTGGCCTCGGCACGGGGAATCCCCACCTGCTCGACCAGTACCTCGGTCAGTTCTGCTTTCGTCAATTCTGCTGCCATCGTATCCTCTGTCGCTCCAACGCATTCGCGATCACTGACGCAGGGTTGCGGCACATTGGGCGGCAAGCGCGTCGACGATCTGCACCACCGCTTCGTCGATCTCGGCGTCGGTAAGTGTTCGCTCCGGATGCTGCCAGCGGAATCGCAACGCCACGCTCTTCATCCCTTCCGGCAACCCTTTTCCTTGGTAGACGTCAAACACCCAGACCGATTGCAGCGCTTGCGGCGCAGCGGCACGCGCCACGGCGATCAGTTCGGCGGCAGAGCGCCCTTCGGGCACCAAGAACGCCAGATCGCGTGTCACCATCGGTTGCTTCGAGAGCGGTTGGTATTCGGGTTTGCGGCGCGCGAGCGCCCATTCCAGCTCGATCTCGAAAACCACCGGCGCCGGTTTCAGCTCCCAGTGGCGTGCCCATTTCGGGTGGAGCTCTCCGATCACCCCGATCTGGGTTCGCTCCTTGCCCTGAACCAACCAAACCGACGCCGAACGCCCCGGATGGAGCGCCGGGTGTTCGACCCGTTCGAACGCGAGCGTTTCCGGTGTGAAGAGCGCTTCGAGATCCCCTTTGAGATCGAAGAAGTCGACCGCACGGTGCCCCGCCTCCGTCCACCCCGGCTCCGCGGTTCCCCAAGCGATCGCCGCCAATTTCAGCGGCTGGTGATGGGCGAGCGCGGCATCGAGCGCGTCTTGGGTCACCGCAGTAATCGGCTCTGCCGAAAGAAAGCAGCGTCCGATTTCGAAGAGCCGCACGCTTTCGACTTGCCGTTTGCGGTTTGCCGCAACCGCGTCCACCAACCCGGGAATGAGGGAAGAGCGCATCACCGCAAGCGGCGCAGCGATGGGGTTCGCCAACGCGATCGGCTGTGCGTTGCCCAGCACCTCGGTCTCCCAACGCTTCTCGACGAACGCGTAGGTGATCGCTTCACTGTAGCCACGCGTGCACAAGAAATGGCGGACCGCATGGCGCGCACGGCGGGTTTCGGGCGATTGCCCCATCACTGCGGAGATCTCCGGCATTTGCGCTGGGATCGCGTCATAGCCGATCAACCGCGCCACCTCTTCGGCCAAATCTTCCGGAATCGCCAGATCGAAGCGCCAGCTTGGTGGCACCGCGGTGATCGTCTCACCAACCACCTGAGTGGCCACCCCTTCGCGTTCGAGCCACCGCGCGGCATCGTCTGCGTTCACGGGAACCCCCAAGTGGGCGGCAAGCCGCGACGCGGTGACGGTGATCGCCGACCGCACCGGTAAATGAGCGGGCGATTCGGCAACGACCACTTCGCTCGCTTCGCCCCCAGCAATCTCAAGGATCAACGCGGTTGCCCGTTCCAGCGCACGGCGGCACCCTTCTGGATCGACACCGCGTTCGAAGCGGTGCGCCGCGTCCGAATTCAGCCCGTAACGTCGGGCGCGCCCAGCGATTGCGCTGGGAGTGAAATGGGCACTTTCCAGAAAAATCTCGGTCGTCGTCGTGCGCACGCCACTTTCGAGCCCGCCCATCAGACCGGCCAACGCCACCGGGCCTTGGGCGTCGGCGATCACGAGGGTCGCGGCGTCGAGCGTCACCTCGTCACCGGTCAGCACCGTCAGTCGCTCGCCGTCTCGAGCCCAGCGCACGGTGATGTCGCCTGCCAACTGCTGCGCGTCGAACGCGTGCAGTGGCTGGCCCAATTCGAGCATCACGTAGTTGGTGACATCGACCAGAAAATGGATTGGGCGCAAACCCGCAGCGCGCAGACGCCGTTCGATCCATTCGGGCGTTGGCCGCGTGGGGTCGACGCCGCGGATCCAGCGCCCGAGATAACGGGGACACGCTTCTGGCGCGTCGAGACGCACCGCTCGCCCGGCGGTAAAGCCTGCAGACGGCACGAGTGGTGCTTGCGGCGACAAGGGATGGTCGCGCTCGGTTACCGTGCCCGGCGCCCACGGCGGGGTCACAGACGTATTCGTAAGTGCCGCCACTTCGCGCGCAACGCCCAAGACACTGAGGCAATCGGCGCGGTTTGGGGTCATCTTGAGTTCGATTACCGCATCGTCGAGTTGCAGGTAGCGGCGAATATCGGCACCAACCGGCGCGTCGGCAGGGAGTTCCATCAACCCGGCGTGGTCGTCGGAAATGCCCAACTCCCGCGCCGAGCAGAGCATCCCGAACGACGCCACCCCGCGCAATTTGGCTTGGCGAATGGTCAAGCCGCCCGGCAGCTGCGCACCGACGAGCGCGCACGGCGCTTTGAGCCCCACGCGAGCGTTCGGTGCGCCGCAAACGATCGCAAGCGGCTCGCCTTGCCCGACATCGACGGTACAGAGACGCAGCTTGTCCGCGTTGGGATGCGGCGCCACGGCGATGATCTCGCCGACGACCACGCCGCTGAAGGGCGGTGCAACCGGCTCGACACTTTCTACTTCGAGCCCTGCCATCGTCAACCGCTCCGCAAGCGTCGCCACGTCGAGCGGCGCGGCGTCCTTCACCCACGATTCCAGCCAACTCACCAGAATTTTCATCGTCGATTCCCTACGCGAACTGCGCCAAGAAGCGCACGTCGTTCTCGAAGAAGAGCCTGAGGTCGTTGATCCCGTACTGCAACATCGCCAACCGGTCGAGGCCGAAACCGAACGCAAAACCACGGACCTGTTCGGGATCGAAGCCACCGTTGGCAAGCACCGTAGGATGAACCATGCCGCAGCCAGCGATCTCCAACCACTTCCCTTTGAGCGCGCCGCTCATGAACCGGACGTCGATCTCAGCCGACGGTTCGGTGAATGGGAAGAACGACGGCCGAAAACGCACTTCGAGCGCGTCGGTTTCGAAAAAGGCGTGCAGAAACGCTTGCACGACCCCTTTGAGGTGGGTAAAGGCGATGGTCGGCCCAACCCAGAGCCCTTCCAACTGATGGAACATCGGCGAATGGGTCGCGTCCGAATCGAC